>JACCDW011511639.1_pt1 | contig 77976 bp, 88 predicted proteins | sample 7449781 | NCBI WGS metagenome assembly JACCDW01 (sample SAMN15323449, study PRJNA562643) | freshwater metagenome | isolation source: river surface water | place: USA:Blue River Watershed | collected 2017-08-18
CCCAGCGTCGCCTTCGGCCAATATCGCCACAATTTGGCTTTCCGTGAACTTCGACTTCCTCATCCTCATCTCCTAAAAGGACGGAAGCCTCTATTTTCATCTTGTTGCCGGTTTCGGTAAGTCTACGGTCGGCACGGATGGTGGACGCTTTCAGCAGGGCTGCTTTAACACTTCAAAGGCTACAAAACGGAGTAGGTCAAACCATCCAAGTGCAGTACATGCAAGTCAATGCCATGGTGTGGGATGAGCGAAGAAATATGCAAAACCCAGAAATGCCATCTCGAAACAGGGGTGGAAGGCCTCCTACGACAGGGTACCGAACCAAAGAGGCCATCGCACAAAGGCAAGCTGATCGAGCACTTGTAAAAGGTGTTTAAAAAAGTGACTTTGCTTTCAGGGAAGAGATTAAACCTGATGAAATCAGTGATGCCGAGATTTACAACATGAAGGGTAAGGTGAACCTTTATGCCAGTCACATCTCCATCAGATGACAGTTTTATTAGGCTATTTGGATAGAGGAATTCCTTGGTTTTGTTGTTATTGCGTTTATTACTATCTGCGACTTTTAAATTACACTAATAAATAATTAATTCGATGTGGTGGACCTTTTTAATTCAAGGGGGTGTTGATCCTATGAGTTACAAAAAGCCGTTAAATGAGTCTAGTGAAATTCCTTTGTCCAAGATTTCTGATATTGTTGGTCCCATAAAACTTTTGCCGGGTGAGTCTGCGCAGGAATATTCCGCAGGTCTTATGGGAGCAGTCCGTGAGCTTGGAGCGGAGACCTACTTGCAGATTTATCTTGTAGAAAAAATTTTTCAATGTCTATGGTGGATTAGGCGATACGAAATTCAAAAGCGATCTCTCACCATTAACGCTATGCTCGAATTGCTCTCAGACTATAGTACGTCAAAGAGCCAGAAGCTAGCAATTAACGCTCAGCTCAATGAACAGAGGTGGGGTGAGGGCGACCTGAAAAAAATCATAGAGTCTAAGGGATACACACCTGAAAATCTACTAGCTAGCGCAATGAGTTTGAAGACCGATCAAATAATTAAAATTGATCAGCTTATAGCACTCCGCGTCAAGGCACTGGGCCAGTTACAGCAGTCCTATGAGGCATTAGTCAACCGCTCTATTCTCCAAGAAAGACTCAAGCTGCAAAATGAGCTTTTGTCACGAGACCTCAAGGCAATTGACGTATCCGATTTTGATGCCCAATCGATTGAGCCTAAAAACACCGCTGAGGTCAAGGGTCGTGGTAAGTCCAAGGCAAAAAAAGGCTAATCAGGCTAACGCTTTGCGCTCCACTGGGCCGAGTTCAGCGGATGGAAAGAGGCGTGCAAAGCTCAATGCGACCAAACACGGCCTGAGTGTGCCGATTGACGAGCACCTGTATGCTGATCAAATCCAAGCGATCACCGCGTTGATTGAGGACGAGTGTGAGGGCACTTTTAGGGCTTTGGAGATGGCCAAGCGGATTATTGATTTTGAGCGGAATGAGGCGTTTTTGGCTGATGATGAGGGGGCGGCGGCAGCAGCAACTGACTTGTCTGTCTGGGCGGCTGCGCCTGAACGCATGGAGCTGATGCGTTTGCTACAGCGCAATCAAAATAAACTGCCTGTTGAGATAACCTTGACTGTCCCTCAAAAACCAAAGCCTGTCACGTTAAAAGGGCAGGAGAGGCGCGAGGAGATCAAATTCCTCAAAAATTTTTTGAGGTTGCAAGAGACCTCGCTGCTTCACAAGGTGCGCGCTGAAAAAAGCAAACTCGAGTCATCGCTCAGGTACCAAAAGAGGTCGATCAACCAACTCGTCAAGGGCGTTAGGATAATTGCTTCAGGCGAAGAGTTTTGATTTTTACAAAACGAACCCAATTTTTAGATCCGGTGCTGCTTCTCTCGGTTGTGCCATCCTCTCGATAGGTGGTTATTTCGAGGGCCTTTGGTATGTTTATATTGGGCGCAGATATGTGTCGGCTGTGTGAAGATGAGTTTCCAAAATTGCCTATAAAGGGATAATTCTTTTGATTTCTTGATCAAATCCGTACAGAAAATCTGGACTCGCAAGCCGCCAGAGTAACGAGGGAGCTTGGCGTAGCTGATCATCAAAAATTGGCATTTCTCTCTGAAAAAAGGAACCTCACGGGCCCCATTGATCGGAAAAAAGGGAAAACGGATCAATCAGTGAATGGCGTTAAAATTTATTTATTGTTTTTTATAATCAGTCAATTAAATCACTTGGATCTGCGCCACTTTCATTCTTTTGAATTAAAGGAATTTCCATGACCACCGTAACTATTGACAACAAAGAATACGAAATTGAGAGTCTAAGCGACGAAGCCAAAACCCAGTTGCAAATGCTCTCTGCCTCTGAAGCCAAAATCCGTGCCCTGCAAACCGAGCTGGTCATGGTGCAGACCGCCCGCAACACCTTTGCACGGGCACTGGCAGAGGCCTTGCCCAAGTCAGCCTGACAAACGGCTTAAAAGACCCACATCAGCACACTGGTCATCACCACATAGCGCATAAATTTGCCCACTGCCATGTACATCAGGCAGGGCAGGGCGGGCATGCGCAGCCAACCGGCCACCACGCACAAGGGGTCACCCACACCGGGCAGCCAACTGAGCAGGCACGCTTTGGGGCCCAGTTTCTCCAGCCAGCGCAAGGCGCGGGCATGATGGCTGTCCTCACCTGTGCCACGCACCTTGTCCAGCAAGCGGTGCGCCCCTAGGCCCATCCACCAACCCAGCATGCCACCCAGCGTGTTGCCAACTGTGGCCACCACTATGGTGGGCCAAAACAAATCCGGGTTCAGGCTCACCAGCGCAAAAACCGCCGGCTCCGAGCCCATGGGCAATAGCGTGGCCGACAGCAGCGCCACCACAAACACCGTGCTCAACCCGACTTCTGGCAGGGCCAGCCAGCCCAGCAAGGAATGCATCCATTCGGTCATGGGGCCAAGTGTAGTGGCGGCGTCGGGTTCTGTGGGCGTGTCAGGTTGCTTAAAAATTCGGCAGTAGAATGGCGACCCTGCTGTAAATGAGGTTTTGCCGTCAAGCGGCTGCCCCCACCCGACACCCCCGTCCGACACCCCATGCGCATCGGTCCCTACGAACTCCCCAACGCCCTCATGGTCGCGCCCATGGCGGGGGTCACAGACAGGCCGTTTCGCAAACTCTGCAAAGCGCTGGGCGCGGGCCATGCGGTCAGCGAAATGGTCACCTCCAGGCGCGACCTTTGGGACAGCCTCAAGACTTCGCGCCGCGCCGACCACCAGGGCGAAGTCGGGCCCATCGCCGTGCAAATTGCCGGCACCGACCCGGCCGAGATGGCCGACGCCGCCCGCTACAACATCGACCGGGGCGCGCAAATCATTGACATCAACATGGGTTGTCCGGCCAAAAAGGTCTGTCAGAAATGGGCCGGTTCGGCCCTCATGCAAGAGCCCGATCTTGCCATTCGCATCGTGCAAGCGGTGGTCGATGCCTGCCAGCCTCGGGGCGTGCCCGTCACCTTAAAAATGCGCACCGGTTGGTGTGCGACCCAGCGCAATGCCCCCGAATTGGCCCTGGCCGCCCAGGATGCCGGCATTCAGATGCTCACCGTCCATGGCCGCACCCGAGATCAGGGCTATAAGGGCCGGGCCGAGTACGACACCATCGCGCTCATCAAATCACGCCTGTCCATCCCGGTGGTGGCCAATGGCGACATCGACAGCCCGGCCAAGGCTTTGCAAGTGTGGCGCCTCACCGGGGCCGATGCACTCATGATCGGCCGCGCCGCCCAGGGCCGTCCCTGGATCTTTCGCGAGATTTCCCATTTCCTGCAAACCGGCACCCACCTGGCCCCGCCGCTGGTGGCCGAAGTCCGTCGCTGGCTCTTGGCCCATCTGCAAGAACACCTCTCTCTATATGGCGAGTACACCGGCGTGCGCAGCGCCCGCAAGCACCTGGGTTGGTATGTGCGTGGTTGGCCGGGCGCAGACGCGTTTCGCCAGCGCATCAACGCCATGGAAGACCCCGAGGCGCAAAGCCAGGCCCTGAACGACTATTTGGATGACATCGAATCCCTCGGCGACCGGGTGCCCATGCCGACATGGCCACATGACCCCGTCTTGCCCTTAGACCAGACCGAGATGACATGAGCAAAAAACACATCGAAGATGCGGTGCGCGCCAGCTTGGAGGCTTATTTCAAAGACCTCAAAGGCATCGAGCCCGACAACCTCTACGAACTCATGCTGGGCAGTTTCGAGAAACCGCTGCTCGACGTGGTCATGCGCCACGCCGAAGGCAACCAGTCGCGCGCCGCCGAATGGTTGGGGCTCAACCGCAACACCTTGCGCAAGAAGTTGCTGCAATACAAGCTGATCAAACCATGAACGCACTCCTGTCCGTCTCTGACAAAACCGGCATCGTCGAGCTGGCGCGCCAACTGCATCAACTGGGCATAGGGCTCATCTCCACCGGGGGCACCGCCCAATTGCTGGCCCAAGCCGGGCTGCCGGTGCAAGAGGTGGCCCAACTGACGGGTTTCCCGGAAATGCTCGATGGCCGCGTCAAAACGCTGCACCCCAAGGTGCACGGCGGTTTGCTGGCCCGGCGCGACACGCCCGCCCACATGCAGGCGCTGCAGGCCCACGGCATCGACACCATCGACCTGCTGGTGGTCAATCTCTACCCCTTTGAAGCCACCGTGGCCAAGCCGGGCTGCACGCTGGAAGACGCGATCGAGAACATCGACATCGGCGGCCCCGCCATGGTGCGCAGCGCCGCCAAAAACTGGAAGGACGTGGCGGTGCTCACCGATGCCTCGCAGTACCCCACGGTCCTGGCCGAATTGCAAAGCCAGGGCAAAGTCTCTGACGCCACCCGCTTTGCCCTCTCTGTGGCGGCCTTCAATCGCATCAGCCAGTACGACGCCGCCATCAGCGAGTACCTCAGCAGCATTCAATTCAACCCGGCCCCAGCCGATGGCGCGCCCCGGCGCCACGAATACCCGGCCCAGTCCAATGCCAACTTCGTCAAACTGCAAGACCTGCGCTATGGCGAAAACCCGCACCAGTCGGCGGCCTTTTACCGCGATGTGAGCCCTGCGCCCGGCTCATTGGTCACGGCGCGCCAGCTCCAAGGCAAAGAACTGTCTTACAACAACATCGCCGACGCCGACGCGGCTTGGGAGTGCGTCAAAAGCTTTGACACCCCGGCATGCGTCATCGTCAAGCACGCCAACCCCTGTGGCGTGGCGGTGGCCGAAGGCCCCTTGCAGGCCTATCAAAAGGCCTTCCAGACCGACCCGACCAGCGCCTTTGGCGGCATCATTGCCTTTAACCGCCCGCTCGATCAGGCCGCGGCCGAGGCCGTCAGCAAGCAGTTTGTCGAAGTGCTCATCGCCCCCGGCTACAGCGAAGAAGCGCTGGCCGTGTTCAGCGCCAAAGCCAATGTGCGTGTGCTGCACATCGACCTGCCCGCCGATGTCGCTGCCAGTCGCAACCGCCAGGACATCAAACGCGTCGGCTCAGGCCTGCTCATCCAAAGCGCCGACAACCACCGCCTGTCTATCGCTGACCTCAAGGTGGTCACCCAAATTCAGCCCTCGGCCCAACAACTCAAAGACCTGATGTTCGCCTGGCAAGTGGCCCAATACGTCAAAAGCAACGCCATTGTGTTTTGCGGCAACGGCATGACCCTGGGCGTCGGTGCCGGTCAAATGAGTCGGCTTGACTCAGCCCGCATCGCCAGCATCAAGGCCGAGCATGCCAAGCTCTCGCTCAAGGGCTCGGCGGTGGCCAGCGACGCCTTCTTCCCCTTCCGCGACGGCCTAGACTTCGTCATCGACCACGGCGCCAGCTGCGTCATTCAGCCCGGCGGCTCCATGCGTGATGCCGAAGTCATCGCCGCCGCCGACGAACGCGGCGTCGCCATGGTCTTCACCGGCGTGCGCCACTTCCGCCACTGATCGGCCCCACCCTTGTGTGGCGCCAAAGCAACCATTAATTGGGGTCAGACCCCAATTTCTGCAAACACCTCCGCTGCCGCAGCCACCGTCGCCTCGATGTCGGCCGGGGTGTGCGCCGCGCTGACAAACCCCGCCTCATACAAGGCGGGCGCAATGTACACGCCACGATTCAGCAAACCGTGAAACAAGGTGTTGAAACGCGGGCCATCGCTCTTCATCACCTGGGCATAGTTTTGCGGCAGCTCTGGCAACAGGAAGAAACCGAACATGCCGCCCTGACAGTCGGCGCTGAAGGGCACCCCGGCCTTGGCGGCAGCGGCCTTCAAGCCGTCGGCCAGGCTTTGGGTGCGCTGGCTCAAGGCATCCCAAAACCCCGGCTTGGCGATCTCGCGCAGCGTGGTCAAGCCGCAGGCCGTGGCCACCGGATTGCCACTCAGCGTCCCCGCCTGATACACCGGGCCGGTCGGGGCCAGCTGCGACATGATGGCACGCGGGCCACCGAAAGCCGCCAGCGGCATCCCGCCGCCTATCACCTTGCCCAGCACCGTCAAGTCGGGCTTGAAGCCGGGTATGGCTTTGGCATAAACGCTTTGTGCCGAGCCCAATGCCACCCGGAACCCCGTCATCACTTCGTCCAGCACCAGCAAGGCACCGTGCTGCGTGCACAGCTCTCGGCAGCGCTTCATAAAAGGCACACTGGCGCGCACAAAGTTCATATTGCCCGCGATGGGCTCGATCATCACGCAGGCCAACTCTTTGCCATGCAGGGCAAACGCCTCTTCAAGTTGCGCGACATTGTTGTATTCCAGCACCAGGGTGTGCTGCACCACCTCGGGCGGCACCCCGGCACTGGTCGGGTTGCCAAAGGTGGCCAGGCCCGAGCCCGCTTTCACCAGCAATGCGTCGGCATGACCGTGGTAGCAGCCCTCAAACTTGATGATCTTGCTGCGCCCGGTTGCGCCGCGTGCCAGCCGCAGGGCGCTCATGCCCGCCTCGGTGCCCGATGACACCAGCCGCACCATCTCCATCGAGGGCACATGGCGCAAGATTTCTTCGGCCAGTTCGATTTCGCGCTCGGTCGGGGCCCCAAAAGAAAACCCGTCCACCGCCGCCTTTTGCACCGCTTCCAGCACCGCCGGGTGGCCGTGGCCCAAAATCATCGGTCCCCACGAGCCGATGTAGTCAACGTACCGCTGCCCGTTGGCGTCCCAAAAATAGGCGCCCTGCGCACGCTGCACGAAGCGCGGCGTGCCGCCCACCGCCCGAAATGCCCGCACCGGTGAGTTGACCCCGCCGGGTATGACCCGCGCGGCACGTTCAAACAAGTTCTGGTTACGGTCACTCATGAATTCGATTCCTCTTCAAAAAAACCATAGAAGCGCTGCAAAAATCTTGGTTTAAACGACGCATGGGTCTTTGCAAGGCTTCTCTGGGGGTTCAGTGTCGGGTTTTGGGGTCGGGGTGAAAATCGCTCGCATCGTCCCCCGCTCCGGCTTCATCTTCTGTGTCGCTCTGCGCCCAGAACAGCCGGTCGGGCAAGACATGGCCCATGCCGGGTCGAAAACCATGTGCCAGGGTCTGGTCCAAATAGCCCAGCGCTTCGCTCACGGCAGCCTCCAAATCGGTGCCCAGGGCCAAAAGCCCGGCCAGCGCCGCGCTCAGCGTTTCGCCCGCGCCCACAAACACGCCCTCAAAGCGCTCAAAGCTCACGCTCACCATCACCCCTTGCGTGGTGGCCAACTGGTTTTCCACATGCTGCTCGGATGGGCCCGGCAAACCGGTCACCAGGGTGTAGGGGGTACCGGCCTCGGCAGCGGCGCGGGCAATGTCGCGCGCGCCGGGCGGCTTGTCGGCCGACCAGTCGGGCAACAGCCAGCGCCACAATTGGTGGTGTTCGCCCACCAGCACCGTGGCTTGCGGCAGGATCAGGCTGCGAAAGGCATCGAGGTAGTCCTCCATCGGCTCTTCGTCCCACCAACTCAAGCCCGGCATATAGGCCACCACCGGCAATTCAGAGTAATCGGCGCAGATTTCAGCCATCACGCTCAGGTTCTCGGGCGAGCCGCCAAAACCGATCTTGATGACTTGCACGGGCACATCTTCCAGCACCTGACGGGCCTGCTCGCTCACCGCCTCATCATCCAGGCTGTGTTGACCGGTGGTCTCTGCGGTGTCGCGCAAATAGCAGGCGGTCACCACCCCCATCGGGTGCGCCCCCACCGAGGCGATGGACAAGGTGTCGGCCGCCAGCCCGCCCGCGCCAGAAGCATCATTGGCGTTGAAGCACAACACGCAAGCGGGGGTTTCTTCTTCAAGGTCAGTGACGGGTTCTTCGTTCATGCCAAATCGTCGGGGCCGCCGCCGCGTCCATACAGACACAGGGCAAGGCTACAATCATCAGACCATTCTATGCGAGCATGATTGCCATATGAAAACCTGGATGTGTCTCATTTGCGGCTGGATTTACGACGAGGCGGCGGGCTCACCCGAAGAGGGCATCGCCCCCGGCACCCCCTGGGAGCAAGTGCCCATGAATTGGGTCTGCCCCGAATGCGGTGCCCGCAAGGAAGATTTTGAGATGGTGCAGATCTGATGACCCCTGAGTCCGAGCTGCTTCAAGCCCTGCGCTCGGGCCACGGTGAACCCACCCGCCTCAGCGCCTGGCTCGACCTTTTTTTGCAGCTGGCCGAACCGCGCATCGACCAGTTGCGCTCGGTTTTGGCCGATTGGCACCAGCGCCCCAACGCCGTCATGCCCTTTCAGGCGCTGCGCCTGGCCGACCAACTCGCCGAATTGTGCGCCGAGCAGCCCAGCCCCAGCCTGGCCAATCTGTCGGTGGCACTGGCCGCCGCCCTGCGCCGCTTTAGCGCGCAAAACGCCGACTCCGCACAGCGTGAAGCCACCATGAAGGCCTGCGATGAACTGCTGCGCCAGCTGCACCAGCACGCCGCCGGTGTGCCGGTCGTCACCCCACCCGACATCCTGCAGAAATTGGGGTCTGACCCCAATTAATGAGCCCCCATTAATGTTTCTTCACCACCGCGTAGCGGGCCAGGGTTTCGGCCCGGGCCTTGGCATGGTCAACGACGGGCGCGGGGTAGTCGCGCCCCAGGCTGAGGCCGCAACTGGCCAGCTCCATCGGGTGTTCCCAGGGGGCATGAATGGCCTTGGCAGAAAGACCGGCCAATTGAGGCAAATAGCGTTTGATGAACTTGCCCTCGGGGTCAAATTTTTGGCTTTGACTCACCGGGTTGAAGATGCGGAAGTAGGGCTGGGCGTCACAGCCGCTCGATGACGCCCATTGCCAGCCCCCGTTATTGGCCGCCAGGTCAAAGTCGATCAGGTGTTGGGCAAAGTAGGCCTCGCCGCGCTGCCAATGCAGGCCCAGGTCTTTGGTCAGAAAGCTGGCCACCACCATGCGCAAACGGTTGTGCATATAGCCCGTCTGGTTGATTTGGGCCATGGCCGCATCGACCAGCGGGTAACCCGTTCGCCCTTCGCACCAGGCGGCAAAAAGTGCATTGGCGGCCTTGCCGTGCGCCCATTGAATGGCGTCGTATTCGGGTTTGAATGCCCGCTCCACCACATGGGGGTGGTGGTAGAGGATCTGATGATAAAAATCACGCCAGATCAACTCCGACAACCACACCTCGGCCCCGGCATCACCCGCCAGGCTGCGCTCAGACGCCGTGCGGGCCAGTTCGCGTATCGACACCGTGCCAAAGCGCAAATGCACGCTCAGGTAGCTGGGCCCGCGCAGGCTGGGGAAGTCGCGCCGTTGCCCGTAGTGCTGCATGCGCGCGCAGAAGTCTTCCAGCAAGGCCCGCCCTCCGGGGCTGCCCACGCCCATGTGCAGGCCGCGCAGGTTGGTCACCTCAAACCCCAGCTCGGCCAGACTGGGCATGGGCTGGCGGTGTGTGGCCGGGCGCGGGGCCAAAGAGCGGGCATGGCGAGACACCGGGTAAGCACGCAAATAATAGGGGTCTTGCTCGACTTTTTTCAGCCAGGCCCGTTTGTACGGGGTGAACACGCCATAAGCGCTGCCCGACTGCGTCAGCACCTCGTCGCGCTCGAAGATGACATGGTCTTTGAACGTCTCCAGCGCAATGCCCCGCTCGGCCAGCAGGCCGCGCACCCGCTGGTCGCGCGACACCGCCGCAGGCTCATCGTCGTGGTTGGTGAACACCGCCTGCACACCCAGCTCTTGAGCCAAACGTGCGATCTCGGTCGCGCCTGCGCCGTGGCGCACGATCAGGCCGGCGTCGGGGTGACCGGCCAGTGCCCGCAGCTCGGCGTCGAGCGACTGCAACGATTCGTGGATGAATTCAACCCGACGGTCTTGCCGCGGCAGGCCGGTGAGGATATCGGTGTCAAACACAAAAGCCGCGTGCACCTGTTTGCACAGGCGCAGGGCGTGATACAGGGCCGCTTGGTCGTGGGCGCGCAAGTCGCGCCGGAACCAAACCAGGCCGCTCGCGAAGTGGGGCAGGGCAGGGGTGTTCATCGGGGCTAAAATAGCAGTCTATGAGTGCCGATTCTCCCCCGATTAACCTCACGCATCATTTCCTGATCGCGATGCCCGGGCTTCATGACGAGAATTTCAGCCGCAGTGTGGTTTATTTGTGCGAACACTCCGAGCGCGGGGCGCTGGGGCTGGTCATCAACAAGCCCAGTGACCTCGACATGCGTGGCCTGTTCCAGAAAGTCGACCTGCCACTCACCCGGCCCGATCTGGCCGATCAGCTGGTTTTGCAGGGTGGCCCCGTGCACACCGAGCGCGGTTTTGTGCTGCACGAGTCCATGCGGCCCATGGCCCCAGAGGCCCCCGCCGCCGCGCAGGCTGCCCCCGCATCAGTGGAAGCCGACATCGACGACAAAGGGGTTTATGCCTCGACCATGGCCATCCCCGGCGGGTTGGAGATGACCACCTCGCGCGATGTCCTCGAAGCCCTCTCCAGCGGTGCTGGTCCGCGCAAGTTATTGATTTCTCTGGGCTATGCCGCCTGGGGTCAGGGCCAGCTGGAAAACGAGATCGCCGAAAACAGCTGGCTCACGGTGGGCGCCGACCCCGAGGTGATCTTTGACACCCCGATCGAGCAACGCTACGAGCGCGCCCTGGCTTTGCTGGGCCTGCAAGCCTGGATGCTCTCACCCGACGCGGGGCACGCATGAGCAACGGGGCCATGACGCACTCGCCCCCCGCGTTGCCCCAAACAGTGTTGGCTTTTGATGTCGGGCACAAACGCACCGGCGTTGCCTTTGGCAGCCGCATGCTGGGGCAAGCCCAACCCCAGGCCACGGTTCGCGCCCAGGGCGAGGCCCGCTGGCCCCACATCGAGCGCCACATCCAGACCTGGCAACCCGACGCCCTGGTCGTCGGTGTGCCCTTTCACCCCGATGGCGCAGACCACGACAACACCCGCTTTGCCCGTCGTTTTGCCCGCGAGTTGCGGCAACGCTTCGGCCTGCCGGTCTTTGAAGTGGACGAGCGCTACAGCACCACCGCCGCCTTGTCCGAAGGGGCCCGCGACCCCGACGCCGCCGCCGCCTGCATCATCCTTCAGCAATATTTCCAGCACACCCCATGAACACTGGCACTTTGTCCCTCGACGCCGAAGCCCTGTACGCCCAAATGCGCCGGGTCTTGACGCCCCAGATCACCCCGCACACCCGTCTGGTGGGCATCGCCTCGGGCGGAGTCTGGCTGGCCGAACGGCTGCACGCCGACCTGGGCCTGGCCGGAGAGTTCGGTGTCATCTCCTCCTCGATGCACCGCGACGACTTCTCGCAACGCGGCATGGCCACCAGCGTCCAGACCCGCCTGCCCTTCGAAGTCAACGACGCCCATGTCTGGTTGCTCGACGACGTGCTCTACACAGGGCGCACCGTGCGGGCCGTGCTCAATGAGATGTTCGATTACGGCAGGCCGGCCCGGGTGCAACTGGCGGTGCTGGTCGACCGTGGCGGGCGTCAACTGCCCGTGCAAGCCGATTTCGCCGCCGCCCGCCTCACCCTGCCCGACCCGCAATCGCTGGCCCTGGCGCGTGACGCGCAAGGGCGCTTCACTTTCTCGCTGGAGTCCTGACCGTGCTCTACAAACGCAATCCGCAACTCAACCGCCACGGCGAGCTGATTCACTTGCTCTCCACCGAGGGCTTGCCCAAAGACATCCTCACCCATATCCTCGATACCGCCAGCCAGTTCGTCTCGGTCAGCGATCGCGAGGTGAAAAAAGTGCCCTTGCTGCGCGGCAAGAGTGTGTTCAACCTGTTTTTTGAAAACAGCACCCGCACCCGCACCACCTTCGAGATCGCGGCCAAACGGCTGTCTGCCGACGTGATCAACCTCGACATCGCGCGCTCTTCGGCCTCCAAGGGCGAGTCCTTGCTCGACACCATCGCCAACCTCAGCGCCATGGCCGCCGACCTCTTTGTGGTGCGCCACAGCCAATCGGGCGCCCCCTACCTGATCGCCCAGCATGTGGCGCCGCATGTCCATGTCATCAACGCCGGCGATGGGCGCCATGCCCACCCCACGCAGGGCCTGCTCGACATGTACACCATCCGGCATTACAAAAAAGACTTCACGGCGCTCACTGTGGCCATCGTCGGCGATGTCTTGCACTCGCGTGTGGCCCGCTCTGACATCCACGCCCTCACCACCCTGGGCTGTGCCGAGGTGCGCGTGGTCGGCCCCAAGACCCTGGTGCCTGCCGACTTGTCGCACATGGGTGTCAAGGTGTTCCACATTCTGGAGGAAGGCATCAAAGGCTGTGATGTGGTCATCATGCTGCGACTGCAAAACGAGCGCATGAGCGGGGCCCTTCTGCCTTCCAGCCAAGAGTATTTCAAAGGCTTTGGCCTCACCCCCGAAAAACTCGAACTCGCCAAGCCCGACGCCATCGTCATGCACCCCGGCCCGATCAATCGGGGGGTGGAAATCGACTCTGCCGTGGTCGACGGCCCGCGCAGCGTGATTCTGTCTCAAGTCACCTTCGGCATCGCTGTGCGCATGGCGGTCATGTCGATCGTGGCCGGTAACGAGGCCTGACCCAGACACCCGGAGCCCTCATGAAAATCCTGATCCGCAACGCCCGCCTGATCGACCCCGCCAGCCAGACCGACCGGGTGACCGATGTGGCCATTGCCGCAGGCCGCATCCTGGCCATCGGCGACATCCCCCCAGACTTCCAGCCCAACCACAGCCAGGATGCCGCCGGCCTGTGGCTCCTGCCCGGCCTGGTTGACCTGTGCGCCCGCACCCGTGAACCGGGGCACGAGCACGAGGGCATGCTCGCCAGCGAACTCGCCGCCGCCGTCGCCGGGGGCGTGACCAGCCTGGTCTGCCCGCCCGACACCGACCCTGTGCTCGATGAGCCCGGCCTGGTGGAAATGCTGCGTTTTCGTGCCGAAAAACTGCACCAGGCCCGCCTCTTTCCCCTGGGGGCCTTGACCCGTGAACTCAAAGGCCAGGTGCTCACCGAGATGTACGAACTCACCCAGGCCGGTTGCGTCGGCTTCGGGCAAGCCGACCAGGCCCTGGCCGACACCCAGGTCTTGCAACGCGCCTTGCAATACGCCGCCACCTTTGGCTATACCGCCTGGTTGCGGCCGCAAGACCCGCACCTGGGGCAGGGCGTGGCCGCCAGCGGCCCACTGGCCACCCGAATGGGTTTGTCTGGCGTGCCCGTGGCCGCCGAAACCATCGCCTTGCACACCCTCCTGGCCCTCATGCGCGCCACCGGTGCCCGGGTGCATTTGTGCCGCATCTCCAGCGCCGCCGGGGTAGAGCTGGTGCGTCAGGCCAAGGCCGAAGGCTTGCCCCTGACTTGCGATGTCAGCATCAACTCTTTGCACCTCACCGAGCTCGACATCGGTTACTTCGACAGCCGCGCCCGCCTGCTCCCGCCCTTGCGCCAGCAGGCCGACCGCCAGGCCCTGCGGGCCGCACTGGCCGATGGCACCATCGACGCCCTGGTGTCCGACCACCACCCGGTGCAAGGCGACGAGAAAGCCCTGCCTTTCGCCGAAGCCGAGCCCGGTGCCAGCGGGCTGGAACTGTTGCTCAGCCTGGCCCTGAAATGGGCGCAGGAAGACGGTCAGCCCCTGGTGCAGGCCCTCTCGGCGGTCACCAGCCGACCCGCCGCCATCTTGCGCCAGTCCAACCCCTCGATGCCCATGGGCCTGGGGCGGGTGCAAGTGGGTGCCGAAGCCGATCTGTGCCTGCTGCGCCCCGATGAGGTCTGGCAACTCGACCCGGCCCAATTGCGCAGCCAGGGCCGGCACACCCCCTTTGCCTTTGACTGCACCGGCGTCTCTTTGCCGGGCCGCGTCAGCGCCACCATGGTGGCCGGGGCCTGGGCCTGGCCGCCGCGCCCATGACGGGCGTGCTGCGCGGCCTGTACCGTTTGCTGGCGGTTTTGCTCTGCCTTCTGCGGGGCGCATACACCATGTGGCGACGGCTGGGCCGTTGGTCCGAGGCCGAGCAATCCGCCGCCGTTCAGCACTGGGCGCGGGGCATGTTGCAAGCCTTGGGGGTGCAGCTTCAGGTTCAGGGGCAAGCCGCCCCCGGGCCGGTGTTGTGGGTGTCCAATCACATCGCCTGGCTCGATATTTTGGTCTTGCACGCCGTGCGCCATGCCCGCTTCGTGGCCAAGTCCGAGGTGCATCACTGGCCCCTCATCGGGCCCATGGCCGCAGGCGCGGGCACCTTGTTCATCGAGCGCGCCTCACGCCGCGACGCCCTGCGCGTGGTGCACCAACTGGCCGAGGCCCTTCGACAGGGCCACACCGTGGCGGTTTTCCCCGAGGGCACCACCAGCGCGGGCGACACCGTGTTGCCCTTTCATGCCAACTTGCTGCAAGCCGCCCTGGTCACCCAAACCCCCATCCAGCCGGCCCTGATCCGCTACACCGAACCCGCTGGTCAGATGGCCGCCCATGTGCGCTACGTGGGCGACGACACCCTGGTGGCTTCGGTCTGGCGCGTCTTGTGCGCCCCTTGCACCCGCGCCACGGTGCACTGGGCCCCGGCGCAAAGCGCCCAAGGTCGCGACCGGCGGGCCTGGGCGCACGATCTGCGCCAGACCCTGCTGTCCCTCATGCAGTGATATCCTTTGGCCATGGCGCACAGTACCCCCACAGATCAGGAACCCCTGACCGAATCGGAGCAAGTCTTCGAGTTGGCCGCCGAGTTGTTTCGCGTCATGTCCGCCCCCATGCGCCTCAAAATCATCAGCAGCCTTTGCAATGGTGAAAAAAACGTGGGCCAGCTGCTGGAAGAAATCAACACCACTCAGCCCAATATGTCGCAACACTTGAACACCCTGTATCAGGCCGGCGTGTTGGGGCGCCGCCGCGAGGGGGTGCAGATTTACTACCGCATCATCAATGACCGAGTGGTCACCTTGTGCCGTGCGGTGTGTACCCAAATCGCCATCGACGGGCAATGAACCGATGGGTGCCGACCGCGTGCTGAGGTCCTATTGTCCCCATGCCCCAAAAGGGTTATCACTGAAGCCCCCGGGTGTATCTGCCCTTAAGATTCCCATGTGCGGGGTTTGAAGCGCATTCAAGTGTTTTTTACCCTACTCTATGTATTTGTCGTCAGGAAAGAACCCATGAAACCACTCCTCACACTCTCGGCCCTGCTTCTCTCGGCCCTGGCCTGGAATGTTCAGGCCCAGTCGGTCAGCCCGCAGCAAGCGCGCAGCTGGGCCGCCGGTTGTGCCAACTGCCACGGCACCAATGGCCAGGCCCAGCCTGGCTTGGCCTCTTTGGCCGGTGCCGCCAAGGCCGATACCGTCCAGAAAATGCAAGATTTCAAGGCCGGTCGTCGGCCTGCCACCATCATGCACCAGTTGGCCAAAGGTTATAGCGACGAGCAAATCGAAGCCATCGCCGCCTACTTTGCCGCCCAGAAGAATTAAGGAGCCCGACATGTACAAGCGCAGACAATTCATTCAAACGGCCTCTTTGGGTGCCGCCGCTGGCGTTCTGGGCCTCTCGGGTTGCGCCACCACTGCGGGCGGCTCAGGCCCCAAAGTGGTCGTGGTCGGTGGCGGCTATGGCGGTGCCACCGCTGCCAAATACGTGCGCATGTGGTCTGAAGGCCGCATCCAGGTCACCCTGGTCGAACCTAACCCGGCATTCATCTCTTGCCCCATCTCCAACCTGGTGATCGGCGGCAGCAAGACCATGGCCGACATCACCACCCCCTACGACAACCTCACCAAGCGCCACGGGGTGCAAGTCGTGCGCGACATGGTGGCCCGCATCGATGCCGAGAAAAAGCGCGTCATCCTGGCCGGCGGGGGCGAGTTGCCCTACGACCGCCTGATCCTCTCGCCCGGCGTAGACCTCATGACCGACACCTTGCCCGGCATGGCCAAGCCCGGTGCCGCCGACCAAATCCTGCACGCCTGGAAGGCCGGCCCGCAAACCGTGGCCTTGCGTCGCCAGCTCGAAGCCATGCCCGATGGCGGCGTCTATGCCCTGACCATTCCGCTGGCCCCCTACCGCTGCCCGCCCGGGCCGTACGAGCGGGCATGCCAGGTGGCCAACTATTTCTCCAAGGCCAAGCCCAAGAGCAAGGTGCTCATCCTTGATGAGAACGACGACGTCACCTCCAAAGGCCCCCTGTTCAAGAAAGCCTGGGCCGACCGTTACAAGGGCATGATCGAGTACCGCCCCAAGCACAAGGTGGTCGATGTCGATGCCGCCACCCGCACCCTGAAGTTCGAATTCAACGATGACCTCAAGGCCGATGTGCTCAATGTGTTGCCCATGATGCGCGCTGGCGGCATCGCTGTGCAGACCGGTTTGGCCACCGCCAACAGGCGTTGGTGCGAAGTCGACTTCCTCACCTTCGAGTCCAAGGCGGCCAAAGACATCCACGTCTTGGGTGATGCCATTCAGGTCGCGCCCCTCATGCCCAAGTCGGGCCACATGGCCAACCAGCACGGCAAAACCGCCGCCGCCGCCGTGGTCGCCCTGCTCAGTGGCCAGGAGGTCAACGCCATGCCCATCTACAACAACACCTGCTACAGCTTTGTCAGCGAAACCGACGTCGTGCACGTGGCCAGCGTGCACCGCTATGACGCCGAGAAAAAGACCATGCTCACCGTGCCCGGCTCGGGGGGCGTGTCCGCGCAGGCCTCTGAGCTGGAAGGTGCTTACGCCATGGCCTGGGCCCGCAACATCTGGGCCGACAGCCTGGCTTAAGTTGCCCACCGCACCCCACACCCAGCGCATCCCCCCCGACCCCGGGCGGCGTCGGGTGATGTGTCGCGGGATGGCATGGGTCGGGCTGGTCGGCGGGTCCACTTGGGCCGGGGCGCAAAGCGCAGCCTCGGACGGGCACCGGTCTTTGCCTGCCGCGTTGTCGCTGCCTGCCGAATTGGCGGGGGCCCTGGCGCGCAAAAGCCCCTTGGTCGTCATGGCCAGCCTCGATGGTTGCCCCCACTGTCGTGTCGCCCGACAAAGCCATTTGTTGCCAATGTGGCGTGAAGGTCTGCCCATCGTCCAAGTCGATTTCCGAAGCGATCAGCAGGTGATTGATTTTGAAGGAAAAAAGACCACCCACGAAGCCCTCATTCAGCGCTGGCGCGTGACCCTGGCTCCGACCCTGCTGTTTTTTGGGGCCGGCGGGAAAGAACTGGCCGAGCGCATGGAAGGCGCCTATTTGCCCGATTTTTACAGGGGCTATTTGGAGCAAAGACTGGAACAAGCCCGAGCGCGTTTGTGAGCCTTTGCGCTTTGAGGGAAAATACAACTCGCAACTTTTCATTCAAGGAACTTCAACATGAAAAAAACCTGGATCTCTCTCGCCATCACCGCAACTGCACTGGGACTCAGCGCCCCCGTGCTGGCCAACTCGGCCCTGGCGCAGAAAAACGGCTGCCTGGCTTGCCATGCGGTCGACAAAAAACTGGTCGGTCCTTCCTACCAGGACGTGGCCAAGAAGTACGCCGGCAAGAGCGCCGACGAACTGGCCAAGAGCATCAAGGCAGGTGGTGCCGGCAAGTGGGGTCCCGTGCCCATGCCCGCTCAGGCCGCCCTCAGCGATGCCGACGCCAAGACCCTTGCCGCCTGGATCATTGGCGGCGCCAAGTAATCGCCATGCCCATCCGTGACCTGTGCGCCACCTTGGCCATCACCGTGGTGTTGGCAGGGGGGGCAGGTCATGCGTCGGCCGAGCCCGCCCTCTTCAAAGACGCCGACCACAAGTTAGGCGCCGAGCTCATCGAACAAAACCAGTGCCAGGCTTGCCACATCCGTCGGGTGGGTGGTGATGGCAGCGCCATTTACAAGCCGCAGGGCCGCATCAATACCGCCGCCTTTTTGCGCGGCATGGTCGAGCAATGCAACACCGAATTGAATCTGGGTTTCTTCCCTGAGGAAGTGACTTCAGTGGCTGCCGTGTTGAACCGCCGCCATTACAAATTCACCCAATGATTTTTTAACTTCGGGTATACCCTGAGGGTATGTTGCGAATTCTAGACTAATATATCAGTAATTCATGATATACAAATAAATCCATGCCCCCGGCATGGCAAGGAGCCGCAGTGAACCCCATGCAAAAGCCCTCCGGGCGTTTGATCAAGGCACCCGAGCATTTCCTCGATGCACAGGGTGTACAACGCCACCTCACAGAAAGTCGCCAGGGTCGGCGTGACTTCATCCGCCGTGCTTTTGCGGCAGCGGCCGGGGCAGGGGCCGCGTCTGCCATGGCGGCCCCCAACCCGGTGCCGCCCGAAGGCGGCGACCCCAACATTCTGAACTTGCCCGAGCACACCACCGGCCTGGGGCAGGGTGTCGCCACCGACGGCTACGGCAAACCCTCGAAGTTTGAATCCAACATCCAACGCCGCCAAAGCCCGGGCCTGACCCAGACCACCCAGGCTTCGGTGTCTTTCGCCCCTTTGCAGTCGCTCTTTGGCATCGTCACCCCCAGCGGGCTGCACTTCGAGCGCCACCACCAAGGCTGGTGGGACATCGACCCGTCCAAACACCGCTTCATGATCAACGGTTTGGTACAAACGCCCAAAGTGTTCACGGTCGACGAGATCATGCGACTGCCCTCGGTCTCGCGCTTTCATTTCATCGAGTGCGGCGCCAACACGGCGGTCGAATGGGGCAATGTCGCTGTGCCCACGGTGCAATACACCCACGGCATGATTTCGTGCAGCGAGTTCACCGGCGTGCCCCTCATCACCTTGCTAGAGATGTGCGGTGTTGACCTCAAGAAAGGCCGCTTCGTGCTGGCCGAAGGGGCCGATGGCTCATCGATGACCCGCACCATCCCCATGAGCCTGATCACCTCGGGCGAGGTGCTGGTGGCCTATGGCCAAAACGGCGAAATGCTGCGCCCCGAAAACGGCTACCCGCTGCGACTGGTGGTGCCTGGTGTGCAAGGGGTGAGTTGGGTCAAGTATTTGCGCCGTGTCGAAGTGGGCGACATGCCTTATGCGGCCAAAGACGAGGCCATCCATTACATCGACCTCATGCCCGACGGCACGCATCGCCAGTACACCAACATTCAGGAAGTCAAAAGCGTGGTCACCACACCCTCAGGCGGACAAGTGTTGTTGGACAAAGGCTTTTATAACGTCACCGGTTTGGCCTGGTCAGGGCGCGGCAAAATCAGGCGGGTCGATGTCTCGGTCGATGGTGGCCGAAATTGGCGCACCGCCCGACTAGAGACCCCGGTCATGTCCAAATCGCTCACCCGCTTCAACATCGACTGGGTGTGGGACGGCAAACCGGCCATCTTGCAAAGCCGCGCCATCGACGAAACGGGCCATGTGCAACCCACTTACCAGCAACTCAGGGGGGTGCGAGGCACCCGCTCCATCTATCACAACAACGCCATTCAGTCTTGGTTGGTGCAAGAAAACGGCGAGGTGAAAAATGTCCAGATCTCTTGAGCGCCGCTCTCGCCTCACAGGCTGGACCTGTGTGGCCGCCATGCTGTGGGTCACGGGCCTTGGGGTCCAAACCGCATCGGCCCAATCGGCCCAATCGCCTCCATCGGGCGTAGGGGCGCTGCGCGCAGGCGTCACCCCCAAGGCCAGCTTGTCCTCCTACCCCGGGCTGGGTCGAGCAGCCACCGCCAAAGAAATCGAGGCCTGGGACATCGATGTGCGCCCCGACTTCAAGGGATTGCCCAAAGGCTCAGGCAGCGTGGCCCAAGGACAAGACATTTGGGAAGCCAAATGCGCCAGTTGCCACGGTATTTTTGGTGAGTCCAACGAAGTCTTCAGCCCCATCATCGGCGGCACCACCAAAAAAGACATCGAGGTCGGGCGGGTCGCCAACCTCACCCGCGCCGATTACCCGGGTCGCACCACCCTCATGAAGGTCGCCACCCTCTCGACCTTGTGGGACTACATCCACCGGGCCATGCCTTGGAACAACCCCAAGACGCTCAGCGCCAACGAGGTTTATGCGGTCACCGCCTTTTTACTCAGCCTGGCCGAAGTGGTGCCCGAAGACTTCGTGCTGAGTGACCAAAACATCGCCGAGGTGCAAAAGCGCATGCCCAACAGAAATGGCATGCAAACCCGCCACGCCATGTGGCCGGATTCAGAGTTCAAGGGCATGCCGCGACCCGACACGCAAAATGTGCCGTGCATGAGCCAGTGCGCGACCGAGCCCAAACTGTCTTCCTTCCTGCCCGAACATGCGCGCAACAACCACGGCAATTTGCGAGAGCAAAACCGCCTGGTCGGTCCGCAGCGCGGTGCCGAAACCAGCGCGCCCGAGGCACAGGCCAGCCCAAAGACAGCCAGCGCCAACACCCCGGCGACCAGCACCCCGCCAAGCACATCCGTCACAACCGTCGTGCCCCTCTCCAAAATCGCTTTGGCACTGACCCAAAAGCACAGTTGCAACGGCTGTCACGCGCTCGATAAGAAATTGGTGGGCCCGTCCTTTACAGACATTGCCAAAAAGCATGCGGGCAAGGAAGAATACCTCGCCACCAAGATCAAAGCGGGTGGACAAGGGGTGTGGGGGCCCATCCCCATGCCGACCCAAAATTTGCCCCCCTCAGACGCCCAAGTCATCGCCAATTGGCTGGCTGCTGGTGCCGGCAAATAAAACCATGCCATCCGAAAACCAGTAAGATTCAATCAACCGAGATTTTCCAAGGAGAAAGCAAATGCAAACCCGTCGTCAACACTTGCAGCAATCGGCCCTCGTGGCCGGCTTGCTGGCGGGCACCGGCTTGTTCCCGCAATTCGCCCATGCCGCCTTCAACAAGGCCGCATTCGATGCCAAAAACATCCCCGATGCACTCAAGGCCTATGGTGCCGGTGCCCCCACCGAGAGCAAAGACGTCACCATCACCGGCCCCGACATCGCTGAAAACGGTGCTGTCGTGCCCCTGGGCGCATCGACCACCTTGTCCAACGTCAAGCATTTGCTCATCATGGTCGAGAAGAACCCCTCGGCTTTGGTGGCCATGTTCAACGTCACCGACAGCATCGACGCCGCCATCTCCACCCGCGCCAAGATGGGTCAGTCTTCCGATGTCTACGCTGTGGCCATCACCAACGACGGCAAAGCCTTGTTCGCCAAGAAAGAAGTCAAGGTCACCCTGGGTGGATGCGGCGGCTGAGCGCCCCCTTCTGCTTTCATATCCCACACACAGATTCGATCAGGAGCAAATCATGGCAGATCCGATGCGCATTCGCGCCCAAGCCGCCGGCGACAAAGCCACCGTCCGCGTTCTCATGAGCCACGAAATGGAGTCCGGCCAACGCCGTGACTCGGCAGGCAAACTCATCCCCGCATGGCACATCGCCGAAGTCACCGCCGAGCACAACGGCAAGGTCGTCATGACCGCCGAGTGGGGTCCGGCTGTGGCCAAAAACCCTTTCCTGCAATTTGTCGTCAAAGGCGCCAAGGCGGGCGACAAAATCGCCATCAGCTGGAAAGACAACAAAGGCGATACCCGCCGCGACGAAGCGACCGTTAGCTGAGCACTCCCCATGGCCAGCCCTCCATGAAGTGTGGAGGCTGGTCATCGCGTATCCCGGCATGAACACAACGAGGTGACACATGAAATTCAAACCAGTGATGGGCGCCATCGCTCTGGCGTTGGGGCTGCTGGGAGCTAGCGCCTGGGCGCAAAAAACCGCCAGCCAGGGCATCGACGAATACCGGGCCATGCTGGCCGACGGCAACCCGGCTGAATTGTTTGAGGCCAAAGGCGAAGATTTGTGGAAGCAAAAGCGCGGCCCCAAAAACGCGACACTTGAGCAATGCGATCTGGGCAAAGGGCCCGGCGTGGTGAAAGGTGCATTTGTCGAGTTGCCGCGCTACTTCGCCGACACCGGTCGGGTGCAAGACCTTGAGTCACGTCTGGTCACATGCATGTCGGTGCTGCAAGGCTTCAATGAAGCCGAACTGATCAAAACCCCCTTCGGTCGTGGCGAGATGGCCAATGTCACGGCTCTGGCCACCTGGATCTCAGCCGAGTCCAAGGGCATGCGTTTCAACTTGCCCTACAAGCACGACAAAGAAAAAGTCTTTTACGAAGTCGGCAAACGGCTTTTTTTCCAGCGCGGTGGCACCCATGATTTCTCCTGCGCTTCATGTCACGGAGAGGAAGGCAAGCGCATACGCTTGCAAGACTTGCCCGTCTTGACCAAGAACCCTGGCGATGGCGTCGGCTTCGCCGCCTGGCCGGCCTACCGCGTCTCCAACGGGCAGATGTGGAGCATGCAGTTGCGCCTGAACGATTGTTATCGTCAGCAGCGCTTTCCCTACCCGGGCTTTGCCAGCGATGCCACCATTGCGCTCAGCCTCTATCTGGGTGTCAACGCACAAGGGGCCGCTTCGGTCGCCCCCGCCATCAAGCGCTAAAGCAGTCATCGGAGTTCCATCATGACATTCAAACGCATTCATGCCGTGTCCATTTTGTCGGCGATGGTCTTGGGTCTGTCGGCTTGTGCCCAAGGCCCCTCGGTGGCCGAGCTCAATACCCTCACCGACCAGATCGTCAAGGCCTCCTTCCGTGACCAAAGCCATGTCAAACTCGAGCGTCTGACGGCAACCGATGAGACCAATCGATTGTGCAGCGAGGCCGACGTGGCGGGCAAACCGATCGATGAAGCCAACGCCAAGCGCATCGAGGCGGCCAACTTCAAATCCATCAAGTGGCCTTCTGATGGCAAGTTTCTGGGTGACTGGAAACGTGGCGAGGCCGTGGCCCAGAGTGGCCGTGGTCTGACCTGGACCGACAAAGAGGGCGATGTCAATGGCGGCAATTGCTACAACTGCCACCAGATCAGCAAGGAAGAAATCTCCCACGGCACCATCGGCCCCAGCCTCTACCAATACGGCAAGATACGCGGTGTGACCGACCCCAACAGCGCGGCGGCCAAACCCATCGTCGAATACACCTGGGGCAAGATCTGGAACGCCAAGGCCTACAACGCCTGCTCCAACATGCCGCGTGCGGGCCATTCGGGCATCCTCACCGAAGCCCAGGTGCGCGACATCGTCGCCCTCTTGCTCGACCCCCAATCCCCGGTCAACAAGTGAACCTGCGCCCCCGTCCCCGCTTGGGGGGCAGGGGCAACCAGCCACCCCTGACACGCGCCTCAAACATCACCGCATAAGAAAGTAACGATATGGATCTGAGCAAACGCGAGTTCTTGCAGGTCATGGGCGCGGCCAGCGTGGCCGGCATGGCCTTGGGCCCACATGCCCACGCCGACCCAGCCAAAGCCGGCGAGGTCATGTACGAACTGCCCAAATTCGGCCAAGTGTCCTTCCTTCACATGACCGATTGCCACGCGCAGTTGCTGCCCATCCATTTCCGCGAGCCCAGCATCAATATGGGGCTGGGCAGCATGAACGGCAAACTGCCGCATCTGGTGGGTGAGCACTTGCTCAAAGTCGCAGGATTGCGCCCCGGCACCCCGGCGGCCCATGCCCTGACCTATCTGGATTTCGAACAGGCCTCGCGGCGCTACGGCAAAGTAGGCGGTTTTGCCCATTTGGCCACCTTGGTCAAACAACTCAAAGCCAGCCGACCTGGCGCATTGTTGCTCGATGGCGGCGACACCTGGCAGGGCTCGGGGACCGCCTTGTGGACCAAGGGGCAAGACATGGTCGAGGCCTGCAAATTGCTGGGCGTTGATGTGATGACCGGCCACTGGGAGTTCACCCTCGGCATGGACCGGGTGAAAGAAATCATCGACAAAGACTTCGCCGGCAAAGTTGATTTTGTGGCCCAAAACGTCAAGACGACCGACTTCGGCGACCCGGTGTTCAAGCCCTATGTGATGCGCGAAATGAACGGCGTGTCCTGCGCCATCATTGGCCAGGCCTTCCCCTACACCCCCATCGCCAACCCCCGCTACATGGTCGCCGATTGGGAGTTTGGCATCCAGGACGACAACCTGCAAAAGATGGTGGACGAGGTGCGCGCCAAAGGCGCCCAAGTCGTGGTCGTGCTCAGCCACAACGGCATGGATGTCGACTTGAAAATGGCCAGCCGGGTCAGTGGCATCGATGCCATATTGGGTGGCCACACCCACGACGGCATGCCCGTGCCCACCTTGGTGAGCAACCGTGGCGGGCAGACCATCGTCACCAACGCGGGCTCCAACGGCAAGTTCCTGGGCGTGCTTGACTTTGAGGTCAAAGACGGCAAGGTCACCGACTTCCGCTACAAGCTGTTGCCCGTGTTCGCCCAATACTTGCGTGCCGACCCCACCATGGCCGAGCTGATCCGCAAGATCCGCGGCCCCTACGAGACCAAACTGCAAGAACGCCTGGCCATCACCGAAGGGCTGCTTTATCGGCGCGGCAACTTCAACGGCACCGGCGACCAATTGCTGGTCGACGCCCTGATGGACGTGCAAGGCGCAGAAATCGCCTTCTCGCCCGGCTTCCGCTGGGGCACCACCCTCTTGCCCGGTCAGGCCATCACCCGCGAATGGCTGCTCGACATGACGGCCACCACCTACTCCTATGCCACGGTCAGCTCGATGACCGGCGAGACCATCAAAACCATTTTGGAAGACGTCTGCGACAACCTCTTCAACCCCGATCCCTATTACCAGCAGGGGGGCGACATGGTGCGCGTCGGCGGCTTGCAGTTCAGTTGCGACCCCACCGCCTCCATGGGGCGGCGCATCAGCAATATGCGCCTCAAAGGCAAGCCCGTAGAGGCTGGCAAAACATACAAAGTGGCCGGCTGGGCACCCGTTGCCGAAGAGGCCAGCAAGCAAAACCTCCCCATGGTCTGGGATTTGGTCGAGAAATGGCTCAAGGCCCAGGGTGGCCGCGTCAAACCGCGCCAACTCAATGCCCCCACCATCACCGGCGGCCTGCCCAACCCCGGATACGCCCCATGACACGACACCCTCTCCCCGGGCATGCCGCAATACTGAAGGTGTGCGCCTGATGAAACGACGTCAGCTCCTGGGCTGGGGTCTGGGCGTGACCGGCGTGACCCTGTGGCCCGAGTTGCAAATCGTCGCCCAGCAGGCCCAGGACTTCATCCAGGGCCCGCCCATGCCCGACATCGACCCGGTGCAGGTCTCTCCCCACGTCTGGGTCATCCACGCTGCCGATGGCTTCCCCACCCCCGAGAACAAAGGCATGATGTCCAATGTCACCTTTGTCACCACCTCCAAAGGCGTGGTCATCCTCGACTCGGGCTCCTCCTTGCAAATCGGCGAGATGGCCATCCGCATGATCCGCCGCGTCACCCCGCTGCCCGTCATCGCTGTCTTCAACTCCCATTTCCATGGCGACCATTGGCTGGGCAACCATGCCTTTGCCAAACACTTTGGCGAGTCTTTGCCCATCTACGCATTGCCCCACACCATCGAACAAATTAAAGGCATCGAAGGCAGCAACTGGCGCAATCTGATGGAACGCTGGACCAACCAATCCACCGCAGGCACCCGGATCGTGCCCCCCAACCGCAGCGTCGAGCCGGGTCAGCGCCTGAGCTTCGGCGACATCGAATTGCGCATGCACTTCTACGGGCAGGCACACACCCATGCCGACCTGTGCGTGCAAGTGCTGCCCGACGCCGTCACCCATGTGGGCGACATCGCCATGGCCAACCGCATCGCCAACATCGACGACGGCTCCTATCCCGGCACCCTCAAATACTATGCGCAACTCAAGCAGGCCACCGGCCCGCAACGCTGGATACCAGGGCACGGCACCTCCAGCACCGACCTGCTCGACACCTACGGCCAGTTTTTATCAGGCATCTACGACAACTGCTTACAGGCCGTCAAAGACGGGGCCAGCGAAGCCGAAGCCAAAGCCCGCGTCCTCAAAGACCCGCGAGTCGCCAGCCGCGCCAAAACCATGCAAGGCTTTGACGGCAACATCGGGAAATACGTCAGCCTCGCCTACCTTGAAGCCGAAAAAGAAGCCTTCTGAACCCACTCTGCGCCGTGGTAAAAAAACGACCATAAATTGGGGTCACATAAATTGGGGTCAGACCCCAATTTCTGCTTACTCCTGAACCAAACGGCAAGGCGCTTTGATGTGCAGTTCCTGTCGCTTTTCCTCGCAGTAGCTCATCGCCCGCCTGGCCCCTTCAGCCGCCATGCGGATGTGCACCGAACACTTCAGCGCCATCTTGTCCAGATCGCCACTGGCGTCAAAGGCAGCGGCACAGCGGCTGCGGTCGCTCATTTCGGGTTTGGTGCCCATATAGGTGCTGCGCAAAGGTTCGGGCAACTGCTTTAAGGGCACGGTGGGGAAGCCGAATTCGGTGGGGGCTTTAGGCGGGCTGCTCTGTGCGCTGGCCATTTGGGCCAGGCACAAAATAGCCAGACCAAGCCAACCTTTGGGCCCCGGGCGGGCCTTAGTTTGGGTGACACATTTCATCATCGCGGGCTCGCTCAGGCATTCAACAGTTTCTCGCGCAAGGCCTTGGCCTCGATCCGTACCTTCTCCGCCTCATCCCAGGCGGCCTTCAGTTCTGCCGCACTCATGCGCTCGGGGTTCGAGTAATCCAGCTTCCAGCTGGGATCCTCCTGCCAAAGCTGGGGCGACACCCAAGTCGTGCGCGGGGCCTGTGCCTGCACCAGCAAGTCCAGCGCCAAGGTCAGGGTTTGTCTCTGGCTGTGCGGGTCATGCGGCTTGCCTGCGCCATTGCCAAGGGGGAAGTCACTGAACAGCAAACGCGGCACGCCACAGTGCTCGACCACATCGCGCGCACAACCCATGATCACCGTGGCAATGCCGGCGCGCTCTAATTCACGCGCCGCCAACGACAGGCTCTGGTGGCAAATCGGGCAATTGGGTACCAGCACCGCCGCATCCACCCCATCGGCCTGGCAGCGGGCCAGCAACTCGGGCACATCCACCCCCAGGGTATGGCGCTGGCTTCGGTTGGTCGGCACCCCGTGAAAGCGCGCCGCCAATTCCAAGCGACCCTCTTGCGCCAATTGCCGCATGAGCGGCAGCGGAAACCAGCTGTTGCGGTCTTCCATGTGGGTGTGCTTGCGGTCTATCGCCACATGCGCCACCCTCACATCATGGTCTTGCGCGGTATCCCCCGAATAGACGCTATAGAACTTCGGTCCTGCGTTATAGGGGGCACGCGGCCCCTGCGGCCCTTTATCGGGCTGATACGGCGCCGCCGTCGTCACCAGTGTGATCCGACATTGCGCCAGCGCTTTCTTCAAAGGGGTGAAAGGCACCTCTTCAAAATGCGCCCATTCATACGGATTGTTGTAACCCAGCGCCAAATAGTAGGCACGCGTGCGGGCCATGTAAGAGATGGGACCACTCAAATCATTCATGGCCTTATTTTGCCCCCATCACCGCTACCAGGTACAGAAATGGGGGTCAGACCCCCATTTCTCCCCTGTGGCCAAAAAGCAACCATTAATTGGGGTCAGACCCCAATTTCCTCATTGCCCCTGACCCCGCCTGTGGCCACGGTCGCCTGGTAGACACTTATAAAAAGGGTAAGTCCTCTGTCATGGCGGTCCACTCTCGGTGCAAATTGCAGAAAACAGAAAAGAATCCACACGGAGACACCATGACCCAAATCCACCGCCGCCGATTCAACCAATGGGCCAGCGCCTTGCCGCTGCTGGCCGCCATGCCAGCCATGGGCCAGACCGCCTGGCCAAGCAAGCCGGTGCGCATCGTGTTGCAATTCCCGCCGGGGGGCTCGACCGACGCGGTCGCTCGCATCCTCTCTCAGGTGCTGACCCAAAGCCTGGGGCAGCCGGTGCTGGTCGAAAACCGCCCCGGTGCCGACGGGGCCATCGCCGGCGAACTGGTGGCCCGCTCTGAGCCCGACGGCCACACCTATTTCCTGGCCTCCAACACACCCATGATGCAGGTGCCCCTGCTGAAAAAGAACCCGCCCTACGACCCGATCAAAAGCTTTACCCCCATCACCATGGTGGGGCGCTACATCTATGTCCTGGTGGCCGGTGCCCAATTGCCTATCCAGAACGCTCAAGACCTCTTTCAACTGATACGCTCTCAGCCCGGCAAATTCAACTACGGCAGCTACAGCGGCGTGACCCAGCTCATGCACACCCGCCTGAAAAACGAGGCCAAACTCGACACCAACCTCATACCGTACAAAGGTGAAGGGCCCACCATCAACGACATTCTGGGCGGGCATGTGCAGTTCACCTACGCCACCCCCGCCAGTGCCTTGCCGCACATCCGCGAAGGCAAACTCAAAGCCCTGGCCGTCTTGCTGCCCAACCGCTGGGCCACCTTGCCCCAGGTCCCCACCGCCACCGAATCAGGCACCCCGGCGTTGACCGCAGGCACCTGGGCCGCATTGTTCGGTCCTGCCCGCATGCCAGCCGACATCGCCACCCGGATGAGCCGCGCCATGGCCGACGCCATGGCCCGCCCCGATGTCAAAGAACGCGTGGATCGACTGGGCTTTGACCTTGCCAGCTCAACCCCTGCCGAACTCGCCGCCTTCATGCCCGAGCAACTCCAGGCCTGGTCCAAAGCCTTCGCCGACGCTGGCCTACAACCCGAATAAAAAATGAAAGAAATGGGGGTCAGACCCCCATTTCTCCCCTGTAGCCAAAAAGCAACCATTAATTGGGGTCAGACCCCAATTTCTGCATCACTGATCGGCTTTGATGTTGTTGTCCGCGATCAGCTTTGAATACTTGGTTTTTTCGTTGTTCAAGAAGGCGCGGAATTCAGCCGGGGTGCTGGAATGGGGCTCAACCCCCAATTTATTGAAGCGGTCCTTCAGGTCGGCATTCACCATGGCCTTGCTCAGCGTGGCGTTGTAGTTGTCCACAATGGCTTGCGGTGTGCCAGCCGGCAGGTACACGCCCCACCAGTTCAATGCCACCATGCCATCCACACCGGCCTCGGCGAAGGTGGGGATATCGGGGAACAGGGGAGAGCGCTTTTCGCTGGTGATGGCCAAGGCGCGCAGCTTGCCGCTGGCGATGTGCTGGCTGACTGGCAAGGCGTCCGAGATGATCAGCGGCAACTGGCCCGAGAGCACATCGGTCACCGCCTGACCGCCGCCTTTATAGGGAATGGCGACCATTTTGGTCCCTGTCTGGCGCATCAGCAATTCGGCCGCCAGGTGCGACATGCTGCCCGGCCCGCTTGTGCCGAAACTGACCTTACCCGGGTTGGCCTTGGCGTCGGCAATGATGTCCTTCACGCTCTTATAGGGCGAATTGACCGGTACCACCAGAATATTGGCCCCGGTGGCTGTCAAAGACACCGCAATGAAGTCTTTCTCCATGTTGTAGGGCAGCTTTTGCAGCAGGGGGTTCACGCCGGCCGGGCCCAGGTTGCCAATCACAAAGGTGTAGCCGTCATTGGGTTGACGGGCGGCGAATTCCATGCCGATCGAGCCAGCCGCACCCGGCTTGCTCTCGATGATGACGGGTTGACCCCAAATTTCACTCAGCTTTTGCCCCATCACGCGGGCCATCAGGTCAGAGCTGCCCCCGGGCGGGTAGGTCACAATCAGCTTGACGGGGCGGTCAGGGAATTTGCCGCTCTGTGCCAACGCCGGGGCCGAGCCCAGCAGTCCGGCGGTAGCGACCAGGCCCAGCAGGGCACGGCGGGAAAACGAGGAGAGAGAAGTCATGATTGTCCTTTCAGCGACTGTCAAAATGCCAGTGACCAAAGCCATTTGGCCAACCATCATTTATATTATCAATTGATCAGTTACACAACTCGGGGAACCCCATGCTGAACCTCTCCACACCTGGCGCGCGCGGCGACCAAACCCTCTCCCACAACATGACCCTGCTGGCCCACCATGACCTTGGTGGCTTTGGGGGTATGGGCGAGGGCATGTCGCTGCAAAAAACCAAAGACGGTCGCCGCATCCTGTGGATGGCGCACGAATCGGCCCCTAAAAATTTCACCGGTGTCGATGTGACCGACCCGAGAAATCCGCGCATGGTCGTGCAAACCGAGTTGCCGCACGCCAAAGTGCGCTCCAACTCGCTTGACGTCGTGGGCGACATCATGGCCGTCGCCTACCAGACCCAGACCGTGGGCCTGAAACCCGCCGGGGTCGATTTGTTTGACATCTCTGTCCCCGAAAACCCGCGCCTGCTGTCTCACTTCGATTGCTCTGGCCCGCACTCACGCGGCGTGCACGCGGTTTGGTTCGTCGACGGCAAATATGTGCACATGGCCGCCGGTGCACCCGACTTCCAGCCGCGCAACCCGCTGGATGATCAGTTCTATCGCATTCTCGATGTGTCTGACCCCACCAAGCCGGTTGAAGCGGGTCGCTGGTGGTACCCCGGCACCCGCGAAGGCGATGCGGCCCCTGCGCCCCAGCGCCTGGTGAGCCAATTCGACACCGGTTTCCGTGCCCACAACACCAATGTGTTCCCGCAGCGGCCCGACCGTGCTTATGTGGGTTACATCGACGGCGGTGCCTTTGTGCTTGACATCTCCAACATGTCCGACATCAAGGTGGTGTCTCACTGGAACCACTCGCCGCCGTTCAACGGCTTTATTCACACCTTGCTGCCCCTCTTTGACCGCCATTTGTGGATCGTGAGTGATGAGTGCGTGCAAGACAATGGCGCCGACTGGCCCAAGCTGGTGTGGGTGATCGACTCACGCAACGAAAAGAACCCGGTGCCCATCGGCACCTTCCCGGCAGCCCCCTTCGAGGCCTTCGCCAAGCGCGGCGGACGCTTTGGCGCCCACAATCTGCACGAGAACCTGCCCATCCCCACCTCGTTCAAATCAGACACGCTCATCATTGGCACCTTCTTCAACGCCGGGGTTCGGGTCTACGACACCAGTGACCCCTATCAGGTCAAAGAAGTGGCTTACTTTGTGCCGGGCACCCCCAAGCTCTCGCCGGCCGGAGCGGTTCAGCTCAACGACGTGTTTGTCGATGAAAACCGCATCGTCTATACCCAAGACCGCTTCACCGGCGGCCTGTATATATTGGAGATGAACATCTGACGCCACGCCCGCGCCCGGATCCCTCTCTCCACATTCATCACCACCGTCGCCCGACATGGATCAACGCGACCCGCTCGCCGGCAAGCTGCCCATCACCCTCATCACCGGGTTTTTGGGCAGTGGCAAGACCACGCTGATCTCCAAACTCCTGCGCCACCCCGGCATGAACCGCGCGGCGGTCATCATCAACGAGGTCGGCGAAATCGGCATTGACCACGATTTGGTGGCCACAGTCAGCGAGAACATGTCGCTGCTGGCCAACGGCTGCATCTGCTGTTCGGTGCGCACCGACTTGCAAGACAGCCTGCGTGAACTCTTCAACTCGCGCCGGGCGGGGCACATTCCTGATTTTGACCGCGTCATCATCGAAACCACAGGCCTCGCCGACCCGGCACCGGTGGTGCAGACCCTGGTCAGCGACACCCTGATCAATGCCCACTTCCGGCTCGATGGCTTGGCCACCCTCATCGACGCCTACCATGGCCACGACCTGCTCTCGCGCCAGCCCGAGGCGGTCAAACAAGTCGCCATGGCCGACCGGATTTTCATCACCAAAACCGACCTGGCCAGCCCCGGGCCGCTGCAAGAGTTGCGCGATGAATTGCGCGCCCTCAACCCCCAGGCCGACCAGCACACCGTGGTTCAGGGCGATCTCGACCCTGCCTTGCTCACCGGCCTGGGTTTGCACAGCGCGCGCTCATGTGAGCACACACTATCATTTTTGGGCGAGTCTTTGCAAGAAAAAAACCTGGACGGGCAGGGCAGCCATGGCAAATATTTGGGGTCACGCCCCTCCAACCACGACCCCGCCATCCGCACCCTGTCGTTGCGTTTTAGCCAGCCATTCAAGTGGCCGGGGTTCTCCTCGGCGATGGAACTGCTGACCACCTTGCGCGGCCCAGACATGTTGCGGGTCAAGGGCATCGTGAATGTCGAAGGGCATCCGGTGGTGGTGCAGGGCGTGCAGCACATCTTCAGTCCGCCGGTCGAGCTCGACCAATGGCCCAGTCAAGATCGCGACACCCGTTTGGTCTTCATCACCCGCAACATAGCGCCTGAGACCATACGCCATCTGCTCAGCGCCGTCACCTCACTCTGAACCATCGGGCGGCGTATCCACACACACCGGAGGTCACATGCCCCATAACCCCATAGACGACACTGTCGCCCAACGCGTGGCACGCTACAGCCAACTGGTGCCCTACAAAGACACCATGAACCAGAACAACGGCATACCTGCCGAAGCGGTCATGATGATGTCGCCTGACAAGGTCATGCCCATCATGTCCCCCTTGGGTTGGCAAGGGCGCAGCAAAATAGCGCCCGTCAAAGGGGCGCCTGGTTTGACCATCACCCTGGCCGAATGCCCGCCGGGCGACAACGCCGGTCTGCACATGCATACCGCAGCGACCGAAAACTTTTTTTGCGTCAATGGCCGCTTTGAAATCACCTGGGGCGACGAAGGCCAGTACCAGACCGTGCTCGAACCGTTTGATTTTGTGTCGGTGCCGCCCGGGGTCTACCGCGACTTCAAGAACATCGGCACCGAGCTGGGCCGCCTCTTGGTGATGATCCAGCCCGAACCCGGTGACAGCCAAGACGCGGTCTACCATGCCGAACGCGTGGGCCAGGACATCGAGCGCCGCTGGGGCCCGGACACCCGTGCGGCCATGGCCCAAATCGGCATCAGGTTTGGCTCGCCCCCGGCCAAATGACCACAAAAAAGGGCCTCTAAGGGCCCGTGGCGCCCCCGACAGGAATCGAACCTGTATCTAGCGCTTAGGAGGCGCTCGTTCTATCCATTGAACTACGGCGGCGTATCGCCACATTCTAGCGTTTGGGTCTGGCCCCAAGGCTTTCAAGTGGCCACAAGCGACCCCATGCGACCCCAAGCGACCTGAAAGTTGCCGCCCCGACCGATTTAAAATATCGGTAAACCCATCTACACCCACCCCATGTCCAAGTTGTTCATTCTGGTGTTGGCCCTCTTTGGGTCATTGAGTGTCGCCCATGCCAACGGCTTGTGTGAGACGGTACCGGCCAAGGTTCAAAACATCAACGTCAGCTACATCGATCAGCGCGACGCGCTACAGGAACTCGACGACCAGTTGCTCGACATCGTCAACGCCTGCCTCGACATCTCCAGCCCCGAGCGCAAACAGGCCGCCTGCAAAAATGGCCGCGTGGCCGCCGAACAGGTCTTGCGCGTGATCGGTCGCATCGACCAGGCAGCCAAGCACAACGACTTCCTCAAAACCGCCAAGCTCAAGTCGTACAAACTCAGCGTGCAGCTGCTTGAGCGCTCGCGCGAGATGGAGCGCCAGCCCGATTGCCGCCGCTAAGGCCCGGGCTCACTTGCTCAACATCCGCATCGCGTCTTCCAGGCCCTTGAGGGTCAGCGGATACATGCGCTGACTCATCATTTGCTGGACGATGGCGATGCTTTGCCGGTATTGCCACACCCCTGGCGGCTCCGGGTTGATCCAGGCAAATTTGGGGAAGGCATGCACCAGGCGCTGCAGCCACTCGGCCCCGGGCTCTTCGTTGTTGTATTCAACACTGCCGCCCGGCTGCAAAATCTCATACGGGCTCATGGTGGCGTCACCGACAAAGATCAGCTTGTAATCTTTGTTGTACTTGCGAATCACATCCCAGGTCGGGAATTTTTCGGCAAAGCGGCGCCGGTTGTTTTTCCACAAAAAGTCATAGACGCAGTTGTGGAAATAATAAAACTCCAGGTGCTTGAACTCGGCCTTGACCGCCGAGAACAACTCCTCCACCCTGGCGATGTGCTCATCCATGGTGCCGCCCACATCCATCAGCAGCAACACCTTCACATTGTTGTGGCGCTCCGGGCGCATCAAAATATCCAGATACCCCGCATTGGCGGCGGTCTTGGCGATGGTGCCATCCAGGTCCAGCTCATCGGGAGAGCCCTCGCGCGCGAAACGACGCAAGCGGCGCAATGCGACCTTGATGTTGCGCGTCCCCAGCTCCAGCGTGTCGTCGTAATCCTGATAGGCCCTTTGCTCCCAGACCTTGACCGCGCTTTTATTGCCCCCCTTGCCGCCGATGCGGATGCCCTGCGGGTTATAGCCCCCGTTGCCAAAGGGCGAGGTGCCGCCCGTGCCGATCCATTTGCTGCCGCCCTCATGGCGTTCTTTTTGTTCTTCCAGCCGCTTGCGCAGCGTGTCCATCAGCTCATCCCAACCCATTTTCTCGATGGCGGCCTTCTGTTCGGGCGTGAGCTCCTTCTCCAGCGTCTTCTTGAGCCACTCCAAGGGCACATCCTGCGTGAAGTCGGTCAGCATCTCCACGCCCTTGAAATAAGCGGCAAAGGCGCGGTCAAACTTGTCAAAATGCCGCTCGTCTTTCACCAGCGCGGTGCGGCTGAGGTAATAAAAGTCGTCGATGTGGCACGACTCACTGCGCGGCCCCACCACATCGGCCTGCAAGGCCTCCAGCAAAGTCAGGTACTCACGCACCGAGACCGGTACTTTGGCCGCCCGCAGGGTGTAGAAGAAGTCAGTCAGCATGGCACCCCCCTCGCTGCAATTGGTGATCGAGGTGCGCGCGCACCGCTGGCCACTCTGTGGCCAAGATGCTGTAGACACAGGTGTCGCGCAAACTGCCGTTCGGCGCAATCTGGTGGGCCCGCAGCACCCCGTCGAGTTTGGCCCCTAGTCGTTCTATGGCCCGGCGGCTGGCCTGGTTGAACCAGTGGGTTCTGAATTCCACGGCGTTGCATCCCAGCGCCTCAAAAGCATGGCCCAGTAGCAAGCGTTTGCATTGGGTGTTCAAGGCACTGCGCTGCACCTCGCGCCGGTACCAGGTCGAGCCGATTTCCAGCCGGTGGTTGGGAGCGTCGATGTGCATGAAAGTGGTCATCCCCACCGCACGGCCCTGCGGGTCGAGCACGGCAAAAGGCACCATGCTGCCCTGTGTTTGCAAGCCCAGACGGCGCTCGATCTCAGCCCGCATGCCCTCCGGGCGGGGGATGAAGGTGTACCAAAGCGTCCACAGCTCACCGTCTTGCACGGCCTGCACCAACTCGTCGTGGTGCGCCATGCTCAAGGGCACCAAGCTGGCGTGGGGCCCGCGCAATTCCACCGCATTGACCTGCATCATTCAGCCATCCTCCCCGATCTCGCCTTTGCCGCGCATAAAGCGCGCCGCCTGCAAGCCCAAGCCGCCACCCAGCCCCACCAGCGCAATGGCCACGATGCTGCCTGCGCTATATCCTTCGGCAAACAGATCCAGGCCCAGCCACTGCCCCAGGCCAAAACCCAGCAAAGAGCCGACCACAAAGCCCACGGCGTCGGTCAGTCCTTCGGCAAGCTGTTTCATCATGATTCAAATGCCACTCAACGGTTGCGGCTTTGCATGAAAACCAGTTTTTCAAACAAAGTGACATCCTGCTCGTTTTTCAGCAGCGCCCCCACCAGCGGCGGTATCGCCACCTTTTCGTCCTGGGTTTGCAGGGCAGACAGCGGAATGTCTTCGGCCACCAGCAGCTTCAGCCAATCGAGCAACTCACTCGTGCTGGGCTTTTTCTTCAGGCCCGGCAAGTTGCGCACGTCATAAAACGTCTTCAGCGCCGCAGCCAGCAGCTCTTTTTTCAAGTTGGGGAAATGCACATCCACGATCTGACGCATGGTGTCGGCATCGGGGAACTTGATGTAGTGGAAAAAGCAGCGCCGCAAAAAGGCGTCGGGCAGCTCTTTTTCGTTGTTGGAGGTGATGAACACCAAAGGCCGGTTTTTGGCCTTGATCAGCTCGCGCGTCTCATAGCAATAAAACTCCATCCGATCCAGCTCACGCAACAAGTCGTTCGGGAACTCAATGTCGGCCTTGTCGATCTCGTCAATCAGCAGCGCCACCGGCTCATCGGCGGTAAACGCCTGCCAAAGCACCCCCTTCAGGATGTAATTCTGAATGTCCTTCACCCGCTCATCGCCCAGCTGGCTATCGCGCAACCGGCTGACCGCGTCGTACTCATACAGGCCCTGCTGGGCCTTCGTGGTCGATTTGATGTGCCACTGTAAAAGGGGCATGTTCAGCGCCTGCGCCACTTCCTCGGCCAACATGGTTTTGCCGGTGCCCGGTTCGCCTTTGACCAGCAAGGGCCTCTTCAGGGTGATGGCGGCGTTGACGGCCAGCATCAAATCCTGGGTCGCCACGTAGTTGTCTGTGCCTTTGAATTTCATGAACGGTGGTCCTGTCCTTGTTGTCTTGGGTTTGGCTCAAAGCCCCTATATAATGCTAGGTTGATTTACTCTCATAGCCTTGATTGTCATCTGAAAATGAAAAAGCTCCTGACTTCCGCTCTGTTCATCGCTGTCTCTTTCGTGACCAGCCAGGCACTGGCCCAAGACCTACAGGGTGACCCCAAGGCTGGCGAGAAAAAAATCGCCATGTGCATCGGCTGCCACGGCATCAAAGGGTATCAGGCCAGCTTTCCTGAAGTCTATCGTGTTCCCATGATCTCCGGCCAGAACGCCAAGTACATCAGCAACGCACTCACCGCATATCGCGGCGGCGAACGCAAACACCCGACCATGAAGGGCATTGCTGCTTCGCTGACCGACCAAGACATTGCAGACATCTCGGCTTACTATGCCGCCCACAGTCAGGCAGCCCCGGCCCCCGAAAAACTGCCCGAGCCTACCGGCAAAGTGGCTGAACTCATCACCAAAGGCGCTTGTGTTTCGTGCCACGGTGCCAACTACTCCAAGGGCATCGATGGCAGCTACCCCAAACTCGCGGGTCAGCACGCCGACTACTTGTTCGTGGCGCTCAAGTCATACAAATCTGAAAACCAGGCCACCTGGGGCCGCAACAATGGCGTCATGGGTGGCATCGCCAAGCAGTTCAGCAACGCCGAACTCAAAGAATTGGCCAAGTACCTCGCCGCACAACCCGGCGAGATGCAAGTCGTGCCCCAGTCCAAGTTCCGCTAAAGCGCAACTGGCCCACGCAAAACCGCCCCCCGGGCGGTTTTTTCATGGTCGAATCACTGCAGGGCGTGAGGTTTCAAGGGGCCGTTTCAATCACGGGTGGCCAGTCGCTGCAGCTCTTCCACATAAGCCGCCCCATCGGGCGGGCGGCCACTGCGCTGGCTCTCCCACACCATTCGCCCCAGGCACTCCATGGCCTCATGGTGCGCATCGTGCAGCGAATTCCGCCGCGCCGCCAGCAACTCCACCGCCTGGCGCACGCCCCGGGGTTGGTCGATCGAGCATTGCTCACTGATCGACAAATGCATCGATAAATGCAAAAAAGGGTTGCTTTTGCCGTCTTCTACCGCGTACATCCGACTCAATGCCGCATCCACATCGTCCAGATCGGCAAAAAACTCGGGGTGTTCGGCCATCCACTGGCCAGCCAGCGTCTCCAACGCATCCATCGGGGCAGCGGCCTTTTGCTTGGCCCGCACGGCGCAAAAAAAACGCCGCACATCTTCTTGAGAGGGGGTGAACATACCGCCATTGTCACCCATCACACGCGCCCCGGGTGCGTCAGTCGGCTGTCAGACAGCGTGCGGTGAGCCATAATTCACCCCCATGATCGACAAAATATCCCCCTCCATCGCCGATGCGCTGGCAGGCACCCCCGATGGCGCCACCGTTTTGATCGGCGGGTTTGGCACCGCAGGCATCCCCTCAGAGTTGATCGATGGCCTCATCGAACAAGGCGCCCGCGACCTCACCATCGTCAACAACAATGCCGGCAATGGCGAAACCGGCTTGGCCGCCCTGCTCAAAGCCGGGCGCGTGCGCAAAATCATCTGCAGCTTCCCCCGTCAGGCCGACTCGCAGGTCTTCGACGGCCTGTACCGCAGCGGCAAGCTAGAGCTTGAGCTGGTGCCCCAGGGCAATCTGGCCGAGCGCCTGCGCGCCGCCGGGGCTGGCATCGGCGGTTTTTTCACCCCCACCGGCTACGGCACCGAACTCGCCAAAAAAGCCGACGGCACGCCCAAAGAAACCCGCCAGATCAATGGCCGCATGTACGTGTTCGAAGAGCCCATTCATGGCGACCTCGCCCTCATCAAGGCCGAACGCGGCGACCGCTGGGGCAACCTTACCTATCGCAAAGCGGCGCGCAATTTCGGCCCCGTCATGGCCACCGCCGCCAAAAAGACCGTGGCCACCGTGCACGACATCTGCGAGCTGGGCCAAATGGACCCCGAGACCATCGTCACCCCCGGCATTTTTGTCAGCCACATCGTCAAAATCCCCCGCGTCGCCACCCAAGCCGGAGGGTTCAAGTCATGAGCTACACCCGTCGCACCAAAGACCAACTCGCCGCCCGCGTCGCCCAAGACATCCCCGAGGGCGCCACCGTCAACCTGGGCATCGGCCAACCGACCCTGGTGGCCAACCACATCCCTGCCAGCCGCGAGGTGCTCTTGCACTCCGAAAACGGCATTTTGGGCATGGGCCCGGCCCCCGCGGCGGGTCTGGAAGACTACGACCTCATCAACGCAGGCAAGCAACCCGTCACCCTCTTGGCAGGCGGCTCGTTCTTCCACCACGCCGACAGCTTCGCCATCATGCGCGGCGGCCATTTGGACATCTGCGTGCTGGGTGCCTTTCAGGTCAGCGCCACCGGTGACCTCGCCAACTGGCACACCGGTGAGCCCGACGCCATCCCCGCCGTGGGCGGGGCCATGGACCTCGCCACCGGGGCCAAGCAAACCTGGGTCATGATGGACCTGCTCACCAAACAAGGCGTCTCCAAGGTGGTGCAGCATTGCACCTACCCGCTCACCGGCATTGCCTGCGTCAAGCGCATCTACTCAGACCTCTGCACCCTGGCCTGCACCCCGCAGGGCCTCGAGTTGATAGACGCCGTCGACGGCCTCAGCAAAGAAGAGCTGTCCCGCATCATCGGTTTGCCTTTCGCCCGCTGAAGGCCCGGGGTGGCCCTTTAAAAAAATCTATTTGGACATTTTTCGGAGAAGAACATGAACCACGCCTACATTTGCGACGCCGTGCGCACCCCCTTTGGCCGCTACGGCGGCGCGCTCTCCAGCGTGCGCACCGATGACCTGGGCGCGATCCCGCTGCGCGCGCTCATGCAGCGCAACCCCAAGGTCGACTGGCAGGCCATCACCGACGTGATCTACGGCAACGCCAACCAGGCTGGTGAAGACAACCGCAACGTCGCCCACATGGCCAGCCTGCTGGCGGGCCTGCCGCTGGAGGTGCCCGGTGCCACCATCAACCGCCTGTGCGGCTCCGGCCTCGATGCCGTCGGCACCTCGGCCCGTGCGATCCGCAGTGGCGAAGCCGAACTCATGATCGCCGGTGGCGTCGAGAGCATGAGCCGCGCCCCCTTTGTCATGCCCAAGGCCGAAACCGCCTTCAGCCGCAGCAACGCCGTGTACGACACCACCATCGGCTGGCGCTTCGTCAACAAGCTGATGAAAGAAAAGTATGGCGTTGACTCGATGCCCGAGACCGCCGAGAACGTCGCCACCGACTTCAAAATCGAGCGCGAAGCCCAAGACCGCATGGCCCTGGCCAGCCAGCTCAAGGCCGTGGCCGCCCAAAAAGCCGGCTTCTTTGACGCCGAGATCGTGCCCGTCACCATCCCCCAGAAAAAAGGCGACCCGCTGGTCGTCACCAAAGACGAGCACCCGCGCGAAACCACCCTGGAAACCCTCGCCAAGCTCAAAGGCGTGGTGCGCCCCGACGGCACCGTCACCGCTGGCAACGCCAGCGGCGTGAATGACGGCTCCTGCGCGCTCTTGCTGGCCTCCGAGGCCGCCGCCGCCCGCCATGGCCTCACCCCCCGTGCCCGCGTGGTCGGCATGGCCACCGTGGGTGTGCCCCCGCGCATCATGGGCATCGGCCCCGCCCCCGCCACCCAAAAGGTGCTGGCACTCACCGGCCTCAAGCTCGAGCAAATCGACGTCATCGAACTCAACGAAGCATTTGCGGCGCAGGGCCTGGCCGTCTTGCGCCAACTGGGCCTGCGCGACGACGACCCGCGCGTCAACCCCAACGGCGGTGCCATCGCCCTGGGCCACCCTCTGGGTGCCAGCGGTGCGCGTCTGGCCACCACAGCGGTCAACCAGCTGCACCGCAGCGGCGGGCGCTACGCCCTGTGCACCATGTGCATCGGCGTGGGGCAGGGCATCGCGGTCATCCTTGAGCGGGTTTAACCGGGATCCCGGTTTAAAACAAAGCGCCGTTAATGCGCCAGGTCGTTCAGCACATAACTGGTGCTGCGCCCGCCCGAATCCGATCTGCGCAACACGCCCCGGGTGAGCAGATCGTTGATGTCACGCAGCGCCGTGTCGGGTGAACACTTGGCGATGGCCGCCCACTTGCTGCTGGTGAGCTTGCCCTCGAAGCCATCGAGCAATCTGTTCAACAACCTCACCTGACGCTCTTTGAGCGGCGTGGTCGCCCAGCGCTGCCAGAACCGCGTTTTGGCCAAGACAGCGTCCAGCGTGTGCTGGGCCTGGTCCACCGCGCGATGCAGCGTGCCCAAGAACCACGCCAGCCACTCGGTCACATCCATCGACCGCTTTTGCGTTCTCTCCAGAATGTCGTAGTAGGCCTGGCGTTCGCGCTGGATCTGCGCCGACAAACTGTAAAAGCGCAGCGGGCTGCCATCGGCACGACCCAGCAGCAGATCGCCAATGGCGCGGGCGATGCGGCCATTGCCATCGTCGAATGGGTGCAAGGTGACCAACCACAGATGGCCCAGGCCTGCCTTGAGCAGCGGCGCTTCGTTCGACGGGGCATTCAGCCAGTCGAGGAAACGGCTGGACTCAAAGTCGAGGCGATCTGCCCGAGGTGCTTCTAAATGCACGCGCTGGCGGCCCATGCGGCCAGTCACCACCTGCATGGGGCCGCTGGCATCGTCACGCCATCCGCCCACCTTGATCTTGGTGAGGCCGGCGTAGCCAGTGGGGAACAGTGCGGCGTGCCAACCGAACAAACGCTCTTGAGACACGGGCGCATGGCAGTTGGTGGTGGCATCAAGCACCATCTCGACCACGCCCTCCACGTGATGATCGAGCGGGGCCAGCGCGCCGATGTCCACACCCAGTCTGCGCGCGATGGACGAACGCACCGACTTGACATTGAGTTGTTCGCCCTCGATCGCGCTGGTCTTGACCACATCTTCAGTCAGTGCCGCCAGGCTCGCCTGCTCTCGCAGCCCCATGCCGACATCGGCCAGGCGACCCATCAACACACCTTGGGCACGACTGACCTCGGCCATGGGGCCAGCCAACGCCGCCAGGTCAAAGCGCCAGTTGGGCCAGTCGCTGGCCTGCCAGATGTACTTGTAATCGCCGCTATTCATGCGGAGATTATGGCGGCTATTCTACGCAAGTGCAACTCAATCACCGCATTTTGTGCGGTGATTGCATGTGCCATTCGCCGCATGGCCCATCGCCTGGCCCATCGCCATGGACGCGGGTTCAGTGACCGTTTCAGGCATTCAACCCACCCCGTCTGGCCCTGTATGGGCGGCTTCCTTCAGGCTTGCCCAGTGCGGGTTTTTCCTTCTGCAAAAGGCCATGGCGCTGGTGTCCAATCGCTGATCAACTCATCAACAAGGAATGACCATGGTGCGTTTGTTCAAGTCTTCCCGCCTCTGCCGATGGGCCCTGTGCGGCCTGGCCGTGTTCGGCATGGGGCAGGCGTTGGCCGCCTGGCCCGACAAGCCCATCCGCATCGTCGTCGCCTTCCCGCCCGGGGCCACCACCGACATCATCGCCCGCACCTTCAGCGCGCCACTCAGCGAGGCCCTGGGCCAACCCGTCATCATCGAAAACAAACCCGGTGCGGGCGGCAACATCGCCACCGTGGGCGTGGCCCGCAGCCCTGCCGACGGCTACACCTTCCTCATGCACAGCGTGGCCTATGCGGTCAATCCCTCGCTGTACGCCAAAGCGGGCTACGAAGTCGGCAAAGACCTCAGCGCAGTGGCCATCACCGGCGTGTCGCCCAACATCCTCTTCGTCCACCCCGGCGTCAAGGCCAACACCCTGGCCGAACTTTTGGCCTTGGCCAAAACCGAAAAACTCAGCTACGCCTCGTCGGGTAACGGCACCACCACTCACCTGGGCGCCGAACTGCTGTTCCGCAACCTCGCCAAAGTCGATGTGCAGCATGTGCCTTATTCGCCAGCGGCAGCGGCCAACGCAGTGGTCAGCGGCCAGGTGCCCTTGGGTTCCACCTCGGTACCGCCAACGGTACAACTGGCCAAAGCGGGCAAAGTGCGCCCCATTGCCGTCACCAGTGCGCGCCGCAGCGGCGCCTTGCCCGATGTGCCCACCGTGGCCGAATTGGGCTACCCCGGCTTTGAGTCCAACACCTGGATCGGCATGTTTGCCCCGGCGGGCACGCCCGAGGACATTTTGGTGCGCATGAACACCGAGATCAATAAAATATTGGGCAGCAAGTCCATCATCGATAACTTCGGTGCCCAATCGCTCGAGGCCGTGCGCATGGACCGCGCCGCCACCGAAGCCTATGTCGGCGCCGAAGCCCGCAAATGGGGCGCGGTGGTCAAAGAAACCGGCGCCCGGGTCGACTGATCAACCAGACACTTCCTTTTCAATCAAACACACTTCATCAAGGGAACACCACAATGGCCAACAAAATCGGATGGATCGGCTTGGGCCGCATGGGCGAAGCCATGGTCAAACAACTGACCAAAGCCGGTCACGGCGTTGACGTCTGGAACCGCACCCGCAGCAAAGCCGAGCCACTGGCCGAGTACGGCGCGACGGTGGTCAACACCAAGTTGGATCTGGCCGCCTGCGAGACCGTCTTCACCATGGTCTCGACCACCGACGATTTGAAAGAAGTCTTGTTTGCCGAAGGCGGCCTGGTCACCGGGGCCAAAAAGCCCAAACTCGTCGTCGACAGCTCCTCCATCTCGCAAGAAGGCTCCACCGAGGTGCGCCAGCGCCTCGAAGCCATGGGTGTGGCCTATTTGTGCGCCCCTGTCTCTGGCAACGGCAAAGTCGCCAAGGCCGGCAAACTGCTCATCGTCGCTTCCGGCCCCAAGGCCTTGTATGACTTGGCCGAGCCTTATTTGCGCGCCATGTCGCGCAAATGCATGTGGGTGGGCGAGGGCGAGCTGGCCCGGGTCTGGAAGATCGCGCACAACACCATGTTTGGCGTCGTCATCCAGAACCTGTGCGAAATCACCGTCATGGCCGAAAAAGCCGGCATCCCGCGCCATGTGTTTCTGGAGAGCATCAACGACTCGGTGCTGGGTTCCATGTACACCCGCTACAAGTCACCCGTGCTGACCAACCTGACGTTTGAGCAAGTCACCTTCACCCCCAAACTGCTGCTCAAAGACATGGACCTGGGCCTGGCCGCCGCCAAAGCGCAGGGCGTGCCCATGCCGGCCGCCGCTGCCACCCGCGAGTCGATTGCCCGCATGGTGGGACGTGGCCACGACCATGTCGACTTCTCCATCCTGTTGCAAGAAATCGCCGCCGACTCGGGCCTGACCCTCAAGCCCGAGAACGTGCAGGTTGACGACGGCCTGGCCAAGTAAAACCGCCAACACAGGGGTGTATCGATGTCGATGAACATCTTGTTTTTGGGCGTCGGCAAAATGGGTTTGCCCATGGCCCGCCACATGCATGCCGCCGGGCATGCCGTGGTCGTCAACGACCTCGACGCCGAGCGCATGCGCCTGGCCCAGGCCGCAGGGCTCACTCTGGCCGCAGACGCCAAAGCCGCCCTGCAACAGGCCGACTGGGTCATCAGCTCGCTGCCCAACGACGCCGCCCTCAATGGCGTGGCCGCCTGGCTGGCGCACAACGGGCACTCGGGCCTGACCTGGGTCGACACCAGCACCGTCTCGCTGTCGGCCTCGGCGCACGCCGCGCATCAGGTCGCCGCCAAGGGCATCGAGCACTTGCGCGTGACCGTGTCGGGCAACAACCACATGGCCGAAGCGGCACAGCTCACCGTATTGGCGTCCGGCCCCGAAGCCCTGTTCCAGCGGGCCTTGCCGTTTTTGAAGTGCTGGGGGCCCCATCAGTTCCACCTGGGCAACGCGGAGCAAGCCCGGCTCATGAAACTGGTCATCAACCTGATGATCGCCCAGACCAGCGCCATGCTCTCTGAAGCCCTCAACCTGGGCCAGCGCGGCGGGCTGGACTGGGCGCAAATGTGGCAAGTCATCGGCGCCAGCGCTGTCGGCTCGCCGATTGTGAAAGCCAAATCGGTGCAACTCAGCCAGCACGACTACACCCCCACCTTCACCGTGCACCAAATGCTCAAAGACGTGGGCCTGATGCTGCAAGCCGGGGAAGAGTTGCACGTGCCGCTGCCCCAGCTGTCGCTCACCCAGCAACAAATGCGCGCCGCCATCGCCCAGGGCGACGGCGAACTCGACTATGCCGCCATTATCCGCGTCATGGCCCGGGCTTGCGGGCAAAATACGCCCTCATGAAAGACTTCATTTACCTCAGCCAGCCACAGCGCGTGGTGTTTGGTGCAGGCAGCCTGCAGCACCTGGAACGTGAAATCGTCGCCCTGGGCGCAAAACGCGCCCTGATCTTGTCCACGCCCGAACAACGCGCCAGCGCCGAGCGCGTGGCCGACATGCTGGGGGCGCGCGCCGCCGGCATTTTTGACCGCGCCGTCATGCACGTGCCCATCGAGACCGCCCGTGAAGCCCGCACCGTCGCCCACCAACTGGGCGCCGACTGCGCCGTGGCCATCGGCGGCGGCTCCACCACCGGCTTGGGCAAAGCCATTGCGCTCGACTCGGGCCTGCCCATCGTGGCCATACCCACCACCTACGCCGGCAGCGAGATGACGACCATCTACGGCATCACCGAGGCCGGCCTGAAAAAAACCGGCCGCGACACCCGCGTGCTGCCCCGCACCGTCATCTACGACCCCGAGCTCACCCTCAGCCTGCCCGTGGCCCTCAGCATCACCAGCGGCATCAACGCCATGGCCCATGCCGCCGAGTGCCTCTACGCGACCGACGGCAACCCCATCATGGATTTGCTGTCGCAAGAAGGCATGGCTGCCCTGGCGCGTGCCCTGCCGGTGCTGCACAAACAACCCAAAGACTTAGAAGCCCGCAGCGACGCCCTCTATGGCGCATGGCTGTGCGGCCAGGCCCTGGCCAATGCGGGCATGGCCATCCACCACAAGCTCTGTCACACCCTGGGCGGCAGCTTCAACCTGCCCCATGCCGAAACCCACACCATCGTGCTGCCCCATGCCCTGGCCTACAACCAGGGCGCAGCCCCGGCGGCGTATGAACGCATGGCCCGGGCATTGAAAGCGACCGAGCGGGGATGCAGCGTGGCGCAGGCGGTGTATGACTTGGCCAAAGACCATGGAGTGCCGGTGGCCCTGCGCGACCTGGGCTTGACCGAAGCACAACTGAACCAGGCGCTGGACATCGCCCTGCAAAACCAATACCCCAACCCCAGGCCGCTGCAGCGCGAGCCACTGAAGGAACTGCTCTACAACGCTTGGCAGGGGGTGAGGCCGGGTTAATAGGCCTTTGGAGGGCGGTTAGAATGCGGTTAAGGAAGCGTGGCAGAGTGGTTGAATGCACCGGTCTTGAAAACCGGCGAAGGTTTACGCCTTCCGTGAGTTCGAATCTCACCGCTTCCGCCAGATACTTAAATAGGGGCTCTTCCCCATTAACGGGGGATGGGCACTCACTAAACAATGTCTGACCGAGCTGAAATAATTTTACCCAACGTTGCTCTTCGGTGACAACATCCACTTCCTGGAACTTGGTCAACTCAAACAGCCAGATCCCAAAATGGTCGATCAAGCTGCCGCTTTGAACCGCTCAAACCGCATCGCCAGTCTGTCGCGGTCTGGGCGGTCTTGCGTCCGAAGGGGCATATGAATCACCCCGCCATTGAGCCTCTTCAGGGCTTCCAGCATGGGACCATCGTTTTGTGCCAACAGCCGCTCTGAGACGTGCAACCTATAGTCGGGGTCGATGCCGATCAAATGGGCGTCAAAAGCGGCATGGTGGATTTTGGACAGCGGGATGCCGTTGGGCACCACCGGCTGGCCCAACTGCTCGTCTTTGTCCGAGATGATGTGTGCCGCATCCAGCAACAAAGCCTCGGGCAAGCCTGAGAGGGCACACCGACCTTGATAGGCCGTGATGACGGCATCTCTGAAGGCGGCCTGATGCAAGCGCTGTTTGACAGACCGCAGTGCGTAACGGCGCTCTGCCGAGGTTTCAGGCAGTTTTAAGCCGTCTTGTTCTGGGCTCGCAAAAGCCACCCTGGCTTTGAGCGATTTGGCATCCCAGCCCGAAATAAAAGCGGGGACGATGACTTGGTACCGGCCAGGGGCGTAGCCCAAAAAGTAGATGATGGGGGTACGATTCTCAAACGCTTCGCGCAGCCACCGGTTGTCAGCGGCATCAGGGTTGGTGCCCATGAAGGCATAGTCCACCATTTCTTCGCCACGATAGATTTGCTGGTGAACCAAACGTTGGTCGTCATACCAGACCTTTGCACCTGTCCTAGGGAACACTGTCTTGATCGAAAGAAGAAGCTGCATCTGCTGCGGCTTGAAAATGCCACGCTGCGGGTTAATGAGTGGGATGCGTTGCCCATTGAATATGAATCCGGGTTGGAGTTCATGGGCGGTTAAATGATCGTGAATTTCACACAAATTCCGAACATGCTTGAAGGCTGCCAGTCGCATCAATTCGTCGGTGCTAGGGTTGCTCATCATTTCACCTGTGTACAAGACCCTGATCTACTTGGGTATCTGGGCGTTAAAGGGGTCTGCCGCAACGATGAGCTGTTGGCAATGCAGCGTGGGGTACAGCTAAAAGTCAGTTCACGCGGGGCAGCATTGGGTGCTGGTGCACTTCTGGCCGGGGCGTTGATGCGATTATGGGCGAATTACTTTCTTAATGGTAAAGATTAACGAATTTGAAGCAATTAAGGCTTGTTGATTTTGTCAAATTGAAAGGGTTGCTTTCTCCTGTTCGATCACATCATTTCAATCGGCATTGAATCGAAGCACAGCGACTCTGATAGTTTGACCGCATGAAAGGAAGCGGTGGACAAGATGTGCTGTACCGCATACTCGCCATCTGTCGCTAAAAAGAGGCCTGACAACTCTATGCACTACAGTGTGTTGGGCCTCAAAAAATAAAATTCTCAGGGTTACGAACTCAATTTTAAATCGACAACCCACTCGGGGCACCTGAGCAAAGTAGCCACATGTAAGTTGGCCTTTTCCCCAGAGTTCGGGTCTGAAGACAATTCAGCTTGTATTTTTTTCAAGAGTGGGATCCAGCCTTCTGGAATGAAAAAATTCATGGCGCCCCAATGAGCCAATTGATCCACCAAGGCCTGAGGCGAATCTCCTGCAACATTGGCAACCAGAGACTGCATCAGTTGCTGTAGGTCGGCGTAGCTGTTTGTGGCGCTGGCACCAGTGTCTGTTTGATGGCAATGCATGATTTCTTTCGCCACAAAGTACCTGGCTTCACAATAGTTGTCTGTTTTGGCCACCACAATTCTCGCTTGGTGGTTGCCATCTTCGTCGTATCGTTTGATGTAGGCGAACAACCCTTCAGCGGCAATCGGCGACCATGCGATTTCGACCTGCATGATTTCACGAGTGTGATCAAGCAGGCTGTATCCCAAATCATCTTCATAAACAGGCAAATGACGAATTTGCGCAGCATGTGTCGGCTGCTCAGGGAGCCCGTTTTTCTCAAGCACAATAGCCTGTAGTCGCCTGACGGTCGTTTCTATCTGCTCACGGTAATACTGAATGTGGTGCATAATACGACCTTTAGTACTACAAAAATGAACAAAAAAAACGCCCATATCTGAGCGTCTTTCGCATGAAATCAATCAAAGACTGACGGCAAGAATTTTTTTCTCGATCTCAGCAGGCAAGCTTCGGGTCATGGCGGGTGCACAAGACCTATGCCCAGAGCTTAAGCTGGTTTCATGTTGCAACAATTTTTGCTGGATCTTGCTCACAGAAACTTCGGCACCAGGAGTGACGCACAACTTGATGTCTACAAGCCCTTTGGCCGTTTGAGCGTTGAACCATGCCTCGACGTTCGATAGAGAATCGGTTGTCATGACAATTCCTCCAATTTTTTGAAGTATACAACAACACCAAAATACCGGAATATTTGAATATAAAAAAATTATTTTTTAGATTTATCATAGTGAATGATTAACAGTTGTCATGCTGGCGTGGCTAAAGGCTGTGGTCGCCGCAGGCGTGACGATTTTCTATTGGCCATGCCCGTCACTTCAACCAGCCTTGACCCTCACCAGGCCCACATCAACGCCAGAGGTTCACCAGAATATCGCCACATTCTGGCGCGCCACCAAAACCGGCTTGCCGTCAGAACTCCAGATCACGTTGCGTTGCGCCGAATAGCCCTCGCGCGAGGTGTCGGCCACCGTCTGCGCCAGCCACCAGCCGTTGGGGGTGCAGGGCCGGGCATCGAGCATGTCGATCGACCAGGTCATGGTGCTGATCATGATGGGCTCGGTGGCCAACACCAGCGCAGCCGGGGGCAAGGCATCTGCCAGGGCCAGCAGCCGCACCAAATCAGCGTCATCGCCCGCATCGCGGTGGCGCAACCAGACCGACATTTCAGGCTGGGCCCCCGGCGTTCGGGGGTGTGCGCCGTGCGCCAGCTGGCCTTCAAAGTGGCTCATGAAGTTGGGCCGTTGCGGCCACTCAAAATAGCAGGGGCATTGGTCGGGCCCCGCCACCTTGGGCATGACCAGCGACTGGTGATGGTGCGCAGAGGCGCGCCCCGAACCAAAGCAAAAAGTCGCTCTGACGGCCAAACCACTGTCGCCGGTCAGGTCGGCGCCGACGATCACTGTCGACTAGCCCTGGCGCAAGACTGCAGCCGCAATGTCCAACTCGCCTGTCGCAGGCCCGATGAAGCAAAACTGTGCCGACCGCAGTGGCGGCAGATCTGCATGACTGCGCACCGTCGCCTGCAGGCACAGGGCGGCCGACAGCCCGCCGTAGGCGGTTCGCCCCTGTAGCCAATCGGCGGGCAAGGTGATGCGGTGGCGGCCATCGATGTGCTGCATGGCAGCAGTCAACTCACTAAAGGGTGTCAGTTCCATGGCGGGCGCTTTCCTGAGTCGGTCTTCGGGTGAGGTGATCTGGTCCAATGACGACCTTGCCACCAAACACCGGCCGGCACCCCTAAATCCTCAGCTTGGCCGAACGTTCTGCGGCATCCCGCTCTCGGGCTTGTTCACGTTCCATGGCCCTCTGTTCTCTCCTTTGCGCGGCCTTGACCTTCTTCAGCTGGTTGCGCCCTAAGGCCATCAAATCTTGGGCTTGGGCGCCCATGCACTTTTTGCACAGCACCGTGTGCATGGTTTGTTCATTCGGGTAGCTCTCTTCACCATTGGGCTTGTGGGCGACATGGCCCCTGATGACCCCGATATGAATTTGGGTCATGTTGACGGGCTTGCCGCAGTGGCCACAGGGGCAAATGGGGCCACCCTCCACCCGGTTGAATTGCAATTCGGCGGGCAAGCCCAGTTTTTCCAGAAGCTCGGGCAATTGCGCTTTGCAGCAGGCCGAAGTGCAATATCGCTTCAGGGTGGTCAGGGCCAGGGGGCTGAGCGCGGCTTGTTCGTTGGGTGTGTCACCTGGCATGGTGTATTCAACTTGCTGGGCCTGCAACGCAAAGACATGTCGCGCGCTGCCCAGCGCTTTTTCACAGGTGGGGCATTTCAGTGTCATGTCAGGCCTTTTTCATTGGGTCGCCTGGGCCGTGGCCGTTTGCAGACGGTATAGCACCTGCCACACATCGTGGTACAGGTGCGAGCGTGCCGCCCCCTGAGTTTTGGCCACCTGGCTTTTGAAATTGCTGTAGTCTAGCTGTCTCACCATGTCGGCCATGGCGGCGGCGACTTCGGCACGCGGGGCCACCGCCCTGAAGCGGTAGTCGGTGTTTTTGCTTTCGGTGATGGCCCCGAGGTGAGGCAAATGGTGCTGGCGCAGCGCCTCCAGGTCACTGCGCACGCGCGAGCGGATGGTCAAGGTGTCGGCCGCGACATCGCCGGGTTTTTGAACGACACTGAAAAATCCGATGGGAGTGATGAGCCACATGGTGATCCTTTAACAAGTACAACATCTTCGGGGACTGCTGTAGGTAAAAATCACCTGAAGAATCTCTACAAAACTCGCTGCGTGCAAGTTTGGGATGAAACGACGCATGGGGTTTTGTAGAATTTCCCTGATATTAGTTTAAGGGGATTCAGGCTCATGGCGTGAGCCTGCCCAATCCCGCACACCGTTTTCTTGCGGATTCAATCAGATTTTGCTGGCCGGCGGCGATATGGGTCGGGTCAAAGCACCGGGTTATGGAACTCGCCACCCATGGCCAGCAAACCCCAGGGGCCGCCTTGGGCATCCCAGCTGAACCCGATGTGCGCCATGCCCGCATGGTGGTCGCGAAACAGCCGCTGCATGGGGTAGTTCTCGTAGATGCCGTTGGCGCCCGCCAGCTTGTGCAGCGTATCCACGGCCTCGGTGCAAATTTGCACCGCATAGGCAATGTTGCGTTTGGCTTTCAGCTTTTCTTCCTGTGTGGGCATGCGGCCTTCTTTGGCAATGGCTTGGCCAATCACGCAATCATTGCGGGCAATCAGGCGCGCCGCATCGATGCGGGCGGCCGCCCCCGAGACATGCAGTTGCACCGCCTGAAAATCGCGCATGCGCATGCCGGTGTAGTTGGTGCTGCGGGCTTGGATGGCCTCGATCGTCATCTCGACCGCGGCCTGCGCATTTCCGATGATCGCGCCGCCGATGCAGTGGCTGCCATAGGCCGACAAAGGGGGCAGGTAGCAGGGGTTGGGGTTGGCCTTGGCGCCCGGAAAAGTCGCTGCACCGCGCGCCTGGTACATGCACAGCGCCCGGTATTCCGGCACAAAGACCTCGCTGGCCTTGACCGACTTCGAGCCGGTGCCCCGCATGCCCATGACTTGCCAGTCGTCAATGATTTCGTAGTCGCTCTCAGGCACCAGGCACATGCGGTGGTCAACCACCTTGTCGCCGTCAAACACTTGCACGGCCAGCATGTTCCAGGTGCTGGGGTCCACACCGGAAGAAAAATTCCAGTGCCCCGAAATCACAAACCCGCCGTCCACGCGCCGGCCACGTCCCTGCGGGTAGGCGATGCCCGAGGCGATCAACACATCAGGGTTGTCGGCCCAAAGTTCCTCTTGCGCGCGTTCGTCGTACAGCGCCAGCATCCAGTGGTGGATGCCCAGATTGCCCACATTCCAAGCGGTCGAGCAGCAGCCCCGGCCGATCTCATAAGGAATATCGAAGATGGCGGTGAAGTCGAGCTCCATGCCGCCATAGCGCTTGGGTTGCGCAAAACGGAAAATACCCAGGCGATGAAAGTCTTGTAGGGTCTCAGGCAACAGTTGCCGGGCCTGCTCCTGGCGTGTGGCCCGTTCGCGCAACACCGGCACCAGAGAGCGGGCACGCTCGCACGCTTTCTCATATGAAACCCCCGCAAAACTGCGGGCAGGTGGGTTGACTGCATTCATTAGACATCTTTCTGGCCAAAGCGAACACCGCGCTCATCGCCCACCCATCCCAGCCAGAGACTCAGAGTGGTGGTGACTTGAAGTATGTCTGATTGCGCCCCGCTGATCAATAAGGGGAAGTTTCGATCTGCCGGCGTATTTCTGCCATTCGGGCTTTTCTAAGTGCTGCCCGTATCTTATTTGAAGGTCGCGCCCCAGGGCCATCAACCCTTGGGCCTGGGGGCCCTATCAACAGCTCAGTGGTGGCCCTTGATATAGGTCTCCAAAAACGAAACGTGTTCGCTCAGGTCAGACATCATCTCCTTGACCACATCGCCTATCGAGATCACCCCCATCACCTGGTCTTGGTGCACTACGGGCAGGTGGCGGATGCCGCGCGAGGCCATGATGCCCATGCACAGTTCCATGGGGTCACCCGGTTTGACCGTGGTGGGGTTGGCGGTCATGATTTGTGACACGGGGGTGGTGTTGGCGTCCAGACCTGGCAACAGGGTGCGGATCGCGCAGTCGCCCTGCGAGACGATGCCAGCCAACTTGCCTTGATCGATCACCAGAATCGCGCGCACGCGGTTGGACTTCATCAACTCCAGTGCTTGACGCACATGGTCGTTAGAGGTCACGCTGATGATGCGTTGGGGTTTTTTGCTCAGACACTCTTTGACTGTACTCATGCGACACCTTGCCGGCCACAATGTGACCTAAAGGTTCAGTATAGGCCTGTTCATAAAGTGGACTAAGACAGTAAGGCACAGATCCCAGTGGGCTAGTCGGACATAGGTTCAATCATTCCCTGTCATACTGACTCATCAGCGCCGCTCAATGGCTTTTTTTACAAGGTGCCCCATGCCCAATATGTACAAATGGATTACACAGGCCGAAAAAGGCATCCTGATCCTGATCGCCCTCTTCACGGTCTATAGCGTCTGCTCGGAGATGTACACGGTTTTGTCCACAGGCAAAATTACCCTGACCGATTTGTTGCTGATGTTCATTTACGCCGAGGTCCTGGGCATGGTCGCGGCCTTTTACAAGTACAACAAAATCCCCATCACCATCCCCATCTTCATTGCCATCACCGCCCTGTGCCGCCTCATCATTCTGCAAGGCAAGGGCATCAGCACGATCGATTTGATTTATGAAAGCGGTGCGGTCTTATTGCTGGCCATTGCCGCCCTCATCATGAAATTGGAGCTCAAGGGCATCACATCACAAGACGAGCCCGCACCTGCGCAAGAGGATCAGTCCGGCAAACAATAGTCCAAAAGGGCGTGTTCAAACCATGCAGTCTCGCCGCAGTGGCATGACGGATCTGCTCTGAGTTAAGCTTCGCCCTGATGGACAAATCTACTGACCACATTCCCCTGTTTCCGCTCTCCCACGGCCTCTTCCCTGACGGCTTGCTGCCCTTGAACATCTTCGAGCCGCGCTACCTCGACCTCATCAAGCGCTGCCACCGGGAACAAACGCCTTTTGGCGTGGTCTGGCTGCGCGAAGGCCGCGAGGTGCAAGTCCCCGGCGATACCCCCAGCTTTTTTGAATACGGCTGTCTGGCACACATACGCCGCTACACCGAATTGCAACCGGCCTTGTTGCAGGTTTTGTGTCAGGGCGGCATGCGCTTTGAGCTTTTGCAAACCACGCGCGGGCCCTATGGTGTGTGGCAAGGGGATGTCAGGTACATCCCGGCCGACCCCGATGCCCCCCTGCCACCCCAGTATCAGCCCCTGGCCGATCGTCTGGGGCAGACCATCGCGCAAGCCCAGTCGCAGGGCATGGGAGACCGATTGCCCTGGAGCCCGCCTTACCACCTCGATCAGTGCGGCTGGGTCGCCAACCGGTACGCCGAAGCGCTGATGGCCGAGCCCGAAACCAAAGTGGCCTGGCTGCGCGAAACCGACCCCGAGTGGCGTTTGCGCCAGGTGGCGGCAACCATCGAGAATTTACGCAGCTAAGCCTCAGGCCGCCAGCAAACGCTGACGCGCATCGCTGAGGCAATCTTGTGCGCTCGGGTGGGGGCCGGAGTAAGCCGCCCAAATCGTGCCGCGTGCCGGTTTGTCTTCAAACTGGCTGCTCACGCCCATGGCTTGCATGGCCTGATGGATGCCGCGGGCCAGTTCGGCATCGACGCCATACATGCTGTATTCACGGCCCTGGGCGCTCAAGCGCACGGTGTGTCCATAGCGGCCTCGCACGGCCTCAAACCGCTCGATCTGGCGCGCCTCGATCCGGGTCACACCTTCCAGCGCCGCATTCAACAGCAACACATGCTGCGCACTCACGGCCCATACGCCACGACCGGACATCACCACCCGGCCTATCGCATACGCCTGCAGGGCTTCGCCGGTTTGCATCTGTTGGCGCAAGGCGTCGACATCGGAGGTGCTCAGTTTCTGGCGCGCATCGGGGTTATGGCCCTCGATCAGGAACTCGGTCAGTTTGTCGCCATGGATGAATGAATTCAGGAAAGTCATGATGTAGAAGATGTACAAGCAAAGTCTGGCAATGTACCCAATCACCCATAACCGTGCCGGTGGTCGGCTATTGCAATACGCGGCTTACCAGCCGTAGGGTGCGGCCCAGCCCACATATTTCTTGGGCAGCGGCTCGGCATAGTCTCCGGCTTTGCTGGTGTTCAGGCCCAGCGCCGCCAGTGCTTCTACCCATTTAATGGCCACGCTGACCCCATCGATCACCGGCACACCCAGTCGTTGGCTCAGTTCCCGGCACAAAGGGGCCATACCGGCGCAGCCCAGCACTATCGCGCTGCTGCGGTCGCGGCTCAGCGCCATGCGTGCCGCCTCTTCGATTTGTGCCACAGTCTCGGGCGGGCAGTCTTCCAGATTCAGCACCGCGATGTCGGTGCCATGCACCCCACGGCACTGGTGCTCAAAACCGTAGCGTTGCACCAGGTGCTCGGCGATGCCACAGGTGCGGGTCATGGTGGTGACCACCGAGAACCCTTCGGCGACGATGCTGGCCGCCTGAAAAGCAGCCTCGGCAATGCCGATCACCGGGCCGCGCAGGGCCTCGCGGGCGGCACTCAGTCCGGGGTCGCCAAAGCAGGCAATCACGGTGCCCGCCGGTTGCCAGGCGCGCGCCAGATGGGCTTGTTCGGCCACCCCTGCCGCGCCCCAGGCTTCGTCAAAGTGCCCCTCGATCGACAAGGGGCCAAAACTGGGTTGAACCGCCACGATTTCGGTGCCAGGGGCCGCTGCCTCGCGACCGGCTTGGGCGATGGCCTCGGTCATGGCGCTTGACGTGTTGGGGTTAATGACCAGGATTTTCATAACGGTTTCTCTCCAATAGGGCCACATCATTGTGCGTCATTCGGATCGACATGAGGCCATGCCCCCTGGGCACCAAAAGGGGGTATGAACCAAAGCAGTGAATTTTGCACCGCTTTCGTGCAAAAACAACGCGGAGGGTAAACACCAATCTGGCTCAGGCTGTATTTTTTCTTGTTTAAATTCATGCACTTAGTGCCCAATGGCCTGTTGCCGGAGGGTTTGGTGGCATGCAGGTTGCAAGGACATGGGTTGCCAAAGAATTGTGGTGTGTGGCAATGTCTGATGACAAAGCTTGTGCCACGCTTTTTCGCCTCGCTTTTCCAACTTCGATCGATGTCCCTATAGGAGCTCACAAGATGATTTTTTCATCCCAGATTCGCCCAAGCAAAACCTTGCAACGCACCTTGTTGGCAGTGGCCATTCTTGGCGGTGTATGCGCGACGGCCCAAGCCCAGGAAAAAGTCCTCCGTGTGGCCATGACCGCCGCTGACATTCCGCGCACCTTGGGTCAGCCCGACCAAGGCTTCGAGGGCAATCGCTTCACCGGCATTCCCATGTACGACGCCCTCACGCACTGGGATTTGTCCAGCGCTGAAAAACCCAGCGTGCTCATCCCCGGCTTGGCCACCAGTTGGGCCGTCAGTGCCACCGACAAAACCAAGTGGACCTTCAAGCTGCGCTCCGGCATCAAATTCCACGACGGCTCAGCCTTCAACGCCGATGCGGTGGTCTGGAACGTGCAAAAGGTGCTGGACAAAGACGCAGTGCATTTTGACGCCAGCCAGGTCGGCGTCACGGCCTCGCGCATGCCCACTTTGCGCAGCGCCCGCAAGATCGACGACCTCACGGTCGAGCTGACCACCAGCGAGCCCGACTCGTTCCTGCCGATCAACCTCACCAATCTGTTCATGGTCAGCCCGGCCCACTGGCAAAAGAAATTTGACGCCGCCCCCGGCGCCACGCCTGCCGACAAAGCCAAGGCCGCATGGACCGCCTTTGCCGGCGACTCATCCGGCACCGGCCCCTTCAAAATGGCGCGTTTTGTGCCGCGCGAGCGCCTCGAAGTGGTGGCCAATAAAGATTACTGGGATCCCAAGCGTCGCCCCAAGGTCGATCGGGTGGTGATGTTGCCCATGCCTGAAGCCAACGCCCGCACGGCGGCCCTCTTGTCAGGTCAGGTCGACTGGATTGAAGCCCCGGCCCCTGACGCCATGGCCCAGATTCGCCAGCGCGGCTTCACCATTTACAGCAACGCCCAGCCCCATGTGTGGCCGTGGCAGCTCTCCTTTGTGCCGGGCTCGCCCTGGTTGAACAAAGATGTGCGACAGGCCGCCAACCTGTGTGTCGACCGCGAAGGGCTGCGCACCTTGCTGGGCGGCATGATGAGCATTCCCAAGGGCACCGTACCCCCGGGCCACCCCTGGTGGGGCAACCCGAAGTTTGACATCCGCTACGACGTCAAAGAAGCGCAGGCGCTGATGCAAAAGGCGGGCTACTCTGCCGCCAAGCCCATGAAGGCCAAGGTGCAGATCTCGGCTTCGGGCTCGGGCCAGATGCAACCCCTGCCGATGAACGAGTTTGTGCAGCAATCGCTCAAACAGTGCTACATCGATATCGAGTTCGATGTCATCGAATGGAACACCTTGTTCACCAACTGGCGTTTGGGGGCCAAAGACGCGTCGGCCCGTGGCGCACACGCCATCAACGTCAGCTTTGCCGCCATGGACCCGTTCTTCGCCATGGTGCGTTTCACCAGCACCAAGACCTTCCCGCCCGTCTCGAACAACTGGGGCTTTTATGGCAACGACGAGTTTGACAAGCTGATTGCCGACGCCCGCAGCACTTTCGACGACAAAGGTCGCGATGCGGCCCTGGCCAAGTTGCACGCCCGCATCGTTGAAGAGGCGCCGTTCATCTGGATCGCACACGACGTCGGCCCGCGTGCCATGAGCGCCAAAGTCAAGGGCGTGGTTCAGCCCAAGAGCTGGTTCATCGACATCGCCACCATGTCGATCGACTGAGTGACTTCGCGCACGGGGCAGGGGTGGGCTCACCCCTGCCCCGATGCCATGTGACGGGCAGCAGTCTGGCTTGGCCCGTGCGCAGTTCGGGTTTTGCAGGGCTCGACAAAGATCGGTTTTCTCCCAAATGATCCAATTCCTGATTCGACGTATTTTTTACACTTTGCCCATCATGCTCGGGGTGGCTCTGGTTTGCTTCGCCTTGGTGCATCTGGCCCCGGGCGACCCGCTGGTGTCCATCTTGCCGCCCGATGCCTCGCAGGAATTGCAACAGCAGTTGCGCATCCTCTACGGCTTTGATCGCTCTTACCCCGAACAATTCGCCATCTGGATCTGGCGCGCCGTCCAGGGTGACCTCGGGGTCAGCATCGCCAGCAGCCGTCCTGTGCTTGACGAGGTGCTCAAAGCCGTTGGCAACACCTTGCGGCTGGCCGCCTTGGCCACGCTGATCGGATTCATCCTGGGTTCGCTGTTTGGCTTTGTGGCCGGCTATTTCCAGAATTCCTGGGTCGACAAGGCCGCGTCCTTCACGGCGGTGCTCGGCGTCAGCGTGCCCCACTACTGGTTGGGCATGGTGCTGGTGATCATTTTTTCCTCTTTGCTCATGTGGCTGCCGGCCAGCGGCGCCGGGCCCGGTGGCTCAGACCTGTGGAAATGGGATTGGGCCCACATCCAGCACATGGTTTTGCCGGCTTTGACCATGAGCGTGATCCCCATGGGTATCATCTCGCGCACGGTGCGGGCCTTGGTGGCCGAGATACTGGCCCAGGAGTTCATCGTGGGTTTGCGGGCCAAGGGCCTGACCGATCTGGGCGTGTTCCTGCATGTGGTGAAAAACGCCGCCCCGACCGCCCTGGCCGTGATGGGCTTGCAGCTGGGCTATTTGCTGGGCGGCTCCATCCTGATCGAAACCGTCTTTGCCTGGCCAGGCACGGGTTTTTTGCTGAACTCGGCGATTTTTCAGCGTGACCTGCCTCTGTTGCAGGGCACGATTCTGGTTCTGGCCATGTTTTTTGTGGTGCTCAACCTTCTGGTCGATGTGGTGCAAACCTTGCTCGACCCTCGCATTGCCAGGTAAGCCATGAACATGCTCAACATCCAAGTAGATGCGGCCAAGGTGCCGCCGGTGCAGGTGGTGCCTTCGGTCGGCTATTGGCGCACGGTGGGCCAGCGGCTGTGGCGTGACAAAGTGGCCATGGCGGCCGCTCTGGTCATCCTGTGTCTGCTGTTTCTGGCTTTGTTCGGCGGCTGGATCACCCCGGCCGATCCCTACAAATCATCCATGCTCTCGCGCTTGAAGCCCATCGGCACGCCCAACTTTTTTTTGGGCACCGATGAGCTGGGGCGCGACATGCTCTCGCGCCTCATGGTGGGTGCCCGCCTGAGTCTGTTCATGGGCATCACGCCTGTGTTTCTGGCTTTTGTCATCGGCTCGGTCATCGGCATCACCGCCGGTTACGCGGGTGGGGCGACCAACTCGGTCATCATGCGCACCATCGATGTGTTCTACGCCTTTCCATCCGTGCTGCTGGCCATTGCTTTGTCGGGCGCTTTGGGGGCGGGCATCACCAACTCGCTCATTTCGCTCACTGTGGTCTTTATCCCGCCCATCGCCAGGGTGGCCGAAAGCGTCACCACCCAGATCCGCAACCGCGATTTTGTCGAAGCGGCGCGCGCCTCCGGGGCCAGTGCGCTGAGCATCGTCCGGGTGCATGTGCTGGGCAATGTGCTGGGCCCCATCTTTGTCTACGCCACCAGCCTCATTGCCGTGGCCATGATCCTGGCCTCGGGCCTGTCCTTCCTGGGCCTTGGGGTCAAACCCCCTGAGCCCGAGTGGGGCCTGATGCTCAACACCTTGCGCACGGCGATTTACTCGCAGCCCTGGGTGGCGGCCTTGCCCGGCTTGATGATCTTCATCACGTCCATTGCATTCAATCTGCTGAGCGATGGTTTGCGCTCGGCCATGGAAATCAAGAACTGATATGGCGACTCGAAATCACTTGTTGGAAGTTCGGGGGCTGGTGAAGCACTTCCCGCTCAAAAAAGACCTCTATGGTCGCGGCGGTGGCGTGGTGCGCGCCGTCGATGGCGTGGATTTTTCGGTCTTGCCCGGTGAAACGCTGGGTGTGGTCGGTGAATCGGGTTGCGGCAAAAGCACCACCGCCCGTTTGTTGATGAACCTGATCGAGCCCGATCAGGGGGCCATCATCTTTGACGGTGCCGAGGTCGGTGGCCGTGACCTGCCCCTGAAAGCGTTTCGGCGTCAGGCCCAGATGGTGTTCCAGGACAGCTACGCTTCGCTCAACCCGCGCCTGACCATCGAAGACTCCATCGCCTACGGCCCGCAGGTGCATGGCTTGCCCCATGTCCAGGCGGTTGAGCGCGCCCGCGATCTGCTGGCCCGCGTCGGCTTAGAGCCCGCCCGCTTTGCCGAGCGTTATCCACACGAGCTCTCGGGCGGCCAACGCCAACGGGTCAACATCGCCCGCGCCCTGGCCCTGCAACCCCGTCTGGTCATCCTGGACGAGGCGGTGTCGGCGCTGGACAAATCGGTTGAGGCCCAGGTGCTGAACCTCTTGCTCGACCTCAAAGACGAGTTCAAGCTCACCTATGTCTTCATCAGCCATGACCTCAATGTGGTGCGCTTCATCAGCGACCGCGTCATGGTCATGTATCTGGGTCAGGTGGTGGAAATCGGCGAGTCAGAGGCCCTGTTCAGCCAACCCCGCCACCCCTACACGCAGGCCCTGCTCAGCTCCATCCCCTCCATGGACCCAGACCGCCGCACCGAGCAGCCGCCCCTGGCGGGCGATCCGCCCAACCCGATCAACCCGCCTTCGGGTTGTCGCTTCCACACCCGCTGCGCCATGGCCAGTGAGGTGTGCGCCCAGCGCGCGCCGCGCCTGCAAGCCTCGGCCCAAAGCCACCCCGTGGCTTGCCTGATGTACGAGCCCGGCAGTGGCCACCCGCAAGCCCCGAAGGCCATCATTCAGGAGGCGGCATGAGCACCACCCCCATGTCCTCCAACGCCCTGGTTCAGATTCGTGACCTGAATGTCACCTTCAACGGCGGGCGTCGCCCGGTGCGTGCCGTCGACGGCGTCAGCCTGAGTGTGGCCCGTGGCGAAGTGGTCGCCCTCATCGGCGAGTCGGGTTCGGGCAAGAGCGTGACCCTGCGCTCACTGCTGCGCTTGCACCCCGAGAAAAAAACCCAAATGAGCGGCCAGATCAGGGTGGGTGAGGTGGATGTGCTGCAGATGTCGCCGCGCGAGCTGGCCGACTACCGTGGGCGCGTCACCTCGATGATTTTTCAGGAACCCTTGCTGGCCCTCGACCCGGTCTATAGCGTGGGCGATCAGATCGTCGAATCCATACGCCGCCACGAGCCCGTCTCCAAAGCCGAGGCCCATCAGCGTGCGCTTGCGCTCTTTGAGCGCGTGCGCATCCCCAGCCCTGAGCGACGCCTGGCAGCCTACCCGCACGAGATGAGCGGGGGCATGCGCCAGCGGGCCATGATTGCCCTGGCCCTGGCCTGTCGCCCTCAGGTGTTGCTGGCCGATGAGCCGACCACGGCCCTGGACGCCACGGTGCAAATTCAGATTTTGTTGTTGCTGCGCGAGTTGCAGCGCGACCTGGGTTTGTCGGTCATTTTTGTCACCCACGACATCGGCGCGGCGGTTGAAGTGGCCGATCGGATCGCCGTCATGTACGCCGGGCGCATCGTCGAGGAAGGCCCGGCCAGAGAGCTCATCCGCCAGCCACGCCACCCCTATACCCGCGCTTTGCTGGCCAGCCGTGCCCATGGCGAGCTCGACAAGGGGGCACGTCTGCAGACCATCCCGGGTGCCCCCCCCGATCTCTCAGCCTTGCCGACAGGCTGTGCGTTTGCGCCGCGTTGCGCCATGGCGCAAGCGCGTTGCACCCAAAGCAGCCCCGATCCGGTGGCGCTGGCGCCCACGCACCAGGCCAGATGTTTTTTTGCCGATGCGGTGCCGGGCGCTGTGGCGGCTTCGGCCTGAGCTTCAGAGCGGCAGGTGGACGCACACCGGTCGTGGCAGGGGCAGCACCTCGCAGTCGACCTGCGGGCCGGCCCGCTCAATCACCAAAAAGTCCCTCTCGGCGGTCGCAATCAGCGGGTGATGCCACACACCGGCCTTCAGCGTGAACGCCATCTGTGGGCCCACCCAAAAGGCCTGCAAGGTGCGCTCGTCTGGGGCCGCATCGCCCAGAGCCACCAGCAACACACACACCGGCTGCGCTGGCGAGTCTGCGCCCAGCGGCACAAAGGACTGGGTGCCCAGTCGGTGCCGCTCCAGCATGCGCCAAGGGCCCTTCGGGTCTTGCATCTGGGCGCGAAACACACAGGCCAAAGCTTGGCCGCCTTGGGCGTCCAAAGCCAACTGCCCCGGCACATTGGCCCGGCGGCTGGTGCCCGCATTGATCATTTGCCCCGCTTCTCCAGCGAAGGCCAGCGATCGGTCCAGCACCCATCCGTATGGGGCCATGGCCTGCGCGCTCAGTGGCTGGGCCACCAGCGTGATGGAAGGGTTTGCGGTCTCAGGTTCAGGCGTCGACATGGCCCCCATCATGGCACAAACCCAGGCGTCCGGGCCGCCCCGAAATCGCCATAATCAAACACCAGCAGACTTCCAGGAGCCCTCGATGACCCTTGCCACCCCATCCACCACAGACCTGCGCATCAACGGCGACCGCTTGTGGGGTTCGCTCATGACCTTGGCCCGCATCGGGGCCACGCCCAAGGGCGGGGTGGCGCGCCTGGCGCTCACCGATCTCGATCGCCAAGGCCGTGACTTGGTCGTGCAATGGGCGCGCGAATTGGGCATGAGCGTCACGGTGGACCGCATCGGCAATATTTTCATGCGCCGTGCCGGGCGCAACCCCGGCCTGCCCCCGGTGATGACCGGCAGTCACATCGACACCCAACCCACAGGCGGCAAGTTTGACGGGAACTACGGGGTGTTGGCTGGTTTAGAGGTGGTACGCACCCTCAACGACCATGGCATTGAGACCGAGGTACCGATAGAGGTCGCGGTCTGGACCAACGAAGAGGGCTCGCGCTTTGTGCCGGTGATGATGGGCTCTGGGGTGTTTGCCGGGGCCTTCACCTTGGAACACGCCTATGCCGCCACCGACACCCAGGGGCGCACGGTGCGCGAAGAATTGCAGGCCATCGGTTATCTCGGCGATGAAGAGCCCGGGCAACACCCCATCGGGTCATATTTTGAAGCCCACATCGAGCAAGGGCCGGTGCTGGAAGATGCCCAGGTCACCATTGGTGTGGTGCAGGGCGTCTTGGGGCAACGCTGGTTCGATTGCGTGGTGCATGGCATGGAGGCGCATGCGGGCCCCACCCCCATGGGCTTGCGCCGTGACGCATTGCAGGTGGCGACCCAGATCATGCAAGAGGTCGTGGCCATCGCCCACCGGCACGCGCCGCATGGCCGCGGAACCGTGGGCATGGTGCAGGTTCACCCCAACAGCCGCAACGTCATCCCCGGGCGGGTGATGTTCTCCATCGATTTCCGCAACCAGACCGATGCCACCGTCGAGGCCATGGCCGATGAGGTGCGCGCATTCATCCGCTCGGTCTCTCAGCGCAGCGGCCTCCAGGTAGACCTCCAGCAGGTCGTCAGTTTCACGGCCCAGCAATTTCACCCTTCCTGTGTGCAGGCGGTGCGCGATGCCGCCAGCCACTTGGGCCTGAGCCACATGCCCGTGGTCTCAGGCGCAGGGCACGACGCCGTCTATGCCGCCAAATTGGCACCGGCGGCGATGATCTTTATCCCCTGCAAAGACGGCATCAGCCACAACGAGATCGAAGACGCCTTGCCCGAGCACATCACGGCGGGCTGCAATGTGCTCTTGCACGCCATGCTCAGCCGCTGCGGCGACGTGCACGCGCTCAGAGCTTGAGCGTGCGTTGAAGCCACTGCGCCACCTTTTGGGCGACATGCGCTTCTCGGTCGTTGTAAAAGTGGTCGCACTGGCTGATGATGTCCACCTCGCAAGGCCCGGCACAAGCGGCCTGGAATTCTTCGGCCGGGTAGCGTGAACGGTCTTCCTGATCACCCCTTATCGCCAGCACCGGGCAGTGGATCTGGCGCGCCAAGCTCAAGGTATCTGGCACGTTGACCAATCGGTCGAGGAAACTCTCGGCGCTGATCACCCACCACCAGCCCGGCAAATTCAGCAGCGCATGGCCCTCTCCAGCCGCCACCAGGGCCTCGGCCTGGGTCTTCAACTCGGCAGTGCGGTCCATGGCGAACAGTTTTTCCTGTCCACCCGAAATATTTTCACGCCCGCCTCGCCCGGCCGACAACAGCACCAGGGCCGGGGTTTTCGGGTGGTCGGCGACAAAGCGGGTCGAGAGCATGCCGCCATAGCTGTGCCCGATCACCACCGGATTCTCATGCCCCTGCTGCGCCAGCCACTGGGCCGCGTATTGGTTATCTGCCACCGATTCGGCCACGGTCTGGAAGGCCCCGCCCTCCGCATCTCGGCTCAGGCGTGTGGTCAGGATGTCATGGCCCCGCCGGTTGAAGGCCAGCACCGCCAGGCCGAGTGCGGTCAGCGATGGGGGTAAAAACCGGGCCCCGCCGGTATAAAAATTCATGGTGTTGCCATGAAAATAAAGCACGCTGCCACGCACCGGGCCATCGGGCAGGTGCAGGGCCCCGTCCATCGGGATGCCATCGGTGGGAATTTGGATCAGTTCGGTGCGCATGTCGGTGTCCTGCCAGATGAAACTGTGGGCCAGTATGGGCAAGGCTGGCGGGTTTGCCAAGCCAAAAAAACCCTTTTTGTGTCACCCCGGAGGCATGCTCATGCGTTATAACCTTAGGGTTACATTGTGTGAGCTCGAACTGACATCCGACATTCCATACCCGACTCAGGCCACCCCCATGACCAGCCCTCACCGCACCATGACACGACACCTCTTTGGCACCAGCGCCTTGCTTTTAACCGGGATGGCACTGCCAGGCTGCGCCTCCAGCCCTGCCACCATGACCACCTTGCGCAACGAAACCGTGCCTGTGGTGTATGCCATTCCTTGGTCAGACCCCCAGGCGCAAGAAACTTGCCCGCTGGCCGCTGCCGAGCCCACCGATCCGGTGACCGACCTGAACGGGTTTTGTATCGTGTACGAGTACCAGGGCAATGTGTTCACGGTGCGCTTGCCCACCGCCCCCGGGCCAAGCCTGGTCATTCAGGTGCCCGAAGAAGTCCCGGTCGTGCCTAATCAGGCCGTGGGGGTGGCTGCGCCGAGATACCCTTACCCACCGGCCTATCCGGTCACTGCGGTGGGCTACCCCATCGTCTTTTGGGGCGGGGCGTATTACCGCCCCAGGCTCTACCACACGCATCAGTTCAGGCCCCATGTTCAACCCCCGAGGCCACCGGTGCCCGTTGTTCGCCCGCTTCGGCCTCCCCCTGCGCCAGTGCGCAAACATTGAAAGAAGGGGGGAGGGTCGAAGGCCGGGTTCAGCCCTCGGCAGTAAAGCCGATTTGTTTCACCAAGGGCCCCCAGCGGTCATGATCGCGGCGCAGTCTTTGCGCCAGCTCAGTCGGGGTTGACGATTTCGCTTCCAGCCCCATGGCGGCCAATCCGTTCACTGTCTCTGGCGTGGCCAAGGCCGTGCGAATGGCGCTGTTCAAGCGGGTGATCACATCGGCGGGCGTTTTCGCGGGCACGAAGAAACCAAACCACTCGTCATACACAAAGTCGCTCAGGCCCTGTTCGACAAAGGTTGCCGCTTGGGGGGCAAAGGGGCTGCGTTTGGGTCCTGAGGCGGCCAGCAAACGGCACTTGCCCGCCGCCACATGCTGGGTGAATTCGCCGATGGGGCCGGACACGGCGGCGATTTGCCCGCCGATCATGTCCAGAATGGCCGGTTGGGTGCCACGGAAAGCCACATGGCGCAAATCGATCTGGGCCCACTTGCCCAGCAAGGCCCCGATGAAGTGCGGGGTCGAGCCAGCCGCAGGCGAGCCGAAGTTGGCTTTGTCCGGGTTGGCGCGGCACCAGCCCACAAAGTCTTGCACGGTGCGCACTTCTGCGGGCACCATCGGGCCCACGGCAAAGCCAAAGTCAAAAGTGCAGCCCAGGCTGACCGGCAACACATCGTTGAACGGGTCATAGCTGAGTTTGCGGTAAATGTGCGGGTAGATGCCCAACATCGACATCGGGGTTTGCAACACGGTGTTGCCGTCAGGCGGGGCGGCCTTCACGGTTTGAACCGCAATTTGTCCACCGGCACCGGTCTTGTTTTCAACAAAAGCCGCCTTGGCATAGCCGGGCGCGAGTTTTTCTGCCACTCGCCGGCAAATGGTGTCAGAGGTGCCACCCGGCGGGAAGCCGGTGATGATTTTGATCGATTCCACTTGGGCTTGAGCCCAAGCCTGCTGGCCAATGGCAGCCAACAATGCGCTGGCGGTGGTGGTCTGCAACCAGTGACGGCGTTGCATGTTCATGGCGATTCCTTCTTCATGGTGTGGTGATGTTGAAATGATAGGGGCAAGCAAGGCCTGCGTGTCGCCAGACAACCTCGGGAAAACCAGAGCCTCCTTAACCATTACGATCCAGCGTTGTGATGACTTGGCCTTTATTTCCCTTGCTGGCTCTTTTGGGTTCGCTCATTTCGCTGTGCGTCGGTTCTTCCTATGCCAAAACCCTGTTTCCGGCGCTGGGGGTGGAGGGCGTGTCGGCCCTGCGCATCGGGCTCTCCGCCCTGATCTTGTGGGCGGTGCTCAGGCCCTGGCGTGGCCCCTGGCATTGGCGCGATATGCGACCCCTGGCCTTTTATGGCGGCACCCTGGGGCTGATGAACCTGCTTTTTTACCAGTCCATAGCCCGCATTCCGCTGGCGCTGGCCATTGCCATCGAGTTCACCGGCCCCTTGGCGGTTGCGATCTGGCATTCCCGGCGTTGGCTCGATGCCCTGTGGCTCTTGCTGGCGGTCCTGGGCTTGTCGTGGTTATTGCCGCTGGAGGGCTTGGGCCATGTGGCCGCGCTCGATCCGGTGGGCGTGGCCTACGCCTTGGCCGCCGCCGTGTGCTGGGCGGTCTACATCGTGCAGGGGCAGCGCGTGGCCAAAAGGTTTGGCCTGCACGCCGTTGCGGTGGGCATGGCCTTTGCCGCCTTGCTGGTGGTGCCCATCGGGGTCTGGCAGGCCGGGGCCAGCTTGTGGCAACCGGTTTGGCTGCTCTGGGGCTTGGGGGTGGCGCTGTTTTCCAGTGCCTTGCCCTACGCCCTCGAGATATACGCCTTGCGTCACCTGCCGCGCCATACTTTCAGCATCGGCCTGAGCCTTGAGCCGGTGGTGGGTGCATTGGCAGGCTGGTGGATTTTGTCCGAGCAATTGTGGCCTCAGCAGTGGTTGGCCATTGCCATGGTGGTCACGGCCTGCATCGGCAGCGCCTGGCAGCGGCCAGCGCCGCCGGCCCCTTAAAAAGCCCGCCCGCTATTTCTGGCGCGGGAAGCGCCACCACGGCAAGGTGCGGCTCAACGACAGCACTTCCCCGGACCGATTGGGTTGACAGCCCGCCACCCGGCCCAGTTGCTCGGCCCAGGCCGGGTCACTCAGGCTGGCCCGCAGGGCTTGCATGGCGGGCGTCTCCAGCGCCGACTTCAGGCACACCAGGTGGTAAGCCTCGGTCACCAGCGGCAAGAAATCCAGGCCCAGCGCATGGGCGGCCGAGGCGATGCCCAAGGCCGCATCGGCCTGGCCCGATGCCACCAGGGCGGCGCACGCCGCATGCGACGGTTCGCCATCGGCCATCACCCGCAAGGCCCCCGCGTCGCCCGCCGATTCGGCCAGCAGCTCGTCTTGCAAGACCCGGGTGCCGGTGCCCAGGCTGCGCTGGGCATAGCGGGCTTGGCGCTTCACCACCGAGCGCATATCGCTCAGGCCCAGCGGGTTGCCCGGTGCCACCATCAGGCCCTGGGCCCGCAATGAAAAACCGATCAGTTTGTGCAGTCCCGGCTTCAGCAGGGGACGGTAGTGGCGCGCGCTCGCTGACGAGCTCGACGGTGCTTGCCGCACATGAAAGCCGGCCAATATGCATCGCCCTTCATTCAGTGCACGGATGGCATCGACGCTGCCGCAAAAGCGGATGTCCAGATACAGCCCTTGCATGGCGGCGGCGTCTTGCAGGGCCAGCAGCGCGTCGTCATGGCTGGCATATAGGGGCAACACATGGGCCTCGGGGTCAAAGGCCATGGCAAAGGTGCGCTCTAGATCGGCTTGCAAAGAGGCGATTTGAGGGGCCAACCTGGCCTGCGTCTGGCGCTCGGCCCACATCAGCTTGGTGGCGAACTCGGTCAGCCGGGCCGATTGCCCCTTGCCCCAGACGATCAGCTCCTCGCCCAGCTCGTTTTCCCAGCGCTTCAATTCGCCCCAGGCGTGGCGATACGACACCCCCAGCCGACGCGCCGCCCCGGTGATTGAGCCCTCGGTGCTCACCGCGACCAGCAACTCGATGAGCGGATGGCTCACCAGACCTGCAGGGCGGTTCAGGCCCTTGCTCAGGGTGTAGTGCAGGGCGATGCTATGCACAGCCATTCATATCGTCAGGTTAATCATGGATGTCTACGATACCCCAACTTTTCCACCACCATGTCAGACCTCACGCTCAGCTTCATCAGCGCTGCTCAGTTGATGACCTCTTTCGACCCCGTGTTGTGGGCCATCGTGGGTCGCTCGCTGTGGGTCAGCGCCTGCGCGACCGCCCTGGCCTGTGCCTTGGGCGTGGTTTTGGGGGCTTGGCTGGGGGTGGCCCGCTTTGCCGGGCGCGACGTGGTGCTCACCATCCTCAACACCTTGCTTGCCCTGCCCTCGGTGGTGGTGGGCTTGGTGGTGTATCTGATGCTCTCGCGCTCGGGGCCCCTTGGGCACCTGGGTTGGCTCTTCAGCGTCAAAGCCATGGTCCTGGCCCAGACGGTCCTGGTCTTGCCGGTCTGCATGGCGCTGGTGCGACAACACATTGAAGACACCGAGCGCGAATTCGGCGAACAACTGCAGTCTTTGGGCGCTGGTGTGGGCATGCGCAGCCTGATCCTGGCCTGGGACGCCCGCTTTGCCTTGCTGACGGTGTGCATCGCCGTCTTTGGGCGCGCCATCTCGGAAGTGGGCGCGGTGATGATGGTGGGCGGGAACATCGAAGGCTTCACCCGCGTCATGACCACCGCCATCGCCCTGGAGACCAGCAAAGGCGATTTGCCCCTGGCCCTGGCCCTGGGGGCGGTGCTGCTGGGGGTGGTGCTGGTGCTCAACGCCGTCATCTCGCTGCTGCGGCGCTGGCGGCTTCGACTCGATGGGCACATGGGCGCAGCCCAAGGGGTGATCAGCGCATGAAACCCTGCATCACCTTGACCCGGGCCAGCTTGTTTTACGACGGCCATCAGGTCTTGCACCACATCGATCTGCAAATCAGGCCGGGTGAGCGGGTCGCCCTGATTGGTGCCAACGGCTCAGGCAAGAGCAGCCTCTTGCGGCTCATACACGGCTTGCGTCCGCCCACCCAGGGCCTGCGCCAGATGCAAGACGGCTGGCGCGTGGCCATGCTCTTTCAGCGCCCGCACATGCTGCACACCCAAACCCAGCGGCATGTGGCCATCGGGCTTTGGTTGGCGGGGCGGCGCTGGCGCGATGCCATGGCCGTAGCCATGGATGCCTTGCAGCGGGTGGGCTTGGCCCACTTGGCCCGGCAAAACGCCCGCACCTTGTCAGGGGGGCAGCAACAGCGGGTGGCGCTGGCGCGGGCCTGGGCCCTGCAACCCGACATGCTCTTGCTCGATGAGCCCACCTCCAGTCTGGACCCGAGGGCCAAACAGGAGGTCGAACAATGGCTGGGCGCATGGCTGGCTCAAGAACCCGGCCCCACCTTGGTCTTCGCCAGCCACAACCTGGGGCAGGTGAAACGATTGGCCACCCGCGTCATCTACCTCGAGGCGGGGCGCATCCTGGCCGATTTGCCGGTGGATGAATTTTTCAACGGGCCTTTGGCACACACACATCCTCAGGCCCATTTGTTTGTTCGGGGTGAAACCGCATGATCTTCAAAGCCATCTCTGATTCAGCTTTGCGCCCGGGCTTTTTGATGGCGTGTTTGGTTATATGGGCCAGCCTTTGGGGCCCATTGCTTCCCGCCCATGCCCAAAGGGCGCCATTGCTCATGGCCTCCACCACCTCCACCGAGCAATCGGGTTTGTTCGCCCATTTGCTGCCAGCCTTCAAAGCCGCCACAGGTCTCGAGGTCAGGGTCGTCGCCTTGGGCACCGGGCAAGCCCTGGACATGGGCCGACGCGGTGACGCCGATGTGTTATTTGTGCACGATCAGGTGGCGGAAGAAAAAATGGTCGCCGACGGATACGCCCTCAAACGCCACCCGGTCATGTACAACGATTTTGTTCTCATCGGGCCTGCCGCAGACCCGGCCCAGACCCAAGGCAAGGACATCGTGGCGGCTTTCCAAAAATTGCGTGCGCAAGGGGCCGCCTTTGTCTCGCGCGGCGACAAAAGTGGCACCCACGCGGCTGAGCTGAGGTATTGGAATATGGCCGGTTTGCAGGGCAAAGGGGCAGGGTATCGCGAGTGCGGGTGTGGCATGGGGCCGGCCCTGAACATGGCGGCATCCATGGGCGCCTATGTGTTGGCCGATCGGGGCACCTGGCTCAGTTTCAGGAACCGCGCCGACCTGAAAATTCTGGTCCAGGGTGACCCGTTGATGTTCAACCCCTATGGTGTATTGGCGGTCAATCCGGCCAGGCACCCCCATGTCAAGGCCGAAGCGGCGCAGAAATTCATCGACTGGGTCACTTCCCCTGCGGGCCAGTCCACCATCGCCTCTTACAAAATTCAGGGCGAGGCCTTGTTTATTCCGAGTGCCATTCCCTAGGAAAACACCTAGCCCCCTTGTGTCTGGGTCAAACGATGATAAATTATTCGGTATGTTCCATACTGGGTCAGGGGTGGCCGCCTGTGTGCCGCCTGCTCAGCGAAATGTCGGAACCCGTTTTTTTCGATCGTCAATTCAGGGGATACCAATGAAAGTTCAACTCAAGGTCAACGGCAAACCGGCACAGCTGGATGTCGAACCCAACACCTTGTTGGTGCAGGCCATCCGCTACCACCTCAACCTCACCGGCACCCATGTGGGTTGTGACACCGCCCAATGCGGGGCCTGTACCGTCATGATGAATGGCCGCTCGGTCAAGTCTTGCAACATCCTCGCCGCGCAGGCCGACGGTGCGGACATCACCACCATCGAGGGCCTGGCCCAGGCCGATGGCACCTTGCACCCGATGCAAGCGGCATTCAAAGAGTGCCATGGCCTGCAATGCGGCTTTTGCACCCCGGGCATGGTCATCAGCGCCGTTGATCTGTGCCAACGCCACCCGAACGCCAGCGAGTCGCAAATTCGCGAGCAACTCGAAGGCAATCTGTGCCGTTGCACCGGTTATCAAAACATCGTCAAGGCGGTGCAGCAAGGTGCTGCCGCCATGAAAACCTGATCGGAGATCGCCATGGGTGCCTCAGACTTCGCCAACCTTCCCCACATCGGCGAATCGGTTCGCCGCAAAGAAGACTACCGCTTTCTCACCGGCGCCGGTCAGTACACCGACGATGTCGTGCTGGCCAATCAGGCGCACGCGGTCTTTGTCCGCTCACCGCATGCCCATGCCCACATTCAATCCATCGACACCGCTGCGGCCCGTCAGGCCCCTGGCGTGGTGGGGGTGTTCGTCGGTGCCGATGTGGCCAACGACAAAATCGGCGGCCTGCCTTGCGGTTGGCTCATCACCGACACCAGCGGACAGCCCATGAAAGAGCCGCCACACCCCATATTGGCCCAGGGCAAGGTGCGCTATGTGGGCGACCATGTGGCCATGGTCGTGGCCGAGACCCTCGAGCAGGCACAAAACGCCGCCGAGCTGGTTCAGGTCGAGTACGAGGTCTTGAGCGCCGTGGTCGATGTCTCGGCTGCCAAAAGCGCCACCACGCCCGTGCATGCCGAAGCGCCCGACAACCACTGCTACAAATGGGCCATAGGTGACAAGGCACAGGTCGACCAGGCCTTTGCCAAGGCGGCCCATGTCACCAAGCTCGATCTGGTCAACAACCGCCTGGTGCCCAACGCCATGGAGCCGCGTGCCGCCATCGGTTCGTACAGCCGTGCCAACGACGAGTACACCCTGTATGTGTCCAACCAGAACCCGCACGTCGAGCGCCTGCTCATGACCGCCTTCGTGATGGGCTTGCCCGAGCACAAGGTGCGCGTCATCGCCCCAGATGTGGGCGGTGGTTTTGGTTCCAAGATCTACCTCTATGCCGAAGATGTCTGCCTGACCTGGGCGGCCAAAAAGCTCAACCGCAACATCAAGTGGACGGCGGACCGCAACGAGGCCTTTGTGAGCGACGCCCATGGCCGCGACCATGTCAGCCACGCCGAGTTGGCGTTGGACAAAGACGGCAAGTTCCTGGCCTTGCGCGTGCACACCGACGCCAACCTGGGCGCTTATTTGTCCACCTTCGCCACGGCGGTGCCCACCATTTTGTACGCCACATTGCTGGCGGGGCAGTACACCACCCCTCAGGTGTATGTGGAAGTGGATGCCTGGTTCACCAACACCGCGCCGGTCGATGCCTATCGCGGGGCGGGTCGCCCCGAGGCGACCTATCTGCTTGAGCGCATCGTCAGCCGCGCCGCCTGGGAGTTGGGTTTGGGCCAGGATGAAATCCGTCGTCGTAATTTCATCACCCAGTTCCCCTACCAGACCCCGGTCGCCTTGCAGTACGACATCGGTGACTACCATGCCTGTATGGATCAGGCTCAAAAGCTGGCCGATGTGGCAGGGTTTGCGCAACGCAAAGCCGCATCCAGCGCCAAAGGCCTGCTGCGCGGCATCGGCTATAGCAGCTACATCGAGGCCTGCGGCATTGCGCCCTCGAACATCGCCGGTGCCCTTGGCGCGCGGGCGGGCCTGTTCGAGTGCGGCGAGGTGCGCGTACACCCCACCGGCAGCGTCACCGTGTTCACCGGTTCGCACAGCCACGGCCAGGGCCATGAAACCACCTTCGCCCAGGTGGTGGCCTCCCGCTTGGGCATTGCGGTCGAAAGCGTCGATGTGGTGCACGGCGACACGGGCCGGGTGCCCTTTGGCATGGGCACCTATGGCTCACGCTCTATCTCGGTCGGCGGTGCCGCCATCATGCGGGCGCTGGACAAAATCGAAGCCAAGGCCAAAAAGATTGCGGCTCACCTGATGGAAGCCAGCGATGCCGACATCGAGTTCGCCAACGGCGAGTTCAGCGTCAAAGGCACCGACAAGAAAATCCCCTTCGGCCAAGTGGCGCTGACCGCCTATGTGCCGCACAACTACCCGCTCGACAAATTAGAGCCGGGCCTGAACGAAACCGCCTTCTACGACCCGACCAACTTCACCTTCCCGGCAGGCACCTACATCTGCGAGGTCGAGGTCGATCCGCAGACCGGCGTCGTGCGCGTCGATCGCTTCACGGCGGTGGACGACTTCGGCACCATCATCAACCCCATGATCGTGGAAGGTCAGGTGCATGGCGGTCTGGTGCAGGGTCTGGGTCAGGCCCTCATGGAGAACTGCGTGTACGACAAAGAGTCGGGCCAGTTGCTGACTGGCTCCTTCATGGATTACGCCATGCCGCGTGCCGACGACTTCCCCACTTTCAACATCGGACATGTCTGCACCCCTTGCACCCACAACCCGCTGGGCACCAAAGGCTGCGGCGAGGCCGGTGCCATCGGCTCGCCCCCGGCACTGATGAACGCCGTGCTCGACGCCCTGGCCCAGGTCGGCGTCAAAGAGCTCGACATGCCCGCATCGCCCAACCGGGTCTGGAGCGCCATCCAGGCCGCTCGCCCATAAAAAATCAGGAGGAACCATTCCATGTACGCATTCGCATACGAACGCCCCACCACACTGGCCGACGCGCTCAAACATCTGGCCACCGGCGGCCAGGCCCTGGCTGGCGGACAAACTTTGCTGGCTTCCATGAAGCAGCGCCTGGCCAGCCCCGAAAAACTGGTCGACCTGGGGCGCGTGGCCGAGCTCAGCGGCGTCTGCCAAGACGGCCAGTCTCTGGTCATCGGCGCCACCACCCGCCATGCCGATGTGGCCGACAACGCCTTGGTGCGCCAGCACATTGCGGCGCTGGCCGAGCTGGCCGGGCAGATCGGTGACAAGCAGGTTCGCGCCATGGGCACCATGGGAGGCTCGGTCGCCAACAACGACCCCGCCGCCTGTTACCCCAGCGCCGTGCTCGCCCTGGGCGCCACCGTCATCACCAACCAGCGCAAGATCGCCGCCGATGATTTCTTCACCGGCATGTATGGCACCGCCTTGAAAGAGGGCGAGATCATCACCTCGATCAGCTTTCCCATCCCGCAAAAGGCCATCTACATGAAGTTCCGCCAACCGGCGTCGCGTTTCGCGCTGGTGGGGGTCTTTCTGGCCCGCACCGCCCAGGGCGTGCGGGTGGCCGTGACCGGCGCCTCCAGCGACGGCGTGTTCCGCCACAAGGGCCTGGAAGAGGCGCTCAACCGCAGCTTCACCCCCGAAGCGGTGGCGGGTGTCAAGATCGACGCCAGTGGCCTGAACAGCGACTTGCACGCCAGCGCCGAGTACCGCGCTCACCTGATCGGTGTGCAAACCCAGCGCGCTGTGAAACAATTGGCAGGATGAACTCTGTCGATGCACTGATCACTGCCCTCCAATCTGTAGGCTATGAGCCCGACCGCCGTCTTGCGACGGCGGTTTTTTTGGCGCTGAAACTGCAGCGCCCCCTCTTGTTGGAAGGCGAGCCCGGCGTGGGCAAGACCGAGCTGGCCAAAGCCTTGTCGCTGGTGTTGTCGCGCCCCCTGGTGCGACTGCAGTGCTACGACGGTCTAGAGCTGCGCGAGGCCTTGTACGAGTGGAACCACACCGCCCAACTCTTGCACATGCGCGCCGCGCAAAACAACCAAAGCGTCGAACAGATTGAGCGCGAGGTCTATGCCGAACGCTACCTCATTCGCCGCCCTTTGCTGCAGGCCTTGCAATGCCCGGCCCCGGGCGCCGTGCTGCTGATTGACGAGGTGGACCGCGCCGATGAACCCTTCGAGGCTTTCTTGCTCGAATACCTGGGCGAATACCAGGTCAGCATCCCCGAGCTGGGCACCCTGCGCGCCGAACACCCGCCGGTGACCATACTCACCAGCAACCGCACCCGCGACCTGAACGACGCGGTCAAGCGCCGTTGCCTGTACCACTGGATGGAGTACCCCGAGCGTGAACGCGAATTGGCCATTGTGCGGCGTCAGGTGCCGCAAGCCGCGCCGCAGTTGGCCCAGCAGGTGGCCGAGTTTGTCGGGCGTTTGCGCAGCCAGCCCTTTGCCAACGCCTTTCAGCGCGGCCCCGGCATCGCCGAAAGCATCGAGTGGGCGCGCGCCCTGGTCGCGCTCGATACCCTGCACCTCGACCCCGAGGTGGTGGCCGACACGGCGGGCATATTGTTCAAACAACGCGAAGACGTGGCGGCGCTCACCCCGCTGGTGCCTCAGTTGCTCGCTCCCGAAGCCGGGTAAAGCCCATGACACTGGGCGACGCCCGCAGCGGCAAACTGGCCGACAATATGGTGGCCTTTGGCCGCGCCCTGCGCCGTGCCGGTGTGCGCACCGACAGCTCGCGCATGGCATTGGCGCAACAAGCCGCCTTGTGCGTCGGCTTGGACCAAAAGCACGACCTGAGTGCCGCACTCGAGGCGGTGTTGATCGGGCGCGAGGAAGACCGCGCCGTGTTCCGCGAGCTCTTCGATGCCTTCTTCAGAGACCCCGAGGTGGCCAACAAGCTGCTGGCACAAATGCTGCCCAGCGCCGAGGGCGAGGCCGAGCCCTCCAAAAAACGACCGCGTGTCGCCGAGGCCTTGTCGCCGCCGCGCAACCAGGCCGGGCAAAACGACAACCCCGATGAGCGCCAGATCGACTTTGACGCCGCCATGACCGCCAGCGACCTGGTGCGGCTGCGCCAGGCCGACTTCAACGCCCTGGGGGCCAGCGAATACCAGTTGGTGCAAAGGCTGGCGCGCGACATTGCCCTGCCCATTCCCACCATGCCCTTGCGCCGCCACCGGGCGGGCGCGCGTGGCGCGCGACTGCACTGGCAGCGCACCATGGCCGAGGCCGCGCGCACCGATGGCGAGGTGCTTTATTTGCCGCGCTGGCAGCGCATTGAAAAACCGCTGCCGGTGCTGCTGCTGGTCGATGTCTCGGGCTCTATGGAGCGTTACGCCCGCTTGCTTTTGGCGTTTTTGCACACGGCCACCCGATCCTGCCCGCGCCGCGACGTGTTTGCCTTCGGCACCGACCTCACCGACCTCACCGACACCTTTGCAGCCGCCGACCCCGACGACATGCTGGCGCTTGCCTCGCAGCGCATACATGACTTTGCGGGCGGAACCCGGCTGGGCGACTCATTGGCCACCTTGCGCCGTCGCCATGCCCGGCGCCTGGTCGGGCGGCGCACCGTGGTGCTGCTGATCAGCGACGGCCTGGACACGGGTGAGCCCGAGGTCTTGGCGCAAGAATTGGCTTGGCTCAAGCGCCACAGCCGCACCTTGTTGTGGCTCAACCCCCTGCTGCGCTTTGACGGCTATGCCCCCATCGCCCGTGGGGCCGCGGTCTTGCACCGCCAGGCCGACGCCATGCTGGCAGTGCACAACCTCAGCCGGCTGGATGAGTTGGCGCAGTCTTTGCGACAGCTTTTGCGGGCATAAACACCCCGGCGGGTTTAAACTCGGGGGTGGAAGGAACATCATCATGGAAATGCAAGGCACGCGCCAACTCAAGGTCAGTCAACAACAGGCTTGGGACGCGCTGAACAACCCCGAAGTCCTCAAAGTCTGCATTCCAGGCTGCGATCGCATCGAAGCCAGCGGCGAGAACGAATTCAGCATGGGCACCGCCCTCAAAATCGGCCCGGTATCGGCCAAATTCAGCGGTAAGATCATGCTCACCGACATGAACCCCCCTGCCAGCTACACCCTGAATTTTGAAGGGCAGGGCGGTGTCGCCGGGTTTGGCAAAGGCACGGCCAAGGTCACCCTGACCCCCAATGCCGAAGGTTGCGAATTGGGCTACAGCGTTACCGCGCAAGTGGGCGGCAAAATCGCCCAACTGGGCCAGCGCCTCATCGATGGCGTGGCCAAGTCATTGTCAGAAGATTTCTTCAAGCGCTTTGACGCCGAGACCGAGCGCCTCTACCCCCCCCAAGCGGCCGCACCTATGGCGGCCCCTGCGGCCCCCAGCGAAGGCGAACAAAAGGGCTGGCCGGTCTGGGTTTGGGTGGCGGCAGCGGCGGTGGTGGCGGGCCTCATCTACGTGGCACGCTGACCCCGGGGCGTGCGCATGACGCTGCGCTCGATCTCGCTGGGCCATGTGGCGCTCGATTTGATGTTCCACATCGACGCCTTTCCCGACCACCCCACCAAAACACACGCCGACGAGTTCTTTCAGGGCGTGGGCGGCATGTCGGCCAACTCGGCGGTGGCATTGTCCCGACTGGGGACCAAGGCCTCGTTTTACGGCCCCATCGGTGACGACACGGCGACCCCAACCTTTTTGCAGCACTTTCGCCGCCAGGGGGTCGACACCCGGCACATCACCCCCATACACGGGCAGACCAACTCCATCTCTGCCATCGTCACCGACGCCAGCGGCGAGCGCATGATCTACACCCACAAGGGCAGCGCCTTGCAGCACCCCGGGCCTTTTGATCCGAGTTGCCTCGACCACCAGGATGTCTTGCTGGCCGATCCGCGTTGCGTGGCATGGGCCGAGCAGGCCATGCGTCTGGCCCGCCAGAAGAAACTGCCTTGCTTGCTCGATGGCGAAATCTCACCGGCTGAAGACTTGCAGCGGTTGGTGCCGCTGTCGCAATGGGTGGCGTTCTCAGACCCGGGCTTGCAGGCCTATCACCCCGGCCCCCACGCCGACGGCCTGGCCCAGGCTCTGGCCAGCGACCCCGGGGTGGAGCTGGCTGTGGTCACACTGGGGGGCGACGGCCTTCTGTGGCAACTGCGCGGACAGTCCGCACAGCGCATGGCAGGTTTCAAAGTGCCGCACGTCATCGACACCACCGGGGCGGGCGACACCTTTCACGGCGCTTTGGCCTTCGCTTGGGGCTTGGGTCAGCCACCGCAAGAGGCCTTGCGCTTTGCCAGCGCCGCCGCGGCCCTCAAATGCACCCGCCCCCACGGCATATTGGGGGCCCCGCACCAGGACGAAGTGCGGGCGTTTTTGGCACTAAACACCTGAGCCCGCCTCACTCAAGCCAATGGGTGAGAGACAAAGGGGCATCCCCTATCGAAGCTTTGCCAACCCCCCGCTGCGCGCCACCCGCACCTCGCAGGCCGCCAGCCACACCTCGGGTTTGAGGGCCCACCAGGTCAGGCGCTCCTTGGCCCGGGTCAGGCCGGTATAGATCAGCTCGCGCGTCAACACCGGGCTGACTTGCGGTGGCAGCACCAGCAGCACATGGTCAAACTCCGAGCCCTGTGATTTGTGGATGGTCATGGCGAACACGGGTTCCACGTCGTCGAGTCGCGCGGGCGAAACCCAGCGCACCCCTTGTTCATGGGCAAATGCCACTCGCAACACC
>JACCDW010280218.1_pt1 | contig 77842 bp, 75 predicted proteins | sample 7449781 | NCBI WGS metagenome assembly JACCDW01 (sample SAMN15323449, study PRJNA562643) | freshwater metagenome | isolation source: river surface water | place: USA:Blue River Watershed | collected 2017-08-18
CCACACATATATTTCAACCCCCCTTTTACAACATCCACGTAGCGGAATGCGGTAGTTGTTCCCTTCTTTATAACTTGTTCGTTTGCAACTTCTGCAATTATGCTATCTGGAGTAGCAACCAATTTCATCTGCTCACTCACCTTTAACATTTCATCCCAGATATAAAAAAGGACAGCAGAAGCAAATGCCTTGCAACTATTTGGATTTGCACGAATGCGCTCATAAATCCACAAAATAGTTTCAAGTTGTTGTTTCGCCTTGGCAATTTCTTCATCATCACTCTTATATCTGGCCTCCATGGCATCATATAATTCTTCTGGTACACGTACATCTGCAGTTCCATCGCGAATGGCTGCAGCCCATTTTACAAATTCGGCCCACAAACTTATATCAGACTTCACTTCCACCTTTTCAGCCTTTTCAGTAGCAGGTAAATAGAAATCACGTTTCACAGGATAATTGGCAACACGTAATGCAATAGGTAATCTAACATCAGACAGAGTCTCAGGTTGGAACAAATAATATCTATTTCTATATATAATATATCCCTCTTTTTTATTTGGACCAACAACACGGAAGGATTGATTTCCCTCAATACTTGATAAAATACTCAAGAGTGCTAAAGGAGGTATACCAGAAAGAGCCTCTACTAAATCCTCAAATTGATAAGAAGTTTGCAAAGAAAATAATGCACGAATTGCACGTTTTATACTAGATTCATGAACCTTTGCTGCATATTCATCATAAGTAGAGGAATCAACATCTTTATCTTTTAGATCAATCAAAGGAGGCCTTACTGTTTCTTCATCCAATTTACAATTATAACCACATTCAATCCAATCGCACATCGCAGTAAATGGAACATCATTGACTACAACCTCTCTTCTCTTAGGATGATTCCAAATTCCTTGCGCATCAATATGTTGCTGTGAACCAAGACCACCTTCTTCTTCATTGGGAAGTTGGTTCGCTAAAATATTCAAATTGCAATCCAATGCATATTCCTTGAGTGCACGAGAAACAATACCTACTTGAGTAGCCTTATTCATTGCATTGCGGTACATGTAAAGATCTGCTGTTTCACGATCTTCTGACTCTGGTAATGTATTCACAAGTAAATAAATAGTACAGTTTTTTTGGCTAAAGTATAATTCTTCACCATCTTCATCAGTGACCTTTTTTGAATCTAACATAGAATGACTGCACGTACGCACACCACGACCTATAATCTGTTCCATCTTATTCAAGTGGAACCAACTATCAAAGACATAAATTTCACGAATAAATCGTAAATCAATACCTTCTCCTGCTACCTGAGAACCAATGATGATTTTTACTTGACCTCCCATAAAGTTTTCAGAACTGCGAGCCACCTTTACCATTGCAGCATTATTGGGTGAGACAGATGCGCTACCTGTTAGCAAAATATACTGGGCAACTTTGAATGCATGCTTATCTTCTTTCAAACCTCTATGTTCCCTTTTCTTCTTACTGCAGAATGCACATTGATAATCTTCTTCTCTGATTCCACTATTCTTTAAGAATCCAGTTGAACGACCATAGGGAAGATATCCATTCGCTTCTAAACAAAGTGCTAATGGAATTGCACCTGATTTAATAAAACGACTGTATAAGAAAATCACACCTTGAGCGGTTCTCGCTCGTTCAATAAAGAAATTGGCCTTTGCACTTATTTGTTTCAAGGCTGGAACTTTCAAAAAATCATTATTTCCTCTTCTTGATTCATACTGAACGGGCTGTGCTAGTTTTCCATCTTTATCCGTTGCACTCTTAAATGTAGAATCAAAACCAGGTTCACCTACACGTTGTTCAATAGGTACACCTTCTTCTGCAGGAAAGATCCAGTTTCCTGATTGGACCATTTTATCAATCGCAGCAACAGAAATACCTCCACTTCTTACAGCCGTGTCAATCATATTCAAATAATTTTGCAGGGACTTTCCTTCATACTGAACGGGAACAAGAGGAAGACGACGAGTACGAACTTGTTCGAGTTTTGGAATTTCTTCACTTGTTGCATTTGGGGGGAAACGAGGCCATGTTTTGAGTTTCTCCACTTTTAGAGGGAACAAACGAACAGGGAAAAGAAGAGGATTTTCACCACGCATAAAACTTACGTACTTGCTAGCAACAACGCCTAGCATTTCTTTTCCAACTTCTCTTCCTGATTCATCTGTTACCCAAGATCCATCAGGATTAAAAATTTCTGGTTGAGAAAGTCTACCCTTTTTATCATTTAACAAGAGAAGGTTGAGTAAGTTTATAATTTCTAAATAATTATTGTACATGGGTGTTGCAGTCATAAGCATCAACTTCATTCCATGCGAAAATTTGAGAAGTTTCTTTTCCAAAATAGGAACAAGTTTCTTACCCGCTTCACTTTGACTTCCCTCATCACCTGTTGAATCAAGATTATCACCACTGCTTTCACCGGGAACATTACGTAAATTGTGTGCTTCATCAATAATAACAAGGCGACCGTCAAATTCACGACTAATTGCAGTTTTCACATAAGCACCCTCTTTTGCAGAATCCTCAATATATCTGGCAAACTGAATATAACCATAAAATTCATAGCGACTATCAATCAATGCGTTCACACGATTTTTAATCACATTTCTATCTTTTTCATATTCAGTTCCTGTGGCTTTCAAATAATAATTTCCAGTACAACCTGATAAGGTATTGGGTACATTTTCATCTTCAGAAATTTTAACAGAATCTAGATCAAATATGGTTCTGCGAAATCCAGGTTGAATGTTTGGAGGAGCAATTATGATTACTTTGCGGTAAGGATATGTCTGCAAATAGGCCTCAGCAGTTGCAACCGCTGCACATGTTTTACCTACACCAACACCGTGATAAAGTAAAGCACCCAAATAAGGACATTGAGGAGATAAGTAACGACTAATAAACCTTTGCACGGGGCTTAATTCAAATTCTTGCTCTGTATTACAAGCATCAATTCCTTGTTCGTCTAATTCTTCTTGTTGCTGTTTTATTGATTTTTGTTTATTTTCAAGAAACTCTCGTTTACGGAATAGTTTTTCATGAAAGCGAGGATCATCTGTATCAGGATACAATCCATACTTGCGTTCAAAAGTATCTTCGTTATCAGATGGAAATAAACTACGTGAAGGCTTTTGCATTTCCTCTAGGATTTGTTTCCGTACTTCCGCATTGGACTCAGCATCCCAGAGATCTAGAATTTCTTTATCTGAATACTTTGAGTAATCCATCTACCTCTAGAAATGTATTTTCTTTAGCCAACATAAAGCGGACAATAATTGCGAAGTAAACTGCTTACTTTTAGCAAAACTTCCCTCTTTTCAACATTGTCAGGACGAATTTTCTCTAGAGCATCATTCAAGGAAAACCATCCAATATTTCCAATCTCACGTAGCATATGATGATTTTTTGCATCAATTTCAATATCTTTCACAGATGGCATATATCCTACAAAGTATTTATGGCAATAATGAATATGATTTGTTCCAAAGAAGGTTTCTTGAAGAGGAAGTAAATTTCGTATAAAGTAGATATCACTTTCTACAATTCCTGTTTCTTCATAAAGTTCACGAAGGGCACAACGTAACTCGCTTTCTTTTCCATCACGTCTTCCTTTAGGAAATCCCCATTCAGGTGTTTGCCATTGTTTGGGAATTTCTTTAAAAAGTTCTTCTAAACGGATGTGTTTTCCATCAGATGTCAGTACACCTTCACGAAGTTGTTCGAGTTTTGTACGTGCTATTTCCTTTTCGTTTCGATAAGCATGGCTTGGTGCATTTGGATCGTAACCCCAGAGATTCGACCATAGATTTTCAAAGGGTTCATGTAGAATTTTATTCTTCTCAGATTCTGTTAAACCTGCAAGTTGTGTTTTAATATAATTCACATCATCAATTCTGTATTTTCCTCTCATCAGTTCAACAAATCCTAAACTATCTTTTCGCTGAATAAGAAGAAATTCAATATTTTTTGAAACAGATTCAAGACCTGATATACTTGTAGAATTTTCCATAAATTCTTTGGCTTGATCCCATCCACCCTTTACACGGAATAATATAATACCATAACTTGTGACAGGTGCTAGACAGGCCCGAAACGAATGTCCGTAGCCACCACAATTAATACAGGTTGATATTTGTTTGAATTTATTGTTTGAATGAAACATTCCCTATAATGCTTATCACACATTTGGTTTAGACCTTGTTTCCATGCGCGTTAAGTATTCATTATAGTTTCTTCTCCTTTGTCAGAAATGTCTCTTAAAATGCCACCTACGATATGGGGTCCCATCTTTTGGCATACAATTCATATTGTTGCCTTAGGATACCCAGAAAAACCAAATTACTCACAAAAGAAGGCAGCAAAAGAATTCTTTGAAAGTCTTCGCTTCTTAATTCCCTGCAAAGTCTGCCAAGAGCACTATATTCAACATTTAGCGTTAACACCAATTACACCTTTCTTAGATAGAAGATCAGATCTGCTCAAGTGGACGATCGATCTGCACAACCGAGTGAACGAATCTCTGAAGAAACCTAAAATGTCAGAAATAGATGTGCTCCGTCATTATAAAAGACTTGGTGCATTAGGAAGAAGCCCTCTTTGGACGGATAAGGATTTTGCAGAAGCAGATATGCGAGCACGGATTCAGGGAATGGGAATTGGAGCAGGAACTGCCATTGTGGCTGGAATTTTATTGTGGTGGACAACAAAAGGAGAGAAATAAGTTATAATCTTGGGAAGAAGTAGGAATGATCAAACTCAAAAAAGGTCAAACAAGAAAGGCAGATAAGCCTTTTGATCCCGAAATCTACGAGGGATTGCAAATCCCCAAGGAGGCTACACATGCAGTAAAAGAAAAGGTAAAATCAATTGTGCTTGAACCCAAAATGACAAATGACGAAATGAAAGCAAGAGAAGGGACCTATTTTACTGATAAGGATATTGATACATTAATTAAAGAAGATTGTGATATCTATGGTTTGGATCCTAAAACAGGAGAAAAGAAGTTACTTGCAAAGTTTCGTAAGAATGTATTCTCTAAAGATGCTATACGGCAGGGATGGGAGGCATTTTGTCAAACGGCTGCACCGAGTAGAAATCGTGGTGCTGCTGCGGGACCCATTCAACTGAAATCAGCCTACTGGAAGAAAAGAAAGCCTACTGAAATTACAAGATGGTCTGCTAAATACGTTCAAGATGGAAAGGTTTCTAAAATGCGCGTGAATAACAATGTCTTTAGCAGTGTACTTGGTTTCTTTGAAACTACACCCTTTATGGGTCTCCCGTGCAGACTCACATCCTATACTCAACGATATTTTAAACAATACAAGCACGGAATTCCTTTTATCCAGTCCATTGGGAAGGTATTCAAACAATTGGTTCCCGATGCCTACAGTCGTCAATATAAGCGTGCTTCATCAAAGAAATTCTATCAAATTCCTGAAACACCCTTTTCATCTGTAACAATCAATCGCAATTTCCGCACTGCTTTGCATATGGATGATGGTGATTTTAGAGAAGGATTTGGCAATCTTTCTGTTATTGAGCGTGGATATTACCAGGGAGGATACACGATGTTTCCTCGCTACAAAGTTGGTTTTGATCTACGAACTGGAGATTTTATTGCCATGGATGTTCACGAATGGCACTGCAATACGGAAATGACTGAAAGCAAAGAAGATGCTGAGAAGAACAAAAAGTTAGCCAGAATTCACATGGATGACATCACTACGGGAACGTTAGGTTCAGAGAAACGTTTTACACGTATTTCATTTGTCTGTTATCTTCGCGAAAAACTACTCAATTGTAAAGAATCCGAAACAAAGAAATATTATAATGATATTCATTTTGATTTAGAGAAAGGAAATTTGAGTAAGGGTATAACTCGCCGCAAAAAGAAACACACTGAGTAAGAGAGAATGAGTTTTCCTGCTTTAAACACACTCTTTGGAAGCAGAAGAGGAATACCAAGTTCTTCTGTTCCTCCACCTTCTTCATATGTTTCAGCACCCAAACCTATTCGCACATCTGATTTTAGTATGCCTGCATTTATACCATCATTTACTACAAGTTCACCATCTACACCGTCACAAGGTTTGCTGGGAGGAGCAATTGCTTTTTTCTTTTACTTAAGTCTTATTGCTTTCTTTATTTTTCTTATTTTAGTATTCGTCCATTTTACTGTAACCCCCATTTTTAAGTTTGATATTAACGAGAAAGGTTTTGTAAATGTTGCACCCTCTGGTGATGGTCAGATTGTGTGGAAAAATGCAATTGCTGATGCAGATCAGAAAGGGGAATTCAAAAATCCTTTGAATTGCAACTATACTATTTCTATGGATGTCCTTGTTAAGAATCAACTTAGTATGTCAAGCACTCCTCGTGTACTTCTTTACAGAGCACCCTCAGCAGTTTCTGCTCCTAGAGATAAGAAAGCCTCTGATCTTTTTGATCTTTATAGAGATACAAATTTATTAATTTATCTTGATGCTGAGAAAAATGATTTGAATGTAATTGCTGTTACAATGAATGATGCAAATACCTTGCATCCTGAAGGCATTCCTCCTATTCCCAATATTCCTCTTGAAACACCTTTCCGTATTTCGGTCATGTTCCAACCTGGTTACATGGAAGTCTACATGAATGGTAAACTTCAGGCAACTCGTGTATTCACGGGTAGACCAAGAGAGACATCAGGAACATTCTTTGGTCCTTCCGAGTTTGTACGAGAAAGTGTTCGTGTTGGTAATCTCCAATACTGGCCGCGAATTTTAGTGCCCAGTGAAATTGAAGGTTCTGGACCTGTTCTTCCAGGACCAGATTTCTTTGTCATTAAGGTTTAGAGATGGCAAACTGGATTTACATAATAGCAATAATAATTGTAATTGTTCTTGCTGTACTTTATTTTTTACCGAGTTTAACAAGCAAACTTACTTCTACAAATGACGGACCTTTCTTGCTTGCAGATAATCCTGCAGTATTCCAAACTGGTGAAACTAATAATTTCATAGACAGTGGAGATTCAACAATACAAGGGTATTTTTACATTTTACCTCTTGATCGTACTCCTACGGCTATGAAATGCAATGAACCTGGTTATCCCTCATGTGAAGATGGAAGATTCCAAACATGCGTTTGTGAAACTTCTGCTTGTAATAACTGTATCTTTAACGGCTATTCTAATTTACTTTCTATTGGCAATATTGTGAATCTTCAAATGTTAGGTACACCTGATGCAGGTCGTCCTGGCAAAGCCATGGCCCAACTCACTATTAAGACTGAATCACCGGTTGACAGTTCAGGAAACTCCTTAGTAGATTCTGCAGGTAGTTCCTTGGGGGGAGGTTCTCCAAAACCGGTGGTTTATGTTGAAGTTATTAATCTTCCTCCTATTCCTATCCAGAAATGGGTACTGTTAACAATTGCACGTTCAGGTCGTCGTTATGATATTTATTATAATAATGAACTTGTTTCTTCAAGCAAGACTATGTATATGATTGCAGGTGCTGCAGAAAGAACAAAGTCAACTACTGTTGGAAGTGTTCGTTTGAGTGGATATGCAACCAATATGAATAAATACAACTATAAGATTTCCTCAAATGAGGTAAGTTCCTACTATAAGAAATCTACCGATACTCGTGGAGCACCTCTTATTTCTCAGGAATTACCTTCTGTTGCAGGAAGTGCACCTCAAGGATCGAATGCAGGACCTACACTTCCTGGATTTGTGATAAATAAATTCCCTATTCCTTCCCTTTGTGGATCAGGTTCCTGCCTAGATCCTCCTACAACAAGACCGGCAAATCCAATGTATGAGTGGACGACACCTTATGCATAGGCCTGTGAAATGAGAAAGGTGGAGTAAATCTCTGATTTTGCTTGTCAATGGTAGAAGGATGCAAGCAGTTATTCCAGAAGTTTCTACAGGTGATAAAGTCTTATCTGGATTTTTGAATCTTTTGATTGTTGTAGCGGGTGTAGTCGTTTTATATTATATCTATAAGTTTCTAACATCTCCTGCTCCTGGAGCAAATGAATTTATGCTTCAAGCCGAGAAAAAACCGATGAATGCTATGATGAAATATTCAAAGGTTGCACCGCTCTACGAAGGTGGAGAGTACACAGTGAATTTTTGGCTTTACATTGCAGGATATTCAACACATTATGGAACACGTAAACATGTATTAGAAGTTGGAGGTGATAATTTTGCAACGATTTTAGTTGCACTTGGAGCATTTAAGAGTTCACTCCTGGTCAGAATACATACTCAAGGAGCCTCCGGTGAAGCAGTAGAAGGCTTCAGAGTTATTGAGAAATTCCAAGATGATACTGGTACAAATCCTCAACCCACACTTTCAACAGATTACAATGATCCTGCGCTCCTCTCTAAGGAAGACATGAGTCTATCTGTGGATGAAAAGGATATTTTATTCAGCCCCTTAGCCATGGATGATGGTCTCTTAAATGTATTCCCTATGTGTGATATTCAGCATGTCGATATGCAGAGATGGATTCAAGTCACTGTTGTATTGAATGGGCGTACTTGTGATACCTATATCAACGGCAAATTAGCAAGATCTTGTGTATTACGTAGTTATTATAAGGTAGATACTTCTGACTTATCCGCAAAGGTTGCAGATAGAGGAGGATTCGATGGTTATACTGCAAGAATTGCCACTTACAGTTCTGCCTTAAATCCCGATCAGATTTATAAACTTTATATGGCTGGACCCGATGGCCTGAATATGAATCCGATCCAGTATGTGAAAAACATCCTCTAAACACAGAGATGTCGGTACCTTATTCATATATGGCACGCCCACCGGTCGCTCCCAGTTTAAAAGATAGAGTTAGTGGACTTGTAACACAGAAAAGTCCCGCTGGAGAACTTATTCTTGGAGTTATTCTTGTTTTTGCTTCAGTACTTATTTTTTTCACTGCTGAGGGTGTTTATAGAGCCACACAGTTAGGAAGTCAAAAAATGACTGTTTTGATGGACTATACTGCTGGTTCTGAAGACAAGGCTTTGGCAGTCCACCAAGATCCTACAAAGTTTCAGGATGCAAATCCAGTCCTTTTCTCTGAAAATGAACCTACGGGTATTGAATTTGCATATTCTTTTTACATGTTTGTGAATCATAATACATTTAGTGGGGATTCAGTTCTTCATCATGTGTGGCACAAAGGGTATGGTTGTGTATGGCCTTTTATGGGTCCCGGTGTTTTTGTACGATCCGATACAAATGCTTTACGAATCGTCATGAACACGTATCAGAATCCTTATACATACATGGATGTAACAAATATACCTGTTGGAAAGTGGTTTCATGTTGTTTTGAACTGCAAGCGATCTGGAATGGAAATTTACATTAATGGTAATCTTGCAAACAAGATTCGCTTTGAAAACACAATGCCCTATCAAAATTTCCAAGACATTATCCTTTTCTCTAATGCAAACTATCAACTCTGGGGAACGAATGCTGCTGCTTTGAAAGGTGAGAACTTTGAAGTTCGCGGTACGTTTAGAGGATATATGAGTGCTTTTATCTATGCCCGGTATGCCCTCTCATATAGTGAAATCCAAAGACTTTATAATGCTGGACCCTCTAAGAAAGTAAAATCAGAAAATATGACATTACCTCCATATTTATCTGATTCTTGGTGGAATACATCCTATCGTGCCTAAGCAATAGTTTAGTCGTTGCGCTAATTCATATTATCTTCTTGCTCTTTCCACATCAAGAAGATAGAATGACCGGTGGTGGTATACTTGCATTAGTAGCCTATGGTGCTCAAAATGTAATCCTTTCTGGAAATCCGCAGATGACCTTTTGGTATAAGGCTTTTCGTAGATACAGTCACTTTGCAACCGAAAATGTATCTAAGGCGTTGGAAGGTTCTAATGAACTTTTCTTTGATAAATCTATTCAATTGCGCACGAAAATAGATCGTGTAGGAGATCTTCTTTCAGATCTTTATTTTACTTTTCGTCTTCCTGATATTTTTAGTAAATACCTTACACCTTCTTCCTCGAGATCATCTCAATTCCAATTTCAATGGTCTCGGTATATAGGTGCGGCTATTATTCAAAACGTACAGTTCTCAGTTGGAGGTCAGAAGATTCAAGAGTTTGATGGAACCTATTTGCTAGCCAAAGCGATGGCTGATTATACAATGGATGAATTTGAAAAATGGCGCATTCTTGTTGGTGATACAGAGGAGTTAACAAATCCAGAAAAAGGTGTCTACGCAGGTGGATTAAATGCAACAGGATATCCTTCTGTCTTTTATAATAAATCTGTTACAACTCAGGTGAATCGCCCCAGTATTTTCGGACAAGATATTCATGTTCCATTAGGATTTTGGTTTTCCGAACATTCTTCCAAGGCTCTTCCCTTAGTTGGTCTTCAGTATCATGATTGTGAAATTCAGATTACACTCAATCCACTTGAGCGTTTGTATACTTATTTAGACATCTCAGGATATCGTGTTTCTCCAAATAATCGTATGGTGGCTCCTGTATCAAGTATTCGCATGAATATTCCTGATTATGCAACCTACCAAGATTTGAGCGGAGAAATAAGAAATTTCTTAACAGATTTTTCAGTCTCTCCTCCTATAAATAACCAGTTATTCATCAATCCGAGAATTCAATCCACTTATGTGTATCTTCCTGCTGAAGAACAAAAGGTTTTCGCCACAAGTCCATTATCCTATCTCATTAGTCAGGTGACTGCATTCTCATTCCCTGGATTATATACACGACAAATTCTTGATATAGAAGCACATGGTCCAGTCTCACGAATGCTCTTTGTGCCGAGAAGATCTGATTGGCTTTCCAGAAATGATTTTGCAAATTTCACAAATTGGTGGAATTTCCCATATCCTCCTTTCTCTCCAACTCCTGGTCTTTCTCAGATGAATACAAGTGCATTTTCTTCAGGACTTCTTGTTCCCACAGGACAAATGGATATTTTGCGTTCTTTGCGTGTGCTTGCAAATGGAAATGAAATTCAAGAACAAAAATCAATTGACTATTTTACAAAGATAACTCCTTGGAAAAATCTTTCTGGAAATCCCAAGACACTTCTCCCTGTGTATTCTTTTGCAATCCATAGCCCTGGTACACAACCCTCAGGAACAATAAACACAAGTCGTATTACAAATTTCCAAGTGGAGGCGGATGTCTATCCTCTTCCAACAGGAACTACGTATACATACGATTTAGTTATCTATGTTGAGAATTTGAACTTCTTTGAAGTTGCAAGTGGTATGGGTGGTTTGAAGTATGCTTTGTAAAGTTAGTTAGTTTTTACTTTTGTATAGAGGGGTTCAGTAGAAAAAAAAGAAAAAATTCTGCGAAATATTCCTGGACCTCTTTGAAGAGGCTGCCAATCAACCAGTTCTGCTGTTTCTAATGCCTCTGCTTTTCTGATTTCCTCCTCCTTTTCTCTTAAAATCGCATCTCTCTTTTTCTTCTTTTCTTCTTTTGCAATTATTTTTTTTAATTTTTCCTCCTCCTGTGCTTGAATAACTGCTAACATTTTCTCTTCTTCCTGAGCCTTGCGAATTGCATCACATTCTGGATTGGATTTGCATTCATAATGCGAATTTCCTCTGTCTATACAGCACCAACAATCATTTGCATTTTGTGTTTTTTTACAAAAGACACATGATACTTGCATCTTAATTATAATACTTCTTTAATGCTTTACATCTCTAGAGCATGTTTCATGTTCTGGCTTCTTTTCCCGTTTATCTTTGAGTTTTACCTCTGCTTTTCCACTCTTTTTGCTGAGATTCAATTCAGCAAAATCAGGATAGGTTGAAACAATCCACTTTGCACCTTCTAAGATTCCCTCAGGAGATCGAATATCTCCTTTTCCTTTGTACTCTTGTAAACCACCAGGTTCGGTATAATAGGCAGTTTTTGGCGCGACAAAATTCATGCGAACAACTGCTCCATCCGCTTTGTAAAACTGGATACTACTATCATAATCATCTTTGTGACCCCATTTATTTATTTTGACTCCCTTTGGACCTTTTGTTCCAGGATTGAAAAATCCTTCAAAACAAGCAATGATATATTTCAAATCCAATGTAATGCGATCACTCATAAAGAAACCATTGGGAACAGGATAAATACCCCATAAGCGACATTTGTGTGCTCTGCACTCGGTAAATCCTCTATGAATAATCTGTTTTAGATTTGTTAACTTTTTCTCATGACGCTTAGCCTTGGGATCAAATTCTAAAAACCCTTTTATATCATCATCCATTGAAACAATCGGCTTACCAACTGGAAAATAGTCATAGATAAAATTTCGTACGGGTCCAATTCCTTTGATACCAACCACAATCTTTCCATATGTGCCTTTTTCAAGTGTCTTCTTGTAGACTTCCTCCTCTTCCTTATTGGCTACAAACACATGAATTCTCTTAGGTTCAATTCCGTATTCCTCTAAGACTTTGAGCGTCTTATCACGAAGAGTTTCTGCTCGCTTATAGGATGGAATAGCGATAACATAATCAAACGAATCTTTTGCTTTTCTTGTTTTGGAGACCATCTACTTTTTTGCGAGAATTTTCTTGTTTGTAATCTCAGGAACAACTAGACATGGCGCCATCTCCTGAACAAGATAAATTGGCACAAGATTACAGAAATCGTGTTGCCCTAAATCTATCAAACTTATCAGCAAGTATTTCAAAAGCAGGTGATACTTATGATGTTGCGAAGCAGATTCCCGGAGTTAGTCAAGATACACTTACTGAATTCCGAAGAGTTATTGATGACGCAAAAACATTTTACAAAACGGCCGACAAGGAAACTGCAGACACAATTGCTGCAAAAAGAGACTCTCTTGAATTAAAAATGCAACAGTTTGTGGATAGAACACAAACAGATGTAAAAGATAAGAAAAAGGAAGAGGTGCAAAAGAAAGAGGAGAAGAAAAAAGAAGAGGTTGAAAATCAATCCTTTGATCCTTTGCGATTTACAAAAAATCTTACTTCAACGATGTATAATGTTGCTTTTTGGCTACTTCTTGTAGTTTTAGCATTATGGGGTGGTTCTATTTCAAGTAATCATGCTATAAATCAACCTGTTTCCATGCGTCTTTATTATTTTATTTTTGGTTCACTTTTATTTCCTATTTCTTTCATGTTTGCAATTTGGAGATGGATGACTGGAGAAGCACAAAAGGGGAAGTATCATGCATTTCTCGCTCCCCTCTTTCAAGTTCCCAATTATTGGTGGGTCCATCTTTTCCTTTGGCCGTTTACCTTCAAACCTGCGATTCAACCACAGCCTGTGACATTTGTTCCTATACCCCAGATCACTCCTGAAAATGAACTTCCGCAGTAAAGGAAAAAGGCTTAACAGCCATCCACTAAGTATAGATAGATGGCATCATTAAAAATAAAGACAACCCAAGTAAATGCAAACTTCCCTTTTGTTTCTGTGATTACTCCAACATATAATCGCAGAAGATTTATTTCTAGTCTTATTAAAATGTATATGAATCAAACCTATCCAAAAGATCGTATGGAATGGATTGTATATGATGATGGAGATGATAAAGTAGAGGATGAGTTTCTGAAGTATAAGATTCCAAACTTTCGCTACATTTATAGTGCTGAAAAGAAAACGATTGGAGCAAAGCGAAATGTTTTAAATCAAGAATCCAAAGGTGATATTATTGTTGCTATGGATGATGATGATTACTATTTTCCTGAACGTGTAGCAGCAGTCGTCCACGCATTTAAGAATCATCCTAAGCATGAACTTGCAGGTACTTCTGAAATCTATATGTACTATAGTGATATTAAGGTTATCTATAGACTTGGACCTTATAATCCTAATCATGCAACAAATGGAACAATGGCATGGCGTAAATCTTATGCAAAAACTCATGAATATGATGAAAATGTGACTCATGCAGAGGAAAAATCATTCCTTGAAAATTACGTTCATCCTATGATTCAACTAGACCCTATGAAAGTCATGTTAGTCATGAGCCATTCTTCAAATACGTTTGATAAAAAGAAAATGCGTGAAGATACAAACAATCCATTTGTAAAAAAAACGGAAATGAAACTTAAAACCTTTATTAAAGAAAAAGATTTGAGAGATTTTTTTGCTACTGCGTAACCTAGTGCCTAAACCTAATACCTCTCTGATATTTCAGTATTCACAATGACTACCTTTGGAAGTTCTGAATTTTTAAAGATGGTTATGATACAAAATCAAGCATATCAAAGAGAGATATCCCAACCTTCACTTGAGGAGGATGTTCCAGAAAATACTTATATTAAATTACCTCTTCGTGCACATCAAAAGGCAATTGTTGATAACATGAGAGTTTATGAGACGAATCTCACAAAAGGTTGGGAAGTATCAGGAAATATTTTATATTCTTCCTATGGTATTTTAGGAGATGGTGTAGGTGTTGGCAAAAGTTTAATGGTTCTTTCTCATATTTCAAATCTAAAAACACGCTCACAATCTCTTACACCTATTCCAAATATATCAATTCCTCACTCAAAATATTTTTATAGTGTTAAGAAACATAATGTAACAGACATTTCACAAGCAGCACCTATAATTATTGTTCCTCACTCTCTTTATCGTCAATGGTCTACGTATATTAAAGATCAAACCAAATTCAAACCTCTCTGTCTTGCTATGAAGAAACAATTGGAGGATAAACTTCTCACCAAAATATTTTCTTCAGATCTTATTCTCATAAGTAACACATTACTTCCTTATTTTATAGAAAAGATTCCTAATCATATTCAGTTTCAACGTGTTTTTATTGATGAAGCAGATTCTATTCGGATTTCAAAGGGAAAATATCTAAAATCATCCTTTACTTGGTTTATTACTGCAAGTTGGCCGAATCTTCTTTTCTTCCAGCAAAATATGTTTTGTCAAAGAGAATTTCTTAGAGCAGAACTTCCAAACTTGTCTATTCATCCAGAATTAAAAGAACTTTACCTTGCAAATTCTATGAATTCATCACATGTTTGGTTTCAACAATATTTTCCAGTTACTTCTGCAAATTATTTCCGTGAAATGTTATCAACACCTCATCCTTTACGAGGATATCTTATTCTAAAATGTTCTCGTGAATTTTTGAATACCTCAATCTCACTTCCTCCTTTGCACCGATTTAATATTTTGTGTTCTCCAAGCCTCACACAACATATTGTCAATGAAGTGATCAGTCCAGAAATTCGTTCACTTCTCCATGCAGGAGATATTCAAACTGCTCTTCAACATCTTGGTGTTCGTGAAGAACAACCCTTGACACTTATACAAGCAGTTACTGAAAATAGAAATAAGGAACTTGACCGTCTGAAAAAAACCTATGATTTCAAAGCAAGTTTAGAATATCATACTCCACAGGCCAAAGAAGCAGCCCTTGCAAATTTGAAATCAAAAATAGCACATTTAGAAGAACAAATGAAAACAATTCGTGAACGGATTGAAAATTATCAGAAAGAAATTTGTCCTATTTGTTTTGATGAGCCTCAATCTGCAGTTTTAACACATTGTTGCAATCGCATTTTTTGTGCCGCTTGTATTTTGAATAGTTTAGCAAGAAGTCTCTCCTGTCCACTTTGTAGAGCAGCAACGCATCCAACTCAACTTCGTCATATCAGTTTGGAACAATCTCAAGGACCGCAAACACAGGTGCAGGAACAAGAAAGACCCTTGAAAAAGAAAGATGCATTATTAAAAATTCTTCGTGAAAATCCAAATGGAAAATTTCTTATCTTTTCACGCTATGATAATCCTTTCTACCAAATAGAGCAAGAAATTTCAACTATGAATATGAAGGTTAGACAAGTCAAAGGAAATAAAGATGCAATTCAATCTACATTAAATTCTTTTGCAAAAGGGGAAACTCAATGTTTACTTCTTAACTCGAATCATGCTGGCGCTGGACTCACCATTACAACAGCAACTCATGTCATCCTTCTTCATGCTATGAACATTGAAGAAGAAAAACAAATTATTGGAAGAGCCTACAGACTTGGAAGACAATCTCCTCTTACTCTGTATAGACTTCTTCATCCTGATGAACTCACGAATACTACTTCTTAGATTCATCTAAGACAGTATTATACAAACGCTGTAAAGAAATACCTTCTAATCGCCGAATGCGATCAGGACGTATTCCTCCTTTACAAAGTTCTTTGTAAGCGTACATGGGTGACATGCGCACAGGAACTTTGTACGTTTCAGAAATTTCACATAAGAGTTTCCATGCATTAAACATTGCGCTCTGTTTTGTTAGAACAGGAGTATAACGCATGTCTTCAACTTCTAAACGATTTTTTGGATTCGGTGCTTCAGTTGTTAACCGCATACTAATGTGTTTTAGTTTGAGTTGAAGACTGAGTGGTAAAATGCTCCAGCATTGATAGAAAAAAGCCCAGAAATCTCCTTGGTCGCTTGTGCGATAGGCTTCAAAGAGAGACATATATAGTTTCCAACCTTCTTCTGAATCTCCTTTGACGGCTTGAATTCGTTCTGGAATATTTTCAAGACTGATTAAACTTGCAAGATTGCCCTCATTATTTTCAATATCTAATTCAAGATTTGCATCCCAATCATGCCACAAAGACCACCAAGCGACTGGAACAACGCCTTCAGGAATTTCAATATTTTCTTCAGGTAGTTCATATCCAGCAAGTTGTCTTTGAAGGGCTCGCAAATCAGTTGTCATATTATCAGGAATACTTCTATGTAACCATTCTTCAAGAATTTCCTTTTTTGCACCTTTCATCTCAATAGTAAGACAATGTTTGGCAATTTGTTGAAGTGCACGGCTATCTAACGTATTACTAATTAAGATTACAGGTTGACCTTGTAATGCATCTGGAGATTTCAAATAGGCGAGAAGTTCCTGTAATCCTCCTCTCTCTCCACTGCTCAACCCATCAATCTCATCTAAAAGAATTCCAATACCACCCTTCTTTCCTGTTTCTACCATTTTAATAATTCCACCTTCACGCAAAAGCGGTAAAATAACTTTACGAAAACTTGTTCCAGAACGTGTATGGCTTGCATTAAATTCAACCACTTTGAGTCCAGATTGTTCTAGAATACGATAAGCAAGTGTAGTTTTTCCAACTCCTGGTTCCCCTAAGAGAAGTGCTGCTGGAACCTCTCTTTGTTGAATCCATTGTTTGAGTTTTTCTTCCACTTCAGGATATAGACAATAAGTATTCCCTCTCATCTCTCCATAGTAGACATTTAGGGTTTAGGAGGTTCTACTCCCAAACAGGTTGCTCCATCCCAAACTCCTTCCCAAGTTACCTTCTTCGCTTGACACTCAGCACATATACTCTTAATACGTTCATCACCCTTTTGATCGGTAAAGACCTGGAAAAAATAGTCAGGTCTCTCAGTAAACGTTGCACCTTCAGCCCATTTTGCAATTCCTCCTGCAGGGGCTATACCAATTGTGTCTACACAATACTTCACACCAGCAACGGTTGTCAAACTCAAGAAATCAGGACAACTATTGATGACAGGGGGCCACTTTTTGATATCAGCAGCGCCCTGTTTTCTTTCTTTATCTCCTTGGAACCAACGAGTTCCAAAATACGCTTCAATCGCAATGATACCTACGAAGAAAATGATGGCTGCAATGGTTCTTCCAGTAGAAGAAAGAGCATATGCACCACCAGATGCAATTACAAAGGCTAAGAATATGTATACAAGGAAACTAAAGTCCATATCTATACCATGCTAGTAAAATAGTTTGGTATTGATATTGTGAATAAAAAGTAAACTCAAAAAAAGTTGAGTGTTTATCGGCCCCACTTGGCGACAGGGGTAGGGGCAGTACCAGTAGTAGCATCAAAGCCAACCTCAATGAAACCGGTGAGGTAGTCATACTGAGAGGTGGTGTTCTGGCCGCCTACACCGAAGGTGGAGACAGTGCCGGTGGACTGGGGTACAACGAGTTGTACACGACGGAAGGTACGACCACCAGAAACATAGCTACGACCCATATCCTTAAGGAGACCAGCACCAGCGGAAGTAAGGGAGGAGAGGTAGCGAGAGCCGAAGTAAGCCCAGGCAGCAGTGGAGAGGGTGTTGGTGGTGGTATTAAGACCATATACCAAACCGAGCAAGTTGCCGATGGGGATGTAGAACTCGTTATCGGGGGAGATAGTCTTAGGGGCACGCTCAACAGAAGTCATTTGTATATCCTTCCGTTAGAAAAAAATTTCGGATGAATGAAATTTCAGAATCTAGGGTAGTATGAGCGATCCTAGCCTTCCGTACACAAACAACTATTCCGTAGGAGATCAAAATGGACGCGTGAATCTTCTCGGTTTATATACTGGCGAAAAACTTGATATTATACCCGGATATACACACGAAACAAAAGTTGAAAACGACTTTGAAAGTGACATGTTGAGAGGCAACTGGGAAACAAATGCATTAACTACTGCATTCTTTTCCAAGGGGAATATTGCCATCTTACAAAATGCAATTCGTAAGGAAGTTTTTAACCGTAGCCAGCCAAAAGGGTATGTGATTGATGAACAGAGTGTAGATGAATTAAAGATTATTATGAGAGCGATGTATTACCAGTATGCCCGGAATTTGCCAGTAGATATAGCCGCCCAAGTTGATGACCTCAATAAAAAAGTTATTGATTGGTCTGTTCCTCATATTTTATCTGCCGTCGATCATTATTATTATTATTTAAATGATATAAGTCATATGCCAGTTCCTATGCAGATGCCTCAAAGCATGAGTTCTGCAGGTACAAAGACTATACCACTCAACCCGTACATGTAAAGGTGTCAACTTAATCCTTTTTCACAATGCGGATCTTCTTCTTTGCCTTTTGAGGAGTACCACCATTAAAGAGCATATCTTCATTATTCTTTCGGAAGGCTCCCCATGCTTCTTCAAACTCATCTAGATCACGAGTCCAGAGAGTGGCTGCCGTTGTTCCTTCAAGTTCTTCTACTGCCGCTTTGGCTGCAGCCACTTGCTTTTCGGCTTCTTCAATGGCAGAAGCCTTCACACGATCAATACGGAGACGCAAGAGATATTCGTAACTGTCTACAACTTCACTATTGAAGGGAGTAGAGAGTGCCGGTAAATTGTGATCCTTCATGGAAGCAACGATCTCTTCATCTGTCTTTCGGCGGAGATCAATCGTACCTTCAAGATTTGCTCGGAGGAATCGCGCTTTTGCATCACATTCAATGGCTTCTTTGCGTAGGCGCTCAATTTCCTTCGTGCGACGTTCTTCATATTTCGCCACACGGAGTTTATAGAAATCTTCAAGAATATCACCGACACAATTGTATCGTACAATCTTCATATCATTATTGAAACAGACCATATTGCTGGTGCGCCAAGTTCCGGTCAAACGGAAACGCTTTTCAAACTCAGCAGGATTGTCTTTTGCATCATCATAATAGTCAGGATCTAGTTGGAGATCAAATCGTACATCAATGTGATTGTAAAGATCTTCATAGTTTTTGAGTAAAGGCTTTCCTGCTTCTTCTGGATTGGTACACATTTCATCCAGGAATGCTTTGTAGTCATTAGTCCAAGTTCCTACAGGAAGTTCAGTGATACTCACAATTTTCTTTGCATCATCAAAGGTATAGAGTCCACGCGTTTGCCAACCCCCATCTTCAAGATTGGTAAGGCGGCCACGGAATCCTAGCCACCAAGGTTGAAGAGCAAGATTTTGTAGAGTTGTGCGCTTTCCAGCAAGGCGATCACGGAGAAGTGAAACAAGGTCACTAGGATTGTAAGGAGGAATATCTGTACTAAAACCCGTTCCAATACCTACACAACCATTGACGAGGAGCATTGGAAGAACAGGAAGATATGTATCAGGTTCTACTTGAAGACCATCATCATCAATGTAATTGAGGATTTGATTATCCTCTTTGCGATAGATTTTAGAGACAATGGGTTCAAGATGTGTGTGGATATAACGCGGAGAAGCAGAATCTTTTCCACCCATAAGACGAGAACCAAATTGGCCTACAGGAGCGAGTAGATTGATATTGTTTGCACCCACGAAGACTTGGGCCATACTTACAATCGCCATATTCAGACTGGCTTCACCATGGTGATACGCAGCATGTTCTGAAACATATCCTGCAAGTTGTGCGACACGAATTTCTTGTGTTAGATTACGTTTCAAGCAAGCAAAGAGAATCTTTCGCTGAGAAGGTTTGAGACCATCCATGATATGCGGAAGAGAACGAATATTATCAGCATTGCTAAAATGAATGAGTTCATCATGAATAAACTTGGTGAAGTCTACATTTCCTTGGGCGATGCTCAAGATACGTGCAGGATCATAGGTAGCGAGCCACTTTTTACGATCATCTGCTCGTTTCTTACTAAAGGCAAGAGAGATACTCTCATTTGTTTCAGTGTCCCAAGTATACTTGATTTCATGGAGATTCTGGAACCATTCTTGGGCTTCTGCAGGGGTAGAAGTACCCAATCCTTTGTAGTACTTGAGAGTCCATCCACGAAGACCATTCTCACCTTGGCTTTCACGCCAAGCATTGAATTCACCCTGCGAGTAGAAACTGAGAACTTCACCACGTTTGGAAGCCTTGAGAAGAGGAGTAGCAAGCGAACAAACAAATCCTGCTTGAAGAAGAGTCGGCCATTCTGCATGGAAGAGATTCATGAGAAGCCCTTTAATGTGAGATCCATCCAAATCTTGATCCGCCATCACCATGATACGACCATAACGGAGACTCTTCAAATCGTTGTACTTCTTGCCATGTTCGAGTCCAATGATTTTCTTGATAGCAGTAAGTTCTTCATTCTTGCTAAACTTATCAGCACTTACGTCACGAACATTAAGGATTTTCCCTTTGAGAGGAAACACGCCCCACTTTTCACGACCAACCACTTTGAGACCAGAAATTGCAGAAGTGGCGGCTGAATCTCCTTCTGTAAGAATGAGCGTACATTCACCTGACTTTGCAGTTCCCGCCCAGAGAGCATCTACAAGTTTAGGCATACCACGAAGAGTAGACCGTTTCTTACCATCACTCTTTTTTGCATCGCGATTAGCCTTTGCATCAAGGATACTCTGGGCTTCATCAAGAAGGCCAAGTTTCACAAGTCCATCTACAAGTTTTCCAGCCGTCTTGAATTGACTGCCAAACTTGGAAGCAGGAGTTGTAAGAGTTTCTTTGGTTTGCGAGTCAAAGGCAGGATTGACAATTGTAGCATTTACAAAGAGCATAATACTGTCTTTGAGTTGTGCTGGCTTGATATCAATCTTTCGCTTCTTTTTTGCAACTTCACAGAAGTCACTAAGGATATGCTTAGAAACAGAATCTACGTGCTTTCCACCCTTCTTTGTATTGATACCATTGACGAAACTTACATGCTTTTCGTCAGACGCATCATCTTCATCATCAAAGAGAGTGCGAGTAAGAACCGCTGCAACTTCCCAACGATCAGAGCATCGCTCATAGGCCAGAGTGGCCTCATCCTTCACGAAGAGTTTAACGTACTTCTCAAAGGTGTTTGTCGCAATGGTTTCACCGTTCCAAGTTACCTTCACTTCTTTACCAGCAAGAGCACCAATCTCAATTGCACGCGTATGAAGTACTGAGATCATACTATCAAGATCAAGTCCAATAAAACGTGAAAGATCAGGAGTATATGTAATCTTCACAAATCCCTTCGTGGCCTTATCTACCTTTTTAACAGGCTTAGAACACTTGAGCATGTGGTCTTGCCAGGTTTGAGTGTACTTCATACCATGACGAGGTGAACGGGTTTCAATGGAGAACTCATGACTAAAGATATTCGTCAACTTAGCACCATATCCATTCTTACCACCAACAATCTTTTCTTCTTCCTTGTTGTAATTTCCACTGGTGAGCAAATGACCGAAAATCATTTCAGGAACATAGACCTTTTCTGTAGGATGTTCTTCAATAGGAATTCCATCGCCATCATTTTCAACACTAATGACAAGTTTATCACCGTCACGCTTTACAGAAATATCAATATGTTTTACTGGAGTTTTATCCTTTTCTGTTGTTGAACGAACAAGAGCATCTCGTGCATTGACTAGAATTTCATCAAAGAGTTTGTAAAATCCTGGATTAAACTGAACCTTGCGATATCCCATTTTTCCTGATTCAGCATTGAATACCCAACGAGATTCTTCGTGAGTTTCTACTGAACCAATATAGGTATCTGGAAGTTCAAGAATGTGTTCACGGTGGGTATGCTTCTTATACTTATCAGCGGAGGACATTTTTGCTATACCAAGGGGAGGGGTCATGGCACTTTCAATTTTATGAACCCCCTTTATTTTTTAACAATCATTAACACTTTATCATTATCCCAACCAGGTGAATACTTATTTGTATGTTCTGTTAAGAAAAAAGCATAAAAGGATACCTGATTTTTAACAGGTTCAAGAATATCTAAATAGGCTTTGTCAGTTTCGTTGCGAAATACATCCTCAATAAGCAACAATCCTCCTGGTTTGACAAATGGAAGAGCAGCAGCAACAATATTTTTCTGATCTTCTATATTGTGTGATGAATCATCTAAGAGTACATCAAACAACTCACCAGATTCAATGAGTGCACGTTGAATACTCTTTTCTGAGTTTACATCCATATGGTGGAACGATGTTCCTGGATAACCAAAACCTGCAGCATGTGCCAAGAAATTTGAATCTCTATCAAAAAAATCTAACTTTGCATCTGTAAAATAATTTCTCCAAAGATGCACGCTTGCGCCCATGGCTACACCAATCTCTCCAAAGTGAATAGGTTTATGTCTATGAGGTGCAAGTAAAACACTGTAGAGTCCTGTGTACGGATGTCTATGGCCGCTTGGATTAAAAGGACTCTTATCTGCGCCTACTTGTGCTCCGAACATACATAAATCAGTAGGTGCCCTCGTTGAATCGATGGTAAATGTTGGAATCATTCTTCTCTTATTCGTTCAGAATTGTTTAGATATTCCTTTTTAAAAACAGAATGACGGAATCTGGATCTCAAGATGCTAAACAATGTCCCTGGTGCCAACGTTGGTGCTTGAAAGATGCCGCATGTGCATACGTATTTGCTTGCGGTCTTGATTTTAATGGAAAATTTCACAAAGGTCAGGGATGCGGAAGAACCTGGTGTTGGACGTGTGGTAAGAAATATTGCACTCCCTATTACAATCCTGAAACAGGGGAACGATATCCGAATGCAAAAGATCATCATAACCCCTTTTGCTGCAAAGAAGAGGCTGGATTTAACCAAGAAGACTATTGTCCTGGAGGTCATAGCGGTCATTGCGGAAAACGCTGGGAATAAAATGAAAATCTTTCTTGTAATCAGAAATGAAAGGTGGTGCAAGCATCGGTCAACATTACACATACAATAGCCCTGATATGACACCTGGTCGCCCTTTTTCATTTGTAGGGGGGAAAAGAAAAAGCAAGCGTAAATCTAAAACAAGAAAGGCTCCCATGTACGAAAAACTTAAAAAGGGTGGATTTTATCCAAGTTTAATGGGTGGTGTCTTGTCTAATGGACCTTTATTGGTTCCGGCTGCTCTCGGACAAGGAATGCGTCTGTGGCGAAATAATACCAAGAGAATGGCGACACGTAAACGTAAGCAAACACGTAGGACTAAAAATTGAAGTCCATTTTTAGTGGAAATTTGGTAGGCAAAAATGATGACACGTTCCCGCTCCAAACAATTGCAACAAAAGGTCGCAGATCATAAGTTGAATGGTATGATTTCTATGGGTCTCAAATATGAAGAAGTCCAACGTGTTCGTAAACAAAATCGGTGTTTCTCTTGGTTTAAATTTCTTCTTTCAACAACTGCCTTCATTGCAGCATGCTTTGCTTCAATGAAAGTTGCACAGAGTACAGGTACAAATGTAATGGGTTCTGTTTATGATTTTACTGAAAGATCCAAGGAATATTTCATGATGATTCCTTATAAAGTTCCAGGATATTCATACATCTTTGGAAAAGATAATTGGGCGACTCCTTCTATGCCTTGGATTATTCTCGAAGGTTCTCTTACTTCTAACCATCTCTTTTATGAACCCAATTCCAGTATCCATGTAGCCCTTCAAGTAAAACAACAACAATATGATAACATTACAGAAAGCATTTATCAAGTCCTCGTTCAAAAAACAAATTATGAAACAATCATGAGAGATTCACAACACTTTCTCTCTTCCCTTCCTCAAGTAAGGCAGATTCTGTCAAACTTTGCAACACAAAAGCGAGTTGTTTCTGAAAAAAAAGATCAGATGTGTTCCACAAATATTCTTGGAACAACTTCTTGTAACTTGAAGCAACACAATTATGATAAAGCAAATGAGGACCTTGAAGAACTTCGGATACTTCGCTCCTATGTTCTTGACTATTCACAGTTTCCTACTCTCTTCTTTACAAACTCAAAGTTTCTTCATTCCTTTCCAAAACTCAACATCAATTCTACTACCTTTCAAACTCTATTGTATGATCGTGAGACACTTTTACAAAATTCCGAATCAATTGGACCGAAAGATTTGTTTGCTATTGCTACTCGTTACACTACCCCAAAAGTGCATTTCAATAGTACACTTCTTCAACATGTTCTAAATTCACTTCTTTCTCCTCTAATTGATTCATATTCACAAGTACTTACACACCTTTATAAAAAGCAATCCAATCTCCTCTCCCAAATTGGTGTTTTACAGAGTGCTTACACTTCAACTATGGTGGAAAAACAATATGAAGATGCAATTAAAGAATGGGATGGTTTTGTCTCACAATGTAACGAAAATCCTACTCCTGTCTGTTTAGTTGCTACTACCTCCAATCGGATTCAAGTAGTCGATATTGTCTATGAATTGCGAACAAATGCACTTCCAATTCCGGAAAACTTTCTTGTTCTTCTCCAACGGGTATTTCTCAATCCTGAACGATATGTAAATGCTACTGCACGAGATGTAGCGCGTGTTATTCGTGTTGAAAAATATAAGAAAAATCCTGATCCTTATACACTTCTTCTATCTGGATCAGTAGGCTTTCTCTTCTTCTCAGGAACTTACTACGTATTCTTTGACAGAATGTCTACTATTCTCTATGCACTTACAATCCCTTTTGATATGTTGATTTCTTGGGGTGAAAACTGGATTCGCAAAAGAGATTTTGAAACAGATCAATTCATCCAGAATCAGTATTTGCTTTTACCGGAAGTCCCAAGTGGGCCTGCTGAACGCACTGAAATTGTTTCAAAAAATACGCACAAAGCCTAAAGTATGTTTTGAGAAACAAATATAGACAATGTCCACGGCTAGACCAAATCAAAATGGAAACCTTTTTGAGATTAAAACCGTACAAAGTGGAGCCTTTCGTACGCTCATAGAAGCACTCAAGGAGATTCTTACGGAAGCCAATTTGGAGTTTGACAGTCAGGGTATTAAGATTATGGCGGTTGATGAAACTCACACTGTTCTTGTCTATCTGAAGTTACAATCAGATCGATTTGAGAACTATTACTGTCCTGAAAAGCATGTTCTTGGTGTGAATATGATTTATCTTTTCAAGTTGATTAAAACCATGGGAAATAATGATAGTTTAACTCTTTATTTACCTGCAAACAATCCTAATAAACTTGGTATTCGCATGGAAAATTCTGAGAAGTCAACTACAACAAACTATTTTTTGAAGTTGTTTGACACTGATGTAGAAGTAATTAATATTCCTTCTCTCAATTTCACTTCTATTATCCACATGCCTTCTGTAGACCTCCAGAAGATTTTCAGAGATATGAATGCGCTTGGTGAGAAATTAGATGTTGAGATTACCTCTTCTGCATCTGATTTGATTTTCCGTTGCGTGGGTGATTTTGCAGAACAAGAAACTATTATTTCTGAGAATGCTCAAAATACCACTATGAAAGTTCATAAAGCCCAAGGCAGCGGAAATGAGATCGTCCAGGGTATTTTCCAACTCAAGCATCTTGTTCTTTTCACCAAATGTACTTCTTTGTGTCCTAGTATTGAACTTTATTTGAAAAATGATTTCCCTCTCATTCTTCGCTATACTGTGGCGAATTTGGGAGAGATTAAGTTAGTTTTGGCTTCCATGAAGAATAAGCAAGTGACTTAATAGAATGGATGCAAATTCAGGAATTGTTATAGGGTCAGAGGTCTTTCTGGCTCTGTATCCAATTCTAATTAAACTTGTTCCAACAAATCTTACTACACAACTTGTTGCAAGATTTCTTGTATTTACTGGGCTTGGAGCCCTTTTTGCAAAGAGTTCTTCAATACAAGAGACTTGGTTTACAACTTCTGGAGCATTTACTTCTTTACTATTTGGTACCCTAACACTCTTCCATGTAGGTGTTTCTTATTATTCATTTTCGAAACTTCCTGCTGGAACTGCCATGAGTTTATTTTATACATATCCAATCTGGATTTTACTTGGTGCAATTTTCTTTTTCAATGAACCCTTTTCTTTGTTTAATTTTTTCTTAGTCAGTATTGCAATTGTTGGTGTTTATTTAGTTAGTAAAAAAGAAGAAGAGGAAGACAAAGAAAAATCCTACGATACAAAGGCCATTCTTGCTGCATTGGCTGCTGCCATTACAGAAGCAATTATGTATTTTATTGTTAAGAGCAAAAATAACCCTTTTCATAGTATTTTACAATTATATCCAGGTGGTCTTCTAGTCTTGCTGGCATCCTTATTTATTACAAAGGATTCTGTTTCTACTGAGCCTTCTATCTGGTTACCACTCATTTTATTCAATGCGATTATTGGATTTGCAGGATATGCTCTTCGGTTCTATGCTATTCCACATGTAAAAACAATTGTATTTAGTTTACTAACCTTTGTTGGTGTCATTGCCTCATTCGGTTGGGGATATCTTTTTGCTGAGGAAACAGCATCGGATAAAACATTATTAGGTGCTCTTCTTATTTCAGGAGCCGCTGGAATGACTAAGTATGTTTAGGCAAGTTCAGGAGCAGGATGGGGAGAACAATCAAAGGAGATAACACGTTCAGGTCCATATCCATATTGTTCATTCAGATTGTAACCATATGCATTAATGGATAGAAGAGGCTTACCAGGACTATCAAATTCCAATACCTGCTGTTGATGAGAATGCCCGCAAATCCAAGCACGAATAGGTGAACGGATCATTTCATCTAGATTGCTTGCAAAGCAGAAATTCACAGGATGATTTTTGTATTTCGGTGCAATAAGAGAATACGTTGGTAAATGATGAGTGAGAACAACTACATGTTTCTGTCGTTCTTCCCATTCATGAAGGCGTGAGTTTATCCATTGAACGGATTCTTTATGGAGTTTCGTACAATCCGATGGCCAGAATCTACGAAAGGAATCTTTATCTTTTCTAGCAATTAGATTATAGTCATTCATGGTTTGAAGTGCTTTGGGCATATCACCTTCAGAAATATGAGTCCAAAGAGTTGTTCCTAGAATTGCAGTATTATATTCTTCAAGATACACATCATCTTTTTCTAGGAAATGCACGTTCGGCCACTTGGAACAGATAGCACGGCACATTTCAGTGCGTTCTTCCATTGTTTGAGGAGGTGTTGCTTGCCACTTGTGATAGGGTTTTGTGTTATAATATTCGTGGTTACCTGCTACTACAAAGATATGATCCCATTTGTCATGCGCCCATTCAAAGAAACTACTATAGAGTCTATGATCGGGGCGACCAATATCACCTGCAAGGGCTAAGATACGTGCACAAGGACGAAGAAGATGAGGGAATGCTATTTTATCATAATGTTCTAAATGGAGATCACTGGCATACTGAATACGGCAAAGTGATGCCATTCTGATAGAATTAAGAATTGGAAATGTATGATTGACCGCAAGTGATAGTCTCATACATAAGTTACTAACTCAAGGAAAGTCAATTTTTTTAACTTTCCTTTTAGTAGACATGGCTGAATTGAAGAAGCGTTTAGATGCTCTTGAGGAGCGTGTTTCCCGTTTGGAAAAGGGGGGTGCTACGGCTGAACGTAAGTCAGAGACTCGTAAAAAACGCAAGTCATCTGGACCCAATGGTTACATGAAGTTCTCAAAGGAGATGCGCCCGAAGATTGTTGCGGAGAACCCGAAGATGAAGTCTGATGTAATTGCGGTTGCTCGTGAGATTGGTAAGAGATGGCGTGCATTATCTGAGGAAGAGCGCAAGAAATATTAAATAAACCCAAATATTCTTCGTTATTTGTATATACAATTAAAAAAGAATATTATTATTTGTTTTTTATTATTTAATCTATTTACATCTTCTTTTCAACGTGAGGCGTATACAAAATACCATCTGTTGTCACTTTTGGATCTAAACATTGAATGCCAGCAGGATTATTAAACTTTTCTGCATCACGGTTCCAAACTTTAATGACAAAGAAGCCAATCTTTTGCTGGGCTCCTTGACCCAGAATTTTAGGACTTATACTAATTCCCATAACAGCGTCATCAGGATTGCAAGTTGTAAGATTTAACATGCTCCCCAAAACATATTTTTTAAAGAGTTCATCGCCGTCATCTAAACTTCCACGAATACTATAACTTCCTCCACGGATATTTTGATAGTTCTCCCAGAGAGGAGGAATAGGATCTTTCATAAAGAAATACATTCCTCGCTTCACCTTTTCGTTTAGTTCACGAAATACAGAAAGAACTTCTCGGAGTGTTGAAATAGTGCATATAGTTTGAAAAGTATCCATGGTCCAACGCTTTTCTTTGGGTGAATGGAAGTACAACGTCCATGTACCCGAAGGTAATTTTGCGTCCAATGAAACGTCCATACCGGTCATATATATTAAGGATGTGTCAATTTTTTATATGGGTGTTAGCGCAGTTTGTTAGTCTACCTTTTCAAAATCCACTTCAGGAACTCCATTTGTAAGAGGAATTTCGGAGTTTCCAGATACATCATCAATTGTAGTCGTTGTAGTACGTTTTACAATGGTTTGAATATCCTCTTTTGTCATGAGACGCTCATTTACAATACTAGATAAGGTAGAGTCTGAAAGTATTGTGGTAGGAAAGATAAGTGTATTTTTAGGAGGATCAAGGATAGTTTCTTCTTTCTTTGGTACCTTTTCTTCTTTTTTGGTTTGCTTTGCTTCCACAGGCTTTTCAAACTGTTTCCAAAGTGATACAGTCTCTTCACGACCATCTGAATGAATTACAAAGAGTTTGAGATCAATTGTCTTGTCTAAAACAACCCCTGAAGAAAGTGACCAGGAAGCAACTAAAATATCATTGGAAGGCATCGTTCCAGATCCATCAAGAAAATGTGTTCCTTCAATGAGATCATCTAATGAGTAAAGGTTCAGACCATTGTACTGGATAGAAGCAGAAAGCCATTCTAAATATTTGGGGCGGGTGTGATCGCCAGCAGTGGATGAAACAAATGTCTTTGTATTCTTATTATACGTCCAAGAAACTGAAGCAATACCAGGGCCATCAAGAATTACATGACGAACAGGATAAGGAGTAGAATCACCCTTGAAAAAAACATATTTTTCTTCAGAAAAGGCATCCGTTACAGCAGCATAGGTTTTCTTACTCGCCCAGATGCTTGTGTTCACTGCATAATGAATAAAGGTCCAAGTACGCAATGCAAGAAGAGTCCAGTTTACAGAAAGGAGGTGTTCTTTAGTGCTTGTGAAAAGTGAACGCAACATTTCTAGTTAAGAATTGTTGTATTCCTTTAGAACGCTGAGGATCTCAGTAGTTTAGGTTTTTTATTTTATACACTAGGCAAGCCATTTGAATTTATACATTGAGGCTTATTTGTATTAGCCCCGCAGAGAATTACATTTCCAGAAGCATCAGTTGAATTTTTAGGAACTGCTGGTTTTTTTTCTTTTTGGGGCACTTGGACCGTGGCTTCACGGCAATTGCAAGGATATTGCATGCAGGCTCCACATGTGTTTCCATATCCGTAAAACGCAGGTTGTTGCATAGAAAGACCACCTGACGCTGCTGGTTGTTGTAGTTGTTTACCGGACTGTGTACGCAAGGCTCCAATAGACCATCCCAAAAAAATAAGAATAAAAGGTGTTATTAAAATTCCCCATGCAATTCGTTCAGCGGTTTTTTCACAAAGATAAAACATTAGTAAAAGACTTACAAAACCAAGCAAAGAGTGGCCGAATATTAATTTATAATCTTTTTGATAAAGATCCATAATTACTATCGCAGTAAAGAGGGATGCAGTTGCTAGAACTGGTAAACAGAAGTGCATTTATCTAATGTGAGAAGGGAATAATTCTATTTTTAGTTTCATTCCAAACTCCAATAGGATCTGAAATATCTCCATCTTCATCCATTTGATAAACCTGATTTTCCGCATCCTTATAATAGGTCTTTCCCTTGTATTCAAATTCTTCTAGGGCTAGTTCTTCTTCTTCCTCTTCCCCTACTTCTTCCTCTTCCTCTTCCTCTTCCTGTTCTTCTACCCCCCCTTCTTCTTCCTGCAGTTCACCTTGTTCTTCTTCATCTTCATTGACTTCTACAATCGGCTCTTCATCAACAACCTTTTCATCACCAGAAAGAAGAACATCTACTGTATGTGTAATTAGAGGAAGAATGGGAGAAGGCATTGAAATAGATTCTACTCCATGAGTTTGGGAAGTAACAACTGGTCTAAAATAAGTTTCCTTCATTCGTTCAATGTCCGCAAATGCAGAAGCAAGATTTTCTTCTAGAGCAGTAATACGTTCTTCTAGAAGAGAATTTTCCATGGTATTTTGACTCGGTTGGCTAGAGACCAAGCGTTCTAGACGTTCAATTCTTGAGATAAACTGAGTGTCGAACAAGGGAACTTTTGGTTTTTCAACGGTGTGAAGAACCTGTTCAATTAGACTCAACCGTTCATGAATTGTAGTTTCAAGGCTACGAAAGAGTTCACGAATAAGAGGTTCGGCGCTCATACTTTCACTACCGAATACTTGACAAGGAATGGTATCAATTTTTACGATTTACCTATTTTTTATTTTTTACTTTTAATTTGAATATTCATTACTGCATCAAGAGTACTATCTTTATCTTTCAAAGGTTTGCTTCGCTTCAAGCGTAATCCATCTTCTGTCTTGGCCTGTTTTTCAAAAGGAATAGGATTTATGAGTGTATTCTTCAAACTGCTATCAAAGAAATCAATAGGCTTTGTATCAATTGAACCAAGAATACTCACCATTGGGGGCATGTGTACGTCAATACGTACACGCTGACTTGCAATCGTAGCGCGGAAACTCTCAATTGAAATTGGACCACCAAAAATATCTAAACATTCTTGTGCTGGAGCAGGGAAAACGCGGCATCGTCCATCTTTATCATACAAACGATTCAGCAAAGCCATTCGTTCCCAGCGAACGTGAGGATCAATATTTTCACGCAATAAATAACTGAGCGCACACGGAGGACAGCAGAAATTTCCATAAACTCTATAAACACCCTTCTCTTCTCGTTCAGGAATAATACAAGGTTGACCGTCAAATCTGTGAGTGCACCAGAAACATGCAATCTCTGTTTTTTCAGGGATTTGTTTTGTTTTTAAGGAATCTCTATACTGAATCATCAAATCTGCGCGAGTGAATAATTGCAAGGGGCGTGTTTCTTTTGTTTGATCTTTGGATTCTTCTACACCTACCCCTTCTGTAGATTCAAAAATAGAATCTTCTTCATTTTCTTTTATATTTTCTTGAGTACCCTGAACCTCTAGGGGTTCCTGTGTTGAACTAAACATGTTATCAAGTGTAATATCATAAGGCTCTGGTTGCTGAGGAGGATTGGGATCATATTGAATGGGTGCATCGTGAAACTTCACTTCACTGCTGTGAACGTTCAAGTGTGCAATCAAAGGGCGTCTAGGTTCAGGAGTAAAACTACCTTGAATGCCATCTGGAGTAACAACAGCAACAACCTTCACAGGTTTTTTAGACTTCTTCGTTGCTGCAGGTACTTGTTCTACAGGCGCTTCATTTCCAGAAGGTGTTACTGACTCTACTGTTTTCTTTGCACGACCTCGGCGAGCAGGTTGCATTTTCTAGTAAAACCACGCGCACGTAATTTTAGGTGCTTTTACATACCATCATCTAAACATTCTGCACACAATATCTTAGAATGGCATCAATGGCAAATACATATGGATTACCTCCTAGAATTTGCTCGTTGTTTGAACTTATGATAACTCATAAATATGCATTATCTCATATGTTATTTGTGGGTCCTCCTGGCTCTGGTAAGACAACTTCTGCCAGATATTTTGTTGAGTTTCTTCACGGGCAGGGAGCATTTTCTTCCTTTTTTGGAAGAGCCCTTTTTCTAAATAGTAGTGATGAACGAGGATTGGAAGCCGTTCGCAGTCGTGTTTTTCCTTTTGTGCGTTCTTCTTTGCATACCATTTTAGATATGGATTCTGCAAACAAAGGTCCAAAAGTAATTATTTTTGATGAAGCCGAAACCTTAACAGATCAGGCACAAATTGCCCTTCGTCCACTTTTAGATCGTTCTCCAGAAGAAGTTCTTATTATTTTCTTATGCAATTCTATTTCACGAATTCATTCTTCTATATCCCATAAATTTTTAGTCGTCCAACTTGAAGCACCCAAACCTCTGGAATTTCAAACACGTATAGATACAATTTCTAGAGGGAAAGCCAAGGCAACAACAGGATTAGATATTGCATTTCGCAGAGGAGATATTCGCTTCTTTCTTTTGAATACAGAAAAACGCGATGAATGTGCGAAACTTTGGCACAGTCTTCTTCATAGCCATCCATCCCAAATATCAGAGATTTTCAAGGAAATGTTAACGCATTGGATTTATCCTGAAGTGGCTTTCTTTCTTTTATTTATTGCAAAAGAACTCAATGTTATTCAAAAAGAATCTTTTTATAAATTACTCTGTCTAACAGATTCAGATTTTCTTCGTATCTGTCCTGTAGAACAAAGAGTAAATTTGTTATCCAACTGGTTTATTCAAAATGTTCTTGAAAAAATAAATCCTGAAGTAATTGCAAAAAACTGAAACCTCCTTAAATCCAAATTTCGTTTAGGCAGGAAACTATGGATCCTTTAAGACTCACATTTACTCCTCTTCGTATTTCCACACTTGTAACTACCGGCCATCTAGGAACGTCCATTAATCTCAAGTCACTGTTCGATCAACTTCCGAAGATTCTCATTCCAATCGGATATCCAAAGGAAGGAATTCTAAAAATGGAACATCGTGAAAATGCACTTGGATATTCGTATCGTGATGTTCTTACTAAACGCCGAGTTTCTGATAAAACATTCTTTAATCAATCTACTCTTGTTATTCGTAAACTTCGTGATGATGGTCCAGGATTCAAAGAAGTAAATATGAAACTCTTTGAAAACGGCGGATTCCAAATGACAGGTGTAACTTCAGAAGAGTTTAGTCAAAAAGTGGTAGAATGGCTCATTGAAGAACTAAAGAAACTTCCAACTCCAATTTCAAAAGATCCTCTGAAAATTACTAAGTTTGCTATTCAACTACTCAACAGCGATTACAAAATGAACACAATGGTAAAACGTGATGAACTTCACCGAATTCTTACCTCTACGTACAGGCTTTTCAGTACACTTGAAACAACTATTTACCAAGGTGTCAATACAAAGTACTATTATAATGAAGAAGCCCCTCTAACTGCGACTCGCGGTATTTGCAATTGCCCCCGCCCTTGTACCGGTCAGGGTGATGGAAAAACTATTGGAAATTGTAAGCGAGTCACTATCTCTGTATTCCAGACAGGTAGTGTAATTATTACAGGAGCAAGAACTCGCTCGCAACTTGATGAAGCCTATATTTATATTAATACCATCCTACGGCGTCATGCTGCAGAAGTTTTAAAACCTCTTCCAACTGCGGAAAAATAATATCATATGTTTCCCGGAATACGCTAGACTTTGAGATGTCAACTCCCTCTACCCAGAATACCGCCGCGCCACCCGCCACCCAGGATCCTTTGCCCGCCGCCCAAACACTTCTTCAGGCTTCTAAATTAGCCATTCAACAGGATAAACCTATCCAGTTGGATTACTACGTTGACACTTTTTTCAATCGTGCTTTTTTAGGCGAAGATGCTGATAATAACGAGAAAATGCTTGTAAAGAGTGGTGAGGAATTCACTAGTTCCATTCAGAAAATCTACAAAGTTTCTGAGGATTTCATCATCATTACTGAGAACAGCATCTACATTGTTTCGGGCAAGATGCAGAAACGCAGAATTAAGGCTCCTGCTCTCCGTGGACAGACTGAGTAAATTAATGGTAAAGCACTGCCAATAAGATAGCCAATAACATAATAAATAAGCCATCATTCCAAGAATGTTGACTTGTTAAGCGCACATTGATACTATCGTTGGAGGTCATATTCAACCAACCTCCCATACCTGTCATAATAACTGCAAGAACAACTAAACCCCATATTACAATATCAATTGGCTTCATTCACTATTTAGTCTCTCTTTTTTTCATCTTCAAGGGCACGTTCACAAATAACATATAAGAAAAGTGCATTTAATACTGCAATACCAAGGAGACCTGCTTGTACGAGAATAAAGAGCCAGAATGTGGGGCTTGTTAGTCTTTTACTTACATAAATTGTTCCGATAATTCCGAATAGTCCAACAGAAGCAATTACAAGATTTAAAACGAAAAGGGCGTAGTAAAATGTGCAGATTGTGCGCTTATCTATGGATTGTGTCCACTTAGGTTCCATTATACTTTCTCCGGAGAATTTATTACACTTAAGTAGAAATGCCGAATTATCGCAACAATCGCAATATGCGCAGAACTCGTAAAAATCGTAGAACTGTTGGTGGTGGCTCTTTGAATCCCATGGAACTTACTGATACCTCAATGCGTTCTGCTACAAATATGTCTTTGGCCCAAGGTGGTGACTTTGCCAATATTCACAAAGAACAGCACGGAGGTATGGCGCCTGTAGGATATACGGGTGTCCTTGATGAATCTCTCCGTGGTTCCGCTCGCGTTCTTCCTATTGATGATTCTATCCGTCAAATCCAAGGCCTTTCAGATCAGACTGGTGGTAAGCGCAGAAATGGACGCAAAGGTTCACGCAAAGGTCGCAAGGCTAAGAAGGCTACTCGCAAGTCAAAGAAGGCTTCCCGTAAGGGCTCACGTAAGAACCGCAAGCAAACTGAACGCCGCCGTCGCAACATGACTGGTGGTATGCGTGAATTGGGTTACATGGACGCCAATGCTCCCGGTATGTTACTCCCTCCTTCTCTTGCAGCCAAGGCTCTTAGCAACATGAATTATGAGTGGAAACTCGCCGAAAATCCCTCTTCATTTGCTCCTAAGGGCTTTTAAATATGATTTTACTTATTATTGATAATCTATCATATAGATTTACAATACTATTCAAGTTTGCTTCTAACCCAATCTGCTAAACACAAAACCATCTGTTGTTCCTCACGTATAAATTCAGTGGCTTCTTCTATTTCCTTATCTGTTAGTGTCATCACTTTTCGCTTTTCTTCTTCAGTTACAACCACTAAAAATTTTGTTCGTTTTGTCATATATTTGTACCATGCCTGGTAATAGTTTTCTTCAACTTCTGCCATGTAAACAGGGTCTTCAAAAAACTTATTTACGTCCAATTCATCAATTTCTTCAGATGAAAAAAAGAATAAATATGGTCTTAAACGAAAATTTCTACTAGACTCTAAACGTTCTTTTAATAGTTTCTTTATTCGTATTTTTTCTTCAGCCAAATATTCTGGTAATTTATCTTCTTCAACAACAATAATATTGTATTGATTTTTTTCTTTTATATTTTCCTTGTATCGTTCATATTTGGCATTTCTTGCATTTTCAAGTAAAAATTCAGTAGAAATATACAATTGTTTATGAACGGGATTTTCTGATCGCTCGTTAATCGGCACAAATCCTACACCTTCATATAGTCGTTTCAAATGTTCTTTTTCTTTTTTATAAAATAACCATACATATTTATTCTCTAAAAGTCTTACATCTGTTGGCTTTGTTAAAGTAGATAAACCTTGAAGAACTCTTAATAATAAATCTTTACCAAAACCTTGTTTCTGATATGCAGCAAAGGTTGCAAGTCCATATAATTCCATTACATCAAGGTTATCTACTTTGCATTTTATAATAGAACAACTACTTATCAAAAGAGGGACTCTCATATTTGTTGCATAAAAACGCGCATTTTTCTCTACAGGAGGAACGGTAATAAGAGAGTGAACTACATTTCGCTCAGCAAGAGAATCAGGATCGGCTTTGCAATGGTAAGGTTCAATCCATATTAAATTTGCTGCATTTGCAAGTGGACTTACTTCTTCTCCAAAAAGAGAAATCATTTTCTCTTTCAAGCCTTCAGATTCATATCCATAATCTTCAGGAAATGCTTCTCCTCGCAAAATCAATATTTGTTCCATTATTTTTCTATCAAATGAACTGTACTGAGGTCCAGAATTTCCAAAAGGGTTTGCTCCTCCAATGCTCGGTGAATTGACAAATATATAGTATTTTACAGGAAGTGCATTAACTTCTTTTTTGGGACTTTTATATAATGTATTAATATTTACAAAGCGTCCCTTAGGGGGATCAAGAGTATTTATTCTGACTTTAAGATTCTGAATTTCATTTTGAATGCTTTTCACTTGTGCCTCTCTCTCTTCTTGACGGACTTTTGCCATATGACGGCCAAATGACTTAGGCAATGGTGTTTCTTCTAATATTTTCAAATTAGATTCTCTTTGTACGAGTTTTCGCCTCAATGTAACAAGTGGATTTATTCCACCGCCTTTTTGTATTTTTGTTCTTATAAGTTTGCGAGTTTTCTTTACCATCTCTATTTATGCGTTAAATATTCCTTTGAGAATCATACTAGAACCAAGAAGTTTTGCCTTTTCCTCTTCAGAAACTTGTACGTGAATATGGACTTGTAGTTTACCAAATGTAGCCAACCCCTTTCTTGGCATACCTTTTTCGTCAATATGATACACGTTACCATTTGTAAAACCGGGAGGGATTTCAATTACAAGTCCTTGAGGGTATCCTGGATGATCTGAGATAGTGATGCTCTTTCCAAGTAAACTTTCACTCAAGGATAAATGGACGTTTGTGTGGAGATGATCACCCTCTCTTTTTAATGAAAGCACTTCATCTGCTTCTTGCAGAATTATATGTACGTCACCAGGTTCAAGGTAATCATGATTGTCACTGCATTCCTTTGGAAATACTAGGGTTTCTCCTGCTTTCATTCCAGGATCAATGCGAATATCCAATGTCTTTTCTTGATTTGTAAATTTCTTTCCAGAACAGGTTCCACAAGGAGTTCCAGATTTTCTTCCCTCACCCGAACAAGCCTGACAAGGTCCACGTGACATCATTTGCATACCAGGTCCCATCATGACAACCTGTTCTACAAATCCTCTTCCATTGCATCTATCACAAGATGTAAAATTCAAACATCCCTGCCCTTTACATCCATCACAGAACTTTTGGCGTTCGAAGTTAATGGAGAAGGATCTTCCATGATAAAAATCATGTAAACTCAAGGGTATTTCATGAACTTTAGGAGGAGCCTTTGCTCTCCTCACACGAGGACCACTCGGCATTCCTCCATTTGGACCAGCGGCACCAAACATTCCAAAGAGACTTCCAATATCAAAAGGAAATCCACCGCCAAAAGGATTTCCTCCTCCCATTTCATTACCTCCTTCACCATCAATTACTCCCATAGAATCATACATCTGTTTCTTCTGCTCATCACTCAAAACACTATAGGCTCGTTGAATGGCTTTGAAGTGTTCTTCAGATCCTCCACGATCTGGGTGCGCTTTTTTAGATAATTTCAAATAGGCTTTTCGTACATCTTCAATAGAAGACCCCCTCGGAACTTCTAAAGTAGCATATAAATCATCTGATGTTGACATACTACAAACTGTTTTCTTCAAAGGTTTAGACCATTTGACAAAAGAAAAGGTCTAAGCAACACTTACTTTTCCACCTAGAATGGAACTTGATTTAATAGGTCAAGAAGACAATTTACGAATTTTGAATCAAATTCTGACGGATCCTCCTCACCTTTTTATATCAGGCGGGTATGGTTGTGGAAAAACAACAATCATGAATGCATTTCTTAAGGCTTACTACAAGCAATATAATATAGAGAATTTAACAAGTGAATGGATTCTCAATCTTTCTTCAGATCAAGATCGTGGGATTCATTGTGTGCGCCAAAGTGTTGCTGAGTTTGTTCGTCATGCACCCAAGCAACCAGGAATTTACAGATGGATTATTTGTGATGATGCAGATAGCCTTCCTATCATTTCACAACAGGCTTTGAGAAGACCGATGGAAACACACAACCATATTACACGATTTATTTTTTGTAGTCGTTATTCATCAGATCTAATTAATCCTCTTCGTTCTCGTTGTCTTCATATTGAATTGGAAACAATGAATCCTATCAAACTTTTAATGCATTTTAAGAAAAAGGGTGAACCCAATACTGTTTTGAACTTTACTCCTGAAAGTTTGTCTATTTTAATTACTCTTACACAAACTCCTACTGAAATTAAACGGATGACTAATATTTTACTTGCCAAATACGAAGGACAAAATGTAACTGTTCCAGTTGAAACAATTAATACATTATTTGGTTCACAAAGCCTTTCACTTTGTGCTGAACTCCTTATTCAGTATTTGAAGAAAGATTATGAGAAATGTCTTAATATATTTTTTAAAATTTGGTCTACAGGTATCAGTTATGAAGATTTTTTGAATGAAATGAACATAACCCTCCGACAGTTAGGAATCACAGATGCAAGAAAAAGTCAAGCCATTCACCAACTTATCCTCCGTGGATGGATATATTTTGCGCAAGGAAAGACACATTCATTTGATATATTGCGATTACTTTTTAAAGAAGTATAGAGATTTTACTAATAGGTTAGATGGGCGGCTCTGCTAAGCGGTTATTTCGTACAGCACCACCAAAAGAGTTTGTAATAGAAATTTTACAACACCTACGCTTATTGGGACTCCACGACCTACGGTGGTTCACCAGGGAAGAACTTGCTCTTGATACACTTGTTGAATGGCTTCCTTTGCTTGAACCTTATTATTTACCCTGCAAAGCCAAACGATTCCTCAATGAAATGGATTCCACAAGGATCATAACGATCCTGCGTCACATCCTTCAACCTCATGGGTATGAACTTCATACTCAGGAGAGAATGTATAAAACAAGTAAAACAACCTTGTATCAAATTCAACCTATTCAATCTCACACAGATTTGAGTGGAAACGATTTATTGGTAGAGTTTAAATAATTATAATATTTAAGAAGAATGAATTCATCTGATCTTACAAAAAAAATAAATAGTCGGATGCTTTATGCCGATTATATGATACAAAAACAAAAATTTGAAAATGGTTGTGCTATACGAATTAATTTAGGTTCTGGAAGTGGAAATACTAACGCAAGTTCATCTCTCATTAATATTTCTGAAGGTCAAGTCTTTACAACACCGTCCGAACAAGCCACTTTTTTAAGTTTAAATACATGTCCGCAGAATACTCAAAATTCGATCCCGCCCGTGAATAATGGTGGGAGTATGCGATTTGCTGCAGGAGGGGTTTTAGTTCAAACAAATGTGAGTTATCCAAATAATGCTGCACTACTTCCTGGAACAGGCGCTTTTACAATTGAATGGTTTCAGTATTACCAAGATTCAGATACAAATGCTATTGTATTTTCTATTGGAACTTTTGGAGTAGGAGGTGGAAACGACCTGTGTGTAGTCTATGTCGGATCAACAATTTTCCTGTTTACCGATGGATCCTCAACAAATCAGACATCTGCGGTAACGAAAAATGTATGGCAGCATGTTGCAGTAGTAGGAAATGGAGGAGCAGACGGTTCACGAAATGTTAAAGTCTATGTGGATGGTGTTCTCAAACTAACACGAACTAGCAACTACAATATCAACCAAACTGAGTCTCTACGAATCGGAAACCAAACTGATGCAACTGTCGCCAATGGAAATTACGCAGGACTCATTACAAATTTCCGCTGGGTAGTTGGAACTCAAGTCTATACATCAGATTTTACAAAACCTTCTTCTCCTCTTTCAGCAATTAGCGGAACGCAACTTCTATTGTCTGCGCTCACTTCATCAGATGTGGTGAAAGATTCTAGTTCTGCGAATCGTACACCTACAAATACTGGAGTTATCTTTGATACGAGTACACCTTTTTCATAAATAATATCCGTCTTTATTTATGAAGTTGTTCAAGATTTTATCAGTCTTTTTGAGTGCAAAACAATTGCTCCACATCAAAAGATTATCATAGGCTGGATGCCAAAGGCTTCCATTTAGTTTTAAAATACGTTTCGTTCCAATTCTATACACGTTAAATCCTTTCCTATCTAAAAGTTCTACACAAGAACCAAGTGGATTTTTTTCACCTGGTCCTCGTTTATCTTTTAGACAATCACTTGCTTCAAATAATATATATCTTGTTCTATGAAGATTTTCTTGAAGTCCTCTTATAACTAAAGTGTCATTTCCTTCGGTATCAATCTTTACATATTTAATATCCCACTCCTCATCTGGATAATCCTTTAAAATACTGTCAAGAGTTCGCACAACTACATCAGTAATCTTGTTTCCTCCAGCGCGAAGTCCACCCCAAGTATACCCAGGTTTATTCTCGTGATTTTTAAATGTGTAAAAAGGCATTTTTCCTTCTTTATCTGAAATCGCAATAGGTTGGATTTCCACATTAGGTAAAGTTTTACTTTTCTCTTCTAATAAGGAAAGATTCAAAGGATTTGGTTCAAATGCAAGTAGTTTTCTTCCATCTTCATTGCATAATTGGTCTAGGATGGGAAGTTCTTTTCCAATGTTTGCACCAATATCTAACCCTAATGTTTTTTTATGAAGCGTAGGAATATATTTTTGAAGTTCTTGAATAAGTCTATGATGACCACTCTCTCCTTCAAACTCACTGCGATTCATAATATAATAATCTAACTGTTCGTCACGAAGCATTTCGCTATCCATCTAGGCAAACAATTCATAGTTCTTTAGCCTTTTACTGAGGTAAAGCATTTCTAAAGAGTGAACTGATGACTAAATCACTTTCTAAAATCTGGTCTTCACTCATGCGAGTAAACCAACCATATTCACGACGCGATAAAAGTTCATCAAGGGGAATAGGTACATATACAGATTCCTTATTAATTACAAAAGGAAGGTCCCCCTCCTGACCCGCCATCATAAGATCATCTAATTCAATTAATCTTCCATTCGGTTTACGACGGAGTTCTACAAGAGGACGATAGACAATATCTTTCTTGTACTGATCTGCAAAGTCAAGGGCATCTGAAATCCAGTCATTTCTAAATTCTTTTCCTCCTTTTCCAGATTCTAGTCTTCTCTTGGCTTGTCCTTCCCATTGAATAAAAAGAGGATGATCTGGCTTAGGAGACCAGATTGCTCGTAAGGAGGGCGCCTTTGTTCCGAGTGGACCACTGTAGGTTTCTCCGTCATCAGTACCAAAGAAAGCCACTTTGTCGGAGGGGAGGGGACCAAAAGGTTTGATACAAAGAACAGCAGGATCTAACCAGAGACCACCAAAGTTAGAAAGAACAGAAGCACGTATCCAATTGAGTTCAGCAGGTCCAACAGGTGAGATAGCACTCTGGAGAGGTGTTGGGAGTTTCTCCCATCCTCCAAGACGGATTGCTAAATCACTCAAACCACCAATAACTTCCACTCGATAAGTTCCTTGATTTTGTCGTACAATTGTTTCAAAGCAGAGATTGAGGAAAGGAAGATTAATTGCTCTTGAAGAGCGACCCATAAAATCAGACCATAAGCGGCTGTTAACCTGAGAACCATCAATGTAGAGCCAAATCACAGGCAAATTCATATCTTTTTTAAGAAGTTTACGATCTTTAAAAACATTTTCTTCAATTGTACTGGATGTAACATACCAGGCTGAAACCACAGCAATGGTTATGACAATTGCTGCCGTTATGAGTTCTCCGTTAGCCATTTCTACTATAAAGGTTTCACTTATTTTCTCTGTTTGTTAAAACCAATTGTTTCATCCGTGCAAAATGGTTTTGGGCGGCAATACCTTCTTGTGCTGCGCGAATTGCACGTTGTTCTTCACGTAAACTCATCGCACGTTCTGCTGCAGCCATAGCAGCCATTTCTTGATCTGACATCGGGTCAGGTGCACGTTTCCGTTCTGCTTGGAATGATTTGATATCACGAACATCTATACGAACATTTGCCACTTGATTAGACACTGTATTTTCAACCGTGTAGGCTTGCTTGAGATCAGTGTACTTTAAAGAGGCATTTGCAGGTGCTGTAAAACTGCTAGGCCGATCACGACCAAGTTCAACCGCCATCGGTGCAAGTGTCATAGCCTGGGGTTGTAGACTAAGTGCAGTAGATTGAGAATCTTTCTTATTTCTTTCTTCAAACATTTGATTAAACACATCGCGATTGAATTTTCCAGAAAAGGCAGGACCCATCTTTGTATCAACCTTTTCTGTAAGCCAATCTCCATATCCATCATCATCAGGATCAGGCATACGTGTTTTTTCAAACATTTGGTTAAAAGCATTTATATCCAATTTCTTAGGATTCAGACGAACAGGTTCAATCTGCTCCCATTGTTTGGATTCCTGTGCACGAGAATCTTTGAGTGCAGTTGGTGCTTCCACTTTACTTTCTTTTGTTCTGCCTCCATGAATTCTACGCAAAATTTCAGATAAATATGCATAGGCTCTTGTAACAGCCTCAAATTTTTCTTCATTCCCCCCTTTGTCAGGGTGAGCCTTTCCAGCAGCAGATCTGTAGGCCTTTTTTAAAGTTTCTTCTGTCATTGCAACTTCCTCTTCCAAACCCAATACTTCAAGGCAACTCTGAAAATAATTCAAGGCTTTATCCTTATTTTTTGACTTGGTTATTTGCTGATATGCAGTTCTTGATTGTTGGACGTGATTGACAATTTGAGAAGATGCATTTGAATAGGTAAGTTGTGGAGCGTTTGTTTGCCTTTGCGGTTGTTGCTGCACTTGCTGGTGCGATGTTCCTTCGCCAGGGAGTAGAGGAAGAGTCGTTCCACTTTGAAATGCAGCAATATATCCTAAGATATACGAATAAATACCAGCACGTTTGAAAGAGTGAACGTATTCAGGAGCCGCTAAGAGAGTTTGAATCATTTGCACTCGTTTGGAAGGATCTTGGATTTGTATTAAATTGGTATAAATCCGAACATGGGACCGATCAATAGATTGTAAAACATTTTGAGAAACTATATTTCCCATACTTGCTATTTAAGAACTCCAGAAAGTGTTAAGCCTTTGCTCCGCAAACAGTGCGTAATCTACCGGGTGTTAGAATTGGGATATCGGCTTCACATTCCCACATCCAAGCACGTCCCAATGACAAGAAGCCAAATCGTGTAGGCCAGAACTGTGGAAGAAGAGAAGGGAGTATTTGAAGAGAATGTTCCCTTACCAAATGCCATGATTCCATCGGCAAAACCATAGCCAATTGTTCTTGGGGCTGCAAATCAACTTCAGAAGGAGGAGTATACCGCTTCACACGACAGTCATTCAAATAGTCATAGAGATCCGACCATAGAGGTGGAAGGTGCCATGAGAAAAACCAACTTGTATTTACCGGTTTTCCAGTATAATAGTCAAGAATCCATTGAAGGCCAAACACATAAGATGCACATGCATCCTTGGGTGTTATAGTTCTATATATGTCCTGCCAATCCTCTCGAAGTCTATCAGGAGTTCCAAAGATTTTCTCAGCATTCCATTCTAGAGGCAATCCTTGTACGGGAAGCATCTGTTTTTCAACATCATTACGAGGCGCAGCAGGTTTCATCACCAATTTCTTTTTGAGCGACCTTTTTAATTCGCTTTCTTCCTCTCTTGCAAGATTTCCAATAAGTTCTTTGAGGCCATCCAAATTAATTAAGCCGTTTGTAACTAAACGAATGTTCTTTTCATGAAGTGTATTAAGTTCTCTTAATAAGCGTTCATGACCATTCTCACGGATTTTCATTGTAAGTCCATGTGGCAAAAAATCATTGCCGAGCAGGCACATTCCCAGTATATAATCATAAAGATATTCTAATTTATCATCTTCTGATACTAATGCTTCAAGTAAATGACAAATGTCTAGATACATATATTTTACATCAGCCCCTGCATCTTGAAATTCTGATTTCTCTCTCATTAACCAAACTAGTTTATTGTGTTGTTTGGCAAATAACATACTCAAAAGGATTAAATCAGCATCCAATCCAAAAATAGTCACAGATTTTAATTCGTTTTTCTTACGCAACCAATGAATCAACTTATGTTCACCTTCTCCTTTTTCATTGGAAGAACTCATTTCCCATTTGTGTTGCTGGCAAAATGTTCCTACCTTTCTTGCAAGGCGATCCATAAATGCTGTTCCAGGCGTAATTGCATTGGTATCCCATCTGGGTACATCGCGCTTTCGCACACCCATTTCATATTCTTTTTCAGCCCACCAGACTGACTTAAACCGTCTCATTCGTTGCTGTTTAATTTTTGCCATGGGAACTACACCATCTACGGCAACATAGACATTTTTAGGATTTCCAGCAGAATCCCAAATCTCTTTTAAGTTTTTACAAACTGTGCCTAGCAATTCATCTTCCCATTGGATATGTTTTTGCTCGTCATCCAACCCTTGATATGCAGAGAGTTCACTTGAACGAAGGCAAGTATACACTATACAATTAAAGTCAATGGCTAAAGCATCCACTTTAATTGGTAAATCTCTCAATAATATTGTTTTCTTAGTCTGCAAAAGCCTTTTAAAATAAGAAGGTATTCCCATTAAGAAGTATCCTTTCCTACTTGAAAACGTTTCAATCCTTAAGGCAGAGAGGCATGGCCGCTACTATAGGAACTTTTTTTAAAGATTATCCTGGTGCAAATCTTGCAGAGTTCGCTCGTATTCTTCCTGATAGTTTGGTGATTATGTCCGGCCTCATGGCTGTTCTTACAACATCATTATCTTTTGGAGTTTTCTTTGGAAGTCTTTTGGAAAGTATATTGGTTTTCCATCTTTTACGGAAAGGAATGTCTTGGTTTGATTTTTCTTTCTTAAAACAAGCACCCAAAGCATTTCAAAATCAATGTCGCACAGGCTTTATGTCACCAACATTAAGTGATCTTTCACTTTTTGGTTCTAATTCAAGTTTTAATGCCTTTCCTTCTGCTCCCATTTATATATTAAGCGTAGCGATTGGATATATTTATTCGTCACTCAGCAATCAAAAGAGGGAATTGGATGCTCTTGGACCCATGCAGTCCTCACGATTTTACGTAAGTATTCTTGGCATGGCCCTTTTCCTCTTCTTAATTGCATCGTTTAGAATGTACTCTGAGTGTGATACATTCCCTGTTATCATGCTGACAATTCCTATTGGTATCATTATAGGAGTAATTCTTGTATACCAGAATTTGGCTTTCTTTGGTCCCGACAGCACAAATCTTGCAGCCATTCCACTTTTACGTAATCGTGCCGCCAATGGAGAACAACTCTATGTCTGTTCTGTACGTAATCCTCCTTCATAAGTAGAGAATGACGGTTCTGGAATCGGCTCGTCAAATGGTTTTATATTCATTTATGTATCTTCCACTCATGTTAATTGCATTCCTTGGATTCATGTCACTTGCTTTGGGAAATGTGGGTATGATCGTATTATTTCTAGGACATGTATTCGTTATTCCTGTAGCCACAACCCTTTTACACATGGCATCTATCATAATACCTCCTCAATATAAATACGTCCAAGCAAGAGATGTGTGTAACTTAATTCCATCTTTCCCCGTGATTCCAGGAAATATCAATGTATTCCCTTCATACTGGATGGCACACTTCCTTTTCTTCATGGGATATTTCTTACAGAATGCCAATACACTCATAACAAAGTCTGCTGAATCAGGCGCACCCAAAGATCGTGTGGATCTTCGCAAAGGACAAGGAACCACAGCATTGGTTGTAGGTATTATAGCCACATTAGCCATCGTGTTTGCGAGATACAAGTTGACAGGTTGTGAAAGTATCCTTGGAATTATGATTGCAGCAATTACAATGGTCCCTCTCGGTATTGGTTGGTATATGATGGCAACCTTGGCTGGAGCAAGAGATGGTGATATTTTTGGTATCGCAGGACGTATAATGCCCTTATCGGCTTTAACTCCTCCTCCTATGACTTGTCTGTACAAAGCATAAAAAGGCATAAACTGTAAAATTGATACATTAGCAGCAATGGATAGCGTAACAATCATGTTATCCGATGAAGCCAAATCAATATTACATGGCCTCCGTACTAAGATTCGTGAGGTCTATACTGTACTCCAAAAAGGGTATCCAGAGAATGTGTATCAGAAGGCTTTGTGTATTGAACTTCAAAATAGTGGATTGAAATATGATTTGGAAGCGACGATGAGTGTTTTGTATAAGGAACATATTGTCGGTCAAATTCGTGCAGACATTATTGTACGTGGAGAAACAAGTGTAGTGATTGAAACAAAAGCAACCGCAGGAAACATTAAACCTGAAGAAAGGTGGCAACTATCGAGGTACATGAAAATCCAAGATATTTCTCTTGGAATCCTCGTAAACTTTCCACAGATTGTTGGTGCAAATACTCCACAAATTGAATTCTTAATTAAAGATGATGAAGAGGGGATCTTTGTATATGATTTAGATGGGAATACTGGAACTCCAATGACGTAATTAAGGGCTTATAGATTATATTAATTAGTTATGTATATGACAGAAACACTTCACATATTTGATGAATTTCCTGAAGATGAACTCACTCTAGAAAGAAGGCACCAAAAACGTGTAAGGCTTGATCCTCTTATTTTTGATATTCTCAAACAAAAATATGGAAAGCAACTTCGTGAACACTGGCTTGCGAATCCACCGCCCAAGGTTTCAACAAAATGTATTTTAATTATTGAAAGGCGAATTCATGAAAATCTAGAATTTGTCTTCCATAATGCAGTAAAATTTGGACGAGGATGGTCCATTTGTTTTGTTTGTTCTGATGTAAATTATAAATATTGTAAAGAAATCACAAATAATCATCCGAATATTCATTTTATTCCACTTTTTCGTGGAAGCCCCTCTTATTCAGAAGCACGTGATGAATATACACGCCTCTTAGTAAATACTAATTTTTATAAAGGTCTTCCTTGGGAAAATATTTTGATTATGCAAACAGATTCTTATCTTAGAAAACAGATTCCTGATTCTGTATTACAATATGACTATATTGCTGCTCCTGCACTCTGGGATCAAGGTGAAATGGTTGGTGGATTATCCTTTCGTAGTAAACAAGGCCTTATCAAAATAACAAGTGAATTTCATGAAGAGATTCCCAGTGAAGATTTGTTTATTAGTCGTGGCTGTAATGCTTTGGGCTTAAGAAGACCTGGTTTTGAGGAAGCGATGACGTATTGTGCTGAAAGTTGTTTGTATGAAGATCCAGTTGGAGTTCATCAATGGTGGACGTTTTTCTTTCACAGTTTAGAAGATAAAGAACTAATTTTTCATAGTCTCCTTACACTTGAAATTTAGATACAATCTGCAAGTTTGCGAACATAAATGAGTTGTTTTCTGAATTCAGTAAATCCTTCACCTTTGAATTTTCCAGCGGACACTAATTCTTGGATAAAATTTGCAAATTTATCAAATGTTTCTTGAAGTTGGTCCCAAGAACCATAAAGTTCCTCACATTTTTCAAGAGGTATACCTGAACTCACACTGCGACTGGTATTTACATTTTCATGAAGTTGCCATACATATTTTCTGGCTTCTTCACGAAAAGCCTTTCCGCGTAACAAAGCAAGTTCATTCAAAGGATGTTTAGATAGCCATTCTTTATAATGACCTCTACAAAGAGCACAAGGCATTGTTTGTTCGACCGCCCTCATCATCTGTATCCATTTTTGTACTTCATCTGTTTGAATCAACGCTGGTTTTGTTTTTCCAAGTTGTTCTGCGAGAATATGGAGAATTCGCCAAAGTAAAGGCCCCCAGATAGCATTCTGAGAAAGTTTCACAGACTGTTCTTCCAATTGGATCTTTTCAGATTTTCTTTCTAAAGGTTTTTCTTCTTTGGGCCTTTCTACTGTGGGCTTGTCTACTTTGGATTTATCCTCTTTTGGTTTCTCGTTTCTGGGTAAAATTTCTATAGGCTTCAGAGTGTGAAGAAAACCGTCCATCCTAGTAAATTTGAAGTTCCTCCAGGTTAAAAAGTAAACGCAACAATCGTATGCAATCCGAATCTAAAGTTCAAATTCCTATTCCTCGTGTCTATTGGGATGCTATGCAGGCATCCTTGAATGCCGAAGTGAAGAGATTAAGCAAAGAAATATCCAGAGTTCTTCACCAACCGGAACACCCACTTTTAAAAGCAGTCAAAGAGAATACAATAGGAATGTATATATTTGAAGAAGAAGGATCAGAATTAGTAGATATTCAATCAATGCGGTGTTCTTTTATGATTCCTTCTGAAGAGAATCCTGCCGTTTTGTGTCGTTGCAATCAACCTATTCTTCTTGGGGCTGGTAATGCGTGTCCTTCACATTTGCAGAAAGAATCTCCAAGGCCAGACGTCCAAAGGCTAAAAATTATAAAATCGTTTGAAGAAACCTACTGGGTAGATCAAGAAAATATTATACGAAGAAAAGGAGACCTAAAACCTATTGGCAAATATAATGCAGATACAAGGAAGTGTATACTATTTCAAATAGAATGAATTCAAATGAAAATACTCCATTTCAGATTGGATCTTCCAAAAGGGCAAAGAAATCTACAAAACATAAAAAACTCCAGAAGAAAGATAAGAAAGAAAAAAGAAGGATAGCAGGATCTTCTTTTGTTTTAAAATCATATTTTTTAAAATCTTGGTTGCTTGGACCCACTCATCATTATAGTAGTAGAATAATAACTACCCTCTCACCTTACAACATGACTTTTAAGGAAAGATATAATCGTGTACTATATTTTAATACTTTGAATGATCTCGAAAAGTCTTTCATAAATAAATTACCAGTTAAAGAAACAAAATATATGCCTACGCAATTTGATTGCTTGCGAGCATTTCGGGAAAATCAGAAGTTACGATGGGCGTTTAAAAAACTTTTCTTAGCCTGGAAACTCAAGAAACTACAACTTGTGAATGAAACCGATGTGATTACAATGGAGCCTCCTAAAAATCCGGTTTATATCATGGATTTCTATACAAATAAAAAGTACCAGGTAAACGCAAAATCATTCATACTTGATACAGTAAATCGTTTTCTCTTGCATTATGATTTTTTTCCAGAATCTAAATCTCCTAGAAATTTACTTACAAATGAAGATCTTACTTGGGCCCAAATCTGGTCTATTTCTCAACAATTAAAGAAAATAGGAACTACTCATTGGTGTTGGGAAGGGTATACCTTTCATAAATTCCACATGCCTGATTTTGTTTCTCATTTTGAAATTCCTCTGAAACTTGAAATGGTAAATCGTTGTTTCTTAGGATCTATAACAGATAGCCAATGGTATATAAGTGATTTTATTAGCCAAAATGCAACAGAAACACAGGCTAAATGGTTAAAATGGGCTGTTTATAATTTAAATGAGGATCCTTATATTCAGGAATGGAAAGAGTTATGTTTTAAATATTGGAAACTTGCTGTGCGCAAGGGCGAACAGGAAGCAGAAGAGGATCCAACTATTGTTGGAGAAGTTCGTAGATTAATTCAAAATAAGAGCGGTATTCAACAGATTCAAAGAGCGTTCCGCAATCGCCATCCAATTATAGCACCTTAGATAGAATGGCAGTTGCAGTCTTCCGAACACCAAAAGTAGATGGAGAAGTACTGTTTACAAATACTCCCAAGGGTGTTAGAGTACTTGCCTCATTTACAAAACTTCCTCCTGGTGAACATGGATTTCATATTCACAAAGCGGGAGATTTGCGCGGGGAAGGTTGCAAAGGGGCCTGCGAACATTTTTCTATAGATCCAGAGGCCAAACACGGTGGTCCTCCTGGTTCTGGATCGGAAAGACACACAGGTGATTTAGGAAATATATCTTTTGAGAGAGGAAGTTCTGAGTATTCATTTTATTTGGCAGGTATTGCTGTAAATGATTTATGGGGTCGTTCTGTAATAGTTCACGCAGATCCCGATGATTTAGGAAAGGGCCCTTTTGAAGATAGTACAACAACCGGTCATAGTGGTAAACGAATTGCCTGTGCAATAATTGGTAGAGTTTCTCATTGTAAGTAGATGGGTGCTTGTATATCTAAATGTGGGGATCCTGGTTTCGTACAAGTGTATCACCAGAAGAGCAGTAAACTGATAACAAAGAGTCAATTTCTGAAATTTAAGAATATGGAACAATTCATTCGGTACACTGGATTTTTCCCTATCGCTCGCATAGTTTCTATGAAGACGGACGATAGAGGAGTTTTTCCATGGGACTCGCCCATGATCTATCCCTATTTAGAAATATGTAGTGAAGATCTTTACGGAATGAAAAAAACGTATACGGTCCATATGGTCGCACTATACAGAAAGTAATTTTCTGGATCTCCTTATAGAATGAGTGCACCTCCTGGATTTCATGTTGTTCCAACAACAGCAGATGGAAATTGTCTATTCCATTCTATTTTTTATGCATGGTTTCCTGAAGAAGGAGTTGATGTTGCAAATAGGACTGAGAGTGCTGTTTTAATAAGAAAAATCATTGCTGATAATGCATTACCAACTATTAAACATAGAGAATTTAGTTCAATGGAATTAAAGGAAGCATTACGTATAGAAAGCACAGATTCTGAAGAAGATACTGTTATAATTGAAATAATTGATTCAATACAAGCCCAATTAGAAAATAAAAGAAGAGAATCTTCTATTACAAATGCAAGTGAAGAAAGAAAAAAAGAATTAAAATCAGAAATTGAAGGTTTATATGAAAATTTAACACAGATTTATCAAGCCCAGGTTTTGAAATCTCCTAAATATTGGGGTGGGATGTTAGAACTTGAAATTGCAAATAACTATGCAATGGCAAATAGTTTGCCCCAAATTCATGTATGGAGTCAACCTGAACCAGGAAGACCAGGTCGTCCAGCTATTCCAGCACATTGGTATAGTGGAAGAGAACCTGTAGGAGAACCCTGTAGAGATTGGGTGCCAATTGCTAATAGTAAAAATATTCACTTTGAAATCTGTGTCAGGGATGATGCACCTAGCGCAATAGCAGCCAATGTTTCTTCAACTTCTAATAATACTTCAGAATCAGAATCAGAATCAGAAACAAAAAACAAGAGCGCTCAATCAACAAGAAATGCAGAAGGCCGAGAAAAGTATGCTGCTACTAATTTTGCTGATTGGTTGGCTGAAGAAGAATCGTCTCCAGAATCACCTCCAGAATCACCTTCTACTGAGATTCCCTCTTTTTTAGAAACTATCATAACTACAATAGATAGTGGAGTTACCTTACATTTTTTTGAAGAATTAGGCTATTCAATAAAAGATTTAATTGATTTAGGAGTTCCTAAGGAATCTATAGATAAATTATTAGCAGCAACTTCTGAAGAAAGTGAGAAAAAGAAAAAACCTACCCTCCCTGATGGTATGAATCAAGCAACATATGACTTTTACAGAGAACAAGGAATTGATCCATGGAAAGTTGATGGAGGAAACCCAAAGAAAAGAGTAACAAAGAAAAGAAAAATCTCTAAAAAGAAACATACACGCAAATATTAATTGCGTTTCTTCTTTTTATGTGTTACCCTGTAACGTTTTCCACCTTTCATTCGTTTTTCCGCTTCTTCCATTATTTCTTTAAGAATGCTTTCTAGTGTTTGTAAACGCTCAACAGCATTCTGATTTTTATTCTGTATTATTTTAATTCCTCTATCACGATAGGCTTTCTTTTCCTCTTTGGTAAATTTCGCACCCACTTTCTTAATATATTCATCTATATCTTGATATGCTATATGGATTTTATTAGGTGCAAGTACACGTCTCGTAATATTATTTACATTTTGTTTCACGTTTTTTAATGTCTTTTTCTTATTAAAATTAAGTTGATAATTCTTTTTTCCTCCTTTATTTATAATCCGTTTACAATCTTCTAATAAACGAAGCAAATTTTGGATAGATGGTCTGAAGGATTGAAGGAAAAGTTCATAGGTAGTGTGAACTTCTTCATAGGAAGATTTAAATTCATCACCCAAATTATTAGAATTCCAATTTTCTACAGATGGTAATTTATGGACATATTTTATAAGAGTATCTTTGTAAGCAATTTCTGCCCTTGGACTTGTTAGAATTTTTGAATATTCTTCAATAAGCGCATTTATGGCATTTATATTAGAATATCCATAATTACAAAGTTCTCTTAATATTTTTTCCTTCACAAGAGGTACATGTTGTTTAAAATAATAGGTGAATATATCATCTTCTTCATTTAATTTATGATTTGGATTAGCACCTTTTGCTAAAAGTAATTTTACTATTTTGTAAGCCTTTTCTGTCGTCCATGGTAAAATCCTAAACGTTGAAAAGAGTAAATTATAATTGTTATCCAAATGAACACAATATGCAAAGTCTTCTGAAATTTTATCAGACAAAAGTTGTATGATAGAATAAAAACCAATTTCACAGGCATGTGCTAGCACACTACAAATTGGTGAATTATCATTTAAAAAAAAATCTGGATCTTTCTCTAATATTTTTACAATAATTCTATAACAATTTTCTTCTGATGTATTTCCACTTTTTAGAAGATTATCTACAAATGTACCCTGCCAACGATCTTTACTATAAAGAGGAAGATCTATTTTTTGTTTTAGAATATATTCTACACTTTCTACACATCCATTCCAAGCGAGTACACAAAGAAGAGATCCATTGAGGCCAATATAGGTAAATATTTTCTTTTTTGATTCAGAAAGAGATTTTAACTTTTTAAGCACTTCAGCATCATTCTCTTTAATAGGACCATTGTTTTCGCTCAAATTCTGTATCTCTTCATATAGCCTGAATAATTCTGAACGATCATTAAAAATCTTGGCCCTTTCCTCAGATCCTTCATAGGGATTTGAAATTGCACAGTCCTCTGTATTGCATTCAAGACCATCTGCATATGAGAAGATATAAGATGCTGGATTTTCTATTTTGTCACGATCAAGCGATCCATCTTCTTTTAAAAGGGCTGCCATCTTGGCTTGTAGCCTATCTTTTGTAAATTTTGCGCAACCACGTTCACGAAGTTTCTTGAGAAATATACTTCTAAATCTTTTTATTTTTGCATTGCAACATTCTACTAACTTATTGGTTGCATCATGTGAAGCCCTATGAAGATCATAATCATCAAGGAGTTCTTGATTTCTTCGTCCATATCTATCTACTAATTCTTTATAATCTTCTTTCACGCCATCATACTCACATGACATATTTTGTATTGATACATGACTTTGTTTACATCCATAGATTTCAAAATCATAAATATGAACCAAATCTTCAAATGCCATGACAACTGCTTGACTATTCATCCAAAGTTCCTTTTGATTGGCTTCCTTAGCATACTCTGATCCAAGACAACCAATTAAAAGAACAATTGTGGGTTTTGTAAGCATCGGTAATCTAGATTCATAGGGAGTTAAATAATCTTGACAAATATCAATGTGCCCAACAAACACATGTATATTAATTTGTAAGGCATCTGCAATTTCCTGAAGGGCTGCCCTTAATGGATTTGATGGGTCACCACTAAAATCTTCTAAATCTTCTAATTCTTCTTCTTCAAAGTCATAAATTAAGTTTCCAATTACCAATTCTCTGTCTCCAGATGCAGGTCTTTGGGAAAGTTGCATGCAAGATTCAAGAAGGCTATTTTGGCGACCTGTTAAGTAAACATCAATCTCAACTTGTTCTGGACTTTGTAGTAAATGATAAGTATTAAAAAATTCCCTTTCATTGTTATAGGTACTCGTTGAATAACGATTACTATAACTATTCCAATTGTTATTATTCAAACGAGGCATCTCTACTTATTCTGAAGAAAATTCCACGCACGTGCCAATCGGGTTAAGCCAATACCACCTCCATACCGCGGGAAGAAATCAAACGATAAGAACTCTTCAAGTTCTTTTTCCACACGCTCCTTTCCAAAGAGTTCAAATAATTTGGCTGCATAACCGCCTTCAGAAATTGTGTAAAATGTATTTCTCATTTCTTCCACGTTACAAGATCGTTCAGCAGAACCAATTGTCTCTTGACCGTACATAATAACATCAATCTTATTATAGATTCCATTTCCACGGCATTTCATATTCCAAAAAGGGCTGGTCCGTTCAGGAAAACTCTGTAAACTGACAATATTCCCCTTTTCTTTCCACATACGTGTTTCATGTTCATCTTCTAAAACAGGAACCCCACCATATTCTTCACAAGTTTTATCATAATCTGCAACAACAGGTCGTTCAAATCCTAGGTGAGCGAGTATTTCAGATTCCAAGGTTTCCAGGTCTGCCATAGTACCCTTACTCTCAAATTCAAACATAGGAAAGATCTTTTCGTGACGTCCAGGAATGGGTTCTTTCTCATCGCGATACGAAGTGCTTACGCAGAAAACACCAGGCCATTCAGGATTCTTCAAGAGTTCATACTCTAGCCACATTTGACCTGTTTGAGGAAGAGGCCAAACAAGTCCATTGTATTGGAAAGTTGCAACCGAATGAGGATTCTCACAAGCGGCAAGAATAGAGAGGCGAGATTGGGTAGGAACCTCTTTAAAGCCTTTCGTTAAAAAGAAATCACGAAGGCGTGTGACGATTTCGTGGTAACTTTGTGTATCTCTCATAGGGTTTCTACAAAGGTAGATTAGATTTTTTTTCCGGAAAGTTTCTAACCCCACAAATAGGATGCCTAATTTTAAAACCTACTCTGATGAAAAAAATATTTATTCAGTTGATATGATGATGGCTTATGTAAACATCATGAAACCTAAGATTCAGAAATTAAATATTCAAGAGAATCTTTGGCAACTAGATGAGAATGTCTGGGGAGATTATTCTCCTTCCGATGTTTTACAACATCCTGAGAGAAAGAAATATGCAGAAAACATAAAACGAATCAAAGATTCTGATTTATCTTATCCTATATTTGTAACATCTAAACATAAAATAATAGATGGATATCATAGATTATCAAAGGCAGTGAAAAATAAAGAGAAAACAATTTCAGCCTATATATTTGAACCTGCCCTTATGAAAAAGTTTATCTTAAATTCAGAATTAGATTATCCAGCCGTTCATCAAAGAATGGCTATTCATGAAGTCCTTGAGAAATTTATGAAACGATTTTCCTCTTAATCTACCTCCTCTACCTTAGGACCAGTAGTCTCACCCTGTTGACCCATCATACCAGGCATCATACCCTCCGTAGAAGCACCATCAGGACCCGCGTTACCTGCGTATAGTTTCATCATAAGAGGATTCATCTTTCCTTCGTATTCTTTGTGCTTCTCTTTGTACTCATCAGCACTAGAATCTTGGTGCTCGTCAAGCCAACGAATACCTTCTTCAGCCATGGCTTCACCTTTTCCAGCATCGTCACCAAGTTTCTCCTTGACCTTATCTTCACGGAAACTGTTGCGGCAATTGTACAAATAGGATTCAAGTTCATTCTTGGCTTCTACTTTCGCCATATTAGCCTTATCTTCCGCCTCGTGTTCGGCAGCAGAAGCAACCATCTTCTCAATCTGCTCCTTCGTCAAGCGACCCTTGTCATTTGTAATAGTTATCTTATTGGTCTTACCAGTACTCTTCTCAACTGCAGAAACATTCAAGATACCATTGGCGTCAACATCATAAGTGATTTCAATCTGAGGAACACCGCGAGGCATAGGAGGAATACCTTCAAGACGGAATGTACCCAAAAGATTGTTATCCTTGGTGAAGTTACGTTCACCTTCAAAAATGCGAATATCTACTGCAGGTTGATTATCAGAATAGGTAGAGAAAGTTTGAGTCTTCTTGCAAGGAATAGTAGTATTACGCTTGATAAGAGGAGTCATGACACCACCTGCAGTTTCAATACCAAGGCTGAGAGGAGCCACATCCAAAAGAACGAGATCAGAAGTGCGATCGTTGGTATTCTGACCGGCCGTCAAAATGTGAGCCTGTACTGCAGCACCATAAGCAACAGCCTCATCAGGGTTCACTGAATCATTGAGTTTCTTGCCATTGAAATAATCTTGGACTAACTTACGAATACGAGGAATACGAGTAGAACCACCAACCATAACGATTTCATGGATCTGTTCCTTGCTCAACTTTGCATCGCGGAGGAGTTGATCGAGAGGAGCAACTGTGCGACGGAAAACAGGTTCACAAAGGCTTTCAAACTTCGCCCGAGTCATTACAGTATTGAAATCAATTCCATCTGCAAGAGAATCAATTTCAATATTGGCTTGGGATGCAGAAGAAAGAGTACGCTTTGCACGTTCACAAGCCGTGCGGAGACGACGAAGAGCACGAGAATTACCAGTTAAATCAACTTTTGTCTTACGCTTAAATTCTTCACAGCAATGGTCGACCATTAAGTTATCAAAGTCTTCACCGCCCAAGTGGGTATCACCAGCAGTCGCCTTTACTTCAAAGACGCCACTGTCAATGGTGAGAATGGAAAGATCGTGTGTACCACCACCACAATCGAAAATGAGTACATTGTGTTCCCCTTCACCCGTCTTATCAAGGCCATAGGCAATGGCAGCGGCAGTAGGCTCGTTAATGATACGAAGAACTTGTAGACCTGCAATCGTACCCGCATCCTTCGTAGCCTGACGTTGAGCGTCATTGAAATATGCAGGAACTGTGATGACGGCTTGTTTGACTTCTCCACCCAAGTAACTCTCAGCAGTTTGTTTCATCTTTTGAAGAACAGCAGCGCTGATTTCTTCAGGCAAAAAACGTTTCTTTTCACCTTTGTATTCCACTTCAATCTCAGGTTTCTCGTTGCGACCCTCTACAACTTTAAAAGGCCAATGCTTCATATCAGCCTGGACGATGGGATCATTGAAACGACGACCAAGAAGGCGCTTTGCATCAAAAACAGTATTAGTAGGATTGGCTGCAGCAATACCTTTCGCAGCATCACCAATCAAACGTTCGTCAGAAAAAGATACATAAGAAGGCGTTGTGCGATTCCCCTGGTCATTCGCAATAATTTCTACACGATTATTTTGCCAAACACCCACACATGAATAAGTAGTTCCGAGATCAATACCAATAGCAGGGACAGCAGGCATTCTAGTGTTCAGATGTAAGAAAGTTTTAGACCTTCGTTTTTCATTTTTTTATCACAATCTTTTTCTTCTTTACTATATATTTCCATTCAATTTCTGGACGATTATTATACGCTTCTTCAAAGGTTTGCCATTCCCAATTATAGTTTTTTAGAGCATCTGATGTAGTTGACTGTAAACCTAGTGTCGGCATCCGACTCAAAAGGCTTCTCCATCCCTTGAATTGCTGAATTGTTTTATTTCCATTTATCAACATTCCATATCCATGACTGTATTCTCTATCCTTTCTCGACCATTCATCAGGAATATCATCAGGAAAGTACATATCATAAAATGCTTCCTTCATTTCATCTACTTTACGAATATGTTTCCAACTTCCCATACTTTTGGCTACTTCTTCCCAATAAGGTGAATTTGCAAGAGTAGGAAGTATAGTAAGAAGTTCACCTTCGTTTGTTTGTGTATTGGGTTCAAGAGATCTTCTTGTGCCCCAAAGAATGGCTTCTGTTGGAATTTTAAAGATCCGCCGTTTTCTCTTCCCTTCCAAAACAGCCCATTCTTCTTTCTTTTGAAGAATTGGTTTTGGAATTTCTTTGAGGTCTATTTTCTGGAATGCTTTCTTATCACTACAAAGACAAAGCAAGATAAGAACTTTTCTCTCCCATTCATATTCAGAAAACAATTCAGACTCTTTTATGGTTTGAAATATTTCTTTTTGATAAGGCTCTGCTGTTTTTTCAAGAAGTTCCCAGGACCATCTTCTATGAAGCATAGACCAAGCCAAAAGCACCTTTTTCTCCTTAATGGCTCGCCAAATATATTGTTCGTGTTCTGAGAATTCAGATAACCATTCAACTTCTGGAATAGGAACAACAGTATCTATTTGACTCTTCACAAGTGCACCTTTAAACAATAACCCATACACAGTTGCATCTCTTTCTTTGTACTGAATCAATGTTGTTAGAAGATTATACAAAGCATCTTCGTCAAATTCTTCTTCTTGAAAGTGTCTCAGAAATCCAAATCCCGTCCATCCTATGCAAAGAATCCAGGCCTTTACTAAAACTTCAAGTACATCACTTCCTCCAAATGAATCCAAAAGTTCCATACACCAGAAGAATGCCTCTTCATGACGTTTTGTAATGATACAATATAATAAACTGGCTTTGACTTCGTCATACCTGTATAAATGTCGCGTTAGCATGGGTGCCTGATATCCATAAAATCATAATATCAATTTTGGCGGTTTACTCCCCTCCGAAACTTCTTGAATCTACAGTAGATGTTTGTTTTGCCTGTAGGAAATGATGCAGATGAAATTTTACCAGGTCTTTGGCTTGGAAATGCAAAAGCCGCTCAAGATCTAAAGTTCCTAAAAGAAAAAAATATAAAAGCCATTTTTAATTGCACTAAAGATATTCCATTTGCACCCATAGAAGCCAATAAATTCAGAGTTCCTGTTGATGATAATTTACAATCAGCAGAAATTCGCAATATGGAATTATGGTCTTTTGAAATTGTTGCAAAACTGGCAAAAGAAAGACGCCAAGGTCATCCAGTCCTCGTTCACTGTGCTGCAGGTATGCAGAGATCGGCAGCAGTCGTTGCTATGTATTTAATTGCTACTCAGCAAATTGGAAAAGATGAAGCCATTAAATTTATACGACAAAAAAGGCCTATTGCTTTTATGCCAATGGCTAATTTTGGCAACTCAATAACCGGTTTTGAACGATCCTTGGTGAAATTGCTCCTCCAGCGTGTCTGAAGAAATAGGACCACGCATTAAGACGCTTTGGCTATACTGATTCGGATCTACGCGTAGAACTGCATCACGACGAAATCCAGTAACTTCATCAGGATATCCTCTTGGATTATTTGTGAGAAGAACAGAAGTTTCTTGACCTGTTGTTCCGCTCCAACTGTAATTATATTCTACCTTACGATGACAATGACCGAAAATCCAAGCCACAACAGGTGGCCTGAGTAAATTTTCTAAATCTGGAGAATGCAATGAGTTTTCTGGATCTTGGACCCATTCCTCTTCAACAAAGGCAAGAAGAGGGGCATAATATGATAAAATAACAATAGGAACATGTAAATCTCGTATTTTATTACCTAACCATCTTACATGATCTGTATGGAGTTTGAGAAGAAGTCCACCGTGACAAGGTAATGGTTCTGGTTTAATCCAAACTTTTCCAGCATAATGAAGCATCACATCTTCATGCGGCCTATACCATAAAGGGCAACCTAATATAACGACTCCATCATCGGAATACATTCCTTCTTTATCCATAACGATGACATTTGCAAATGTGCTTGCAAATGTTTTCATTCTTTCTAGAGAAGAATCATATCCACCTGATTCCCAAATTTCCAGATTTCCAGGAACCCAAAGAATTGTTTCAAATCGTTCAGAGCACCATTCAAAAAAACGAGGTAAAATTGGATTTGTCAAAGGAGCAACATCTCCAAGAAGTGCAAGTATAGGTGCTACTGGATCAAGAATATCATCAAAGGTCTGTCCCCGCCAACTTTCAAGATGAACGTCACTGAGAAATTGTATCCTCATTTGATGTATCTGTATATATCTTTTGGGCTAAAAGTTCAATCTTTCCAGTTTGCTGAGTTAGAAACTGAAGTTTCAAAGAAGGTGATCCTTGCACATCCATATACTCGGGAGTGAATGCAATTGGGAGAATATTCCACTTCCCATATTGAATAAAGATAGTATGAGTAAGACCTCCTTGAATAGGAACACGAATACCAAGTGGATACCACTCCATATCATCATCTGATGTTAGTACAAACCGGATACCCGTCCAGACAAATCCGTCCATGCACTTTGGAATATCAAACTTCACTTCTTGTTCCTTTAGAAAGAACTTACTGTATACTTCACTGTGAGCCAAATCATGAGTACACTCAGATTCATTCTTCTGGTTCCAAGGCCAATGATTGAAACAACGAGGGTCCATTCTACTACGTACTTGGATTCCAATAACACCCCCCTTCAATTTTTTTTGCTGCTCCAGGCGTTTCTTCTTCAGCAGGCCATATCCAAGCATCATTCCAGAAATTTCCAATGATTGAGTGATTTCTCCATCGCTGTCCTTTTATTCCAAACAGAACCTGGATGGCTCCTCCCATTACAATACACGGAATTCCTCTTTGTTTGAGCCTTGCACCAAGCATCATACCAAGTGCACCACATCCAATTAAACAGACATCCACATTCTTTTCAAGCACTTGTTTCTCAAGAATATCAAGCGCCTTTTCCCATGAATCACATCCATGAGGCCATTCAAGTCTTCCTCTGGCAATAAAAGGAGGGAATCCTGTTTGAATAGGAATCCATGTAGTTGTAGGAGGAAGTAAACTCTCAAACTGAGGCCCCCAAATTTTACTTGCATTGGGTATCTGTGAAGAAATAGACTTTGAAAAGGAACTAACAACGGCTACTTTTTTACCTGCTAAGAGATTCGTCCAGCGTTTTTCAGAACTTACGTAATAAGGTTCAAGGCAACGAAGAGGAATTGATTTACTTTTAGGACAGAGCCCTTTTATAAGATGCTGTTCGTAATCTGCCAATCCTTGAAACCATCCAGTTACAATAGGTTCAGTATCAATGCTTTTGAGTATCCTCTTATATGCCCTGATCCAATCTTCTAATGCAGGTGGATTCGCAGGAAAAATCCCACTGTATTTTTCTAAATTAGTTGCCATTTCTTGAGTACAAGATTTATAGGTATCATAATAAAAGAGTGTTGTAAGTTCAGTACTTCCATTTCTTCCAATTAAACATCCCTTTTTTTCTGCAAGGGCAGATTCAAGGCATGTATACAACAATTTCGCACCTTCTTCAATTTGTTCCTGAGTAACAGCCATCTACTCAATTGAAGTTAGAAAAGTTTATACCCTATGCGTTCTATTCTTCTTTCCTTTGTATTTATGTTTGCGTGTAAAACCTCCACTCGGTCCAATATGCCAGTCATCCCCCTTATTTTGTGACTCTTTTATTTGTTCCATGCAACTCCAGGCTCGCTTGAAAAGAGCAGTAGCTGTTTCTATTTTTTTATCAGCATTTGCTTTTTCTAAACCTTCTTCTTGTGATGTTTGTTGTACTTTGTCAGGATGATTTCTTAGAACCCACTTATAAAATGTTATTTTATTTTTTATTCCTTGACTGAGTAAAAAGGCTTCGCAGGATAATCCAGCACCAGGCTCGGCACGGCGAGGAGGAGGGGGAGGAGGGGCTTCATTGGATTTTTTGCCTTCAGGAGCGACATATGGTTTCTCTCTACGTCCAAACATAAATTCATCATTATAAAATGGGTTCGCTCCAGGTGCACTGAAATATCGCCATTCACCTGGAGGATAGGCCCATTGCCATCCAGGATCTTCAGGAGGGTACCGCTTACCAGGAAATTTTTCAGCCCAGGCTCTAGGAGCATTGACATGGTGGGAGCGTAACATTTCTTCTTGAAATCTTTGACGTTCTTTTGCAAATTCAACCCATTTTGCATGTCGTTCTTTCTCTTCTCTGGTAGGTTCACGCATAGAAGCCTCGTACCATGCTTGTTCGGGACTCATTTCTTCAAAAAAGTCATTTTCTCCTTCTGGAGCGCCTTCACCATGATATCTTCCACGCATACTTCTAGCACCTCTAAACTGGGGCGCATGTTCGGCCTTTCCTTTGGCTTGAGGTTTTGTTTCTGCTGTTGTTTCCTTTAGTTTTCCTTCCACAAAATTCTTGGCCCTCTGAAAGATAATTTTTGAATCACTGATTCCAGCCTCTTTTAAAATCTCTTCAATCTCTGATTTAGACGACCAATTAGGACGTACATCTACCGCAAACTTTTTCTTTAAAAAAAGCGGCTGTCCTTCATCTAGTTGGAGGGCTTTTACAAAAAGAAAAAATTTCTCTTTGACAGACTTTCCTTTTTTAACATATTTAAAAAGGTCATCTGCTTTTATTTCAACTGAAGTTTTATCTCCTGCAAGTGCCCTTATTTTTGGTGAAAGTTTTTTCAGAAGTTCTAAAGTTTCTCCTGAAAATGTATACTTGGATTTCTCCATCTCTTCTTTTTAGTAAGATTATCTATAAGGATTCCAAGGTCTTCCATCAGCCATTTTCTTAACTTCACCTCCAAGACGCTGACCCTCTCCTTGAAAGCGTGTATCTTCTTCTTTCTTTGTCTCCTCTGGAATCATAGATGCTAAAGAAGGGACAACTTCTGGAATAGGTGTCGGGGGGCGTCCGTCAAATTGATCGACCGCCTCTTCAAACTCGCATGAAATCTCATCACCATCTAAAAGTACACTATCTGCAGGTTGAACGTCTGAAACATAAAAGGGCATTTCATAACCATCCAATGAATGAAGAGGTAAATTAATTAGTTGTCCCTTAGTAAGGCAACCGAGTTTTGTTAAATTTCGTTCAAGTTCTTCTTTTGCATCCGTATTATAAAACGCACTATCAAGAGGTCTTAGAACAACATGTTCTGCCTTAGGAAGAGCATCTACACCAATGATTGTAACTGTATGTTCTGTCCCACATTCAACCCCATGCGGTATCATCCACTCAGGAAGAAAGATTCCCTTTGGAAATCCATTTTCAATGGTCGTACAATTCAGAGCACAGAGCAATGACTTCATTTCAAATTGAATACTGGCAAACAATCGCGGTGAATGGAGTTCTTCAGAAAGGCGACTCCAGTGTTCTAGGGAAATAATTCCTGTATGAATATCTTGATTATCAATGTATTGGGTGGAATAAATTGCAAAATCTTCTGTTGTCATGGTTGGGTGGTACTTGTTTGCTGCGGAAGGATGGAGTATCAATTTTTTAAGTTCCTTAATAGTATGACGTGTATACGAAGAGAAGAAACTACCTATCGTCAAATTATCCAAAGCCTTGAATTAAGCGAATTTGAAAAACTAATCTTGCAACTTCGGTATGTGAAACTTTTAGATAAATTATATGGAAGAACATCTCGTATAACATATTTATTTTATGTAAACAAGACAATTGTTACGATTGGTTCTCTTATAGTTCCTGCATTATTGTCTATCCAATATGCGGATACAGGTCCTGGCTCAGATAAAGGATCTTTTTCATTTCAGATTTACTGGTCTACTTGGGTATTATCACTCCTTGTATCAATTTGTAATGCAATTATGACGCTTTTTAAGATTGATAAGAAATTTATGTATTTACATTCAGATATTGAATATTTAATTAGTGAAGGCTGGCAATATGCACAGTTATCTGGTAGATATAGTGGATTTTACACTCCTGGTGAACTGCCAACACATAAGAATCAGTTCAAATTCTTCTGTCATATAATTGAAAAGATACAAATGAAAGAAGTAGAATCAGAATATTCAAATAAATTAGAAAATAGTGCGGCCCACCAAAATTCTTCAAAGAAAACAACATCTATTGACAATACAAACCCTATAACACCATTGCGTCCAGGTGCTATTGAAACAATACAAGAGTTTTTACAAGAAGTAAAACAAGATGAAAATACTCTAAAATCTTTAGTAGGGAATGGCACCAGCCAGCAATCAGATAGTCTTAGAAAAGATTCAAATAACGAAAATGCAGAGCAAACCAATAAGCGAAGAAACTCCCAAAGTTCAGATTCCTCCCAGAATTCTCAGGTGTCAGTGCACATCAACATGCAAGAAAGCACCCATGCATAAATCCGCATTCTGTAAAGATCATGCAAAGAAATGTTCACGAATCTCACCTATGACAGGATATGAACCCAAATACGAACCTAATCTTTGGAATAAGAAAAAAGAACACCAGGATACACATAATTGTTTTGCGTATGCTATGAATATACTTGATCCACAGCAAATTGCAAACTGTTTAAGAGATAAAGAGTGTAATTTACCCTTTCATCAACCCGGTTCTGCAGCAGGATATCCAAGATTTTCATCGGAGAAACCAAAAACATGCCCCAATATGATTGTGCGCCTTTTGGGTGATAACCCTTCTATGTCACTTACAACCTTTGAACGAAAGTGTCCTCCAAAGACATCTAAAATTGCACTTATTGTTGATGAAGATGAAGATTATCATTTTTTGCGTCAGGATTCCAATGGATGGTGGTCGCAGAAAGGGGGTGCAAAACCTGTTACAAACAAAGATGCAAGCGACAGACCTATCTGGGATCCAGCCCTTTGTGACAATAATTGGACGAATGAACACGGAAAACTTGATTATGATATATTTTGTGCGTACATGTGTGTGCCAAGAATTGACAAACTTTTCTTAAAAGTTGGTGGTGGAAAGAAGAGGGTTACACGGAAGAAGAAGACTTTTGTTTCTCACGGGAAGAAATCCAAGTGGTCCCGTACGTTTGGAACCAAGCGTTATTAGGATCCCAAATATACAAAGCCTGAATACAATCTATACGTTTTCGCGGATTTGCTTGTAGCAATCCACGAAGAATCGTAAAAATTTTCTGTTTCTTGGCTAACCATTTAGGGCTTTGTGAAAAGTTTGGTAAAAGAATTAATCTTTGAAGAACTGAAATTAAAGTTCCCCCAATCATAAAGGCATCAAATCCAGGCCAATATAGTTTGAAGAATTGAACTGGATCTCGTTCACGAGCAGCCCGACTTTGATTCCAGAAGGTAAGCAACTCAATTCGTTGTTTCTTTCTTGAGATTCCAAGCAGTCGTTCAGCATGTTGGAGTGGACTTTTCTGTTCGCAGATTTCCGCAAGTGTCTTAGAGAATTCCTCTCCATAAAGAATTGCACCAAACAAAGTACATTCTGGAGCCTCTGCAGCATAAGCAGGATTGTATATTTTCCAACGAAAATCAAGAACGTCTTTTGTAATTGTTTTGGCAGAAAAACTTTGTCCGAAATCAATAAGTTTTAACCCCTTACTTTCATCAATCAAAATATTATCCTCTTTAATGTCATAATGTACGAATGATTTTACAGCAAGATAAGAACCGGCTTCAAGTAAGAATCCCATAAGTTTAATGAAAAATTCTGGTGTACGCACATCTGTATCATTGAGTCTTTTATAAAGACTTTTTCCAGCATTTGGCATTTCAAATTGGATCATCTGTTGATTTGGATCAGTCATGATGGGATCACACTTTTGAATTTCCTTTTCTGATTGTTTACTTATCGGCAAAATTTCACAAGCAGTATTTATATCTGGAAGAACAAAGTATTTTGAGCGCACATCAAGTGTGGCTAATTCTTTTGCTGCTTCTGCTTCTGCAGAAAAGTCAATCGGTTGAGTAATTTTTCCAACCACATTCTTTTTTAAAGGCCCCCATTTGGATTTGCATTTCAAAGGTGGATCAAAGACACAACCATATGTTCCTTTTCCAATTAATTTTCCACCTTGTAAGACATACATGATTCTCTGTTTGGATGTCGCAAAAAGTTCATTTGAAAATCGCTGGGGCAGATAGATGATGTCCGGAGCAGTCTTCATAGGACTTTTAATTCTTATAGGTGCCCTGCTTTTAGAGATTGTGGCTCCACAAAAACTTCAAGAGGGATTTGAAACTTTAGTACCCGTTGTTGAAAAAGATTCTTACTTTGGAAAATTCTTTCCTAAACGTGGAGACATAGCCTCCAATGTTGAAGATCCACAATTCTTCCAAGACAGACGTTACTTTAATGACTATGCTGACGTACAAAGAATTGGAGATAAGCAAGATTTCTGTCGTGTTGTAGTACCCAAAGGAAAATCTGACGATCAAGCGTTTTTTGCATGTGCACTCGGTGGATCTCAGAATTTCTCAACAACATACTTCCGTAGCAAATCTGTTGCAGATGGATTGAAACTTAGTCGTGATGATTATATGGCTCCTATCATGAAAGATGGGAGAGATGCATATTGTCGCATTATGAAAGGATCAGATGGTAGTTGGCAACCTCTTTGTCTTTTGGCAAATGATTCGGGATTTGCAGAACGTGATGTAGCAGATCCAAATCCTCCTGATGACATTATGACACTTCTATCCTTTTATGAGGGGTGTGTCATATGGTTACGACTTCGCGATGATATGCTGGATTATGTAAAGAATACACAAGTCTACTATAAAAATGCAGAAATCAATGAAATTCCTCGTCCGATTGCTACAGAAGGATTGAAGTTTGATGGATCTTCTCAGTTTATTCGCATAGGAGATTCCAGTGACCTTACTCTTGGAACACAAGTGCGTCTTCGTTCTATTCGTGCTTTTAGTGTATGGGTTTATTTTGACAAGTTTACAAACAACGCACATATCTTTGACTTTGGAAATGGTCCTGGGAAAGGGAATGTCTTCTTGGGTATTTTAGGAAAAGGAGATCCTCAAGTGGCTGGGGCTGCAGAAATTCGCCCTTTATTATGCGGAACTGGAAGTACACTTCCTGATGGTCCCTCAGGTGCCCAGACCGTTCCTGAAATGTCTCCTCAAGATGCTATGAGAACAAGTTCTGCAAATTGCGATGAATTTACTTGCATGGATTCAGAAGTAGAAGCCAGGAGACTTCCACCTAGTACTGTGCGTGTACCTGCACCCCTTGGAATCGCAAACACTGCAAGTCTTCATTACGAGATCTGGGATCAACGACAACGAAAAATGAGAATTGTCATTAACAATGTGATTCCACTCAAGAAATGGACTCATATTGTTGTTACTGCAACAACTTCAGATGCTGTGAGACCTGATCTTGGAATTTATGTAAATAATAAATTAATTTTTACAGAAACTTCAGGATTCTTACCACAGAATTCAACTACAACAAATAATTATCTTGGAAAATCCAATTGGGCGAATGATACAAGCCTCTATGAACTTCGTGATGAACTCTTCCAAGGAAAGATTTTTGATTTCCGCGCTTATCAGAAACAAATGGATGAAAAGAAGATTGAGGCTACGTATAAATGGGGACAAAAATTACTTGGAATACAAGCGTAAGTTTCCAGTGCAGATTGAAATAACTCCTTCTTTTTGCTGAACACAGGTTCGTGGATCAGTAGGAGCATAGGCTACTAAACTTTGATGCTGAATCGTAAAAGAATACAACCAATCTGCAGGAAGTGCAAAACCACTTGCTATAGATTGCCGAAACTCTCTTACAATGGCTTCTGCTGCTTTACGCGTAGCGATAACTGCATGAGTTCCCCAGAATCTTTTTACTTTAGAGATTAGAGGGTACTCGTCTATCTTTGTGCCTTCCACAATTTCATTCACTCCTAAAAAAAGAAGATCCCATTCAGATAATGCAAAGGAATTCTCAATATAATCATAAATATCAGAAGGTTGGGATACGAGTTCTACATCATCTTCTAAAACTAAAATATATTCATACTTTGTTGTTAAGAATGTTTCATAAATACCAACATGAGAAAAAGTACACCCAATATTTCCTTCTGATGTTGGATCTGGTTCTCGAGGATGTTTTCTAGGAAGATCATTTTGTTTACACAACTCTTTTCCATCCATACCTTCTATTCTTTGAATTTCAAGCCCCATTTCTTTTTCAAACCTTTCAATAAAAACTTCTCTTTCTTTATTTTCGTTTCTATGGATAACAACAACTGGTATATTTTTAAGAAAGTCCATCTATTTTTGTTCTCTTTTTAGGTTTAGGCAGAGAGAGTATATGCAATGCGACGTGCCTCAAATGCATTGTAGGCATTTGCACTTGTTACTTGATTATAAGGATTTGCAGGAGGAGCAAGATCATCATTAGTACCTTCTTTGCGGCAAGGGATATATTCCCAGTTGCGATCAATCTGTGGGAAGGCGCAAATCATTCTGGTACCAAGATCCTTAAGAGATTGATTGGTGTACTTGCGGAGATCAAAGAGTTGTTGCCCTAGACCATTCTTCCAAACCCTTGGAAGATCTGAAGGGGGAGTATTTTCCATCTGACGCATGATATCTGCACCTACGTGTGCAAACATAGTGAGAATTTGTCCGATTTCCTTCTTACGTTCAAAGCGAGTTTCACGCTGTTCGAGGAGTTTCTGCCAATTTTCTTCATCCAATTCATTCATGAGATATTTGACATTGATTTCCATATTGGAATTTGCAAGACGTCTGGCAGGAAACTCTGGAATGCGGACATTGATAATATCTCCAAAACAACGATGTGCTGCAAGGATTGCATTCTTTTCATGAATTGGGATCGCAGATGCAGTGATTGCACGAGTGAAAGGCCATGCCATAGGGAGACCACCACAAGGAATATCTCCTGCTTCACGAGGAACCGCACCATTATTCTGACGACGCAAGAATTCATAATAGTGAGGATTGTGAATGACACCTGTCACTACACGTCCAGTGTTCCAAGAGAATGCAGTGTTACAACCTTCTTGCGTGCACCACATCTGATCGCATCCATCAATCTTATAGATACGAACACCGCATTTAGGGCAAGGTTTCGTTTCCTTCTTAATTAGTTGTGCGGAAGCCTTTGTTTGTTCGTCGCAAGTATGCTCTACATCACGAGAATCACCTTTTACAACAAGGCAGTCAGAACAGATATATTTATCACAAGTACCGCACTTATATGCAGTAGAAAGATATCCGCGGCAACCTTCTGCAGGACAGCGATGAATGAATTCACGCACTTCACGAACTTCTGTATCACCGCGACCTGCAAGGATATTCTGACAGCGAACAATGCGAGTGTTTACACTATCAAGTTCAATCTGCGTAAGATCACGTTCTACATTGATTTTTGCAACTTGCTCTGCATTTTCATCAAGATTCTTTCTGAGTTCAGTACGTTCAGTTGGAGGTGCCTGGCGATAAGCACGAAGATAGCGATCACGAAGAACAATACTTGTAGTACGTTTCTGATTCGTTGCATCCATTTCTCTTAGAAGTTTTTCGTGTTCCTTCGTATTTGCTCGAAGATTCTTCGTGGCTTCTACATAAACTTGCATCGCTGGAAGAAAGGCCTTTTCACGATCACAAAGAACCTTTGCACGATGTTTACGAAGAGGACCACTGCGGAATGTCTTCGTTAGATAGGAATCCAAGAAGTCACGATTCCAGGCACGACGACATCCCATACAATGTGGATCATCAAATGATGAGAGCAGATATCTCTGCACACATCCTCTGCAGGCATTGCTAGGACAATAAGGGCAATTTACTTGAAGACGAACTTCTTTCGTATACTTTTCAAGACAGATGGAACAGGTCATATTTATTGGAGTATACTTTGTTTTTTGATCGCTGGAATGTCAATTTTTTCGGGTGGTGGAGCAAACAGTGATGTTGAACTTACATTATCAATATATCTTGCTTCTTTTACTGATGTATTCATGTCAATGGAGTCCAACTTTGGAAGTTGGTTGTCAAAATCCTCAAAGGTAGGAGGTTTCGGAAATCCGTTGAATTCACTTGCAGTTGCAGTCGTGTAGGCTCCCATTGCAGGAAACCAGAGCCAATCTCCAACTTCTAATTCTTCCATATTATCTGAACGAGCAATTACATCCAAACTATCACATGTTCTTCCAAAGAGAATACCACTTCCCCAAGAACGCGGTTTGGTTTCCTCTGCACGTGGAATACGAACCCACTTTGGTTTTTGATGATCGAATAAGATGTTGGTAAACTGTCCGTAAATAGATTCATCTAAGGTATACCGCCAACCTGTATGAGGTGCATGCGCGGGTTTCTTACCAATCACTTGAACGAAGAGATCATGAGATTCTGTTGCAAAGAAACGGCCAGGTTCTGCAATAAATTTCAAACCTACAAGTTTCTTGGAATCAAGGATTGCGTGACGAATGTTTGCAGTTCTTAATGTAAAGTTGCTCTTATCACTGATAAATCCACCTCCAATATCAATCATTGCAGAATAATGTCCGATCTTCAAAAGGTTTTTGCAGTGCTCAACTGCTTTTTGTATGGCTACGAAGTGGGCGGATACATCATAACTGCCCGAGCCAACGTGGAAACTTATCCCTTTGACTGCAATGTTTTTCTTTTTTGCTTCTTTTCCAATTTCAAGCACATCCTCGTCTACACACCCAAACTTTGTGCCAAAAGGCATCTTACTTCCAGAATCATCAACCTTAACACGAATGAGGGTTCCTCCTTGATAGTTCGTGTCGGCTAACTTATGAACTTCCTCAATTGAATCTACAACAGTAATTGGGTTGCCATTTTCCTTTGCATATTCTAAATCTCTTTCTGATTTGCAAGGATTAGCATAGATAACTGAATCACGAAAATGACCCCTTGTGTTCATCATAGAGAGTTCACGCTGACTAGCACAATCAAATCCAGCAGCATTTTCTCTCATAATACGAATCAGTTTGGGTTCAGGGTTACACTTCACAGCATAGAACGGCCGGACTTCAGGGAGATCAAAAGACCAACGTTTCAATTGCCGTTCAACACGATTGGTGGAGAAGACGTAGAATGCGCCTTTAACATTAGGCTTACCGCTGAAAGTAGTGAGAATTGAGCGAAGGTTTCTCAGTGCGATAAAGATATTTGTTATTAAGAAAAATATGCTTAAGCCTTTGCGAAATTCAATTTTGTTACGATGGTAATTTATTGTATTCTTTTATCAATTAAAAAAACAATATCATCATACCTTTGCTTATTTTGCCGTAGATCGTGGGTTCGGATAAACTGTCGGAGATGTTCGGGTGTTGCTTCCACAAGTTTTGGAATGACATCCATAGATTGCACGTCTTCTACGATTAATATACCATCATCACTCATTAGTTGTGAGTATAATTTTACAAATTGCACTACACTTTCTGTAGTGTGAGGCCCATCGTCAAGCATGTAATCAAATCGTATGCCCTTGTCTGCAAATGTTCTTTTGAAAAAGTCTTCATTATATCCATCCGTTCCTGCAAAAGCAGTAATTCTTTCATCTGTAAATATATCGCTTGGTATTTCAGAATTTGTCAATATATCTACAGCATAGACATGTGCGTTGATAAAATATTGCTTCCATAAGTGTATACTTCCTCCTCCCTGGCCGATTCCAATCTCAAGAACATTTTTTGCTGTGTCTTTTAATCTGGCAAGCAAAACATCATAAAGTGGTAAGTAAGAATGTGTTGTATTTTTATCAGTTCTTGAGTTATTGACTAAATTTACTAAACTCATATTCACTAAAAATCTTATAAATGTTATAATTTACCGTACAAATGGTCTAAACTTATTCATAATAAGTTGATTAGATGGGTATCACAATTGAAGTTCTAGCTGGAATGGGGAACCGGATACGTGCATTGGTCTCAGCCATTTGTTTAGCAGAGGATTTAGGAGAAACTCTTCATATCATTTGGACGGCCAATGATCCTGCTTGTATGATTCGTTTTGATGATCTTTTTGAGAAATCAACTCTCCCAAGGTGGGTCCAAATTGATATGGGACCTTTAGAAGGAAAATCAGTAGAAATTCAAACAGAAGATGAGTTTCAAAGTTGGTTGTCTTCTTCATCTCCTCGTCTTCCAATCCGATCTCATCAACCCTTTTACAAGTATGAAAGTGAACCATGGATTAAGATTCTTCGTTCTCTAAAACCGAATTCTAATCTTCAGTTAACACACCCCTTTTTAAATGAAGCATGTGTTGGTGTGCATATTCGTCGTGGAGATCATCAAAAGGCAAAGAAATTTTCACCACTAGATCTCTTTATAGAAAAAATGAAAGAAGAAACACAAACCACGAAATTTATCATTGCTACGGACAGCGTGAGTGTTAAACGTGAGTTAGAAGCAGTATTTGGTGAAAGGCTTTGGTTTCCTGCACAGAGTCTTAGCCGAATGACTCGTTTAGGAATGCAAAGTGCACTCCTTGATTTTTTAGCCCTTTCTAAGTGCGCAAAGATATTAGGAAGTTATGATTCTTCTTTTAGCAAAGTGGCTTCTCTTTATGGAAATGTTCCTTTCTTTGTTATAAAAACATCGCAAGAATAAGGAAGGAACCAAATGAGTTGGTATAGAGTATATGAAATTGACATACTTCGAGTAGGTCAACTTTATTTACAGCAAGGTGTTGATTCATTATATCCAGCAGTTGGGACGGTGCTGACCTCAGATGGATCAGGAGGTACTGTTTGGTTGCCAGTAGGTGGCTCTCAGGCAGCACTGACCTCTACGATTCTAGGATTGGGTAATGTAGGTTATCTTTCAACACAGCAATTACAGTCAACCGTCAATGGACTTGGAAATATCTATTTGAGTACAGGTGGAGGTGGAACTGGAGAGGTCACTGCAGCGCAACTGACAAGCACAGTAAGAGGATTAGGTTCAGTTGGATATATTTCTTCTTTGCAACTTCAATCTACACTCCAAGGTCTTCAATCCAACTTTTATACGAGTAATATCAATGTGTCTACAGGATACGTATCATCTTTAACAGTCGATCAACTCACGTTTGGAGATGGATCAGGATGGATTGATGTAGGTGTTCTCAGAGCACAAGCCGTCAGCACTATACAGGTAAATGCGTATATTGCAAATCTTACACAAGTTGTCGCTTCTTCTCTCAAAGGTGATGGAAGTCAAATCTATAATTTGAATGCGATCTCTTCTCAATCACTCCAATCTACAGTGGTTGGACTTGGAAATATCTATTTGAGTACTGGAGGAGGTACTGGTGAAGTAACCTCTTTGCAACTTCAAAGTACATTAAGAGGTCTAGGAACAGCAGGATATATTTCAAGTGGAACACTCTCTTCTTTTTCAACTGCTATTGGAACCGTCTTTTTCTCACAAAGCACTGGTGTTTCATCACTTAATGCCCCTGCATTTACAGGTTTGCAAGGTACAATTTCTTCTCTTCAGGTGAATGGCCTCACAATTGGCACAGGAACAGGATGGGTAAATATGGGCCCTCTTCAAGCAATAGCCGTTTCAACAATAACGTTTACCACAGCACAGGCTGTAGTCTCTTCTATCCAAGGCGATGGTTCCCTATTGCAGAATGTTGCAGGTTTATCTACAGTAGCCCTTTTTACAAGCAATACATCTAACTATTATAAAAATCTTTTACAAGATTGGTCGACACCTGTTTCATCTGTATATAACTATGCAAGTACTTTATCTAACTGGACGTCTACAAACTTGCTCGCATATTCTACTTCAGTTTCTACTGTTGCACGTTTCACATCAAATACATCTAATTATTATGCGAATGGACTCCAAAATTATTCCACTATGTTTTCTAGTGCAGTTTCAAGTGTCGCCATTTTTACATCCAATACATCCAATTATTATAAGAACAACTTACAAGATTGGTCTACACAACAAAATACGATTTATCAATTTACAAGCAATACCTCTAACTATTATTCAAATCTTCTTCAGAATTGGTCTACTCCTATCAGTTCTCTCCAAGCACAAGTTTCCTCTGGACTTTCATCAGTAGCACTCTTTACTTCTAACACTTCGAATTATTTTGCCAATAATGCTGGAGGCACTGGAACATCTTCATTGCTTGGTGTTATTTCAACAGGATTCTCTACATTAGCCCTTTTCACTTCCAATACTTCTAACTATGCAAGAAATATCCTTCAAGATTTTTCAACACCTCTTCTAAGTACCACCGCTGGTTTAGGTACAGCGACATACATTTCTTCCGCTCAACTTATTTCTTCAGTAACCAGTATTTTTACAACGTATAAGTCTCTAAGTGTAAATATTTCAACTCTTACAACAAGTAATCTTACTGGTATCACTGGGTATATATCCTCACTGCAAGTAGATACTCTTCAATTTGGATCAGGAGCAGGGTGGATTCAGTTGGGCCCTATACAAGCCTCTATTGTAAGCACAATTCAAATCAATACTGATACAATCTATGCTAATCAAGTTTCCAGTTCTACCTTCGTAGGAGATGGATCTCAACTCACGAATCTTCCTGCCATTTCTTCTCTTTCTCTTCAATCTACTATAAGAGGTCTTGGAACTGCGGGATACCTCAGTACAATCAGTCAAGCCACACTTTTTACAAGCAACACCTCAAATTATTATGCAAATCTTCAACAAAACTGGTCTACTCCTATCAGTTCTCTTCAAGCAGTTGTATCCTCTGGACTTTCATCAGTAGCGCTCTTTACTTCTAACACGTCTAATTCATTTTTCAATGCGTTATCCTATTATGCAAATACTATTGGAGTAGATATTTCTACTGGTCTTTCTTCAGTTGCTTTATTTACTTCCAATACCTCCAATTATTTCTTAAACAATGCAGGTGGAACAGGAGTCTCTTCCTTATTTGGAGTGGTTTCCACTGGACTCTCCACCACTGCATTATTCACTTCCAATACCTCTAACTATTACTCTAATCTTCTTCAGAACTGGTCAACACCTCTCTCAACAGTTGCCCTTTTTACAAGCAATTCACTTGCCAGCACAACAATTGGCCTTGGTAATATTTATTTATCTTCTGCACTTACTGCATCTCTTCTTTATAGTACAACTACTGGATTGGGAAATATTTATATTTCTACACAATCTCTCACAAGTACAACAACTGGACTAACAAACAATTTAGGACAAGTCTATATTTCTTCCATTTCCTACCTTGCTATGAATTATTCTCAAAGACTTGGAAATAAGGTAACAGTTACCACAACTACAACATTACCAGCCCCTGTAGTAAGCACAACGATTACAACACAAGGATTTCCAGTCCAGATTTTAGTCACAGGTGATGCTGAAAATGCAACAGCGGGTTCCTATGTGAGACTTCAACTTTACAGAGGAAATACTGCCATAGGAAATCAAGTTTGGTCTGAATCTTCTGCTGGAAGTGAAAATGGCTCCTTTTCTATTACATTTATTGATAATCAACCTGCTGGAACATATGAATATTTCATGAAAGTGGTCGCTATAGCAGGTGGTAATTACAACTTTGGTGAAACAGATGGTCCTGTTTTGACAGCCATTGAACTCAATACAGGCTCAGGTATTTCTCCAGGTCAATTGGCCTCAACAGTAAATGGACTAGGCCAATTCTATGTAAGTACAGCAGCCTCTGGTGTTATTGCCTCACAACTTTTGAGTACAACCGCTGGATTAGGACAAACATATTTGAGTACAATCAGCCAAGCCACACTTTTTACAAGCAACACTTCCAATTACTATTCAAATCTACAACAGAATTGGTCTTCTCCACTTTCCACTGTTGCCCTTTTCACCTCTAATACATCCAATTATTTCTTAAACAATGCAGGTGGAACAGGGGTTTCTTCTCTCTTTGGTGTTGTTTCCACTGGTCTTTCTACAGTTGCTCTCTTTACTTCCAATACCTCCAATTACTATTCTAATCTTTTACAAAACTGGTCGACACCTGATTCTACTATATCCCTCTTTACCAGTAACACTTCAAATTATTATAAGAATCTTCTGCAAAACTGGTCGACTCCTATAAGTTCTTTGCAAGCACAAGTTTCTTCAGGACTTTCCACTACTGCTCTTTTCACATCCAATACTTCTAATTACTATGCAAATCTCTTGCAAAACTGGTCAACACCTATTAGTTCTTTACAAGCACAAGTTTCTAGTGGACTTTCAACAGTTGCTCTTTTTACATCCAATACTTCTAACTTTTTTGCCAATAATGCAGGTGGTGCAGGAACATCCTCTCTTCTTGGAGTGATTTCCACTGGTCTTTCTACTGTTGCATTATTTACTTCCAACACTTCTAACTATGCAAGAAATATCCTTCAAGATTTTTCAACTCCCCTTCTCAGTACTACTGCTGGATTAGGGACAGCCACCTATATTTCCTCCGCTCAACTTATTTCATCAATAACAAGTATCACTACATCTTATAGATCTCTCAGTGTAAACATTTCTACTCTTACAACAAGTAATCTTACAGGTACTACAGGATTTATTTCTTCACTCCAAGTCAATTCATTACAATTTGGTGATGGAAATGGGTGGGCGGATTTTGGAGCCGTTCGTGCGGTCATCATTAGTACAATTCAGATCAATACTGATACAGTGTTTGCAACCCAAATTTCCAGTTCCACTTTTTTAGGAGACGGTTCTCAACTCATTAACCTTCCTGCAATTTCCTCCTTGTCTCTTCAATCTACAGTAAGAGGTCTTGGAACAGCAGGATATCTGAGTACAATTAGCCAAGCCACTCTTTTTACAAGCAACACGTCAAACTATTACTCAAATCTACAACAGAACTGGTCTTCTCCTCTCTCTACAGTTGCCCTCTTCACATCCAATACTTCTAACTATTTCTTAAACAATGCAGGTGGAACAGGGGTTTCTTCCTTATTTGGTGTTGTTTCCACTGGTTTCTCAACCCTTGGACGGTTTACAAGCAATACATCAAACTATACAGTAAACATCTTGCAAAACTATTCTACAATGTTTTCTACTGCAGTTTCAACAGTAGCCCTCTTTACTAGCAATACATCAAACTATACAGTAAATATTTTACAAAACTATTCTACAATGTTTTCTACTGCAGTTTCAACAGTAGCCCTCTTTACAAGCAATACATCTAACTATGCAAGAAATATTCTTCAAGATTGGTCGACACAACAAAATACAATTTATCAATTTACGTCCAATACATCTAATTATTATTCTAATGTTTTACAGAATTGGTCGACACCTATCAGTTCCTTGCAAGCACAACTTTCTTCAGGACTTTCCACAGTTGCTCTCTTTACTTCGAATACATCGAACTTCTTTGTAAATAACGCAGGCGGTGCAGGAACATCTTCACTCTTTGGTGTAATTTCTACTGGACTTTCCACAACTGCTTTGTTTACTTCTAACACATCTAATTATTATGCAAATCTATTACAGAACTGGTCCACTTCTCTTTCTACAGTTTCTCTCTTTACCTCAAATACTTCGAATTACTACTCAAATCTTTTGCAGAACTGGTCGACACCTATAAGTACATTACAAGCCACTGTTTCCACTGGTCTTTCTACTACTGCTCTATTTACTTCGAATACCTCCAACTATGCAAGAAATCTCTTACAAAACTGGTCATCACCTTTGAGTTCCTTGCAAGCACAAGTTTCCTCAGGACTCTCAACAACTGCACTCTTCACTTCTAATACTTCCAATTACTATTCTAATCTCTTACAGAACTGGTCTACTCCAATTAGTTCTCTTCAAGCACAAGTTTCTTCAGGACTTTCCACCACTGCTCTCTTCACTTCTAACACTTCTAATTACTATAGAAACCTTTTACAGAACTGGTCGACACCCATAAGTTCCTTGCAAGCGACTGTTTCCTCAGGACTCTCAACAACTGCTCTTTTTACTTCGAATACCTCCAACTATTATGCAAATCTATTGCAGAACTGGTCTACAC
>JACCDW010122215.1_pt1 | contig 77820 bp, 66 predicted proteins | sample 7449781 | NCBI WGS metagenome assembly JACCDW01 (sample SAMN15323449, study PRJNA562643) | freshwater metagenome | isolation source: river surface water | place: USA:Blue River Watershed | collected 2017-08-18
CTCGGCGAACGGACGCGACGCAGTCGCGTCCCTACCTGGGGCAGCACAATCGAGACCCGCAACCCTCAACCCGATACCCTAATTTCATAGATGCGGCTAGGTTGGCACGCAGTGCCAACCCACCCTCGAGACAGGTGGCCGGACGCGTCTCTGCATCGTCTATCCGCCAAACGCTAAGCGCTATCCGCCTGCGATAGCACGCAGTGCCAACCCACCCTCGAGACAGCGCCGTCCTTCACCCCTTCGGCTTAAGCCGCCTCAAACCCCGAAGATTTCCTTCAGGCGTTTGCGGCGGTAACGGAAGATGCCTTCGACTTTGCCTTTCACGAAGGGATACGCGACTTCGCCGAGCGGCCAGAGCGGCAGCTTGTAGAGGACTTCGTCATCCATGCGCGTCTTGCCGCCTTCATCCGCAAAGGTGTGCGTGTGATGCCAAATGGAATACGGTCCCTTCAGCTGTTCATCGACGAAGCCATAGGGCGGATCCCAGTGCGCAATGCGCGTGCGCCAACCGAACGGGACTCCATTGAGCTTCAGCTTGTAGTCGATGAGCGTGCCCTGCCCCATCACGATGGGCAGCGGGGTCTGGATATGGAAATCGAGCTCCGGAGGCGTCAAGGCCTGGAGGTTCTCCGCCTTGGAGAAGAATTCGAAGACCTGCTCGAGCGGCAGGGGGAGCAGCGTGCTCTCGAAGTGACGATGGACCCCGCGCGGGAGGGACAAGGGCCGGGACAGATGATCTCGACGGTGGGCGCGGATGACTTCGCTGTAATCGGACACGGCAGGGAGCGGGAAGGACGCTAAACTGGGCGGTGGTCGTGGGGCTGTCAAGGGGGGCGACGAGGGAAAGGGCTTGCCGACAGGGCGGGTCGGGTTTCGAGTAACGGCCTTACTTACGGCCCATGTCCAACTCCCGCACCCGCCGCCGCACCAAAGGCGCCTTCGGCAACAACAAGCCCCGCTCCATCGAGCGCGACTTCACGCCCAAGCAGGCGCCCGCCCCGGCTGGTCCGTACGTGCCGACGTTCGCCGACAAGCTGGCGAAGTTCTCCCAGCCGATCCTGGAGCAGGCCGGCAACAACCGTACCGCCGCCAAGGGCGCGATGAACGTCGCCATCCTCATCTGGAACGCCGCCATCGAAGGCGAAGCCAAGATCGAAGAAGCCAAGAAGAAGCTCGTCGCCCTCCCCGGCGCCGACAAGGAGCAGGTCGACGAACTCGTCGCCACGATGTTGGCCCGCAAGAAGGAACTCTACCCCGAGGAATCCCACCTCGTGACCAACTTCGCCCTGAAGTTCAACCACCGCACGGGTACGACCTTCCGCGTCTCGGCCGTCAACGTCAGCCCCGAGGGCGTGACGAAGGGTAAGATCAAGGACATCATCCAGCCGAGCCTGTAAGGCTGGTTTCCCGTTGCCGAAGGGGGCCGAAACCGTGAAGGTGGAGGCATGGCTACCGTCGCCCTCCGCAACGCCGAACTCGTGAACGAAGGCCGTCGCCTCAAGGCGGACGTCCTCCTGCGCGATGGCATCATCGAACGCATCGGCTCGCTCCCGGCGGGCACGCAGGTGGACCGCGAGATCGACCTGCAGGGCAAGCTCCTGCTGCCGGGGCTCATCGACGACCAAGTGCATTTCCGCGAGCCCGGCCTGACGCATAAGGCCACCATCGCCAGCGAGGCCCGCGCGGCCGTCGCCGGAGGCGTGACCTCCTTCATGGAGATGCCGAACACGAACCCGACGGCCACGACGTTCGATGCCCTCGAGGCCAAGTTCGCGCGCGCAGCGGAGACGTCCGTCGCCAACTACTCCTTCTTCTTCGGGGCGACCAACACCAACCTCGAACTCGTCAAAGCCGTCGACCCGAAGCGTGTCTGCGGGGTGAAAGTCTTCATGGGCTCGTCGACCGGCGACATGCTGGTCGACCAGGAAGCCACGCTCGAAGGCATCTTCCGGTTCGCCCCCACCCTCATCGCCACGCATTGCGAGGACACCCCGATGATCAAGGCCGCCGAAGCCGCCGCCAAGGCCAAGTGGGGCGAGGACGTCCCCGCCGGCGAGCACCCGCACATCCGCAACGCCGAGGCCTGCTATGCCTCGTCGTCGATGGCCGCGGCGCTGGCCAAGCGTCACGACGCCCGCCTGCATATCCTGCACATCACCACCGCCAAGGAGCTCTCCCTCTTCTCGACCGCCCCGTTGAAGGGCAAGCGCCTCACCGCCGAAGCCTGCGTGCACCACCTGTGGTTCGCCGAGGAAGACTACGCGCGCCTGGGCCACCAGATCAAATGCAACCCGGCCGTGAAGACCGCCGCGGATCGCGCCGCCGTGCGCGCCGCCGTGGCCGCGGGCGTCATCGACGTGATCGCGACCGACCACGCCCCGCATACGCGCGAGGAGAAGGCGCAGACCTACTTCAAAGCCCCGTCGGGTCTACCGCTCGTGCAGCACTCGCTGCTCATGCTCTTGGACCTCTGGAAGCAAGGTGTGCTGCCGCTCGAGACCATCGTCGAGCGCGCCAGCCACGCCCCGGCGGTGCTCTTCGGCGTCGAGAAACGCGGCTTCCTCCGCGAAGGCTATGCCGCCGACCTCGTGGTCGTCGACCCCGCCAAACCGCACACCGTGCGGGCGGACAACCTCCTCTTCCAGTGCGGCTGGTCGCCGCTCGAAGGCCACACCTTTGCGTGCAGCATCGACCGCACGTTCGTCAACGGCGTCTGCGTCTACGAGGACGGCAAGATCCGGGCGGATGCGCCGAAGGGTCAGCGCCTGACGTTCAACGGGAACGCGCGGTAAACGAGCGTGAGCGGAGCTCGCGAGGGGATGGGGGATTGGGGATTGGGTGGTGAGCCGCTTTGCGGCGGCATGGAGGTAGGGACGCCACTGCGTGGCGTCCAACTTGCATCTATACAGGGGGATGGGGGATAGCGGTTAGCGGATGGGAAAAACCAAGATACAGTTACGCACCGTAGCCGCTGGCGAAGCCCGCATACTAGGTTGGCACGCAGTGCCAACCCTACCTCGAGACAGTGCCAACCCTAGCCGATACACATTGAAAAGGGGGTGAAGAGGGGGACCGGGATGTTGGTGCGGCGAGACAGTGCAGACCCTGCCAACGGGCGGAGCCCGCCCTTGCCAGCGAGCCAGCGAGTCCCCTATTGATGGACCAAGCCCATGTTCACGCTCCTCAAGACCGACACGCAGACGGCCGCCCGCTTGGGCGTGCTGAAGACGCCGCATGGCGAGGTCAAGACGCCGGTCTTCATGCCCGTGGGCACGCAGGCGACGGTCAAAGGCCTGTCCCCGCAACAGGTCGAGGAGACGGGCGCGCAGATCCTGCTCAGCAACACCTACCACCTGAACCTTCGTCCGGGCCGCGAGATCGTCCGCGCGGCGGGCGGGCTCCATAAGTTCATGCACTGGGACAAGCCGATCCTCACGGACAGCGGTGGTTTCCAGGTCTTCTCGCTGGCGAAGCTGCGCACGATCACCGACGAAGGGATCCACTTCAGCTCGCACCTCGACGGCAACAAGCTGTTCCTGGACGTGAAGGACTGCTTCGACATCCAAGACGCGCTGGGGTCCGACATCGCCATGGTGCTCGACGAATGCCCACCCTACCCGTGCGAACGCGCGGCCTGCGAAACCGCGGTCAATCGCTCCATCCGCTGGGCCAAGGAGATGCTCGCGCTGGCGAAGTCGCGCGGGTTCTTCGATTCCGGCCGCCTGCTCTTCTGCATCAACCAGGGCTCGGTCTACGATGACCTCCGGATCCGCTGCGCCGAAGAACTCGGCGCCCTCGACTTCCCCGGGCACGCCATCGGCGGCGTCAGCGTGGGCGAACCCGAAGAGCACATGCTGCATCAGGTCGGACTCGTCGCCCCGTTGCTGCCCGCGCACAAGCCGCGCTACGTCATGGGCGTCGGCACGCCGCCGCAGCTCCTGCGCATGGTCGCGCTCGGCGCGGACATGTTCGACTGCACCATGCCGACGCGCATCGGTCGCCACGGGGGCGCGTTCACGCCCGATGGACCGGTCAGCGTGAAGCACCTCCGCTACCGCGAGGACCATCGTCCGCTGGTCGAAGGCATGAACAACTACACCTGCCGCCACTTCACCCGCGCGTACCTGCGGCACCTGCACCACGCCGGCGAACAACTCGGCGGCACCCTGCTGGCGCTGCACAACATCCACTTCCTGCAAGACCTCATGGAGCAGGCCCGCGCGCACATCGCCGCCGGTGATTTCGCCGCGTGGTCCAAGGCTTGGTGCGAACGTTACGAAGCCGGGGCGAAGGACGAAATCCCGGCGGATTGAGCGCGGGAGAACTCAGCGAAGTTACGGGGCACGTGGGCACGGTGATATGGGAACAAGGCGTGGTGTCGCCGCTTCGCGGCGGCATTGAGGTAGGGACGCCACTGCGTGGCGTCCGTTGACCAGACCAGGCGGAGAATAGCGGGACAAGGGCGCTTCGCACGTCACTCGGCGAACGGACGCGACGCAGTCGCGTCCCTACCCGAGGCAGCACAAACCAAGACCCGCAACCCTCATCCTGCAACCCACGCGCAGCGCCCCTACCCGAGACAGTTTGAAATGGGGGTTGGGGGTTGGGGAAGTGTCGCCGCTTCGCGGCCTTTGCATTGCTTGAGGGTGGGTCGGGACTGCGTACCGACCTAGTTGGATCTAAAGGCAGCTAGGTTGGCACGCAGTGCCAACCCTACCCGAGTCAGTACCAACCCTACCCGAGACAGTTTGAAAAGGGGAACCGGGGACCGGGATGTTGGCGGGCGGCCGGAGGCCGCTGCATCACCCCTTGTCACCGTGTCCCCATGCCCACGCGTCCCCTCGCGCTTTCGCCGCAGGCTAAAGCGAGAAGCTTTCGCCGCAGGAGCAGCTGGCCTTGGCGTTGGGGTTCGAGAACTTGAACCCGCCGCCGATCATCTTGTCGGAGTAATCCAGGACGGTGCCACGCAGGTAGAGGGCGGACTTGGGGTCAACGAGGACCTCGACCGCCTGGGAACGCACGAGGATATCGCCCGTCTTGAAGGCGCCCACGAAGCGGAGTTTGTAGGACAGCCCATTGCAGCCACCCCCGGAGATGGCCACGCGGAGGTACCGGCCCTCGGCCTCACGGGTCGCCAACGCCTGAACCTTGGTCCCCGCCGACGGGGTCAGCTGGATCAGGCGCTCGTCGGCGACGCGGGGGGCGGCGGGTGGGGCGGAAACTTCCATTCCAGCCAATTTAGAACCACCCCGCCCCTACGCAAGCCCCACGGCCAAATCAGGCTTGCCCGCCCTCTCCCCCTTCCCCATCTAGGAAGCCCTACGGTTGGTACGGTTGCGTAGCTCAGTTGGTTAGAGCGCTACATTCACATTGTAGATGTCACAGGTTCGAGTCCTGTCGCGACCACCACCGTGGATTTCAGCCCCTCCCAGGCCCCTCCGGCCGGGGCGGGCATGGGTTATTATTCGGGCCTTACTTTATAATTTTATAATTTTACTGACAGTCGTTAAATAAGTGTTCACATCCGACTGTCTGTTACTAAATGTAGGGAAACCGTCCCCCTGCGTCCCTTTCCCGACCGTCCTGAAAATGTCCGAAAACCTGAAGAATTCTGAGTTAATCAAGGAAACCCTCGAGAAAATCCACGGGATTTACGGGAAAAAGTGCAATTGTACGATGGCCCTGCGGGCCGAGCTTTGGCTGCGCCATACGAGCGAGGAGCTCGAGCTCACCCCCTCGAATTTCCACGATGCCCTGGCCGAATGGCTGGCCAATACCGGCATGACCAAGGATGGCCGCAAGGAAGACGTCGCCGCGGCGCTCTACTGCCTGGGCGTGACGAATTCCAACAACCTCTTCCAGAAGGTCCAACAAGGGAAGATGTCCCCGTTCGGCATCGGCAAGAACGGCCGCCGCAACGGCAACACCGGCAAGAAGAAGTAGGCGCACCGCGCCATGGGGATCAGGGTTGGGGGTTGCGGGAAGTGTCGCTGCTTAACGGGCGTGGTATTGTTTGAGGTAGGTACAGCACGGCGTGCTGTCCTCGTTGCATCTATGCAGGGGGATGAGGGATAACGGTTAGCGGATGGGAATAACCAAGATACAGTTACGCACCGTAGCCGCGGGCGAAGCCCGCATACTAGGTTGGCACGCAGTGCCAACCCTACCCGATGCACACTGAAAAGGGAGCGAAAGGGGGAACCGGGAAGTTGGTAGGCGGGCGGAGCCCGCGGCACCACCGAGACCCACAACCCTCAACCCGATACCCTAACTACATCGAGGCAGCTAGATTGACATGCAGTGCCAATCCACCCTCGAGACACTGCGAACCCTACCAGCGTGCAGATGCACGCACGACGCGCCCAAATGGACGCAGCGCGGTCGCGCCCCTGCCCCGGACAACGCCATCATGGGTCGATCGGGTGACACGCCAAGCCCGCGTTGACATCCCCCACCATAAGTCCGATATTATCGAGATGAGCCGACAGCAGGAACGTCGCCGACAGGAAACGGCCCGTGCTCGTTCCTTTTTGGAGCGTCGCATGCAGGATATCCGCGACAAATTAGGGCTCAAAAAGGCTACCCTGCCCCTACCCGGCGAGACGACCTACGAGGAGACCGAAATCGGCCGCGCCCCGGGTCAGTTGCCGGCGGCCTCCCCCTTCGAGTCGACCGGCCCCAGCAAGTTCCGGGTCATCTTCTACGACGAGGCCAACTACAAGGTGGAGGAGTTCACCGACCTGGACTCGGTAGGCCGATTCGCGGGCCGTCCCGGGATGGTCTGGGTGCAGGTCCTCGGCATCACCGACCCCCAGGTCGTGCACATCGTCGGGACGCTCTTCGAAGTCCCCGTGCTGGCGCAGGAAGACATCCTCACCAACACCTCCCGGCCGAAGTTCGAGGAACACGGCGACAAGATCTTGGCCATCGCCCGAGCGGTCCGCATCGGCGTCGAAGAAGACACCCCGCGCGGCCAGCAGATCTCGATCGTCGCCGGCCCGGGCGCCGTGGTGTCCTTCCACGAAAACGATGAACGCGTCTTCGAAGCCGTCGAAAAGCGCATCGCCGACAACAAGAGCAATTTCCGCCGCTGGGGCGCCGGTTACCTCCTCTACGCGCTGCTCGATACGCTCGTCGACCGCCTCCTCTTCCAGACCGAGGAAATCGAAGACGCCACCACCGAACTCGAGGACTCCATCCTCAAGGGCACGGACGACTGGGACCTCAACGAAGTCTACCGCCTGAAGCGCATGGTCGTGCGCCTCAGCCGCCTCGCCCAACCGCTCAAGGACATGGTGAGCGTGCTCGAGCACTACGAGCATCCGCTGCTGCCGAGCACCTTGGACATGTACCTGCGCGATCTGTACGACCACGCCATCCGCGCGGCCGACCGCATCGAGCATGCCCGCATGATCCTGCAGGACCTCCAGGAGTACCACCACACCCAGCAGGAACGGAAGAACAACGAGATCATGCGCGTCCTCACGGTCATGAGCTCGGTCTTCATCCCGCTGACGTTCTTGGTGGGCCTCTGGGGCATGAACTTCAAATACCTCCCCGAAATGCACAGCGAGTGGGGCGAGCAATACGGGTACCTCTTCGCTTGGGCCGTCATCCTCCTCACCGCCGGCGGCATCATCTTCTGGATGCGCCGGAAGAAGTGGCTCTGAAGCGCTAGGCTTCGCCGAGCGCTTCAGAGGGGACAAGGTGACCTGGGGACACGTTGGCTAGGGGTTCTGTCGCCGGGGTGCGGCGCTGCCTTGAGGTAGGGACGCCTCTGCGTGGCGTCCGTTGACCGGAGCAGGCTGAGAAGAGCAGACTACTTGAGTTACGCATCATGCCTAGGCGAACGGACGCGACGCAGTCGCGTCCCTACCCGAGACAGTTTGAAATGGGGGTTGGGGAAGTGTCGCCGCATTGCGGCGTAACATTGTCTGAGGCTGGGTCGGGACTGCGTACCGACCTAGTTGCATCACCCATTGTCTCCGTGTCCCTTATTGTTCAGAGGCAGCTAGGTTGGCACGCAGTGCCAACCCTACCTCGAGACGGTGCCAACGCTACCCGATACAGTTTGAAAAGGGGAACCGGGGACCGGTAAGTGAGCTCCGAGGCAGCACAACCGAGACCCGCAACCCTCAACCCGATACCCTACCTCGAGACGGTGCCAACCCTAACACATTAGCCGCAATCCTGGGCGTCGACGTCGAGGACGTCGATGACGTCGTCATCGCCGAGGATCTTCGCGCGGAGCGGCAAGGCCGCCGCGAGGAAGGACTTCACGCCGTGCACGAAATACCAGATGTGCACGCGGTGCTGATCCTGGACGCGCTCAAAAGGACACGGGGCTGGCCCGCGGATTTCCGCGAGGCCAGGATGGAGGCGTTCGAGCTCCTTCACCCAGGCATCGGCGACGAAGTTCACCTTCTCGGCATTACGCCCGCGGAAGACGTGGCGGATGAGGTGACGTTCCGGCGGGTAGCCGAATTCGGATCGCTTGACCAACTCCGCCGCGGCGAAGCCCTGGAAATCGAGCCGCTTGGCGAACTGCACCGGATCCGACGCCGGCTGGAAGGTCTGCACGACGACCGCGCCCTCGAGTTGGCCACGACCCGCGCGGCCGGCGACCTGCGTGAGCAGCTGGAACGTGCGCTCCGCGGCACGGAAGTCGGGCAGCTGCAGCGACAAGTCGGCGTCGATGATGCCCACCAAGGTCACGCGGGGGAAATCGAGCCCCTTGGCGATCATCTGCGTGCCCAGCAGCATGTCGTAACGACCGGCCCGGAAGTCCGAGAGCACTTTACGGAAGAGGTCCTTCTTCCCCATCGTGTCGGCGTCGATGCGGGCCACGCGGGCGCGGGGGAACATCCGGTGGATGACCTCCTCCACCTTCTGGGTGCCGTAGCCCTTCCAACGCACCTTCGGCGAACGGCACTTCGGGCAGACCGCGGGGGCCGGCTCGCGGTGGTCGCAGAGGTGACAACGGGCCGTATGGTCGGTCGAGTGGAGCGTCAGCGAGACCGAACAACGTGGGCATTGCACCGCCTCCCCGCAATCGGGGCAGACCAGCGAACGCGAATGCCCGCGGCGGTTGAGGAACAAGATCGCCTGCTCGCCCTTGCGGAGGCGTTCGTGGATGCCGTCGACCAGCTCACGCGAGAGCACGTTCTGGCCCTTCGAGTGGAGCACCTCGCGGCGCATGTCGACGATGCGGAAGGCCGGCATCGGGCGGTCGTCGACGCGCTTGGGCATCGGGTTGAGCACGTAACGTCCGGCCGTGGCGTTCTTCCAGGTCTCGAGCGACGGCGTGGCCGAACCCAGCACGCAGGCCGCGCCGAGGACCGAAGCGCGCATGACCGCGACATCGCGGCCGTGGTACATCGGCGTCTCGCCTTGCTTGAAGGAAGGCTCGTGCTCCTCGTCGACCACGATGAGCCGGAGGTTGGGCAGCGGCGCGAAGACCGCGGAACGCGCGCCCACGACCACCCGGGCCTGGCCGAGCGACATCGCCATCCAAGCGTCGAAACGCTCGCCGGCGGACAGGTGGCTGTGCCAGACCACGACCTTGGCGCCGAGGTCGGCGAGACGGGAGCGCAGTCGACCGACCGTCTGGGGCGTCAGGGCGACTTCGGGCACGAGGAAGATGGCGGAGCCGCCCTCGGCCACGACCTTGCGGATCAAGGCGACGTAGACCTCCGTCTTCCCTGAGCCCGTGACGCCGTGGAGCAGGTGCGCCTTGAAGGCCTTGCCGTCCAACGTCTGGGACACCGAGGCCACCGCCGCGAGCTGTTCCGCATTGAGGGTGTGCCCGGCGGCCGCGACGGATTCCGCTTCGGCGAAGGGGTCATTGTAGGCCACGCGCCAGAGCACGCTAGCATCTTCCTTGATCACGCCGGCGCGGAGCAGGCCATCCACCGCTTGCTGCGAAATCCCGAGCCCCGTGACCAGCTTGGCGCGGTCGGCCGGCTCCTTTTGGGCGGCGAGGTAGTCGAGGACCTGCGCCTGGCGCGGGGCCTTGCGGCGCAGCTTCGCGAGCGCTTCGGCGTCGGGCAAAGCGACGAGCGTGAGCAGCCGACGCAGCACGGGGCGGACGCCTTTGCGGACCGCGGCGGGCAGGACCGTCTCGAGGACCGAGTTAAGCCCGCAGCCGTAGTAACCGGCCATCCACTCGGCGAGCTTGCAGACATCGGGCGTGAGCACGGGCTGTTCGTGCTCGAGCAGGATGATGCTACGCAGTTTGGCGGCGGGCGGGGCTTCGGCGGGGTATTTCCAGACCACCCCGAGGCTCGTGCGACCGCCGAGCGGGACGCGGACCAGCTGACCGACCTGCAAGGTGTCCTTCAGGGCCGCCGGCACCGAATACGAGTAGGCCCGCGCCCCGCCATCAAACGGGACCACCTCGGCGACGCCGGGTTCGATTTCACCGAAAAGATCGGGCACAGCTCGAAGGCTCGCTCAGCCCAGCCCAGGTTTCAAGCCGAGGCCGTGCTGGAACGAATCATTTCCCTTCGGGCTTGTCGGCCTTGACCCAAGGACTCGCGGGAATGGCGACGAGAGCGGGGTCGTCGGGGTGGGAAGGGTCAAACGGCTGCACGGAAGGGGCCAGGAAGGCGGCCAGCGCGGGGACCCCTTGGCGGATGCCCTCGGTGACGCAGCGGGCCATCTCATAGGCACCGTAAGCGCTGAAATGCGTGTCATCCCGGAGCGGCTCCGTTTGCCCCGGGAAAGTCCCCGCCGGATAGTGCAGGAGGGCCAACTTGCTCTTTTCGACCCCGAGGGCTTGGTAGACCTGCTTGGAGGACGCGTTGAGGTCGATCAACGGGAGCGAGCGCTCCTTGGCGACGCGCCGGACCGCCTCGGGGAAGTCGCCGAGCGACTCGACCACCTGGCCCTGGGCGTCAAAGCGCCGACGGGCGACCGCGGTGAGCAGCACCGGCTTACCGCCCTTCGCCTGAACCGCATCGATGTAAGCGCCAAGACGTTGGGCGTAGGTCGTGAAAGCCCCGACCCCTTCGCCCTTCTCTTTCTGGTCGTTATGGCCGAACTGGATGAGCACGAAGTCATCCTTACGCAGCTGCGCGAGGATCTTGTCGAGCCGATGCTCCGCTTGGAACGAACGCAGGGCGCGGCCGGACTCCGCGTGGTTGGCGACCACGGCGCGTTCGCCGACGAAGAGCGGGAACGCCTGGCCCCAGCCCACGTAGGGCTCGTTGGCTTGGTCGGTCATCGTCGAATCGCCCGCGAGGAAGAGTCGCACCGTCGTGGCGGGCGCCGGGCGCACGGACAGCACCTTGGCCCGGGCCGTGGCGCCCAGGAACTCCAACGAAAGTTGGGCGTCCCAAGTCGGATTGCCGGACTCGCGGGCTTTCAGGGATACGCGGCCACCGGCGTATTCCGGACGACGCACATCGACCAGGAAACGGCGTGTCACCGTCTGACCTTGGGGCACGGCGACGTTGAGGGCGAGTAAACGACGCGCCTCGGCCTTCACGGTCGTCACGGAAGCGATGTCCGCGGCACCGAACGCGATGGTCACCTCGTACATCCCCTCCGGTGCGGGCTGGCTGACGACCGCGGAGACTTGGGTGGCCGAACCACGGAATTCCGCGATGGGGTCAGCGGCGAAGGCCAGAAGCGGAAGCAGGCAGACGAGACGAAGCATGGGGAGAGATTAGGGGACAAGGGGACACGGTGACAAGGGTTGCGGGTGGCGGGTGGCGGGAAGTGTCGCCGCTTCGCGGCGGCATTGAGGTAGGGTCGGGACTGCGTACCGACCTAGCGGCATCTATACAGGGGGATGGGGGATAGCGGTTGGGGGATGGGAATAACCGAGATATAGTTCGCACCGTAGCCGCGGGCGAAGCCCGCATACTAGGTTGGCACGCAGTGCCAACCCACCCTCGAGACAGCCCAACCCTACCTAGAGACAGCGCCGTCCCTGCCTGGAAACGGCAACGCGGTTACCGCTTCACGCCCGAATGCGTGGCGATGCGCACGCACATGAGGGCCCAGAAACAACCGATGCAGTTGGCGACGGGGAGCTGGAGCTCCGCCGGCATGCTGTAGAAGATGATGTTGCCGGGAAACCAGACCAAGAAATTGGGCAGGAGGTTCGGCAGGACGAGCCGGCGATACCAGCCGGGGCCCATCGCCGCGCGCAGCTTGGCCGTGTCCCAATTCGAATCCTTCCAGAGGTGGGAGATCGCGTTGAACGGCGCCCCACAGAAGACCGTGAAACCCAACTGGTCGACGAAGACCTTCTTGGCGACGACTTCGACGGAGGGGTCGGTCCCGAACAGGTGACCCTGCAGCGCGTAGAAGTAACGGACGACCACGCCGAGGAACATCCACCAGACCACGCTGTGGAGCAGGTCGAGGCCGGGACGCGCGGGGCGCAAGCTCGGGAAAGCCATGCGGAAACACCACGGGACGAAGCCCGCCGTGAAGCCCGTGCAGAGCATCGCAAAGAGCGTCGGGTTCTCCGCGTTGACCTTGCCGATGACGTCGAGCCAGACCTTCACCGCCGGGACGTGGTAGTAGCACACGACCAAGCCGGCGGCCGCCGCCAGGATCAGCAACGAGGGCAACAGGTTGTCGCGCGCGGCCTTGACGCCGGCGGACCAAGGAGACTCCACCGCGGAGACTTCGCTCATCCGAGGGCCTTCCGGAGCAACTGGTCGATCAGGCCGGGGTTGGCCTTGCCTTGCGTGCGCTTCATGATGGGACCCTTGAGCGCATTGATGGCCTTCTCGTTGCCCGCGCGGTACTCCGCGATGGACTTGGCGACGGCCGGGTCGGCGATGACCTCCTGGACGATCTTTTCGAGTTCCCCCGTGTCGCTGTTCTGGCGGAGACCCTTGGCATCGACGATGGTGGCCGCGTCTTGGCCGGACTTGAACATCTCGGCGAAGACCTCCTTGGCCTGCTGCTTGGAGATGACGCCTTCGTCGGTGAGCTTCACCAAGCCGGCGAGCTGCGCGGGCTTGATCGGACAGGAAGCGAGGGAGACCGGCGCGGGCGCGGCTTCCTCGAAGCCCGTGACTGCGCCGGCGGTGGCGGCCAGTTCGCGGAGCAGGTCGTTGGCGACCAAGTTGGCGAGCCCCTGCGGGTTGGCGGGGTGCGCGGCGACGGCGGCCTCGAACCACTCGGCCAGTTCGCGGTTGGCGACGAGCACGGAGGCGGCCGTGAACGGCAGGCCCAGCGTATCCATGTAACGACGCTGACGATCGTAGAGGTTCTCGGGGACCTGCTTGGCCAGACGCTCCACGGTCGCGCGGGAGAGCTCGAGCGTGGGAATATCCGGGTCCGGGAAATAGCGGTAGTCGTGGGCGTCTTCCTTGTCGCGCAGCACGTAACCACGGCCGAGCTCGGCGTTCCAACCGCGCGTTTCCTGGGTGATGGCGCGGCCGGCTTCGAGTTCGCGGATCTGCCGGGCCGTCTCGTAGATGACCGTGTCGCGGACGCTCGAGATGGAATTCAGGTTCTTGGTCTCGGTGCGCGTGCCGAGCGGGGCGCCCGGGCGGCGGACGGAGACGTTGCAGTCGCAACGCAGCTGGCCCTTCTCCATGTCGCAATCGGCCACGCCGGCTTGGGTGAGCATGGCCACGAGCGAACGCAGGAACGCCTCGGCCTCGGCGGACGAACGGAGGTCCGGCTCGGTGACGATCTCGAGGAGCGGCACGCCCGCGCGGTTGTAGTCGACCAAGGAGCCGCTGCCCGCGTGGCTGAGCTTGCCCACGTCCTCTTCGAGGTGCGCGTGGTGGAGGCGGATGCGCTTGTGCTCGCCCATCACGTTGCGGGACGGCCCCGGCAGCTCGATCTCGACGGAGCCCCCGATGACGACCGGGAAGTCCTTCTGCGTGAGCTGGTAGTTCTTCGGGTTGTCCGGGTAGAAGTAGTTCTTCCGATCCCAGGCGCAGCGGGCGGGGATCTCGGCGCCGACGACCAGGCCGAAGAGGATGGACTTCTCGACCGCCTCGCGGTTCACGACCGGCAGCGTGCCCGGTAAGCCCAGGACGACCGGATCGACCTGTTCGTTCGGCTCTTGGCCGAACCCCCAGGAGGAGGACGCGAAGACCTTGGCGCGGGTGTGCAGCTGCACGTGCACCTCGAGGCCGATGACGACTTCCCAATCAGAGGCGGAACTCATAGCGCGGCTTGTTGGTGGGCGAAGCCGTGGGCGGCCTCGAAGAGGCGACCCGCGGCGAGCAGTTTGGCTTCGGAGAGCGGAGCGCCCACGAGGTGGAAACCCACCGGCAGGTGACCGGACTGGCCGCAAGGCACCGATAGCGCCGGGAGCCCGGCGAGGTTCGCCGGAATCGTGAAGATGTCCTCCAAGTAAAGCTGGAGCGGGTCCGAGGCCTTTTCGCCGACCTTGAACGCCGGGGTCGGGACCGTGGGCGTCAGCAGCAGGTCGACGTGCGCCAGCGCGGCCAGGTATTCGGCGCGGATCTTGGCGCGGGCGCGGAGGGCGCGGTTGTAATACGCGTCGGCGTAACCGGCGCTCAGGACGAACGTCCCCAAGAGAATGCGGCGCTTCACCTCGGCGCCGAAACCTTCGGAGCGGCTGTTCGTCATCATCTCGACCGGCGTCGACGCCTGCGCCGAACGATGGCCGTAGCGGACGCCATCGTAGCGACCCAAATTGGAGGAAGCCTCGGCCGTCGCGACCACGTAGTAGGTCGGCACGGCGAGGTCGGCCGAAGGCAGCTCGACCTCCGAGATCGCGCAACCCTGGGCGCGGTAGAATGCGATGGCGGCGGTGACCGCCGCAGCGACCTCGGGGGCGACGCCCTTGCCGAGGAAACCCTTCGGGATGCCGATGCGGAGCTGCTGGGCGTCGCCGGCGGACGTGAGCGCACGCTCATCGGGGCCAAAGCACGTCATGTCGCGCGCGTCGGCCGAAGCCAACGCCGCGAGGAGCAGTTCGCAGTCTTCGACGCTGCGGGCCATCGGGCCGATCTGGTCGAGCGACGAGGCGAAGGCCACGAGACCGAAGCGGGACACCAGGCCATAGGTCGGCTTCAGGCCGACCACGCCGCAATGCGACGCCGGCTGGCGGATGGAGCCACCCGTGTCGGAGCCGAGGGAAAGCGGGACGAGACCGGCCGCGAGGGCGGCGGCGCTGCCACCGGAGGAACCACCCGGAATGCGGGCGAGGTCCCAAGGGTTGAACGTCTTGCGGAGCGCGGAGTTCTCGGTGGACGAACCCATCGCGAACTCATCCATGTTGAGGCGCCCGTAGAGGATGGCGCCGGCGGCGCGCAACCTTTCGGCCACGTGGGAATCGTAGGGCGACACCAACGACGCGAGCATCTTGCTCGAACACGTCAGGGGCTGCCCCTGGACCGCGATGTTGTCCTTGATGGCGACCGGGATGCCTTCGAGCGGGCCCCGACCCTGCCCGGCCCGACGGCGGGCATCGGAAGCATCGGCCTGGGCGAGCACATCGGCGCGGTCGAGGTGCGTGAACGCCCCGACCTTATCGTTGACCGCATCGTAGCGGGCGATGAGCGCCTCGCAGAGCGCGCGGGACGTCAGCGACCCGGCCGCGAGGCGGCGGCCCAGTTCGGCGGCGGAAAGCGTGTGGAGAGCGTCGGCCATGGCTTAGGCTTCGTCGTCCACGACGCGCGGGACGGAGATCTGGCCATCACGGGAAGCCGGGGCGATGCGCGTGACCGCGGCGGCGCCGAGGGACGGACCGGGCGCATCGGCGCGCAGGGCGGATTCGCGGACCACGCGGGCATCGTCGATGGTCGCGGGCAGGTCGGCCTGGGCCAGCGCCTGGAAGTGCCCGAGGATGGAATTGAGCTGCGACGAGTAGAGCGCCTTCTCCGCGGCCGTGAGGTTGAGCCGGGCGAGCTTGGCGAGGTGGTCGATGTCGAAACCTTCGGCCATGGCGATCAGCTGCGGATGGTCCAGCCGGCGCCCTTCTGGAGCGCGGCGATGACGGCGGCCATGGCGCGGTTCGCTTCCTCGTCGGTGAGCGTGCGGGCCGCGTGGCGCCAGCGGATCTCGAAGGCCACGCTGCGCGTGCCCTCGGGCAGGCCGGGACCGCTGAAGACGTCGAAGCAGTTGACCGACTCCAGCGCGAACTCCTTGCCGGCGGCCTTGGCGGCGGCCTGTTGGACGCGGTTCAGGACTTCGCCGGCGGCGGTCGCGGTCGGCACGATCACGGCGACATCGCGCGTGGCGGGCGGGAAGGAAGAGAACGCCTCGAAGCGCGGGATGCGGAGCGCTTCGGCGAAGGCGGCGCGCGGGAGCAGGAACTCGCCGGCCACGATGGAGCCCTTGAGCCCGAGCGAACGCGTCCAGCGGAGATCGAGCACGCCACAAGCGCCATCGGCGGAGCGGCCGCGATCGACCAAGGAAGACGCATGGCCGGCCTGCCAGAGACCACCCGTGGCGACGCCGAAGGACAAGCGGGCGGACGTCACGCCGGCGAGCGTGGCCACATCGGACAGCAGGCGCTTGGCGCGGAGGACGTCGAAGGCCTCGCGGGACTTCCAGGAACGCACGAGCGATTCGGCCGGGGCGGCGAAGGCGACCGCGAGGAACTCACGGACCGTGCCATCGGCCTGCGGGCGGAAGACCACGCCGACCTCGAAGAGACCGCGCGGATCGGCATGGACCGAGACATTGAGCGCGAGGGCGGCGGCGAGGCCGGGGACGAGCGACGCGCGGACGTGCGTTTGGTCGGCCGTGAGCGGGTTCTCGAGGGCCAGCTGCGGGGCGGCCGCCGCACCGAGCGTGCGGGCGACCTCGGCGGCATCGCGCAAGGTGTAGTGGCAGCACTCCGTGAAACCGGCGCCGGCGAGGCGACCCGCCACATCGCGGGTGAAACCGGACGAACGCGTATCCTCATCGCCCGGCAGCGGGGCGATGGGGCGACCCGCGGGCACCTTATCGGTCCCGTGGATGCGGATGAATTCCTCGACCAAGTCGATCGGGCGCGTCACGTCGGAACGGAAGGACGGCACCAGGACGGCGAAACCCGTCGCGGTGGGCGAGACCGTGAAGCCCAGGCGCTGGAAGGCCTTGGTCACGTCGGCATCGGCGATGGGGGTACCCAACTTGGCGGCCACGTAGCCGGCCGGCAGGGCGATGGACGCGTCGGCGCGGGGCGGCTGGCCGACGACGACGGCGGGGCCGGAGACTTCGGCTCCGGCGAGCTCGATGAGCAAGTCCGTCGCGAGGCGCGAAGCCAGTTCGACGCCGGCGGGATCCACATCGCGGGCGAAGCGGTGGGAAGAATCGGTCGACACGCCGAGACGGCGGGCCACGCGGCGGATTTCGCCGGGCTTGAACCAAGCCGCTTCGAGCAGCACGGTCGTGGTGGCGTTGGTCACGCCGCTGTCGGCACCGCCCATGACGCCGGCGACGACGAGCGGACGCTGGGCATCGGCGATGACGCAGATCCCGGGCTCCAGCTTCACCTTCTTGCCGTCGAGCAGCACGAGCTCCTCGCCCTCGCGGGCGGGGCGGGCTTCGATGCCGCCGGTCACCTTGGCCGCGTCGAACGCGTGGAGCGGCTGCCCCAGTTCGAGCAGCACCCAGTTGGTGATGTCGACCACGTTGTTGATCGGACGCAGACCCGCGGCCTCGAGGTCACGGCGGAGCCAATCGGGGCTCGGGCCGACCTTCACGTTCTTCAACGTGCGCAGCGTGTAGTACGGACAGAACTCGGAGGACGAGCGCACGAAACCGAACGCATCGTGGGCGGTGGGCGCGGCGGCGAGGCCGGCGGCCGTCTTCACCATCAGCGGCTTCAACGGCAGGTCGAGGGCGGCGGCGACATCGCGGGCCACCCCACGCAGACCGAGGCAATCGCCGCGGTTCGGCGTCACGGAAATCTCGAGCACCGTGTCGGGCGCGCCGAACAGCTTGTTCAGCGGCGTGCCGAGGGCCGGCTGCTGCGGCGTCAGGATGAGCAGGCCATCCTCGCCCTTGCCGAGGCCCAACTCTTCGGACGAGCACATCATGCCCGCCGAGTCGACGTCGCGCAGCTTGGAGACCTTGATCTCGAAACCACCCGGCATCACCGTGCCCGGTAGCGCGACCGGCACGCGGTCGCCGGCCTTGAAGTTCTTAGCGCCGCAGACGATCTGGCGCGGCTGGCCATCGCCCACATCGACGCGACAGACGCTGAGCCGGTCGGCGGACGGGTGCTTCTCGAACGACACGATCTCGCCGACCACCACGAGGGGCAGCGGGGCGAGGCCGAACGAGTGGACCGACTCCACCTCGAGCCCCAACATCGGGAGCACCTCGGCGAGACGTTCAGGCGTGACCCCGGAGAGGTCGACGTGGCGGGAGAGCGCTTGGAAGGAAACTTTCATGGCTTAGGCGAACTGGCGCAGGAAGCGCAGGTCGTTGTTGTAGAAATGGCGGATGTCATCGATGCCGTGGACCAGCATGGCGATGCGTTCGAGCCCGAGCCCGAAGGCCAGGCCGGAGAATTCCTCCGGATCGAGCCCGCAGAGCTCGAGCACCTTCGGGTCGACCAGGCCGCAGCCCATGATCTCGAGCCAGCGGTTGGAGAGACGGCCGAGGTTGGGCGAGCGCAGGTCCATCTCGAAGGACGGCTCGGTGAACGGGAAGAACGACGGACGCAGGCGGATCTCGGCGTCGGGCCCGAACGTCTCCTTGACGAAGAAGTCGAGCACCCCGCGCAGGTCGGCGAGCGTGACGTGGCGGTCGATCCAAAGACCCTCGACCTGGTGGAAGTTGGCGGAGTGCGTCGCGTCGACCGCGTCGCGGCGGAAGCAACGCCCCGGAGCCACGATGCGGAACGGCGGCTTGCGGGAAAGCATCGTGCGCACCTGCACGCTGGACGTGTGCGTGCGGAGGACGAGCGCCTCCTCACCCTTGCGGGGGGCGTCGGCGGAGCGGAAGGCCTTCGGCAGGTAGAGCGTATCCTGCATGTCGCGGGCCGGGTGATCGGCCGGCGTGTTGAGCGCGTCGAAGCAATGCCATTCCGTTTCGATCTCGGGGCCCTCGGCGACCGTGAAGCCCAACTTGCGGAACGAAGCCAAAATGCGCTCGCGGGTGCGCGTGAGCGGGTGCAGGGAGCCCGCCGGAGCATCGGGGCCGATGAGCGTCGCATCCCAGGGCGTGCCGAGGGCGGCGGCGATCTCGGCGTCCTCGACCTTGAGGAGCAAGGCGGCGAGCAGTTCCTCGACGGACTTCTTCGCCTCGTTGATGAGCTTGCCCACGACCGGGCGTTCTTCCTTGGACAACGTGGCCATCCCCTTCATCACCGCGGTGAGGGAGCCGTTGGGGCCGACCACGCGCGCCTTGAAGGCCTCCAGCTCGGCACGGGACGTGACGGCGAGGGCCTCCTGCTGGGCGGTGGCGACGAGCTGGGCGAGCTGCTGCTGCATGCCGTTGATTTGTGCGGGGGCGGGGCCAATCGGCAAGCGAAAGCACCCCTCCGAAAACAAAAAGGCCCCGGGGTGACCGGGGCCTTCGTGGTGACGCTGCGGACGCGCTTACTTCAGCGCGGCCTTGGCCTTCGTCACGATGGACTCGAACGCCGGAGCGTCGTGGATCGCGAGCTCGCTGAGGTTCTTGCGGTCGATCGTGATGTTCGCCTTCTTGAGACCGTTGACCAGGCGGCTGTAGCTGATGCCGAGGGGACGGCAGGCGGCGTTCAGACGCACGATCCACAGCTGGCGGAAAGTGGACTTGTTCTTGCGACGATCGCGGTAGGCGAACTTCTGCGCGCGCTGGACGGCTTCGAGAGCGTAGACGTACAGGCGGGATTTGTTTCCGAAGTAGCCCTTGGCGGCACGAATGGCGCGACGTTTGCGCGCCTTGGTGGCTGGACCGTTAGTTGCACGAGGCATGTTGGTATGGTATGTTTATTGGTTTATAGGAGGCCGCGGGGTCGCCTTAAGAACACCCTTTTGGCCAGAGGGGAACGCCGGTTTAGGCGAAAGGCATCGAAGCCAGCATCTTCTTCTCGAAGCCGGAGTCGACGCGCTTGGACTTGTTGGCGCGGCGGCGCTGCTTGCGGGACTTGGCGCTGAGCAGGTGGCGGGTGTTCGCGGAACGACGCATCACCTTGCCGGTGCCGGTCACTTTGAAGCGCTTGGAGACTGACTTGCGGGTCTTTTGCATGGCGGAAAGGGTCGGAACAAAGAAGACCGGGGGTGGTTTGTAAAGGGGAAAGGGCGAGGAAGCCCCCCGGCGGAGCAGTTATTTTGCGAAAGCCCAGGCCCGTTTGACAATGCCACCCGATCGCCTCCCCTCCTTCCTTACACCCTCCGCCCTCCCCTCGCCATGCTTACCCCCGGAAAAAAGCCGAAATTATCCTTTAAAATCGATGCTTTGGTCGACGGAAAGCCCGTCAACGTCCCGTTCGCGAAGCTGATCGAAGGCCCGACCGTCGTTTCGGTCTACATGCGCAATAACACCTCGGCCTGCGATAAGCAGACGGCGGACCTTGCCAAACACGAGAAAGCCCTTGGTAAGCAAGGGTTTACAATTATTGGCGTATCCCGGGACACCTGCGCCTCCCATTCCAAGTACGCCGCCAAGCACGGCTTCAAGTACACCTTGGTCGCCGACCCCGAGGATCAATTCTCCCAGGCCATGGATGCGATCGTCGAAAAATCCATGTACGGCAAAAAGTACTTGGGTCCGCTGCGGGCGGCCTACCTCTTCGACGGCGACGGCAAACTCTTGGCCGTGATTCCGAAAGTCGAAGCCGCCGAGCACGGCAGCCAAGTCCTCGCGGCCATCGCGGCCTTGAAATAAGGCCCACCGTGGGGCCGACGTTAAGCGGCCTTCCGTGCAATCGGTGCTTGAACCCAACCGCATTCAAGCGGAGTTTAGGCACGTAACGACACGCACGAAGATACCTAATGCCACCGCCCTATCGCCCGAACGGCCCCCGGCCGAGTTCCTCCTCCAGCAGCTCTGGTCAACAACGCGGAAACTTCCGCAGCCGGGAGGACAAAGGTCCCAAGCGTAACGACCGCATTCGTGCGACCGAGATCCGCGTCATCTCGCCCAAGGGCGAAATGCTCGGCGTCATGCAGACCGCCAAGGCGCTCGAGTTGGCCCGTGAATTCGGCGTCGACCTGATCGAGATCGCCGCCACGGCCACGCCGCCGGTGTGCAAGCTGATGGAGTACGGCAAGTACCTCTACGAAGAAGCCAAGAAGCACAAGCACCAGAAGACCGCGACCAAGGTCAAGGAGATCAAACTCCGTCCGCGCATCGACGTGAACGACCTCTTCATCAAGGTCCGCCGCGCCGAAAACTTCCTGTACCACGGCCACAAGGTGAAGCTGCTCCTGCAGTACCGTTACCGCGAACTCGAGCACCCGGAAATCGGCCTCGAGACCATGAAGCGCGCCATCGAAGCCTTGCTGCACATCGCCACGCGCGACAACGAGCCCAAGCGCAGCGGCCGCGCCATCGTCGTCGGCATGACCCCGCTCCAGGCCAACCGCCGCAAGTTGATCCACAACGCCGAACCGGCGGAGGAAGACGGCGAGGACGATTCCGGCGTGGACAACGGCGAGAACGATCCGGAGTGAGGTCGTGCGCGGTCGCCTGAGCATCTGCGCCGGCCTGATCGCCTTGATGGGCGGCGCGGTGCTGGCCCCTGCGGCGAGCCAAGACATCTACCTCGGGGACTCCGTGCGCCTGCTTGGCCTCCAAGCGGTCGCGCAGAAGGGCGATCCCGCGACGGTGGAACGCTTCAGCGCCAAAGGCTGGCCGGACCTCTACGCCGAGAAGAACCGCGACCACGTCCTCGTCGGGGGCGTGAAAGTCTTCCTCGAAGACAACATCGACGAGAAGAAGACGAAGCTCACCGTCACGCGGCGCGACTACGACAAGGTCCTCGTCCCGCTGCTCTGGCGCCTGCCGCCGCAACTCCCGGGGACCAAGCGCATCCTGCTCGACCCGGGGCATGGCGGCAAGGACCCCGGCATCGTCAGCGCGACGCTCGGCTACACCGAGAAGGCGGCCACCCTCGACACCGCCTTACGGATCAAGACCCTGCTCGAGAAACGCGGCTTCGAGGTCATCCTGACCCGCGAGAAGGACACCTTCCTCGACCTCGACGACCGCCCCGCCGCAGCCAACAAACTCAAGGCCGACCTCTTCGTCAGCCTCCACTACAATGGCGGGGCCAAGGGCGACGCGAGCAGCTCGGGGATCGAAACCTATTGCCTGACCCCCGCGGGACAGTACTCGACGAACAAAGTCTCCGCGCGGGCGGACATCACCGCCGAACCGGCCAACCGCTTCGACACGTTCAACCTCCTCCTGGCCTGGAACGTGCAACGGGCGCTGCTGAAAGCGACGGGCGCCGAAGACCGGGGCGTCCGCCGGTCGCGCTTCGCCGTGCTGCGTCCCTTGAACTGCCCGGGCATCCTCGTGGAAGGCGGCTTCATCTCCAGCCGCGCCGAAGGGGCCCAGATCGCCAACGCCGCCTACCGCCAGAAACTGGCCGAAGCCATCGCGGACGGCATCACCGCGTACTGCGCGCGCGTGCGCGCGAAGCAATAAAGGCTGTTTACGCTTTCGCGGCGGACGCGGGGCGTTACGTTCGGGGGATGGCTCGGGCCCTCTTGCTGCTCCTGATTCTCGCGTGCGCCGCCGGCGGACGCGCGGAGCTCACGCCCGCCACGACGGTCGTCGTCGCCAACCGCAAGGTCCCGGCGGGCGTCGAATTGGCGAAGACGTTCATGCGCCATCGCGGGATCCCGGACCAGAACCTGATCCTCTTGGACCTCCCGACCGAGGAAGCCATCACTTGGCCGCAATACAGCGAGACGCTGCTCAACCCGCTCCGCGCCCAGCTCCTGGCGGCGGGCCTCCTCACGGGGCAATCCGCAGGCCAGATCGCCGCCGGGCAAGACCAGCGTGGCCGCCGCGAGTACCTGCCGACCGCGGTGCCCAAGCTCAGCTGGCTCGTGCTCATGCACGGCGTACCGCTGAAGATCCAACCCAGCGGCATCAAGGCGCCGGGCGCCGCCAAGCAAGGCCTGCAGGGCGACCAAGCCTGCGTGGACAGCGAGTTGGCGCTGCTCGCCACCGTGAACCTCGACCCGGATGGCGCGAAGGCCAACCCGTGGTTTCAGCAACGCGCCCTGGCCCCGACGGACGCGGCGGAAGTCATCCGCACCGCCCGGCTCGATGGGCCCACGCCGGCGGATGTGCTGCGCGCGCTCCAAGGGGCTTGGCGGGCGGAAGCCCAAGGCCTCCGGGGACGTGCCTACGTGGACGTCGGTGGGCCGTATCCGGACGGCGACACCTGGTTCAAGCACGCGGCGGAGATGACGCGCCAGCTGGGCTTTCCGACGGACATCGAAAGCACGCGGCAACAGTTCGGCGCGAAGGCCCGCTCCGATGCGCCCGCCTTTTACCTCGGCTGGTACAGCCAGAAAGCCGAAGGACGCTTCGCCGGGCCGGCGGTCAAATTGGCGCCGGGGGCGATCGCATTGCACCTGCATAGCTATTCCGCGGGCACCTTGCGCTTCGACAGCGCGGGCTGGACGCCTTGGTTGGTGAAGCAAGGCGCCGCGCACACCTCCGGGAACGTGTACGAACCCTACCTCGCGCTCACCTTGCGGCCCGACCTGCTGGTCCAAGGCCTGCAGCAAGGCATGACCGTCGGGGAAGCCGCTTGGTACGCCACCCCTGCCGTGAGTTGGCAGGGCACCATCTTGGGCGACCCCTTTTATCGCCCCTTCGCCCGGACGCTTCCGGAGCAGCTGGCGGACTTCCAGCAGAAGCCCGATGAACTCGGCGCCTATGCCGTGATCCGCGCCGCCCAGCTCCGCCCCAAGGACGAAAGCGCCAAGGCCCTGGTCGACCTCGATGCCGCCCAACGCCGGACCCCTTCCCTCCCGCTGGCCTATGCCTTGGCCCAAGCCCGGCAGGAGCAGGCCCTCCCCCTCGTCTGGAATCCCCAAGTCTGGACAGGCTTGGACAAGGCCGATGACGGCCTCCTCTGGGAAATCGCCCTCTTTTTTGGTAAAAAAGGCCTCAAAGAACCCGCCAAAAAGGCCCTGCAAGCCCTCCAGGCCCGCCCAGGCTGGAAAGAGGACCCCGAGTTCAAGGCCCACTGGGACGCCGTCGCCCGATAAACGGGCTTGCCACCCCCCTTGGCAGCAGGTTCTTTCGGACCTCCTTTCGGCCCGCTGGCATGTGCCCGTGGAATCTCCGGAGGGAAAAACCAAAACAAACCAAACCCTGGAAACGTCCTCCGCGACGACCAGGACAAACAGTCAAAACACAATGAGCCTCATGGAAAAACTGCTCGCCGACTCCAATTTCGGCGCGCTCAAAGCACACTCGGTCATCAAGGCCACCGTTACGGAAATCCGTAGCGACAAGGATGTCATCGTCGACATCAACGGCAAGTCCGAGGGTTTCATCCCCCAAGCCGAATTCCCCGACATGGCCGAAGTCCAGGTCGGCATGGAAATCGAAGTCTACCTCGAACGCCTTGAAAACAAGGACGGCACCCCGACCGTCTCCTACGATCGCGCCCTCCAGATCCGGAAGTGGGAAAGCATCGAAGCCAATTGCCAGGAAGGCTCCATCGTCCAGGGCCGCGTGAAGTCCGTCGTCAAGGGCGGCCTCATCGTCTCCGTCGGCGTCGACGCCTTCATGCCGTCGTCGCAGATCGACGTCAACCCCCCGAAGAACCTCGAAGGCTTCGTGGGCCAGACCTTCGACTTTAAGATCATCAAGATCAACAAGGAGAAGAAGAACCTCGTCGTTTCCCGTCGCGAACTCATCGAAGAACAGCGTGGCGAAAGCCGCCGCAAGCTCCTCGAAGAGGTCAAGCCCGGCGTCATCCGTCGCGGTATCGTCAAGAACATCACCGACTACGGCGCGTTCGTGGATCTCGATGGTCTCGATGGTCTCCTCCACGTCACCGACATGTCCTGGGGCCGCATCGGTCACCCGAGCGAAGTCGTCAAGGTCGGTGAAGAAATCACCGTCATGGTCGTCGAAGTCGATCGCGAGCGCGAACGCGTCTCCCTCGGCCTCAAGCAGACCCAGTCCAACCCGTGGGAAGGCATCGAGAAGCGTTACCCGGTCGGCACCAAGGTGCACGGCAAGGTCGTCAACCTCGTGGCTTACGGCGCGTTCATCGAGATCGAAGGCGGCGTCGAAGGCCTCGTCCACGTCTCCGAACTCTCCTGGACCAAGCGCGTCCAGAAGCCGTCCGACATCCTCAAGGTCGGCCAGGAAGTCGACGCGGTCATCCTCAACGTCAACAAGGAGGAGCAGAAGATCTCCCTCGGCATCCGCCAGCTCGAGACCAATCCGTGGGAAAAGGTCCGCCACAGCTACCCGGTGGGCGCCCGCGTCCGCGGCAAGGTGCGCAACCTCACCAACTACGGCGCCTTCGTCGAACTCGAAGACGGCATCGACGGCATGGTGCACGTGTCCGACATGAGCTGGACGCGCCGCATCAACAACCCGGCCGAAGTCATGAAGAAGGGCGACGACGTCGAAGCCATCGTCCTCGACGTGGATGTCGACCAGCAGCGCATCTCGCTCGGCGTCAAGCAGACCCAGCAGGATCCGTGGAGCGAAATCGACCGCAAGTACCGCATCGGCGACCTCGTCAACGGCAAGGTCTCCAAGGTGGCCAACTTCGGCGCCTTCATCGAGCTCTCCGACGAAATCGACGGCCTCGTGCACGTTTCCCAGCTCGCCGAACAGCGCGTCGAGAACGTCAAGGACATCGTCAAGGTCGGCCAGGAAGTCACGGCTCGCGTCATCAAGATCGACAAGGAAGACCGCCGCATCGGTCTCTCGATCAAGGCCGCGAACTACGACCCCGAGCGCCTGCAGGCCGAAATCAGCTCCTACGAGCGCATCAAGGGCCCGTCCACGGGCGGCGCTCCGGCTCCGTCGGCTGGCGGTTCGTCCTCGTCCTCCTCGGGCAGCGGCGACTTCAACAGCCTCGGCGACCTGCTCGACAAGGCCGGCAACTAAGCGCTCGCCGCGCTCCCAACAAGACCCCGGGCAACCGGGGTCTTTTTTTTGGCCCCGCTCCCCGGGGCCTTTTTTTGTGCCCAAAGCCCGCGGCCGCCGTTAGGTTGGCGTCATGTTGGCCTGGACCGATGCCCTGCCCTTCGCGCTCGAGACCGAGCACGTGTGGCTGGGGCTGCGTCTGGTCGCCGGCGGGTACGTCATCGCGCGGGCCATCGGGGCGCGCGTCTCGCTCGGCTATGTCCTGCTGTGGGGTCCGGCGGTGATCTTCTTCCCGCTGATCACGGCGACGGTGCTTTTCCTCTTCGGCGGCCGCAAGCACGGCGCGTTGGCCAAAGCCAAGCAAGGCATCATGGCCTCGGCGCGGCGGCTGGCGGGCCCGATGACGCCCGCGGGCAACGCGTTCCGGATGCTGGACGACCGCGCCGGGCGCGACACCTTGGAAGCCTTGGAAGCGGAGATCCTCGCCGCCCGGCACCGGATCCACCTCTCGACCTACATCCTCTCGCCGGACGCCGTGGGGCGCGAGATCATGAGCCTCCTGGTGCGGCGCGCGCGGGAAGGCATCGAAGTCCGCTTGCTGGTGGACGCCGTCGGCAGTTGGGGTACGCCGACGCGCCTGGCCCGCTCGCTCCTGAAGGCAGGCGGCCAGGTGGCGCGTTTCAATCCCGTCCTCCCCATGCAGGGCAAAGGCTCGGCGAATTGGCGCAACCACCGGAAGATCGCGGTCTTCGACGGCCAAGTCGCCATCATCGGCGGACAGAACCTCGGGCTCGCCTACATGGGCCGCCAGCCTTCCAACCGGCGCTTCCGGGACTGTTCCTTCCGTTTGGCCGGCCCGGCCGCCGCGACGCTCGAGCAGGTCTTCATCGCGGATTGGTGCCAAGCGACGGATACCGACCCCGCGACCTTCGCGGACCTCCTCCGCAATCGACCGAGCCCCCAAGGCACGGCCGAGGTCGACGTCATCGCCTCCGGCCCCGACTGCGTGAACGACCCGCTCTGGGAGAAGTACGTCGCGCTGATCGAGAACGCGCGGGTCTCGCTCACCATCGTGACGCCCTACTTCGTGCCCGATAAGGCGTTGTTCCGCCTGCTCGTCGCCGCGGCCGCCAAGGGCCGGCGCGTCCGCGTGCTGGTCCCGCGGCGTTCCGACCATCGCCTCCTCGACTTCGCCCGGCGGTGGTACCTGCGCCAACTCAAGGAGGCCGGGGCGGAAATCCTGTTCTTCAAGCCCGACGTCCTGCACGCCAAGCTCCTGATCGCGGACGACGAAAGCCTGGTCATCGGCTCCGCGAACCTCGACATGCGTTCGCTCTTCCTGAACTACGAGATCGCGGCCGTGGTGCGCGACCCGGCGGCCTTGTCCGCCGCGCGGGGATTCGTGGCGAGCCTCGAGGCCGAGTCTTCCCCCTACTCGGAAGACCTCTACCGCCGCAGCCGCACGTGGAGAGGCCGGCTGACCGAAGCCATCTCGAAGGCCTTGGCTCCGCTGCTGTGACTCAGCCCAAGAAGGCGTGCAGACGGACGCTCAAACCCGTATCGGGGAGCAGGAAACCATCGTGGCCCGCATCGGTGACCACTTCCAAGTAGGCGGCGTTGACGCCCACCGCGGTCGCCGCCGCGACCACCATGCGGAGCTCGCTCGTCGGGTAGAGCCAATCACTCGAGAAGCCGACCGCGAGGACCTCGGGGCCATCTTGGCGGAACAAGCGGCCGGCGGCCGCGCGGGCGGTCAGGTCGAAACGGTCGACGGCGCGCGTGATGCGTAGCCAGCTGTTGGCGTCGAACCGCTTCACGAAAGCCTGCCCTTGGTGGTTCAGGTAGCTCTCGACCTGCCAGAAGACCGGGTCCTTGGGCTGGGCGCCGGGGACGCGGGTGCGGCCGAACTTCTGGTCGAACGCCGCGGACGACAGGTAGCTGATGTGGCTGATCATGCGACCGACGGCCAAACCGGAATCCGGGCCTTCACCGGGCGTATAATGGCCCCCGCGGAAATGCGGGTCCGTCTCCACGCAGGCCCGCGAGGCGGCGTTGAGCGCGATCGCCATCGGCGACTGGCTCAGCCCGGCGGCCAGGATCGCGATGCGGCCGACCTCGGTCGGGTAGTCGCCCGACCACAGGAGGGCCTGCATCCCGCCCATGGAACCGCCGACCACCGCGTGGAGCTTGGTGATGCCGAGATGGCGGACCACCATGCGTTGACCGCGGACGATGTCCCCCAAGGTGATCTCCGGAAAATAACCGCCGAAGCGTTGGCCGGTGCGGGGGTCGATGGAGAGCGGGCCGGTGGAACCACGGCAGCCACCGATGCAATTGACGCCGATGACGAAGAAGCGGTCGGTGTCGATGGCCTTGCCGGGTCCGACGAAATGATCCCACCAACCCGGCTTGGGATCCGTGGGCGCATACCGACCGGCCAAATGGTGGTCACCGCTCAGCGCATGGGGCACCAGGATGGCGTTGGACTTATCCGGGAGCAGCTTCCCGTAGGTCTCATAGCGGAGCGTGAGGCCCGGCAGTTCGCCGCCCAGCTCGAGCGGAAAGGGCTCGGTCGAAACGAAGTCTTGGAAAGACGTGGGGCCGAGCTCGCGCGGGGCCGCAGACTGGACCGAACGGTCGGACATGCGTGCAACGAGAGAAACCAGACCGGGACGGCTGGCAAGTGGCCATTCGGTGTTGCCACGTCATAAGGCTCAGCAAACTACCCCCATGGCCCAGGGACATCGACACGACGACCAATGTTGCGGGGGGAGCCCCCTGCCCCGGGTCGAAGCGGCCATCCTGCGGATGAAGGAGCGTGCCCTCCGGGTCACCGCCCCCCGGTTGGCGATGCTGAACATCTTGGCGGAAGCCACCCGCCCCTTGAGCGCGGAGGAAATCCATGCCGCCGCCGGCGATGGCACCCTGGACCTCGTCACCGTCTACCGAAGCCTCGGCGCCCTGGACGAGGCCGGCATCGTCCAGCGCCACCCGCTGGAGCGCGGCCGCAGCCTCTACGCACTCGTGGCCCCCGGCCACCATCACCACCACGTCATCTGCCGCCGGTGCGGCCGCATCGAACGCCTCCCTGGGTGCGACACCAGTCGCCTCGAAGCCGCCGCCCGCGGCAAAGGCTTTTCCGACCTGACCCACATCATGGAGATCTACGGCATCTGCCCGACCTGCTCCTCCAAGCCCCCTTCCCATGCCTGATTTCCCCAAGACTGCCTTCATCCTCGGTGCCGGCCTCGGCACGCGCCTGCGCCCCCTGACGGAGCACTGCCCGAAACCGCTCCTCCCGCTGGGCGGCAAGCCGATGGTGGAACGCGCGATGGCCCAACTGTACGCCGCCGGCACGCGCCGCTTCCTGATCAACACGCACCACTGTCCGGAAGCGTGGACGCAAGCCTTCCCGACGGGCCGCTGGCAGGAGGCCGAGATCCAGTTCGTCCATGAACCCGTGCTGCTCGAAACCGGCGGCGGCTTGGCCAACATCACGCAATTCCTGGGCGCCGACGACGCGCACCTCGTCGTCTGGAACGGCGACATCCTCTCCGGCGTCAACCTGGCCGAAGCGTACGCGCACCATACGACGAACGGGGCCGAAGCCACGCTCGTCGTACGCGAAAAAGGCCCGAACGCCAACGTCCGCATCACCGATGACGGCTTCGTGACCGACCTGCGCGACCGCCTCGGCAAGACCGACCCCGCCTATCAATACACCGGCATCTGCCTCGTCACCCGCGCCTTCGCGGCCGGCGTCCCGCCGGCGATCGCCTCGCTCGTCGAGCACTTCCTCGCCCGCGTGCAGGCCACCCCGGGTTCCGTGCAGGGTTACCTCGACACCTCGGCCCATTGGCACGACCTCGGCACCGTGGAAGAATACCAACAGGTGAAGGCCGAAATCGAAAAGCCCGTCCGCGGAGCGATCGCCACGGCCGACGCCGCCAAGCGCTTTGGCTACACCCTCTCGGCGGGCGAAGCCCCGCTCAAAGGCGGTTCGGGCCGACGCTTCCATCGCGTGGCGAAGCCCGACGGCAGCACGGCCATGCTGTGCATCTACGACGATGCGCGCCCCGAGAACCTCGGCTATGGTCGCCTCGGCCACGCGCTCTTCGCCGCCGGCATCAACGTCCCGCAGGTCCTCGCCGAAGATACGGACGCGGGCGTCCTCGTGCTGGAAGACCTCGGCGACACCGACCTCTGGTCGCTCTCCCGGCAGCCCACCTTCCCTTGGCCCGCCGTGGCTTCCGCCTTGGAACAGGTCAGCCATCTCCATCGCCTCGGCGCCGAAGCCGCGCAGACCGCGGGCGTGCCCTTGATGGAGCCCTTCGGCGACAAGCTCTACGCGTGGGAGCGCCAGTACTTCACGGACAACGTCCTCGCCGGCCGCAAGCCCGACCGCGACCTGCAGAACGAGATGGCCACGCTGGCCAAGGAACTCAACGCCCGGCCGCAGGTGCTCGTGCACCGCGACTTCCAATCGCAGAACCTCCTCGTCCGCGACGGCCAGGCCTACCTGATCGACTTCCAAGGCGCGCGCCTCGGCTGCGCGTTCTACGACTACGCCTCGCTCGCCTTCGACCCCTACCTGACCGGCCGGGACATGGACCTCTGGCGCATCGAAATCGAAGACCACGCCCGCGAAGTCGCCGACTGGAAGGGCTCGCTCGACGAGTTCTCGCACCTCCTGCACATCGCCGCGACCCAGCGGCTCCTGCAGGCCTGCGGCGCCTACGCCTTCCTCGGCCGCAAGCACGGCCGCGCGGACTTCCTCGCCCACCTCCCGCAAGGCCTGCGCAACCTCACGATCGCCGCCTCCCTCTGTGGGAAGCGACGCCTCGCGCGGCTCGCGGAAGAACTCGCGGCGACGGCGGCGGTCAGCCGTTGACCTGGTCGTCGAGGAAGCGGACGACCTCGTCCTCGGTCATGCGGACCTGCTCCAGCGTATCGCGGTTGCGGACCGTCACGCCGGCGTCCTTCTCGATCGTGTCGAAGTCGATGGTGATGCCGAACGGCGTGCCGATCTCGTCCTGGCGGCGGTAGCGGCGGCCGATGTTGCCGGACTCGTCGTAGAAGACGTTGTGGCGCTTCTTGAGGCGGCGGTAGAGGGCTTCGGCGCGTTCGACGAGGGCGGGCTTGTTCTTGAGCAGCGGGAAGACCGCGGCCTTGAACGGGGCGACGCGGGCCGGGAGGCGGAGGACGACGCGCTTTTCGCCTTCGACCTCGTCCTCATGGTAGGCCGTGGTGAGCAAGGCGAGGAACACGCGGTCGACGCCGACGGACGGCTCGATGACGTGCGGGATGAAGCGGGCCTTGGCGGCTTCGTCGAACCAATCGAGCTTGGTGCCGGACACGTCGCTGTGCTGCGTGAGGTCGAAGTCGCCGCGGGCGGCGACGCCCTGCAGTTCCTGCACGCCGAAGGGGAATTCGAACATGATGTCCGTGGTGCCCTTGGAGTAGTGGGCGAGCTTTTCGGTCGGGTGCGGGTAGAGCGAGAGCTTGGCGCGCGGGATGCCGATGGACTCGAACCAGGCGAGGCAACCCTCGATCCAGCCTTGGTGGGCGGTCTGCCAATCGGCGGACGGCGCGATGAAGTATTCGATCTCCATCTGCTCGAACTCACGCGAGCGGAAGATGAAGTTGCGCGGGTTGATCTCGTTGCGGAACGCCTTGCCGACCTGGGCGATGCCGAACGGCAGCTTCACGCGGCCCGTGTCGACCACGTTCTTGAAGTTGATGAAGATGCCCTGCGCCGTTTCGGGGCGGAGGTAGGCCGTCGCGGAAGCGTCCTGCATGGCGCCCACGTACGTCTGGAACATCATGTTGAACGAGCGCGGAGGCGTCAGGGAGCCCGGCTTACCGGTCGCCGGCGACGGGATGAGGGCGTGCTCCTCGGGCTTCGCTTCGGTGTAGTCCTTGAGGGTGAGCGGCTCGAGGGCGCCTTGCTTGGCCAGCTTGCGCTTCAGCTCGTTGGCCAGCTCGTCGGCCTTGGCCTGCATGGTCTCGTCCTCGAGCACGGAGACATAGCCGATCGTCTCGCCGCCGACGCGGACCGGGGCGAAGAACAACTGGTCGGCGCGGTAGCGCATCTTGGACTCCTTGCAGTCGACCAGCGGGTCGGTGAAGTTGTCGATGTGGCCCGAAGCCTTCCAGGTCGTCGGGTGGTGGATGATCGAGGAATCCAGGCCGACGATGTCGTCGCGGCGGTGGACGAAGTCCTGCCACCAGGCCTGCTTGATGTTGTTCTTCAGTTCGACGCCGAGGGGGCCGTAGTCGAAGAAGCCGTTGAAACCGCCGTAGATGTCGGAGGAAGGGAAGACGAACCCGCGGCGCTTGCACAGGTTGATGATGTTTTCCATCTTGTCGGTCGGGTCGGCCATGGTTGGGTAAAACCTTTGCTTACCTGTAGGGACGGCAGCCCCGCAAGCCTCTTCCCTCAGCGAGGCTGGGGTTCGGTCGTCAAACCACGCGCTTTCTTGGTCCAAGTGCGGGCGGCCTCGGAGACCGCCTGGAACAGTTCCGCGACCTCGGCGGCCGCGCCGTTCATCTTGGCCTCGGTGCCTTCCATGGAAGCCGTGAACGCTTCCAAGGCGGCGCGGGCATCGGCGAGGCGCACCTGGAGCTGGCCGATCGTCTCGCCATCCAAGCGGCGGTCGGCGGCTTCGGCGGCCGCGCGCAAGGCGGCGCAACTCTCCGTCAGGCGGCGGGCCTTCGCCCCGAGGTTATCGGGCGAGGTCACCTCGGCGAACGCGGCGGTCGAGGCTTCCAGCCGCGCCGAAAAAACCGCGGCGTGGGTGGGGTCGGTCTTTTCGTAATACTTGTCGAGGTCCGCTTCGAGCTCCCGGGCGATCAAAGCCAAGTCGCGGCTCGTGGCCCGCTCGAGTTCCTTCACCACGCGCTCGATGGCGCGCTGGGTGGTGACCCCGGAGGCGGGGATCTCATCGCGGTCCAACGTGGCGGGGAGCGGATCCTGCGCGTCCCAGAACAGTTCGACCTGGAGCATCCCCGAAGCCGGACTCACCGCGACGAGGTGCGCGCGCAAGCCACGCTCCACCTCCTCCTGCAGCCGGGCGCCGCGCAGACGGTCGGCGAAACCGCGGTCCTCCAGCGTAGCGGGGTCGAGGCTGAGGACGACCTCCGGACGCAGGCGCTGGTCCGGGGCCATGAAGAGCCCGATGGCGGTGACCTGCCCGACCACCACCCCCTGGACGCGCACGGGCGTGCCCGTCGAGATGCCGTGCACGGAGAAGGCCGGCCGGAAAACCACGCGGACCAACGGGGCGTTCCACGCCCGCCACCACGACCAAAGCGCGCCGCCACCCGTCAGCACGAGGGCCGCGAGCATCACGCCGCCGAGGGCGCGGCGGTTCATCCGGCGGACTGCGGGTAGCTGCCCAGCCACTTGACGATCTCGCAGCGCCCCTTGAGCGCGGCGACGGCTTCCTGGACGGCAGGAGTGTCCCAGTGGCCGGGGAAATCGATGAAGAAAAGGTACTCCCAAGCGCGGCGACGGCTGGGGCGCGACTCGATGCGGATCAAGTTGATCCCGCGGTCGGAAAAGGAACTGAGCGCGGCCTGGAGGGCGCCCGGCTCGTGCTTGAGCGTGAGCACGACGCTCGTCACCTCTTCCTTCGCGCCGGTGGCGTTCGCGGAGAGGCCGATGACGAAGAAACGCGTGGCGTTATCGCGGCGGTCTTGGATACCGCGGGCGAGGATGGGGACGCCGCGGGATTCGGCGGCGCTGGCGGAAGCGACGGCCGCGGCCCCTTGCGGCGCACGGGCCACCTGTTCGACGGCGGCGGCGGTGGAGTCGGTCTCGACCAAGGCCGCGTTGGGCGCATGGCGGGACAACCAGCCCCGGCACTGCGCGAGGGCGATGTCCTTGGACAGGACGCGCGTCACCGCGTCGAGGGTGCCGAAGCCCACGAGGCACTGCTCGACGGACAACGTCACCTGGGCGACGACCTTGAGTTCGGATTCGGCCAGCAAGTCGAGCGAGTGGCTCACGACGCCCTCGGTGGAATTCTCCACCGGCACGACGCCATAGGAAGCCTCGCCCGATTCGACGGCGGCGAAGACATCGCCGATCGAACGCAGCGGCAGGGACGGCACGCTGGAGCCGAAGGCCCGCAGCTGGGCCTGTTGCGTGAAGGAACCTTCGGGTCCGAGGTAAGCGACGGGCTTGGCCATCTGGGCGCCGATCGAGAGGGAGATGACCTCGCGGAAAACCGAGCGGACCCCGGAGGCCGGGATGTTCGGCGCGGCCTCGACGAGGGAGCTCAGGACCTGCTCTTCGCGTTGCGGGGCGTAGACGGGCGCGCCGGTCTTCAGCTTGGCTTCGCCGATCGCACGGGCGACCTCGAGCCGCTCGCCCAGCAGGCGCAGGATCTCCCGGTCGATGCGGTCGACCTCGCGGCGATGTTGGTCGAGGCTCATGCGGTCGGTTCGGAGGAAGCGGCGTCCGCCGGCGGGGTTTCGAGCGCGACGTTGGCGGAGGTATCCGCGGCGGGCAGGCCCATGTCGGCATCGGTGACGGCCACGGGCGTCGTGGCGCGCGCGATCCATTCGGAAATCTGGGCCGGCGACAGGACATCGGAAGCGGGCAGTTCGCCCAACGTGCGCAGGCCCGTGAAATCAAGGAACTTGTCGGTCGTGCCGTACTGGATCGGGCGACCCGGCAGATCGGCGCGGCCGGTGACGGCGACGAGCTCGAGCTCCATCAAGCGATTCAACGCGCTGTCGACGGAGACACCACGGATGGCCTCCATTTCCGGACGCGTGACGGGCTGACGGTAGGCGACGATGGAAAGGGTTTCGAGCGCGGCGGGGCTGAGGCGTTGCGGACGGGGCTCGCCGCGGAGCAGGCGAACCCAATCGGCGTAGACCGGCGAGATCACCAGGCGAAAACCTTCCGGGCCCTGGAGGATGCGGCAGGCATCGTTGGCGTCGCGCATCTCGACCTCGAGCGCATCGACCGCCTCGCGGATCTGCGTGGCCGTCAGCAACGTCGGCACCTGATCGATGATGTCTTGGATCACCTCCTGCACCGGCTGGGCGGCGGGCGGGGCGGGCTCGGTGCCCGGTTCGGCGGCGGGACGCTCTTCCGTCGTCTCGGAGGCCGCCTGGGCATGGTAACGCTGGACGACCTTTTGGATGTCCTTGATGGAGACGGCCTCGGAGGTCGAAAGCAGGAGCGCCTTGATGGTTTTCTTGAGGTTAAATTCCACGGGAAAGAGGAGCGTAAAATTGGATTGTCGGAAAAGGAGGCGGACGGCAGAGTCGGCCCTTATCCCCTTATTAGGGGGGTCCCCCCTACTGACAACCGCAGACTTTTCACACCCTCATGAGCACCCCTGATTGCACCCGCCAGCACTCCTCCATCGTCGTGGACGGCGCCGACCGCGCCCCCAGCCGCGCCATGCTCCGGGCCGTCGGCTTCACCGATGCCGACTTCCAGAAGCCCGTGGTGGGCGTGGCCTCGACCTGGTCGATGGTGACCCCGTGCAACATGCACATCGACCGTTTGGCCGTCGAAGCCTCCAAGGGCGCCGACCAGGCGGGCGGTAAGGGCGTGATTTTCGGCACCATCACCGTCTCGGACGGCATCTCCATGGGCACCCCGGGGATGCGTTACTCGCTGGTTTCCCGCGAAATCATCGCCGACTCCATCGAAGCGGTCGCGGGCGCCGAAGGCTTTGACGGCCTCGTCACCATCGGCGGGTGCGACAAGAACATGCCCGGCTGCGTGATGGCCATGGCCCGCCTCAACCGTCCGTCCGTCTTCGTCTACGGCGGCACCATCGTCCCGGGCCTGCACCGCGGCCAAGCCGCCGACATCGTCACCGTCTTCGAAGCCGTCGGCAAGCATGCCGGCAAGCAGATCGGCGACACCGAACTCAAGGAAATCGAACAATGCTCGATCCCCGGCGAAGGCTCCTGTGGCGGCATGTACACCGCCAACACCATGGCCTCGGCCATCGAAGCCCTCGGCCTCAGCCTGCCGGACAGCTCCGCACAGCTCGCCAACTCCCGGGACAAGCTCGCCGACTGCGAACGCGCCGGCAAGGCGGTGCTCGAACTCCTGAAGAAGAACATCCGCCCCTCGGATATCCTCTCCAAGAAAGCCTTCGAGAACGCCATCACCGTCGTCATCGCCCTCGGCGGCTCGACGAACGCCGTCCTGCACCTGATCGCGATGGCCCATACCGCGGGCATCAAGCTGACCCTCGAGGACTTCGAACGCGTCGGCCGCAAGGTCCCCGTGCTCGCCGACCTCAAGCCCAGCGGCAAGTACAACATGGCCCACTTCGTGCGCATCGGCGGCCTCCAGCCGTTGCTGAAGATGCTCCTCGATAAGGGCCTCCTGCATGGCGATTGCATGACCGTCACCGGCAAGACCGTGGCGGAAAACCTGGCGAACGTCGGCAACTACGCCGCCGACCAGGACGTCGTCCGTCCCTTCGCCAACCCCATCAAGGCCGACAGCCACCTGCGCATCCTCCGCGGCAACCTCGCGCCCGAAGGCTCGGTCGCCAAGATCTCCGGCAAGGAAGGCAACGCCTTCACCGGCAAGGCCATCGTCTACGAATCCGAAGAAGACTCCCTCAAGGGCATCCTGAACGGTGAAGTGAAGGACGGCCACGTCATCGTCATCCGCAACGAAGGACCCAAGGGCGGCCCCGGCATGCGCGAAATGCTCGGACCGACCAGCGCCGTCATGGGCAAGGGCCTCGGCAAGACCGTCGCGCTCATCACCGATGGACGCTTCTCGGGCGGCAGCCACGGCTTCGTCGTCGGCCACATCACCCCGGAAGCGGTCGTCGGTGGCGTGCTCGCCATCGTCCAGAACGGCGACACCATCGTCATCGATGCGGTGAAGAACGAGATCAACCTCGCGGTCCCCGCGGAGGAAATCGCCCGTCGCCGGCAGGCTTGGAAGCCCGCGCCGTGCAAGGAAAAGCGTGGCACCTTGGCCAAGTACGCGAAGCTCGTGTCCTCGGCCTCGGATGGCGCGGTGACCGACGCCGACTAAGCCGGTCCCCAGCGACTCCACGCAGGCGAGGCTCCGGCCTCGCCTGCTTTGTTTTTGCCTAACCGCAGCGCGGCGGCAACCTGCCCGCATGCCCCGCCCCACCCTGCTCGCCCTCGCCTGCCTCGGCGCGGGCGCCCTCAGCGCCGCCACGGAACCCAATTATGCGCGACGGACCCTGACCACGGACTTCTTCACCGAAGGCTGCGCCATCGGTGACCTTAACGGCGACGGCCGGCCGGACATCGTGGCCGGCCCGCATTGGTTCGAAGGGCCGGACTTCCGCGTCCGCCACACCTTGGCGGCAAACCCGGGCCGGCCCTATGATCCTCTGGGCTACTCGGAATCCTTCGTGCAGCTCGTCAGCGACCTCAATGGCGACGGCCGACCCGACGTCATCACCGTCGGCTTCCCGGGGAAGGAAACCTATTGGTACGAGAACCCAGGGGCCCAAACCGCAGCTCCTTGGAAACGCCACCTCTTCCTCGCGAAAACCGACAATGAATCCCCGCACCTCACCGACCTCGACGGCGACGGCAAACCCGAGCTCGTCTGCATGTCCGCGGGCGCGGTGGGCTTCGCCAAGCTCGCCGCCGACCCCACGCAGCCCGCGCAGTTCACGGCGATCAGCGCCGCCGACCCCAAGAAGTACGCGCGTTTCACGCATGGCCTCGGCGTGGGCGACCTGAACGGCGACGGCCGGCAGGACATCCTCGAACGCCATGGCTGGTGGGAGAACCCGGGCGCGAAAGTCCCCGCCGGCACGCTCTGGACCTTTCACGCGGTGCCCTTTTCGGCGGGCCGCAACGGCGGCGCCCAGATGATCGTCACGGACGTCGATGGCGACGGCTTGGCCGACGTGCTCACCTCGCTCGATGCGCACCGCTTCGGCCTCTCCTGGTTCCGGCAACGCCGCGGACCGAACGCCGAAAGCACCTTCGTCGAGCACCGCATCCTCGACGACAAACCGACGAGCTCCGTCGGCGGCTTGGCCTTGGGCCAGATGCATGCCCTGGTGCTGGACAAGCAACCCGCGGATGGGCGCCCGATCCTCTTCACCGGCAAGCGCCATTGGGCGCACGGGCCGAAAGGCGATGCCAATCCCCTCGCCGCGCCGTTGGTGATAGGCCTGACGTGGACGAAGGACGCCACCGGCCAGGTCGTCTTCACGCCGCAAGTCGCGGATGACGACTCGGGCATCGGCACGCAGTTCGCGGTCGCGGACCTGAACGGCGACGGCCGCGCCGAAATCGTGACGGCCAACAAAAAAGGCGTCCACGTCCTGTCGCCGCGCCCGTAAGCGGGGGAACGGGATTGCCTCCCGACCCTGAAGGAGACATCAACCAAGCGATGGCCACTTCCTTCGCCGCTTACTGCAGTCAACTCATCCGCTACCCTGAGTTGGGCTTCGCCCTCGACTTGAGCCGCGCGCCGGCGCCGGCCGGTTTCGCGGAACGCCTCGCACCCGCGATGCGCCAAGCGTTGGCGGACATGGCGGCCCTCGAAAAAGGGGCGATCGCGAACCCGGACGAAAAGCGGATGGTCGGACACTATTGGCTGCGCGCGCCGGAGCTGGCCCCGAACGCCACGCTCACCGCCGAGATCCAGGCGGCCGTGCGGGCCATCCACGCCTTTGCCCGCAAAGTACGCGCGGGCGAAGTCCGCGGCCAAGCCGGGCAGTTCACCGACCTCCTCTGCATCGGCATCGGCGGTTCGGCGCTCGGCCCGCAATTCGTGGCGGATGCCTTGGGCACCGCGCAGGACGCCTTGCGCGTGCACTTCATCGACAACACGGATCCCGACGGCATGGACCGTGTCTTCGATGCCCTCGGCCAGCGCCTCGGCCGCACCCTCGTCTTGGTCACCTCGAAGTCGGGCAGCACGCCGGAACCGCGCAACGGCCAGATCGAAGCCGCCCTGCGCTGGAAGCAGGCGGGCCTGTCCTTCGCGGCCCACGCGGTCGCCGTCACCGGCGAAGGCAGCCAACTGGATAAAGTCGCCGTCGCCGAGCAATGGCTCGCCCGCTTCCCGATGTGGGATTGGGTCGGTGGCCGCACCAGCGAACTCGGCCCGGTGGGGCTCCTGCCCGCCGCGCTGCAAGGCCTCGACATCGACGGCCTCTTGGCTGGCGCGAAGGCCATGGATGTGCTGACGCGCGACCCAGAGGCGGCCAAGAATCCCGCCGCCCAACTCGCGCTCGCCTGGCATCACCTCACCGAAGGCCGGGGCACCAAGGCCATGGTGGTCTTGCCGTACAAAGACCGCCTGCTCCTCTTCTCCCGTTACTTGCAGCAGCTCGTCATGGAGTCGCTCGGCAAGGAACATGACCTGGCGGGTCGCCAGGTCTTCCAAGGCCTCACCGTTTACGGCAACAAAGGCTCCACCGACCAACACGCCTACGTCCAGCAGCTCCGTGACGGCGTGAACAACTTCTTCGCCGTTTTCATCGAAGTGCTCCAAGACCGCCGGGGCCCGTCGCCGGAAGTCGAGCCCGGCGTCACCGCAGGGGATTACCTCCAAGCCTTCCTCCTGGGCTCGCGCGAAGCCCTTTCGGGCAGCGGCCGCGCCAACCTCACCATCACCATCGAAAAGATCGACGCCCACTCGATTGGCATGCTCATTGCGCTCTTCGAAAGGGCGGTGGGGCTTTACGCTAACCTATTGTCCATCAACGCTTACCACCAACCAGGCGTCGAAGCAGGCAAGAAAGCGGCCTCCGAAACCCTCAAGATGCGCGCCCAGGCCCTCGCGGGCTTGGCCAAAGTACCCGGCAAATGGCTGACGACAACCCAGCTCTGCGAGCAAATTGGACTTGTCGGTTCAGAAGAACTGGTGTTCAAAGTTCTTCTGCACGTTTCCTCCAACCCAGGACCTGTTAAACGACAGGAAGCAGGGGACCCCGAGAAAACGTTGTTTAGCCATTCCTAACCCCCTTTACTCCCCCAAAACCCCATGAATAAGTCTGTAAATCTGGTCCTCCGCATCGTCGGCGTCATTGCCGCGATTGCTGCCTGCGTCTTCGCCTACCTGCTCAAGGGCAAGGTCGACACCGCCATGGCGAACACCGCTTGGACCACGACCGACACCGAAATTTTGGCCAACAAGCAGTTCGACCTCCGCATGGTCGACATCAACACCAAGGCCAAGAGCCTCTTGGAAGCCAAGCGCACCAAGATCACCGAGCTCGAAGGCAACGTGAAGGACCTCAACGCCGACGTCGCCGACAAGAAGCAGAAGATCGAAGGCCTCACCGCCAACGTCACCACCCTCGAAGGCGAACGCGCCGAGCTCACCCGCAAGCGCGACGAGCTCACCGCCCAGCTCACCGAAGCCAACAGCAAGAAGGACTCCCTCACCGCCGAGCTGAATTCCGCCAAGGAAGAACTCGCCAAGGACAAGGAAAAGATCGCTTCCCTCTTCACCAAGGAACAGCTCGACGGCGAAATCGCCAAGGCCAACAAGGCTGAGGAAAACCGCAACACCGCCACCCAGAAGTACGTCCAGCTCTACAACTGGACCGTGGCCACCACCGGCAACAAGCCTCCCTATCCCCGCGACCCGCTCCTCGAGGAAAAGGCTGACACCGTCCAGATCGAGTTCGGTCCGGAAACCATCAAGACCCGCATCGTGGTCATCGACCCTTCCAAGGGCCTCGTCTCCTTCTCCGTCGGCGAACTCAACGGCATCAAGCCCCAGGCTGGTTTCTACGTCCGCATCAACAACGAGAACGTCGGCACGATCCGCGTCGAAGCCGTTCAGGCCGCCCTCTCCACCGCGCAGATCCTGCCTGGTGCCAAGCTCGACCTGTTCACCCGTGGTGGCGTCGTGACCCTGGTGCCTTTCACCGGTAAGATCGCCAACAACTAAGCCGTCCATGCGCCTCCTCCCCGTCTTCGCCGCTGCCGTCGCCCTCCTGGGCCTGGTGGGCTGCGAGACCACGGAGAAGCCCATCGACTCGACCTTGCCCCAAGCCCAACCGGCCTCCTGGCAAGGCGGCCTCCCCGGCCTGAACGCCGGGGGCGGCTCGGGTTTCCGCTAAGATGCCTTCGGCCTCCGCAGACGCACACGGGTCGCCTCGTGGAGCGTCCGGCAGGCTTTGGGTCGTCGCGACTCCGCTCGGCAACCTCGGTGACATCACCGAGCGCGCCAAGGCGGAGTTGGCGGCGTGCGATGTCGTCGCGTGCGAGGACACGCGCGTCACGGGCGGACTGCTCCGCCACCTCGGGCTCAACAAGCCGATGCTGGCCTACCACGAGCACAACGAAAAGGAAGTCGCGGTCGAACTGGCCGACCGGATCGAACGCGGCGCCATCGTCGCCCTGATCACCGACGCGGGTACGCCCGGCATCAGCGACCCCGGCTTCCGCGTCACGCGCGAATGCCGCCGCCGCAAGCTCATCGTGACGCCCCTGCCCGGTCCCTGCGCCATCGTCACGCTCCTCTCCGCCTCCGGCCTACCGACCAACGCCTTCCGTTTCGTGGGCTTCCTGGCTCCGAAGACCGCGGCCCGGCGACGATTCCTCGAGGGCGCCAAGACCGCGGACGAGACCATCGTGCTGCACGAGTCCTGCCACCGCATCGGCGACTTTGCGGATGAGATGTTGGAGATTCTGGGGCCCGACCGGGTCGTCTGCATCGGCCGCGAACTGACCAAGCTCCACGAGACGATCCGCACGGCGCCCTTGGCCGAGCTCGTCCCCGCGCTGAAGGCGGGCTCGCTCAAAGGGGAGTTCACCGTGGCCATCGCGCCCGCGGGCTTCACGCTGTGACCGCATAGCGGGTTGACCTACCTGGCCCTCCGGCTGCATCCTTGCGGCCATGGCGGGTTTCGACGACAGTCTGGTCCGCGAGTTCTTCGAGGCGAACGGCTTCTTCGTGCGCCAATCGCGCAAGGCCCCCATGACCGGAAAACGCAAGCGGCCGGAAGCGGAGGGGGAAGTCTTTTTCCGCAATCCCCAGGCCGCCACGCCGGGCGAACGGGCTTTCCAACTTTTCGGCTCGGACTTGGTCGGGTTGGACGCCGGCGTGGCTGTCGTCCGCGACTGGCACGGCCAAAAGGCGGTGACGGCCACCACCATCCGCCGCGGGGACTTCCTCGACTTCATCCGAAAGGACGCCTGCGGGACGGCAAAGGAAGCTTGGGCGAGCCTGCCCGAAGGGGAGGCCGCCGCGCTGACCAAGATCCTCGTTTTGCCCGGCCTGCCCTCCCAGGAACCGGCCCGCTCGGAAAGCATCCGACTCCTCAAGGAAGCGGGCGTGGACCACGTCATCTCCATTCGCACCATCGTCGAAAACCTCGTGCAACACGCGGAGACCCCGACCAGCCGCGAGTCGCCGACCTTGGCCTTGCTTCGCCTGCTCCGGGTCTACGATATGGTGCGCACCACCCAACTCGAACTGTTCGGTGGCTCCCCCTCTTCCTCCCGGTGATCCATTCCAGCGCCCAAGTCCATCCCACCGCCCAGCTCGCCCCGGACGTCGAAGTCGGGCCGTTTGCCATCATCGAGGCCGGCGCGCGGGTCGGGGCTGGTGGCGTCATCGCCGCGCATGCCATCATCAAGGCCGGGGCCATCCTCGGCGCGCAGGTCCGGGTCGACCATTTCGCGGTGATTGGCGGCGACCCGCAGGACCTCTCCTTCGATCGCTCCCTCGTTTCCGGCGTCCGCATCGGTGACCGTACGGTCCTCCGCGAACACGTCACCGTCCACCGCGCCACGAAAGCCGGCGTGGACACGATCATCGGGACGGACGGCTTGCTCATGGCGGGGGCGCACGTCGCCCACGACTGCGTGCTCGGCGACCACGTGATCCTCGCGAACGGCTGCATGCTCGGCGGCCACGTGCTGGTCGGCGACCGCGCCTTCATCAGCGGCGGCGTGGCCGTGCATCAGTTCTGCCGCATCGGGGGCGGCTCGCTCACCTCGGGCAACGCGGTCATCACGGAAGACGTCCCGCCCAACGCCTTGGCGTACGGACGCAACGATTGCGCGGGCCTGAACCTGATCGGCCTGCGGCGCCGCGGCTTGCCGGTGGAGACCATCGCCGAACTCAAGAAAGCCTATCACCTGGTCTACACCGTCGGGGGGAATTGCGCGGCCCTCGCGCAAGCGGGCCTGACGAGCGGGGAGTACCGCAGCGCCGAGGCCCTCGCGTTCCTGAACTTCTTCCTCGGCGGTAAACGCGGCCGATTCATCCAACCCGCATGAGCCGTTTGCCGCTAGCCTTGACGTGTGGCGACCCCGCGGGCGTCGGCCCGGAACTCATCGCCGCGTGGCTGCGCGCCCACCCGGAGCATGCCGCCGCGGTCACCCCCATCGGTCCGGCGAAATGGATCGCCCGCCTTGGCCAAGGCCAAACCGTCGGCCCCGCGGATTACGAAGCGCGCCCCGGGCAGCCGGATGAAGCCGGGCAGCTCATCGCCCTCGAAGCCATGGAACTCGCCGCGCGCGGCACCACCGGCGGACGCTTCAGCGGAGTCGTGACCGGACCCATCAACAAGAAAGGCCTCGCCGACGTCGGCTACACCTTCCCGGGACAGACCGAGTTCTTCGCGCACCGCTGGGGCGGCGAGCCGGTCATGGCCTTCGCGGGCGGACGCCTGACGGTCGGACTCGTCACCTGGCACATCCCTTTGCGCGCGGTCGCGGCCACGCTCACCGGCGAAGATGTCCGCCGGACGGTCCTCGCCTTGCTTGACCTGCGGAAGAAGCTCGGCGACGCCCGCCCGCGCATCGCGGTCTGCGGGCTCAACCCGCACGCCGGCGAAGGTGGCCTGCTCGGCACCGAAGACGACGCGATCATCAAGCCCGCCGTGGAACGCCTGCGCGCGGAAGGGCATGACGTCACCGGCCCACTCCCGGGCGACACGGTTTTCCATCGCCACCTCCGAGGCGAGTTCGACGCCGTCGCCGCGATCTACCATGACCAAGGCTTGGCGCCGTTGAAGACCGTGGATTTCAGCACGGCCGCGAACCTCTCGCTCGGCCTCCGCCACATCCGCACCAGTCCCGACCATGGCACCGCCTACGGTTTGGCGGGCCAGGGCAGCGCCGATCGCGGGAGCCTCGATGCGGCGATACGCCTGGCCTTTGCCTTGATCGCCTGATGCGCTGGCTGTGGTTCTTGTTTTGCGCTTACGGCGCGGCGTTGGGCGGGGCGGAACCGCCGCAACGCATCGCCAGCTATAGCCCCGGGGCGACGCAAACCCTCGTGGACCTCGGTTGCGGCCCGCAGTTGGTCGCGGCGACTCGATGGTGCCCGCTGCCGCCCACGCATCCCGCCGTCCGGACCTGCGACGCGTTCAACCCTGACCTGGAAACTTTGCTGCAGGCCAAACCCGATCTGGTCATCCTGCCGCGCCTGGCGAACCCGCTGTGGGCCGAACGCTGCAACCGCGCGGGATTGAAAGTCGTGATCCTTAGCGCCGAAGGCCCCGACTCCATTGCACGCGATCTCGAACGCTTAGGCGAAGCCACCCAGCAGCAGAACAACGCGAAGGCCTTGCGATTGAAACTCACGGGAGTCCCCGCAATGAAACCAAGGACCCTCTTGGTCATCTGGGATGGCATGATGGCAGGGCCGGACGCCTATACGGCCTTGGCGCTTAGGCAGGCGGGCTTTAAATCCCCCCTCCAGGCAGGCACCTGGGTCAAACTCGACTGGGAAATCTTGGTGCAGGCCAACCCCGATGCCATCCTATGGGTTGAGTCCAAGCCAGAGAACACCCTGATTTCGCCAGCCCAAAACAGGCTGAATGAATTATCAGAAGTCATTGTAGTAAAGAAACTTAAGTCTATCACTACCTCGCGGGTTTACGGCACGACAAGCGGCAGTCATTGGCTTCCCGGGACTGGCCTCATTCAGGCCGCCGAGAAACTCGCCGAGCTTCACAAAAGCCTCCAATAAACTGGGTGTTAATTTGCCGTGCGGTCATTGACAGTTGGCAGGAACCTTCCAACTTTAACGTCTCACCTATGAACACCCAATTCCTTAAGCTCCTCCTCACCTCCGCCAGCGTCCTCGCGCTCGCTACCATTGTTTCCTTCGCGGAAGAACCCGCCAAGAAGGATTGCGACAAGTGCCCTTCCGAAAAGCCCAAGCCCACCGCACTCGTCTGTGCCGACGAGTGCCCCAAGAAGTGCGACAAGGACAAGAAGGACGCTCCGGCTGCTCCCGCCACCGCGGAAGACGCCCCGGCCAAGAAGGACGGCGAAAAGTGCCCCTGCCCTTCCGAAAAGCCTAAGGCTTCCAACGACCTCTGCGGCGACGATTGCCCCAAGAAGTGCGACAAGGACAAGAAGGACGCTCCGGCTGCTCCCGCCACCGCGGAAGACGCCCCGGCCAAGAAGGACGGCGAAAAGTGCCCCTGCCCTTCCGAAAAGCCTAAGGCCTAATTTCCTTAGGGAATTCAACAAAAGGACGAACCTTCGGGTTCGTCCTTTTTTGTTTTCAGAACTGCAAACCCAGGTCCAGCCGGACGAATGCAGGGAAGTCCGCCCGAATCGCAAAGCCCTGGCTCTCGGCGTAAACGAAATCCTCGGGACGGCCGGCCCCACTGCGCACGGCGCAGGACCGAACGCCTGCGTTCTTACCCGCGTCCCAGTCGGTGATCCGGTCGCCAATCATCCAGCAGCGGGCCGGGTCGAGCTGGTATTTGGCGATCATCTCCCAGATGAACTGCGGGCTGGGCTTACGATAAACGGAAGGCTCATCGGGCCGCTCGGGGGCAGCCTTGATTTCCAGAATGCCTGGGGTCGGCAAATCGAGCAATTCCAGCATCCGGCGATTGCAGGCATGGTATTGGGCCCAAGTGAACTTCCCCCGATTGATGCCGCTCTGGTTCGTCAGCACAAAGAGACGGTATCCCGCCTGCAAACAGGCCTCCAAAGCCTCCTTGACCCCCGCAATCGGGGTAATTTGGTGGACCTCGCAGGTGTGATGGTGGTCCACGATGAGATTTCCGTCCCGATCGAGAAAAAGTGCAGGGGCTAAAGCCATGAAAAGAGCCAATCCCACCCCAGTCGGGGTGCAAGCCCATGAAAGGGGGCTTGACCGAGGGGGGTGGAGGAGTAGAACCGACCCTCATCCCAGCGTAGAACCATGGCAAATCCGAAACGTAAACAGTCCAAGCGTCGCAGCCGCCTCCGTCGTGGCGCCAACCAGTTCCGCGCTCCCAAGCTCGTGCGTGACGCTGAATCCGGCGCTCTCCGCCGCTCCCACCGCGTCGACCCCACCACGGGGAAGTACCGCGGTCGTCAGGTCCTCGACACCGAGGCCTAAGCCTCTTCACCGGGCTCACGCCCGTAGCACATGAGCGAAGTCACCCCGCCTGTCGGCCATAAGATTGCCTTAGACTGCATGGGCGGTGACCTCGGTCCCGCCGAAGCAGTCGCTGCGGCGGCACTGGCTATCCGCGAGGGCATCGTGGGCCCCGACGATACGCTCATCCTCGTCGGGCATGAGGACAACCTGCGCTTGTTGGCGATGGATAACCGCATCCTCAACCACAAGCGCATCCAATTCCGCCACGCGCCCGGCGTCGTCAATCCCGACGATGCGGCGATGACGGTCATCAAGTCCAAACGCGACTCCTCGATGGTGATCGCCTTGGAAATGTTGAAGGCCGGCGAAGTCGAAGCGGTCGTTTCGACCGGCAATACCAAGGCCCTCGTCGCCGCCGGCACCATCAAGGTTCGCGCGATGGAAGGGGCCGAACGCCCCGCGCTCGCCGCCATCATGCCGCGCCGCGAAGGCCACTTCGTCCTGCTCGACGTCGGCGCCAATCCCGAGGCCAAGCCCGAGCACCTGCTGCATAACGCCGTGCTCGGCTCCATCTATGCGCAGAGCGCGCTCGGCATCGCCAGCCCGCGCGTCGGCCTCCTGACCGTCGGGACCGAGGAAGGCAAGGGCGGCGCCCGCATCAACCGCACCCACACCTTGCTGAAGGCGATGGGCGACAAGATCAATTACATCGGTCCCGTCGAAGGCTTCGACGTCTTCGGCGATGCCTGCGACGTCGTCGTCACCGACGGCTTCACGGGCAACGTCATCCTCAAGACCTTGGAAGGCTTGGTCTACATGGTCCGCGACCTGATCGGCAGCAAGGTGAAGCGCAACCCGGTCTACTTGGCGGGCGGCATCGCGATGTTCCCCTTGCTCCGCGACCTGAAAGGCAAGCTCAAGCCCGAACGTTACGGCGGAGCCCCCTTGCTGGGCCTGGGCGGCCTCGTCATGAAGGCGCACGGCTCCAGCAATCGCCAAGGCATCTCCAGCGCCATCCGCTTGGGCTTCGAAGCCCTGGGTCACGGCACGGGCCACCGCATGCAGGCCGGGTTAGCCGAGGCAAACGCGGTGATTTCGGCCAACCCCGAGGTCGCCTAAGGTTTTAGTGTTCCCTTCCCGCCCCGGCGGGTCTTTTCTCACAGGCCTTGATGAGCACTGCCGCGCTATCAGTCTTCATCCGCTCCGTCGGAGTCCATGCTCCCGAGCGGAAGCTGACCAACGATGATTTGTCCAAAATCGTCGATACCAACGACGAGTGGATCAAGACCCGCTCGGGCATTTCCGAGCGGCGCATCGCCGGGCCGGACGAAAATCCCTCGGACATGGGCGCCAAGGCCGCCGCGCAGGCGTTGCAGAACGCGGGACTGAATCCTGCGGACATCGACCTGCTCATCGTGGCGACGATGACGCCGGACGTCCCCTTCCCCTCGACCGCTTGCCTCCTGCAGGCGAAGCTCGGGCTCCGCCGCGACATCCCCGCCTTCGACATCTCGGCCGCGTGTTCGGGCTTCGTCTTCGCCCTCCAGGTCGGCACCGACATGTTGCGCTCGGGCCGTTACCGCCGCGCGCTCGTCATCGGGGCCGAGAAACTTTCCAACGTCATCGACTGGCAGGACCGCACCACGTGCGTCCTCTTCGGCGATGGGGCGGGGGCCGCCGTCATCGAAACCACGGAGACGCCCGGCGTCGGCATCCTCGGCAACCTGCTGGGTTCCGATGGGGTCAACGCCGAGCTCATCCATTGCGTGGCCGGTGGTTCCGCCAAGCCGGCCACCGCCCAGACGATGGCCGACCGCGAGCACTGCCTCCGCATGAACGGCAAGGAAGTCTTCAAGCTCGCCGTCCGCGTGATGTCCGAATCCTGCCAGCGCGTCCTCGCCCAATGCGGCGTGAGTTCGGACGAAGTCGCTTGGTTCATCCCGCACCAAGCGAACTACCGGATCCTGGAAGCCGTCGCCAGCCAACTGAACGTGGGCCTCGACCGCTTCCCCTCGAACCTCGATCGCTACGGCAACACCTCCGCCGCCTCGATCCCGCTCGCCCTCGAAGAAGCCTGGCGCAACGGCAAGATCAAGCACGGCGACCTCGTCCTGCTGGTCGCGTTCGGCTCCGGCCTCACCTGGGGCGCAACCCTTCTCCGCTGGCATGAACCTCGTCGCTAAACCTTTCCTCGCAGCCTGCTGCCTGCTGAGCCTTTCGGTTTCGGCCGAACTCATCCATCAAGACGGTGGCTGGCGCCTCAAGCCCGGCACCACCTCGGACACCAAGCCCACGAGCCGCACGGAGGCCGTCCTCAAGACGATCGACCAAGCCGAGAACCTGGCGATCATGCGCGAAGACCGCGCCGCCCTCTCGCTCTGGAACCGACTGATCGAAGATGAAGCCGGCACCGACGCCGAAGCGGTCGCCCTCCTCGGACGCGCGCGCCACTACGCGAAGTCGGGCCAGTTCGACAACGCGGAGGCCGACCTCGACACCCTCTTCAAGGGCCATGCGAATTTCTCCGGCTTCGGCTTGGCCGTCCAGCTCGCCTTCGACTTGGCCGGTCAATACGAACGCGGCGAACGCCGCTACCTCGGCGGCTGGTTCCCTTGGTTCAAGGACCCCCTCCACGCCCTGACCATCTACGACAAGATCCTGAAGGTCGCGCCCAACGGGCCCGTCGCCGAAGAGAGCCTCATCAAAGCGGCCCGCCTGGCCGAGCGCGAAGACCGCAAGGAAATCTACAATGAGATGCTGGAGCGCATCGTGAGCGACTACGCCACCTCCAAGCATGCCCCCGAAGCGCTGGAGCGGCTGGCCAGACTGCGCGGCTCCGAGTCGCTGGGCCCCGACTTCGACCAAGCCTCCACGCTGGAATCGGCCGACCACTGGCGCACGCTGGCGGATCAATTCCCCGGCAACCGGCGCGCCCAACAGTCCGCCGAACAGATCAAGGAACTCCGCGACCGCGCGGCCCGCGGCCGCCTCAACCTCGGAAAGTTCTACTGGTTCAAGCGCAACAACCCGGAAGCCGCCAAGTTGATGGCCAACGCGTGCCGCAGCCTGGCGCCGGAATCGGAAGCCGCCAAGGAGGCGGAAGCCTTGCTCGCCGAAATCCAGGCCAACCCCGCGCCGCCGAAGACCGTCGCCGACCGCCTCCTCGGCGTCTACCCGCGCCCTCGCTCGAACACCGAAGCCAAGCCCACGGCCGTCGGCGATGAACTCGATACGCTCGGCTTCCGCAAGGATGCGACGAAGCCCGCCACCGAAACCGAACGCCGCTGATGCGCCTCCTCGCCCTCCTCGCCACCGCCGTCCTGGCGGGATGTTCCGCCTACCAGCTGGGCGGCCCCAAGCCGGCCTTCTCCCGCATCGAGGTCCTGCCGATCCGCAACGCCACGGCGCGCCCGGGGCTGCAAGCCATCTTCCAGGAGAAGCTCATCGAAGACCTCGGACGCGACCCGCGCATCAAGGTCGGCACCGGTGGCGCCAAGCTCGACGTCGAGGTCGTCACTTACCGCCGCGACGGCCTGACGACGAAGTCGACCGATGCCTACAGCTATTCGAGCTACCGCGTGACGGTGGTCGCGCGGTGCACGCTCACCACGGACGCCGGCCAGAAAATCCTGTTCAAGGACCGCAACTTCACCGCGGTGACGACGCTCCAAGTCACCGGCGATGCCGCCTCGGAAGAGCGCAGCCTCGCGCCCGGCCTGCTGGGCGATCTCGCCGCGCAGATCCGCGAAGCCGCCACCACCGCTTGGTAACATGCCCACCCCGGTCGTCGCCCCCTCCCTCCTCGCCGCCAACCACGGTGAATTCATCGCCGGCCTGCGCGCGATCGAAGAGGCCGGGCTGACTTGGGTCCACCTCGACATCATGGATGGGCATTTCGTGCCCAACATCAGCTTCGGTCCGCAGGTCATCGCCGATCTCCGGCCTCGATCGAAACTCCATTTCGACGTGCACCTGATGCTCACGCATCCGGACCGCTTCGTCGCCGCCTTCGCCAAAGCCGGCGCCGAGCGCCTCACCGTGCACATCGAAGCCGCGCACGACATGGGGCAGACGTTGGCGGCGATCAAGGCCGCCGGACTCAAGGCGGGCATCGCCATGAACCCCGACGGCGATCCGCGACGTCTCCTGCCCTACCTCGATGCCGTCGACCTCGTGCTTTGCATGACCGTCTTCCCCGGCTTCGGCGGCCAAGCCTTCATCCCGAGCGTCCTCGACAGCATCCGCTTCCTGGCGGCCGAACGGCGCGCGCGCGGCTTGGACTTCCGCCTGGAAGTCGATGGCGGCGTCAACGCCGAGACCGGCCTCCTTTGCCGCGCGGCGGGGGCGGAGACGCTCGTGGCCGGCACCGCGTTCTTCAAGGCGCCGGACCGCAAGGCGTTCGTCGCCGGACTGACCGCTTAAGCGGCCGCGGGCGGCGAGGGATCCGCGCCCAAAGCCTTTTCCTTCTGCAGGCGCAGCTGACCGCACGCCGCATCGATGTCATGGCCCTTCTCGCGACGCAGCGTCGCGGTGACGCCCAAGGCGCGGAGCTCCTTCACGAACCGATCCTGGCGGGTGATGGATGGACGGACCCACGGCAGCCCCTGCACGGTGTTGTAGGGAATGAGGTTCACGTGGGCATGGAGTTCGCGGGCGATGGCCGCCAGCTTGCGGGCCTGATCGAGCGAATCGTTGATGTCCTCGATCAAGATGAACTCCAACGTGAGCATGCGCCCATGGGTGCGGGCGAAAGTCTTGGCCGCGGGGATGAGCTGCTCGAGCGGATACTTGCGGTTCACCGGCATGATCTGTTCGCGTACCTCGTTGGTCGCCCCGTGGAGGCTGATGGCGAGGCGGAAGCCGAGGTCTTCCTCGGCGAGCTTCAGGATCTTGGGGACGACCCCCGAAGTGGAGATGGTCACGCGACGGGCGCCGAAGCCGAAGCCCCAAGCCGCGTTCACCGTCTTGAGCGCGGCCAGCAGGTTGTCGTAATTGGCGAGCGGCTCCCCCATCCCCATGACCACGATGTTGTCGAAAGAAGCCAACCCCTCGGCGGCGCGGGCCGGGTCGGCCTGGTCCTCGATACGGCAGACCTGGACCAACTGGGAGACGATTTCACCGACGGATAGGTCGCGTTTCCAGCCCTCGAGGCCGGAAGCACAGAACTTGCAGCCATAGGCGCAGCCCACCTGCGTCGAAATACAGATAGTCCGACGGGACTTGTCTTGCCCCACCCCCTCCATGGGGGCCCGGATGATGACGGTCTCGATGAGGGAACCATCCCGGAGGCGTTGCAGGAGCTTCTGGGTGACGTCCGAGGCCGTTTTCTTACCCAAAACCTCTGTGGCAGAAAAGTCGTAATTATCTGACAACCAAGACCTTAAGTTGGCTGGAAGGTTAGTCATGACCTCGGCGTTTTCGGCCCGCTTAGGGTAGAGCCAGGCAAAGACCTGACCTGCCCGGTAGCGGGGGTGGCCAGCCTCGGCGAGACGGGCACCGAGGCTATCGGGCGTCTCCCCGTGAATGGAGGGTTTTTCGGGCTTAAAAGCCATGATTGAGCGCGGCGGAGTGGCTGGCGATCGAGCAGGGCCCGAGACGGACCCGCCTTCCTGCTTGCAAGTGAGATTTGTTATGCCCAAAACCACTTTTTGCAATGAGCAACAAGGCCCCCAACCCACAAGGTGGAAAAATCAACGCTCTGGAGAATACCAAGACCAAGGTATCCGAAGGACAGACCGGATTCTGCCTCCATCAAGCTTGGGGCATCGGCATCATCCGTGCCTTCGACGCCGCGACCAACCGCTTCACCGTCGACTTCCCCGAACAGGCCAAGAAAGGCCATGTCATCGATGCCGCGTTCTTCGCCGGCAAGATCGACATCATCGACTCCAACTCCCTGGTCGCCCAGGCCTACTCCGACGAAGGCAAGGCCAAGGTGGCGGCCCTCGTCTCCGACGATCCCGCCGGCCTCGTGAAGGCCCTCCTCGCCGAGCTGCCGACGGGTGAATGCTCCTCCTACGCCCTCGAAGCCAACCTCGAGCGCGTCCACTTCGCGTCCCTCGCCTCCGGCAAGGACCGCGCCGCCGCCTTCAAGGCTTGGTGGACCAAGGGTCGGGCCGCCCTCCGCAAGGACCGCGCCATCCTCATCCCTGAGCGCAAGGGCGGCAACTACGCCCTCCTCGAAGCCCCGGTCGACCTCGGCGAAGACCTCTACGCCCAGTATGAGCTGGCCCCCAATTTCGAACGCAAGCTGGCCCTCCTCGAAGAACTCGCCGAGAGCTCTTCCGCCGAGACCCGCTCCGCCGCCACCGAAGCCAACCTCGCCAAAGTCTCGAGCGACCTCGCCAAGGCCGTCGCCGGCCTGACCGGTTCGCGCCGCTCGGCCAACCTCCCGAAGGTGCTCTGCGCCATCTGGAACCGCGACAAGTTCTTCCGCACCGCGGTGGAAACCGTCGAAACCTTCAGCCCGACGGCCTCGGACATCATCGCCCTCTGCGACGAAAACGACCTCGCGCACGTCGCCCTGAGCATCCCGCACACGACCGAGAAGATCCGCAGCCTCCTCGACCTCGTCCGCGCGCACCACGGCGACCACTGGTCCGACCGCGCCTTCGACCTTCTCCGCAACCGCGACATCGGCGGCACCAAGAGCGGCTCCGCCAAGCTCGTTTCGGAGTGCATCTCCTACCTCTGCGACGCCGGCCTCAGCGCCCACGTCGGCCAGCGCTTCGCGCAGTGGCTCGAAACCCGCGAGCTCCGTCCGCCGGTCATCATCTGGGTCATCAAGAACCGCGACTCCAAGAAGTACGCCGAAATCGTCGCCCCGCTCATCGTCCCGAGCTTCCTCGGCTCCATCCTGGCGAGCATCGACACCGAAGCCCTCGAATCGAACTCGACCGCCCGCATCCCGCTGGCCAACGAACTCATCAAGGACAAGGCCCTCATCGCCGACATCATCGCCCCGGCCGGCGGCAAGCAGGCCGACAGCGAGACCATCTTCGACCTGGCCCGCATCATGCTGCGCAACCAAGGCTTCGACAAGATGACGAAGAACTCGCTCCTCGCGCGCCTCGCCAAGATCGAACCGCACGTCCAGCGCCTCGTCCAGTCCCGCCAGGACGACTCCACCGTCGAAAAGGAACTGGTGGTCTCCAAGCACAGCAAGGAAGCCCGCGAAGCCGAACTCACCGACATCGTGCAGGTCAAGCTGCCGGCCGTGAAGGAAGCGATCCAGATCGCCAAGGAACACGGCGACTTGCGCGAGAACTCCGAGTACAAGATGGCCCGTCAGGACCATGACACCCTTTCCGCCCGCCGCGCCGAGCTCGATGCGATGCTCAAGAAGGCCCGCGTGACCGACTTCACCGAAGCCACCACCGCGCTGGTGTCCATCGGCTCGACCGTCAAGTTGCTCCGCGAATCCGACAAGTCCGAGGTGACCTACGACATCCTCGGCGCTTGGGATGGCCAACCGGAGGTCAACATCTTGGCCTACGTTTCGCCGCTGGCGAAGCAGTTCCTCAACCGCAAGCCGGACGAGTCCTTCACGACCAACATCAACGGCAAGACCGAGAACTGGAAAGTCCTCTCGATCCGCCGCTGGGTGGACAAGAAGTAAGCTCCGGCCGGAGCGCCCCGACGAAGCCCCGGTTTTCCGGGGCTTCCTCTTTTGACATGGAGGCGAAGGACCTCCAAGGTGTGCCCATGCCCGACCCTTGGGAATCCCTGCGCCTGCTCGCCGACCCTACCCGGGCGCGGATTCTTTTCTTGCTGGCGAAGGGCGAACTCTCCGTCGGCGAACTGCAGGAAATCCTCGGCATGCGCCAGTCGCGCATCTCCACGCACCTCTCGTTGCTCCGCAAGGCAGGCTTGGCCGCCGACCGTCGTGACGGGAAGCACTCCTACTATGCCCTGACGCCGAACCTACCAAACGGCGTGAGCCAGATCCTGGAGGCGGCGCTGGCCGCGACAGCTCAGGACGCCACGACGGCGGCGGACCAACGGGCTTTCAAGCGCCTCGCCGAGAAACGCCGCCGTAAATCGGAGCAGCACTTCAACCTCGTGGCCGATCGACTGGGACGGAATTACTGCCCAGGCCGTTCCTGGGAATCTATCGGCCAGATGCTCCTCCTCCTGACCCCCAAGGTACGCATCGCCGACCTCGGGGCCGGCGACGGCACGGTTTCCCGGCTACTGGCCCGACAGGCGGAATTCGTCCATTGCGTCGACAATTCGCCCAAGATGGTCGCACTAGGAAGAGAACTTGCTGATAAAGAAGAACTTAAGAATGTAGACTACGTCCTGGGTGACATCGAAAAAGTTCCCCTCAAGGACCGGAGCGTCGACCTCGCCCTGCTCAGCCAAGCCCTCCACCACGCGGAAAATCCCCGAAAAGCCCTTTCGGAGGCGTTCCGCATCCTGAAACCCGGCGGTCGATTGCTCATTTTAGACCTTCGGGCCCACCGTTTCGAGAAGGCGCGTGAACTTTATGCCGATCGCTGGCTGGGCTTCAAAGAAAACGACCTGCATGACTGGATCGAGGAGGCAGGGTTTACGCATTCCGAGGTCCGAGTCGTCGCAAAAGAAGTCCAGGAACCCCATTTTGAAACGCTGCTCGGCAGCGCCCTGAAGCCTAACCGCTGATTATTAAGTCTCAGCACAAGGACGGGGCCATTTCGGGATCAAGTTGGGAATAAAATCGGGGGGATAGTGCTTGGCAGTATCCGCCTGAAAGGGCTATTTTCGCACCCTCCCCATTGAGGCCTCCCCGCCTCACCTCATCTCCGATGGTTACCCAAGAGTCTCGCACCTACAAGTTGGCCAAAGCTGCCATCCTTGCCGTCCTTATCGCCGTCATCCCGGCAACGACCGCCCTGCGTGCCCAGGGAGCGCCCGCCGCGGCCAAGGTCCAGGAGGATCCGCTGACCGCGCAGTACAACAAGACGATGGCGGAGATCGACAAGAAGCAGTTCACCGCCGCGCTGAAGAACCTCGAGGACCTCGACAAGAAAGTCGCGAACATGGGTCCGGCCATGCAGGCGACCGTCTGCTTCCATCGCGCCCGCACCTATTACCTGATGAAGGATTGGGCGAAGGCCGACGCCGAGATCAACACCTTCCTGACGAAATACCCGGAAGGCACGGGCAAGATCATCGACGACAACGACAACATGCGCGGCGTCGCGCAGCTGACGCTCGTCGAAGTGTACGCCAACCAGTCCAAGTGGGACCCGGCCCTCGACCTGCTCAAGATGCTCCGCACCAACCCGCTGGTGCAGCCCAAGGATCGCGTCAACGCCTACACCCTTTCCGCCCGCGTCGTCGAAGAAAAGTCGAAGAGCGGCTCGGAGGAGGAGAAGAAACAAGCCCTCGGGCAAGCCGTGGGCCTGCTCAAGCAGGCGACCGCCGGCGGCTTGGGGACCCCGGAAGCCCGCGAAGGCGGCATGCGCTTGGTCGAGGTCTACACCAAGCTCGGACTCGTCAAGGAAGCCGAACAGCTGAAGGCCGAAATCGACGCCAAAGGCACGGGCTCGCCGGCGGAAATCGTCCGCTCGAACTTCCAGCGCATCGAAATCGGCGACGCCCGCTTCGAGGCCGGCGAAAACGCCTCCGAAACGAAGGCCAAGGAAGAACTCTACCGCCAGGCGCTCGCCAGCTACCAAGGCGCCCTGCGCCGCGCCACCGTCAATCGTTCGGTCACCAAGGCCGTCGAGATGAAGCAGGTGGACTTGGACAAGATCGTGAAGGACAACCCCAAGCCGACGCCGGAGGCCACCGAGAAGATCGAGAAGGCCCGCGCGGAACTGGAAACCTTCAAGACCATCCAGAGCGATTTCGAGAAGAACAAGGACTACGACGCCTTCATCTCGTACCGCATCGGCCTCTGCCTCCTGGAGCTCAAGCGCCCGTGGGAAGCGTTCGTCGCCTTCCGCGACATCTTCGAGAACAATCCGGGGTTCTCCAAGGTCTCCGGCGCCTACTACTACTACATCCTCGCCCTCCGCGAAATCGGCCGCAACGGCGAGGCTCAGGCGAAGTGCAAGGAGTTCCTCTCCAAGTACCCGGACGCCGAAGAAGTCTCCATGGTGGCCGTCATCCTCGGCTCCATCTCGCAGGATCGGGAAGAATTCGAAGAAGCCATCGGCCACTACAACTGGGCGAAAGCGAACGTGAAGAAGATGGACCCCTCCACCTTGGAGGAAATCGACTTCCGCATCGCCTGCTGCCACTTCGCCCACGTCGATTGGGACAAGGCCCGCATCGCCCTCGACGAGTTCCTCGGCAAGTACCAGCGCTCCTTCGCCAAGGAGCAGGCGATGTACATGCGCGCCCTGTGCTGGTTCTACCAAGGCAAATACAAGGAAACCAAGGTCGGCTTCGACGAGTACCAGAAGGCCTACCCCAAGGGTGAATACCTCGCCGACGTCCGCTACCGCCAAGCCATCGTCAAGTTCGGCGTCAACCCGCCTGAAATCGAAGCCACCATCGCCCTCTGCAACGAGTGGCTCCGGGACTACGGCGTCAGCAAGGTCGAGAGCATCGTCAACCAAGTGCCCGAGGTCCACACCCTCATCGGCGACGCGGCGATTCGCGTGGCGACGGAATTGGACAAGGACATCGCGACGGCGGACAAGAACCTGCGCACGAACGCCGAGCCCGCCCTGAAGGCCAAGTATAAGGCCGAGAAGGAGCGCCTGGAGAAGGAAAAGGAAACCCAAACCGTCAAGGCGATCGACGCCTACATCGCGGCCGCTCGTTCGGGTCGGACCAACCCCAACGCCCTGGACTTCGTCCTCCGCGAACTCGGCAAACTCCTCCCCGGCCGGGGCGAACACGCGCGCATGCGCGACCTTTACAAGGAAGTGTACGACTGGGACCATGCCGACCCCAAGTCGCTCAACTACCTCTACGAAGTCATCAAGGCCACCGAGCGCATGGGCGATAAACCCGAGTTCGCCCAGCAGGCCGACGCCGTGCAGAAGCGTTTCAGCGCCCAGCTCGCCGCCGCCCGCAAGAAGGTCGATGACCTCGTGAAGACCAGCGGCAAGCCCGAGGAAGTCACCGCGGCCAAGGCCGCCGTGGCCAAGCTCTCCACCGAACTCGCGGCCGAACTCGACGTCGTCGAAAAGGCCCGCCAGGCCAGCATCCTCGCCGCCAAGACCGAAGCCCTCGGCATCCTCTCCGGCGCGGTCGCCGAGTCCATCAACGACCGCAAGCAGGAGGGTTCCGAAAAACTCATCCTCTTCCTGGCCGAAAAGCTCGCCCGCAAGGTGAAGCGCGTGAAGCCCGGCATGGCGGTCGACCCGAACGCCTACACCGCGGCCAACGCCGAGGACGAGATCACGAAGCTGCTTCGCCTCGAGGAAAACAAGGATTCCCTCATCGCGCAGGCCCGTGGCTTCTTCGCCAAAGGCCAGTTGGCGACCTTCCTCCGCGACCCCGTCAAGGCGGACAGCTACTTCAAGAAGATCTCCGCGAACTACAAGGCGGAGGAGCTCAGCCCCACCATCCTTGCGATTGTCGGCGACCACATGCTCGCCAAGGGCGAGACCAAGAACTCCGAAACCTATTTCCAGTACATCATGGAGCACCATCGCTCCTCGGAGTACGCGGACTTTGGCTTCGCCGGCCTGGCGGAAATCCGCCTGACCCAGAAGAAGTACAAGGAAGCCCTCGAACTCTGCGCCGAGGCCATCGATAACAGCGTCGTGATGTCGAAGGAGAAGGAAATCCGCTTCACCAAGGCCCGCGCCCTCGCGGAAACCAAGAAGTACCCCGAGGCCAAGGCCGAATTCGAAGAAATCGCCAAGACCAAGGAGTGGAAGGGCGAGACGACCGCCGGCTGCCTCTATTGGCTGGGCCTCATGGAAGAGCGTCAAGGCAACCATGCCGAAGCCGTCGCCTACTACCGCCGCACCTACCAAGCCTGGAAGAAGTACGAGGTCTGGTCGGCCAAGGCCTACCTCGGCGCCGCCCGCCTCTTCGCCACGAAGCTCGACCAAAAGAAGGAAGCGAAGGAAATCATCACCGAGATGCTGTCCAAGGACCGGATCAAGGACACCCCTGAGGCCGCCGAAGCCCGCATCCTTTCGACCAAACTCTAATCGACCATGCGTCCCGCCGTCCGCTCCATCCTGACCGTCGCGCTTCTCTGCGCGGCCGCCCAGTCCTTTGGCCAAACCCTCATCTTCAAAGGGGGCGAACGCTGGGAAGTGAACGACCCCTTCAAGTTGGACAACTCCGTCCCGCCCAAGCAGGTGATCGACCCCAAGAAGGGCACGATCAGCAGCCTCAAAGGCACGGTCGTCCGCACCGTCAATTCCGGCGGCACCGACATCGAGTCGACCCGCAAGCTCGCCGAAGTCGAACGCATCATCTGGCCGACCGTCGATAAGCTCACGGAGGCCCAGCTCTTCGTCAGCCGCGGCGAGCCCGGCAAGGCCCTCGATAGCGTCGAACCCATCATCAAGTTCTTCGATGCGTTCAAGAAGACCCCCGGTTCCCTCTGGCTGAAGGCCTCCATGGTGAAGCTGGATGCCTTGGATCGCCTGGAAAACGACGCGGTCATCGGCGCCTTCCTCGACAACCTCGAGAAGAACGACGACGGCTCCAGCCCTGAGTTGCAGAGCAAGATCAAGTTGGCCCGCCTCATGCAACGCGCCCGCCGCGGCGAGCATGACACGGTCATCACCGAGGCTGCGGACCTCATCTCCAAGCTGGATGATCCGGACGTCCTCGCCCGCCTGCACATCGTCAAGGGCGGCTCGCTCCTCGCCACCAAGAAGTACGAAGCGGCCATGAACACCTATCTCCGCGTCCCGGTCTTCTACGGCGCGCAAGCCGAGCACCTCCCCAAGGCCTTGCTCGGGGCCGCCCGGGCCTTCCGCGGCATGGATAGCCCCGCCACGAAGGAGCAGCGCCTGGAGGAGATCTCCAACCGCTACCTCCGCGACCTGATCGCCACGTTCCCGGTCTCGAAGGAAGCCGAGGAAGCGAAGAAGCTCCTCCCCAAGGAAGACCGGCTCGCGGCCGAAGCCGAGGCCGCCAAGATCAAGGACGCCGCCGTCATCCCCGAGGCGACGGCCAAGCCCGATGCCCCGAAGGCGGACAACGCCAACAGCAACGAAGCCAACAAGTGAGACCTTGCTCCTTTTCTAATCCCAAACTAAACCATCCCCACACCCGCAGCGTTCCCATGAAGAAACTCCGCTCCTCCCTATTCACCTTGGGCCTCCTCGGCCTGATGACCGTCGTCGCCTCCGCGGCCGAAGGCGGCGTCAAGGAAAAGACCCTCCTCGATCTCTTCGAAGAAGGCGGTTGGGTCATGTACCCGATCACCATCGCCTCCGTGGCCATGATCTGGTTCATCGTCGATGGCTGGATCCGCACGAGCGAAAAGAAGCTCTACCCCGCCGGTCACGTGACCCAGCTCCGCGAACTCTTCCAGCGCGGCGACTACCCGGGCGCCTATAATTTCGCCAAGAACGCCGGCTCCCCGGTCGCTGAAGTCGTGCGCGCCGGCGTCGCCTTCACCCCAGATGGCAAGGTGATGACCGAAGAGGCCATCATCTCCGAAGTCACGCGCATCCAAGGCGAACTCTTGGGCCGCGCCTCCTACCTCTCCGTCATCGGCGTCTGCACCCCGATGATCGGCCTCACCGGCACCGTGACGGGCATGATGAAGGCCTTCGACAAGCTCGGCTCCTCCGGCGTGGGTGACCCTTCCCAGCTCGCTGAAGCCATCGGCGAGGTGCTCGTGGCAACCGCCGCAGGTCTCTTCATCGCAATCCCGGCGTTCATCTGCTACTACCTCCTCCGCAACCGCATCACCAAGGGCATCCACGACATCCAAGAGATCGTCACGGGTCTCTTCCGCGCCTTCCCCTACGACGAAGTCGCTGGCCACGCCATCGGCGACGAAGTGATCTACGCCGCGAAGCCCGACTGGAACGCCTCCCCGGCGGAAGTCGCCCCTGAAGCCCCCAAGGCCTAAGGTTTCCTCCACCCCTTAAACCCACACAAGAACCATGGCAGGCGGAGGCGGAGGCGGAGACGGGGAACCCGAGTTCCAGGTGGCGCCGATGATCGACGTCCTCCTGGTGTTGCTCATCTTCTTCATGTCGATCACCTCGGCCCAGGTGCTCAAGGTCGACAAGAACATCGCCCTGCCCGTGGCCTCCCACGGCGTGAAGCGCGATGACAAGGCCGCCGCCGGCCTGATCAACATCTCCTGGGACAAGAACACCGGCCAGGCGAAGTACAAACTCGACGACCGGGAGCTGGACATCAACGACAAGGACGGCATCGCCAAGGAGTTGGCGGCCCGCAAGGGCACGAACGAGAAGTTCCGCCTGCTCATCCGCGCCGATCGCCAGTGCCACGCCAAGTACATCTCCAAGGCCCTCGAGTGGGGCGCCGAAGCCGGGATCGACAACATCGCCTTCTCGGGCCTCAACCGCGAAGAATAAGCCATGAAACAAGCCCCCCAAGAAACGTCCGCCGACGCTGGCTTCCAGATCGCCCCGATGATCGACGTGGTCTTCGTGATCATGCTCTTCTTCATGGTGATGGCTGGAGCCGTGAAGGTGGAACACGAACTGAAGACCACCCTCCCGGGCAATGCCGAGACGGCCAAGGAAACCGAGATGCCCGACGAAATCACCATCGGCGTCTCGGAGAACGGCACGATCACGATCAACGAGGACCCCGTCGGCCAGCCCAATGACAAGACCTTGGAGAACCTCTACAACGAGATGTCGAAGATGGCCGCGGCCGCCAAACAGTCCAAGACCAAGCTGCTCATCACGGTCCAAGCCGAAGAGGCCGCCAAGTACGAACGCGTGATCAACGTCCTCGACGTGCTGGCCCGCGCCGACATCACCAACGTGACCTTCGCGGTGGCGGAGCCGGAATAAGCCCGAGCGGCGGCGAGCAAAGGCCGTCTTCTGAGGCAACCACCTCAAACGGGTAGACTTGCCAAGTCGGCACACGACCTTTTCATCAAAGGCATGAAATTCACCGCTTTCCTCCTGCTTCTCCTCAGCCTCGGCCTCTCCGGCTGCATCATCGTCATCGAGCAGGCCAAGGAAAAGAAGGAAGCCCCGGCTCCGGCCGCGAAGTCCGAAGCCAAGTAAGGCTCCGCCCTTGGCCGCTTAGGCGAAGCCTTGCGTGGAATCGATGACGCGGCGCACGGCCTCGTAATCGTTGCCGATGCTCAGCGGCGCCGGCTTGGGTAGTTCGTAGGGGAAGCTCGCCGCCCGACTGTCGCCAAAGGCGGCCTCGAGGATGTCCGGGAACTTGGCCGGATGGGCCGTACCAAAGACGACGACATGCAGGTCGTCGTTGCCAGGCTGTGCCAACAGGTCTTCGGCCGCCTTCCAACCGACCGCGGTATGCGGACAGAGGACATAACCACCCGCGGCGCGGACGCGGCGCATGGTGTCCAAGGTCGCGGCATCGTCGATGGTGACGGCCGAGACCGCCGGGCCACCTTGGCGCCACGCGAGGAGCCGATCCAGGTTGTTCGGGGCACCGATGTCCATCGCGTTGGAGGCGGTCGGCGTCGAACGCCGAGGCTGGTAATGGCCCGTCGCGAAAAGCTCCGGCAGGGGCGAATTGATGTTCGTCGCGGCGACCAGGACCTCGACCGGCAGGCCCATCCGCCGGGCGAGCTGGACGGCTCCGACGTTGCCGAGATTGCCCGAGGGGACGACGATGCCGAGACGGCGACCGGCGGCGACCTGACGGCGGACATGGAACGCGAACGGGACCTGCGCGATGAGGCGAATCGGGTTGATCGAATTCGCGGTGAGGAGCGGACCGACCCGGCGCAAGGCATCGTCCGCCAAGGCGCGCTTCACCAAGGCCTGGCAGTCGTCAAAGGTGCCATCGACCGAGAGAGCGACGACGCCCGGGCGCGCGCGGGCGATCTGCGACTCCTGCACCGGGCTGACGCCGATGCGGGGATAAAGGACGACCGCACGCACCCCGGGTACTCCGGAGCATGCCTCGGTCACGGCGCCACCGGTGTCCCCCGAGGTGGCCGCGAGGATCGTGAAACGCGGGTACTCGGCGCCGAGCACGTGGGCCGTGACGCGCACCAGCAGGCGCACGGCGAAATCCTTGAACGCGGCCGAGGGGCCTTGAAACAGTTCGAGCACCTGGATGCGGTCGGCGGCCTGCCCCGCGAAGCCTGGGGGATGCACCAACGGCACAGGGAAGTTGAACGCCTCCTGGCAGAGGCGACGGAGCACGTCAGCCCCGAGTTCTTCGCGGAGGAACGGCGCGATGACCGCCTCGGCGAGGTCGGCGTAGCCGTCGGCATGGTGCGCGGCGACGAAGCCGGCCGGAATCTGCGGAATGACCGACGGCACCCAAAGCCCGCCCTTGCCGGGCATCGAGGCCAGGAGCACCTCACGCAGGCTGGCGCGCTGCGTGGCGTCGGCGGTCGAGACGAACTCGAGCTTACTTCTGGGAGAGGACATGGACGCCCTTGGGGTTGATGCGCGAGACGTACTGGGTGGCCTTGATGGGCACCGACTCGAAGACGGTGGCGACGGCCGCGGCGACGCGGCGGGCCGTGGCTTCGCCTTCGCATAAGGCGAAGACGCTCGGACCCGCGCCGGAGATGGAGAAACCCAGCGCCCCGGCGGCGAGGGCCTCGCGCTTGGCGCGATAGAACTCCGGGATCAGGCGCTGACGGTGGGGCTCGGCGATGAGGTCGACCACCGAACGGCCGATGAGCGCATAGTCGCTTTGGTAGAGGCCGCAAATGAGGCCACCGAGGTTGCCGCTCTGCTGCGTCGCGGTCTCCAGCTGGATATGCCGCGGCATGATCTCGCGGGCGACCTTGGTCAGCACGACGATATCCGGGTGCACCACCGCCGCCCACAGGTCCTGCGGGATCGGGATGTTGTGGACGTCGAGCTCCGCGTTGGAACGGATCAGCGTGATGCCGCCCAGCAGGCAAGGCCCGACGTTGTCGGCGTGCCACGCGCCATCCGCGGCGGCTTCGCCTGCGACGACGAACGGGAGGAGCTGCCGACGGGTCAAGGGCTCGCCCAGCAATTGGTTCACGGCGAAAGCGCCACCGACCGCGCTGGCCGCGCTCGAGCCCAAGCCGCTACCGAAAGGCATCTGCTTGTGGATTTCCATCTCGATGCCGAGATCGGTCCGCCCCAAGTGGCGCAACAGGTCCAAGGCCGCGACGCCGGCGGTGTTCAACTTGGGGTCCAGCGGCAGGCGACCATCATCGCCGGTGATCTTGGTGATGCGGAAGCCAGGCTGGGGCGAAGAACGGACGATAATCTCGTCGCCCGGAAGTTCGATGGCGAAGCCGAGCACGTCGAAGCCGCAAGCCACATTGGCCACGGTGGCAGGCGAGAAAACCCTGACTTCTTGGAGTATTTGTTTGGTCATATCGGCCCCTAAATCGGTGGAGAAAGACCTTTCGGGTTGCCTCCCCACGGGTCAACGGTGAACATGAGCGTTACCGAGCCTAAAATGCCTAAAAGAACTCACCAGTTCGGGTTCGTGACCGTCGCGGCCGCCTCCCCCTCCCTTCGTTTAGGTGACCCGGCGGCTAACGCTCACTTGGCCATCCAAGCGCTCGAGAAGGCCTCGGCCGAAGGTGCCGAAATCGTCGTCCTCCCGGAACTCTGCCTCACCGGGTACAGTTGCGGCGACCTCTTTGGCCAACGCACCCTCCTCCAAGGCGCCCTGAAGGGCTTGGGCCAGGTGGCTGAGGCCACGGCCCGCCTCGGCCTCACCGCCCTCGTGGGGCTGCCGCTGGAGGTCTCCGGGCGCCTCTTCAACGCCGCCGCCTTCATCTCTCGCGGCAAGATCCTCGGCATCGTCCCCAAGACCCACCTGCCGAACACCGGCGAGTTCTACGAGCAACGCTGGTTCGCTTCCGCCCGCGTCGCTCCGGTCAAGGAAATCGACCTCCTCGGCCAGACCGTCCCCTTCGGCACCGACCTCCTCTTCCAAGCCTCCGACCTCCCGGACTGCGTGGTCGGGATCGAGCTGTGCGAAGACCTCTGGGCCGTCGAACCGCCCAGCGGGGCCCAAGCCCTCGCCGGCGCCACCCTGCTCTGCAACCTCTCGGCCAGCGACGAACTCCTGACCAAGGCCGCCTACCGTCGCGACCTCGTGCGCGCCCAATCCGCCCGTTGCCTCGCCGCCTACGTCTACGCCGCGGCCGGGGCTGGGGAGTCGAGCACCGACATCGTCTACAGCGGCCACGGCCTCATCGCCGAGAACGGCGTCGTCTTGGGGGAATCCGAACGCTTCCGCTTCGAACTCTCGCTCGTCGTCTCGCAGATCGACGTCGACAAGCTGCAGGCGGAACGCCGCCGCAACAGCACGTTCTTCGGCGCCCCCGCGACGCTCCAAGCCCGCGTCCGGTCGTTTGAACTGGGTCACCCCGCCGGCACGACGCCCAAGCTGCGCCGCCGCTTCAGCCAGCATCCTTTCGTGCCCTCGGACGCGCACCGCCGCGACGAACACAGCCAGGAAATCTTCGCCATCCAGTCGACCGGCCTCGCCCGTCGCCTGCGCCATACCGGCGCCCGCCACGTCGTCATCGGCGTCTCGGGCGGGCTCGACTCCACGCTCGCCTTGCTGGTGCTGCTCGAAGCCTTTGGCCGCCTCGGACTGGACCGCAAGGGCATCATCGGCGTGACCATGCCCGGCCCGGGCACGACGGTCCGCACGCGCATGAACGCGCTCAAGTTGATGGAGGCCCTCGGCGTCACCGCCCGCGAGATCCCCATCGGCGCCGCCGTCGAACGCCACCTCGCCGACATCCAGCATCCGCCCGGCAAGCACGACGTCACCTACGAGAACGCCCAAGCCCGCGAGCGCACGCAGGTGCTCATGGACGTCGCCAACCAGGCCGGCGGCTTCGTCGTCGGCACCGGCGACCTTTCCGAAGCCGCGCTCGGCTGGTGCACCTTCAACGCGGACCACATCTCCATGTACCACGTGAACATCGGCGTCCCCAAGACGCTGGTCCGTCACCTGGTCTCCTGGGCCGCGCACGCCCGCCATGTCGGACATGAACGCGCCTTGCTCGAGGACATCGTCGCCACCCCGGTCAGCCCGGAACTGTTGCCCCCGGGCGCCGACGGCGAAATCGCCCAACAGACGGAAATGCTCGTCGGGCCCTACGAGCTGCACGACTTCTTCCTGTACCACGTGATCCGCAACGGCTTCCGCCCCGCCAAGGTGCTGTGGCTGGCCGAACACGCCTTCACGGGCAAATACGACCACACGGAGATCCGCCACTGGCTGCGCTCGTTCCTGAGCCGTTTCTTCAGCCAACAGTACAAGCGTTCGGTGATGCCCGATGGCCCGAAGGTCGGCTCGGTCGCCCTCTCGCCCCGCGGGGATTGGCGCATGCCGTCCGACGCCGAGGCCACGGCGTGGCTTGCGGAAATCGCCTAAGGGTGTTTGTTAGGGGGCGTGACGACTCCCGTACGCACCCATCCCGCCGCCACGCAGGCCCTGCTCGCCCGCCTCGGCGCCGCCAAGGTCAAGACCGACGAAGCCACCTGCTTCGCGGCTTCCTTCGACAACATGCGCCTGTCCTTCATGCCCGAGGCGGTCATCCGTCCGGAGGTCGAAGACGATATCGGCGTCGTCCTCAAGCTCGCCAACGAACAGGGGATTCCCGTCACCGTCCGCGGCCGCGGCACCGGCAACACCGGCGCGAGCTCGCCGATCCGCGGCGGCTGGGTCATCCACCTCGACCACTGGGACAAGATCGAGATCGACCCGATTTCGGCGATGGCGACGGTGCAGCCGGGCGCCGTCACGGCCCGCATCAACGAGCTGGCCGCCGAACACGGCCTCTTTTTCCCGCCGGACCCATCTTCGCTGAAATACTGCAGCATCGGCGGCAACATCGCCACGAACGCCGGCGGCCTCCGCGCCGCCAAGTACGGCGTGGTCCGCGACCACGTCTACGCGCTCGAGGGCTTCCTCCCGACCGGCGAGAAGGTCACCTGGGGGGCACCGCTCCGCAAGTTCGTCAGCGGGCTCAACCTCCGCGACCTCTGGATCGGCTCCGAGGGCACCCTCGGGGTCATCACCAAGGCCACGCTCAAGCTGGTCAACAAGCCCAAGGCCCGCCGCACGTTCCTCCTGGCCTGTCGGACCGATGAAGGCGCCCTCGAGGCCGCCGCCGCCTTGATGGGCGCGCGCGTGAACCCTGCGGTCTTCGAGTTCCTCGACACACAGACGGTCGAAGCCGCCGAAAAGCGCCGCGGGAGCCGCGTCTTCTCCACGGCCGAGCTGCACGGCGTGGAAGCGACCCACGCCATCCTCCTCGTCGAAATCGACGGCCACCCCGCCGCCCTCGCCGAAGACGCGGTGAAGGTCCGCGCCTGGATCGCGAAATACGCCGTGGCTTTCCGCGAGACCGACGTCGAAGCCGAGGCCGAAGCGCTCTGGGACATCCGCCGGACCTGCTCGCAGGCGATGTACGCCTTGGGCAACGCCAAGCTGAACGAAGACATCGTGGTGCCGTTCCGGAGCTACGTGGAGCTGATCCGCTACACCCGCGAGGTCCGCGACCGCGTGGGCTTGGCGACACCGACCTTCGGCCACGCCGCCGACGGCAACTTCCACGTGCACATCATGTACGACCGCGACAATCCCGAGCACTGCCGCAAGGCCGAGCAGGCGATCTACGAGGTCATGAAGAAGGTCGTGGCGCTGGGCGGCGCCATCACCGGCGAACACGGCATCGGCATCGCGAAGTCGCCCTTCCTGCGCCTGCAGCATTCGCCCGCGGAAATCGGGGCGATGCTGGCGGTCAAGCGAGCCCTCGACCCGAACAACATCTTGGCCCCCGGCCAGATGTTCGAGCCCCTCAACGTCTGGGAGCACCGTCCGGTCAAGGTCACCCTCGCCTGGGACAAGCACTGAGCCATGGGCCGCACCGTCGCCGTCTTTGATTGGGATGGGGTCGTCGTCGACTCCGCCGTCGCCCATGAACGCTCCTGGGAGCAGCTCGCGGCCGAAGAGAAACGGCCCTTGCCGGCGGACCACTTCGTCCGCGGCTTCGGCAAGCGGAACGAACTCATCATCCCCGACATCCTGCAGTGGACGCGTGACCCGGCGGAGGTCCGCCGCCTGTCCTACCGCAAGGAGGAGCTCTACCGCGTCATCGCCCGCCAAGGCCACATCCGCGTCCTGCCCGGCGTCTTCGAACTGCTCCGCGCCCTCCAGGCCGCCGGCATCCCGTGCGTCATCGGCACGTCGACCCAGAAGGAGAACCTCGCGCTGGCGTTCGAGCTCTTCGGACTGGGCGTCTTCTTCCAAGGGGCGGTCAGCAGCGAAGACGTCACCCGCGGCAAACCCGACCCGGAGGTCTTCCTCAAGGCCTGCGCCTTGGCCAACGGCGACCCCGCGGCGTCCTTCGTGTTCGAGGATTCCTTCTCGGGCATCCAAGCCGGGCTTGCCGGCGGGTTCATCACCATCGCCCTGGCGACCACGAACTCGCGCGAGGCCCTGCGGCCCCAGAAGGCCCACCGCATCGTGAAGGACCTCTCGGAAGTCGACGCCGGCTGGCTCGTGCGCGGTCGCCTCGACTAACCAGCATGGAGTTCCGCCTGCATTCCGATTACCAGCCGATGGGCGACCAGCCCGCGGCCATCGCGGCCTTGGATGCGTCCCTCACGGCGGGGAACGCCCGCCAGACGCTGCTCGGGGTGACCGGTTCGGGCAAGACCTTCACGATGGCGAACCTGATCGCCCGCCAGCAACGGCCCGCGCTGATCATCTCGCACAATAAGACGCTGGCGGCCCAGCTCTACTCGGAGTTCAAGCATTTCTTCCCGGAGAACGCGGTCGAATACTTCGTCAGCTACTACGACTACTACCAGCCCGAGGCCTACGTCCCGCAGACGGATACCTTCATCGAGAAGGACTCGGCGATCAACGAGGACATCGAGCGCCTGCGCATCAGCGCCAGCAGCGCCCTGCTCTCCCGGCGCGACGTGATCGTGATCGCCTCGGTCTCCTGCATCTACGGCTTGGGTTCGCCCGAAGATTTCCTGGCGCTGATGATCCCGCTCCGCCAAGGCTTGGTCATCAAGCGGGACGAGCTCCTGACCCGCCTCGTCGCCAACCAATACTCGCGCAACGACGCCATCCTCGAGCGTTGCACCTTCCGCGCCCGCGGGGAGACCATCGACATCTGGCCGGCCTACATGGAATCGGCCATCCGGCTGGAGTTCTGGGGCGACACGCTGGAGCAGATCCGCGAGCTCGACGCCATCACCGTGCGCCCCGGCAAGACCCTCGACAAATTCGACCTCTACCCGGCGAACCAATACGTGACCTCGGCCGCCCGCGTGAAGACGGCGGCGGAGGCCATCCGGACGGAGCTCGAGGAGCGGGTCGCCTTCTTCGAGAAGTCCAACCGGCTCATCGAAGCCCAGCGCATCCGCATGCGCGTCGAACACGACCTCGAGATGCTGCGCGAAACGGGCTTCTGCTCGGGCATCGAGAACTACTCGATGCACATGGCCGGCCGGCGGCCCGGCGAGCGCCCCCATTGCCTCCTGGACTTCTTCCCCGAAGACCGGCTGGTCTTCATCGACGAAAGCCACGTCTCGGTCTCGCAGATCGGCGGGATGTACCACGGTGACCGCGCCCGCAAGGAAAAGCTGGTCGACTTCGGCTTCCGCCTGCCCTCCGCCATGGAGAACCGGCCGCTGCGGCCCGAGGAGTTCGACGCGATCTCCGGGCAGACGGTCTACGTGTCGGCCACCCCCGCGCCGCATGAGTACAAGGTCTCCAGCGTGATCGCCGAACAGGTCATCCGCCCGACCGGTTTGCTCGACCCCATCATGGAGGTCCGGCCCATCCGCGGTCAGGTCGAAGACATCATCGGCGAAGCCAAGCGCGTCGCCGGACTCGGCTGGCGCACGCTCGTCACGACGCTGACGAAGCGGATGTCCGAGGACCTTTCGCAGTTCATGCGCGAGCATGGGCTGAAGGTCGAATACCTCCACTCCGACATCGACGCCATCGAGCGCGTGGAGATCCTCCGTCGCCTCCGCGCCGGCAAGTTCGACGTCCTCGTCGGGGTCAACCTGCTCCGCGAGGGGCTCGACTTGCCTGAAGTGGCCTTGGTCGGCATCCTCGACGCGGACAAGGAGGGTTTCCTGCGCAGCGAGACGAGCCTCATCCAGACCGCCGGCCGCGCCGCCCGTCACGTCGACGGCAAGGTGCTGCTCTACGCCGATGTGATGACGAAGTCCTTGACGCGGGCGCTGACCATCTGCGGAGACCGGCGCAAGCGCCAGGAGGCCTACAACGTGAAGCATGGCATCACACCCAAGAGCACGGTGCGGGCGATCGAGGAAAGCCTCGTCGACGAGGAAGAAGCGCTGCTCGCCGTCGCCGAAGGCACGGACGACCGCGATGTGGCGCGGGTGCTGGCCGACCTCGAGACGGAGATGCTCGCGGCCGCGGATGAGCTCCAGTTCGAGAAGGCGGCGATGCTGCGCGACCAGATCGAAGCGTTGCGGACCGGCAAACCGGCCCCCGCCAAGCAACGCCGCAAAGGCGGGCGGCGCTGATCAGCCGAAACGCCGGCCCAGGTCGGCGTCGGTCCACTCGACGAACGTGCGCCGGCCCTTGGGGTCGGTGCCCGGCTGCGCGGTGCGGAAGAGGGCTTGCACGAGCTCCAGGAGCTCACCATCCGCCAAGGCGTCGCCCTTCCGGCGGGCCTTATTGACCGCCATCCGCGCCAAGGCGTCATAGGCCAAGGCGGGGCGACCGAAGTCCCCTTCCCGGCGGGCCATCTCCGCGAGCAGGTCACGCAGGAAACCCAGCGCGTCCGCAGGGTCCAACCAGATCGGCAAGGCGCCCACGCGCCAGAAGTTGCGTCCGTATTCCTCGAAGTCGAAGCCCGCGTCCTGCAGAAGCCCCATGCGTTCCTTCAGCACCGCCGCCGGCAGCGGCTCAAGCTCGATGGTCAAGGGCACCAGCAAGGGCTGGCTGACGGGCTTGCGTTCCGAAAACTGCCGGAGGATGTCCTCGTAGAGCACGCGCTGGTGGGCGGCGCCGATATCGAGGATGGCCAGACCCGTCGGGGTTTCGAAGGCCGCGCGCTCTTCGCGCAAGCGCGCCAGCAGCCGCCAACCGAGACGCAGCGACCCACCCGAGGCTGGGGCCGCCGCCGGCGGAAGGGAGACCGGCGGCACATAGTCCGCGGTCGGGGCTGGGCTGACCACCGAAGCCGGGCTGGCGACAGCCAGCGGGGCACCCGCTGACGGGGCCAGCGTCGGGGCGATCGCGGGAACCGTCGTCGCGGGCAAGCCATCGTCCACCCGGGCCTGCAGCACGGACAGGACGGACTGGATGAGGAAACCACGGACGCGGGCCTCGTCGCGGAAACGCACCTCGCGCTTGGCGGGGTGCACGTTGACGTCGACCCACGCCGGGTCGATCTCCAGGAAAGCGAAGGCCAACGGGTAGCGCCCCTTCGGGATCAGCGTATGGTAGCTCTCGGTCAGCGCGAAGGCCATCGTGCGGCTGTCGACGGGACGACCGTTGACAACCGTCACGAGGTCCTGGCGCGTGCCGCGGCTCACGCCCGGCTTGCCGAGCAGCCCGCTGAGGCGCATGCCATCGCGTTCGAACACCGGCATCAGGCTGACTTCGTCCGCGACCTGACGGCCCCAGATCTCCCGCACGCGATCCAGCAGCGGGACATTGCCCGGAGAACGGAAGATCTCGCGCCCGTCCTCGCGGAGCAGGAAACCGACCTGCGGGTGCGAGACCGCATACAGGCGCACCAAACGGATGATATGGGCGGCCTCGGTCTCGTCGGACTTCAGGAACTTCAGGCGCGCCGGGACCGGATGGAAAAGGTTGGCGACTTCGATGCGCGTCCCCGGCGCCATGCCATGCTCGCGCTGATGGACCACCCGCCCGCCGTTGATGAGCAGTTCGGTGCCCGCCGGCGCGGCCGCCGGACGCGTCTGCAGGGTGAAACGCGCCACGCTGGCGATGGAAGGCAGGGCTTCGCCGCGGAAGCCAAAGGTCGCGATGCGGTCGAGGTCGGCCGCGAGGCGGATCTTGCTGGTCGCGTGCCGCTCGACGCTCAGCAAGGCCTCTTCGGGCGTCATGCCCTTGCCGTTGTCCTCGACGACCGTGAGGGCCTTACCCCCGCGGGAGAAATCCACGACCACGCGCGTCGCACCGGCGTCGAGGGCGTTCTCGAGGAGCTCCTTGACCACCGCGGCGGGGCGCTCGACCACTTCGCCCGCGGCGATTTGGTTGGCGACCGTCGGGTCGAGTACGCGGATCGTCGACATGCTTACTTCGTCTTGGCGGGCACGACCGCGGCCCAGGTCTCATCGATCGTCTGGCCACAGTGCGCGGACCAGACCTGCTCGACATCCCCGCCGGACACCCCGGCGAGGTGCAGTTTCTTGACCAAGCCCGGGTGGCGTTTCTCGGCCTGCAGGATCAGGTACCCCGTCACGCGGTAGGAATCACGCGGCTTGTTCCTGGCCGGGTCGATGCGGATCCCGAACTTCCCTTCCTCGGCGAGACCGAAGCGGACGTAGTCGGCGATGCCCTCGGTCATCCAGCTAGGGATCTTGCGGTAGCCCTGCAGGACGTGCGTCAGTTCATGCACGATCAACAGGACGTCGTCCGGATGCTTCGAGGCATAACGGGTCGAGACCGTGATGGCCTTGCCGTCCCAGAAAGCCACGCCGTCCATATCCTTGAAGCGGACCGTCAGTTGTTTCGGGCGCTTGGCCTCGGCCGTACCGAGGACCACGGCGATCTTGGGCTCCCATTCCTTGATGAGCTCGATGGAGCGAGCACCGAAGGCCTTCAGCTTCGCTTCGTCAGCCTTATCATCAAAGACCAGCTGAACCTCGACGGCCGGAACGGCCACCGTGGCGAGAAAAAGGGCAAGGAGGAGGCGCCGCATGGGGAGACCGAGGATTAAGCCCACCCCCTGCCCCTGCAAGACGAACAGGCCAAAACCTCGAGGGTTGCACCCGGCCAAAGAGCCGCAACCTTGCGGGGGTGTCCAACCGTCTGGCCCAAGAGCAATCCCTCTACCTGAAACAGCATGCGGCCAACCCCGTCCATTGGTGGCCATGGGGGCCGGAGGCCTTTGCCGCCGCCCAAGCCCAAGGCAAGCCCGTGCTCGTCTCGGTCGGGTACTCTTCCTGCCATTGGTGCCACGTCATGGCCCGCGAGTCCTTCGAGCAGCCCTACATCGCGGAGCTGATGAACCAGCACTTCATCTGCATCAAGGTCGACCGGGAGGAACGCCCCGAGGTCGACAAACTCATGATGGACGCCGTCCAGATGATCAACGGACACGGCGGGTGGCCCCTCAATTGCTTCTGCCTCCCCGACGGACGTCCCTTCTTCGGCGGCACCTACTTCCCGCCCGAAGACCGCGGGCAGGGCCAAGTCCCTTGGCCGCAGCTGCTGATGCGCGTGTCCGACTTCTTCCACCGCAACAAGGCCGAACTCGCCGCGAACGCCGATGCCATCGCCCAGAACCTGACGCACCTCACGCGCGCGCCCGATGCGGATGGGAGCTCGCCGCAGCCGGCCGACCTCTTGGCGGCGGCGAAGCGCCTCTGCGAGCAGCACGACGACACCTACGGTGGCTTTGGCGGCGCACCGAAATTCCCCTCCCCGCCGACGGTGGATTTCCTCCTCGCCATCCGTGGCACCGCGGCGGTCGAACAAGACCGCGCCCTGGCCACGCGGCTCGACGCCGTGCTCACGGTCACGCTCGGCGGGATGGCCCGCGGCGGGCTCTTCGACCAGATCGGCGGCGGTTTCCACCGCTACTGCGTCGACCGCGACTGGACCGTGCCGCACTTCGAGAAGATGCTGTACGACAACGCCCAGCTGCTCGGGACCTACGCCGAGGCTTGGGCCCGCTACCGCGACCCGCTGTATGCCCGCATCTGCGAGGAGACCATCGGCTGGCTCGAACGGGAGATGCGCCTGCCCAACGGCCTCTACGCCAGCGCGCTCGACGCGGACACCCATCACGAGGAAGGGACGACGTACGTCTGGAAGCCGGTGGAGATCGTGGCCTTGCTCGGCGCCGAGGCCCTGCCCTTCGCCGCCGCCTACGGCCTGACCGACCAAGGCAACTTCGAAGGCGCCAACATCCCCAAGCTCCGCGCCAAAATCGGGGAACGCGACCGCCTCGCCGGCGCCCGCGCGACGCTGCTGGCGGCCCGCAACCGGCGCCCGCAACCCGAGCGCGACGACAAGGCCTTGCTCGGCTGGAACGCGCTGCTCATCCGGGCGCTGGCGAAGGCCGCGTGGATCTTCGGCCGGAAGGACTGGTTCGAACGCGCGGCCGAGATCGAAGCCAGCGCTTGGCGGCTCTTCGCTGAGGCGGGCGCCTCGCCCACGCTGCGTTCGGTCGCGCACGGCGACCAGGCCTCGTTGACGGGCAACTTGACCGACTACGCGTGGTTCGCCCAGGCCGAGCTCACGCTCGCCGCCTACGCATCCTGGGGTTTGCCCACCGCATCCACGCGCTTCTCCACCCGGGCCCGCGCGCTCATGCAGGCCACGACCGACCGCTTCGCCGACCCGCACGCCGTCGGCTTCTTCTTCGCGCCGGCTGGCCGCGACGACCTTTCCGTCCGGCAGAAAGATTGGTTCGATAACGCCGTGCCGGCCGGCAACTCCGCGCTGGTCCACGCCTGCGCGGAGGCCTACGCGTTGACCGGCGAAGACCGCTGGCGCCTGACCCTCGAAGACCTCGCGCAAGCCTACGGCGGCATGGCCCGCAATGTGCCGAACGGCGTCGCGCACGCCTTGGAAGGCCTGACCCGGCATGCGCTGGGCCATGCGGTGCTCAAACACGCACCCACGGCGAACCTCGAGGCGTTGCAAGCCGCCCTCAACGGAGAGGTGAACACCTCAGCCCACGCCCGTCCCTATCGTCCCCTATTGCTCGTCGCCTCACCGGAAACCCACGGTTTCCAGCTTTGCGTAGGCACCACCTGCCGGCCGCCCACGGACAACGTGGACGAAATCGCCGCCGCGCTCTGAGGCGCGGCACTCCGCACTTGCCCGCAAAGCGGGTCGGAGATTGATTGGGTGCAGCGATGGCCGACGATCCCACTTACGTCTATGGTCAGGGTCCGGGCAGCAAACGGACCCGCCGGATGCTGCTGGGGTTGGTGCTGGTGGAACAGAAAGGTTACCACGACCTGAGCTATCGCCCCAATTGGCCGCGTTTGGCTTGGGTCCTACCCGTCACGGCATTGGCGACCTGGCTCCTCGGCGCCGAGGCCTACTACTTCAAGGAACGCTACATGGGCGGCATCACGACGACCCGCCGCGGGGACATGTACCTCTACTTCCCGGATTCCGTCGGCAACTGGTTCGCGAACCTCCCACTGACCAAGGAAGAAGTCCGGCAACGCGAGCGGGCGAACATCCTGAAGAGCCGCGAGGAGTACGGGCGCGTCGCCCACCTCCAACACAAAGGTGAATACTTCGTGACCGTCGCCAAGGCCGCGCTGGCCCGCCAAGACTACGCCGAATTCTCCAAGTACATCGGCACCGGCGCGAACCTCGCCCCGAAGAACCTCGAAGCCCAACGTCTGTGCGCGGACCTGTACTTCGCGTTTGGCCGCCCGCTCGACGCCTATCAGATCCTGGAGGAGTCCCTGGAGTTCTCCTTGGACGACCAACCGCACTTCCGGTCGTTCCTGTACCGCAGCTTCATGTTGGACCAGGACCAGCGCATCATCGACTGCGCGAAGAAGTACCTGCCCATGCCGGGCCTCAACCCGGGCATCAAGAGCGACCTCGAGATCGCCCAAGCGCAGGCGAACTTCCTCCGCGGCAACTACGCCGAAACCTCGCGGTTGATCCAAGCCTACCAACTCGACCGGACCCCGGAGGGCTTCCTGCTCAAGTGCCAAGTCCTCTGGGAGACCAACGAACGGGCCGAAGCGCTCAAGTTGCTGGATGCCGCGACCACCGCCTACCCGGGAGTCAGCCGCCTGCTCGAACTGAAGGCGAAATGGCTCAAGGAAAGCGGCAACCTCGCCGGGGCCAAGGATTGCCTCGACCTGCTGTTCATCAAGGACCCGTCCAATCCGGGACCGACCATCCAGTCGCTCTTCCTGATGCCCGGCCCCGAGAACGCCGCCAAGCGCGAGGGGGTCATCGACAAGCTCATCCGCGAGCACGGCCGCAACGACCGCGTGATGCTCGAGCTCGCCCAGTACGCCAACGACAGCGTCCAGCCCGCGCTGACCGGTCGCCTGCTCAAATGGTCCGAGGAACGCCGCTTCCCCAACCGCCTGAAGTTCGCGCTCACCCACGCGGAGTGCCTCATCAACTCCCAGCAGCCGCACGCGGCGGTCATGCTCATCGAGGAACTCATCCGCCAAAGCGACCGCGAGCAGTGGATGAGCGAGACCCGCATCGCCTTCGATGCGCTCCGCACGATCGGCTACTTCGCCGATGGCCAGCCCGAGATCGGGCTGATCAACCTGCAGCGGCTGATGCAGAACAAGAACGTGCCGCCGCAACTGCTCGTGGCTTCGGGGCGCAAGCTGATCGCCGCCAAGCGTTACGTGGAGGCCAACGACATGCTCATCGCGGCGCACCTGCAGAACGAGACCAACCAGTCGATCCTCCTGCAGATCGTGCAGCTCAAACTGGCCCACCCGCAGATCGCCGGCGACCTGGAGACCTACCTCCGTCGGCTCATGTCCACCCGCAAACCGCCGCGCGACGTCCTGGAGTCCGCGCTCCGTTCCGTCGGCTCGGACACCTTCCTCTTCTCCGGCGACCGCGAGCAATTGCTCACGGACCTCGAAAAGCTGCTCAAGTAGCCTCGGCCGTCGGCGCAGGGGCCGGTCGGTCGGTGAGCTCGAAATTGGCCGCCGCGCCCAAGCATGTACCGTCGGGCAGCCAAGCCCCCCGGCTGCACCCTTGGCGGATGAGTTCCTCGGCTTCGGACGGAGACTGGACCGCCACGGCCATCGCGATGCCGGAAGCCTCGAGGGCGCCGGAGGCCAGCGTCCGCACGGGCGCCGCCAGCGTGACGCATTGGCCGGTGCGGGGGTCGACGAACTGGGTGGCTTGGCGTTCGTTGGATTTGCTCGCGAGGGCGAAGCGGCAAAGGTTCATCTCCTTGTCCTTGCCGATGCCGATGCGCCAGCCGTTGGCATCGCCAGGCGGATCCAAAGCCAACACCACCCCGCCGCCCCCCATGATGAGGGCGCGGTGGATACCCCAACTGTTCTCGAGCATGTCCGCGATGCGATCGACGGCGAGTCCGCGGATGATCGCGCCGAAATCGACGAGGCCACCCGACTTCACGCAGGAGAACTCCGCACCCTCGAGTTTGAACTCCGCGCCACGGAAATCATTGTAGGCCTTGTTCCAGTCGGCATCGTCGGGATTGAACGACGGCGTGCCGCGGGCATCCCAATAACGGAAGAGCGTGCCAGCCGTCGCATCGAAGGCGCCGGCGGATTCCTCCTTCAGGGCCTGGGAGAAGTTCCAGAGCGTCTGGAAATGGTCGCCTGCGGCCACGAGGGCCCCATCGGGCATCCCGTTGACCCCTGCCAACGGGCCGCTGTCGTGGCGGGCATCGACCTGGAAGTCCAGCTCGTCGATGGCGTAGAAGATCGATTCCGCGGCGCGCTCGGCGTAGGAACGGTCCTCGTCCGCGATGCGGATCCAGAAGCGCGTCCCCATGGCCTCATGGGAGAAATTATGGATGACGTTGCGTTCGCTCATGGGAAAGGGGAAAGGGCGACCTCACCAATGACCAAAATTAAAGGGGGTGTCCACCTTGTTGGAGACATCGATCAGTACCCAGTAGTATTCGCCCCTGCGGACACATAGCCTAAAGGTCTGGTAACCTGGCACGGCCGGACGGCTGTCATCGTTGGCCGCCAAGAGACGGATGGGCGCGCGCTCCGCCCCATCGAACTCACCGTAGCCGACTTGGAACGCCCGCAGGTAATAGGGCAAAGGCCAATAATGCCCGCCATCGATGGCGACGTAGAACGGCTTGCCCGGATGCGCCTTCTGCCACACCTGCTGGAATTCGCGGATATCATCAGCCAAATGTCCGGCTTGGAGTCGGGTAGGCGTATGGGGCTGCAGCGTGAACGCGCAGGCGAGGACGAAGACCGTGGCGGCGACGAGGGACGCGGCTCCCGTGAACACGCGACGCTCCGCCAACAAAGGCCAAGCCAGCGCCAGGCTCAAGCAGACCGGCAGGAACAGCAGCCAGGGGGTCTTATAGGGCAATGCCAGATGAAACAGGAAGCACCCGACGGCGACGGCGAGCGGGACGTCTTCAGCGGAACGCGGGCCACCGCGAACCAGACGAATTACCGCCAACGCGGCCAACCAAAGTCCGACCGTCCACCAGTAGCCGGGATTGGTCAGCGTCAGGGTATCGTCGTTGCCTGAGGCGACCGCGAAAGACCTCCAGAACTGGTGCCCCCACGCGACCATCCCAGCCCAGTCCGTGAACAGCACCGTCTGCAGGCTGACCCAAACGA
>JACCDW011474726.1_pt1 | contig 77734 bp, 95 predicted proteins | sample 7449781 | NCBI WGS metagenome assembly JACCDW01 (sample SAMN15323449, study PRJNA562643) | freshwater metagenome | isolation source: river surface water | place: USA:Blue River Watershed | collected 2017-08-18
CCAAGCATAACCGCCAGCAATAAGAGCCTCGTTTACAGAAAGTTCTGCTCCATCAAGATATAGCCAACCAAGAATACGACCATACTTTTCAGTAGAGTCTGGCTTCTGTGTTTTGATAACAATATCGTTTGCAGCAGCAATGCGCTTCTTAAGTTCTTCTTTTACCTCAAGGCCGAGTTTCTTTTCTTTAGCATCAGTTGTGCGAGACTCTGGGGTATCAATACCCGCAAGACGAACACGTTGGTAGTAAGAAACATTGAATCCTAGGTCAATGTCAACATCAATAGTGTCTCCATCAACAACCTTGTGGACTTTCTTTATACGATAGATATACATTACTTAATTTCCTGTCCGCAAGAAGAGCATGTCTTTTTCTTAGGTGCTACTTTTTGTTCTGTTGATGGTGCTGCTTTCGCAGGGGCAGAAGATGGTGCTGCTCCACCTGCTTTGAACTTAGGACGGCCAAATCCAACAATAGAAATTTGAACTCCCTTTGAGTTCTTCTTATAGGCTCTTAGTTGCTTACAGCACTCTCCGCCATTTCGTTGGCTTCCAGACTTTTTAGAAGAAGTATTTCCTTCAATACACCAAACGGTTCCATCTTCATTGTCTTCAATAACAATTCCGACGTGACTAATACGATTAACGCCATCTGCTGGGAAATCAAAATAGGCAATGTCTCCTGGCTCTGGGTCAGCAACATCTGTGTCAATCCATGCGCCAGCCTTCTTAAACGCTGCTGCTCCACCTGGGGTATAGACAGTGTTAGGAATTTTTACGCCGGCTTCATTACCGCACCAGTTAACGAAAGAACCGCACCAAGGTTGAAAGTTAGCCTTTGTGTAAGCACCATACTTTGTTTCGTTGTCCTTGGGACCTTCGATATATCCAACTTGCGATTTAGCAACTTGAATAAACCGAGCAACGCTACCTTGAGGTTTTGCGTCAGACGGTGGTGGTGTTGGAAAATCATTTGCAGACATTATTAGTCCTTGTCCTCGTCCTCGTCATCTTCTTCTTTTGCTTTTGCTTTGGCTTTTGCCTCTGCTTCACGGACAGCACGCTCTGCATCTGCTGCTGCTTTTTCTTTTGCTTTGGCTTCTGCTTCTGCTGCTGCTGCTTTTGCTGCTGCTCTTAGGGCTCCCATGATTACTCCTTATCCCAGTCAGTATCTACTGGTTGTTCTTCTGGCATTGTGCCATTTGGTTTTGCGTCCAATCGAGCGCGGGTTGCGTCAATCTCGGCATCAACTTTCTTTTCGGCAATCTCAAGTTCAGACTCTAATTTCTTATCTGCTTGAGTGTTCTTAGCGTCCATCTCTTTATTATCCAACTGAGCCTTCATAACATCTCTAGCACCAGATTGTCCAATAAGGAGACCAGCAAGAGTTCCTGTAATGAACGTGGCAACGGAACCAAGGACATTGAAGAACATCTTGTCATTTTCTGACTGTTCGTTTATTGGCTGAGAAACAAAAAGCAATCCATAAAGGATTCCAATAGAAGTAAGAAGCAAAATTGTTCCTAGTGTGATGCCCAAAATAAACTTTAGTCGAGCATCTAAATCTTGTGGGGATAAGCGTTCTTTAGCCATTGTTTGTTCCGTCCGTTGTAGTTTTCTCTGTCGGTGGATTTACAATGTCTTCGCCAACTAAATCTTCAGGACAAGTTCCAGCCACCTGACAAATAGGTGGCTTACATTCTGCCTTTTCCCAATTTGCAGGGTCCTGACATGGGTAGCGGTAGTGACCTTGGTATCCGCAGCCCGTAAGGGTTAGGCAGACCAAAGAAATTGCTAGCAATCTTTTTGACATCGTGTCCTCCAGTAGACAAGTTTACTGTTGGACGGACGAAGTGATTTTGTTTAGAGAGTGCCTTCTTCTAGCAGGACGAAACCAGTCTCACGGTCATAGATACGATAGTCAGCACTTACGACATCAAACTTCCTGTGAACTGCTTGAAGAACTACGTCCTTATCTAGGGAACCGCAGGTGTAGAGGTCGAACTGGAGGCGGGCTGGCATCTCTTCATCCCAGACGTGGAAAGCAATATGGCTAGTTTCAATGCCAACAATTGCTGTAACTCCTTGGTTTCCAGGGGTATTTACATAAGTAGCGTGAGGCCCCATAAGGATTTTCATGCCGACCTTGTCTACCAACTCTGTCAAAAATTCTGTGGCTTCCTCAAAGCGGTTGAGCGGGTTGTTGACCCGAGCATTGATGAGGATGTGTTTGTGTTCTACTGCCATGGGTCTCGCTCCTTCGGTGTCAAAATGAGGTCCAAGTTTACAGGTCTTTCTTCTGGTGTTAGTTCCTGAATAAGAGAAAGCGGGACAAGTGTCTTACCCTCTATGCCATGCTTTTTTCTGTAGGCATCTCTTTCGTTTTTAGTGGTCCCTGCCCAGATACCAAAAACTGCATACTCTATGGAGTAATCGAAACACTCTTGCTGTGCTGGACATTCAGCACACATTCTCTTTAGTTGATTGAGATATAAGTAGTTTCCACTGTCGTCATCTTCAGTGAAAAATAAGTCTGTCTCAAGACCTAAACACGAAGGCTTACTCTTGAACAGCACTACTTTTGTTTATGCTTCTTAGGGAAGCAATTTTGTCTAATCTGAACCCAGACCAGTGAGATTCTCCTGCTACAACGACAGGTGCTTGTTTGTATCCTAAAGAAGTTATAAGTTCGTATGCTTCCGAGTTAGTGCTTATGTCAACTGTTGAAAACTCTACATTTTCTCTAGTCAACACTTTTTTAGTCATATCGCATTGAATACAATCTGGCATTGTATAAACAGTTACTGACATTATTTGCCCTTCTGATTTTCCGTGACTAACTTTATCTCGCAAGCGTCGGTAGTGCAATAAGCCTCACCGATAGCATCCGAAGCAAGTCCAGCGTAAACGCCAGCGAAGTCAATAGGGAAGAGTTTGAGAGTTCCCTCTTCTTCATACTCTTTCTCGGTAATTTGTGTGTAGGGCATCTGTGGATAAGTGAAGTTGCCCTGTGGAAGGAAAGAAACAGTCTTGAGTTGTCCGTCATACATATGAAGGACTGTTCCGACAGCGCTTGCTTCTTTCTCTGCGTCAAAAGAGATAGTTACTGAAACAGAGTTATCAGACCAATAACGCTGAGCAACCGCTGCAAGTGACATCTTTTCGTAGATAGAAACTTCTTTCTCCGAACGCTTAGCATCTGATTTGATTGGGAAGAAAACAACGCTAGTTGTATCTGGAGATTCAGATGCTGCTTCAACACGATAGTTAGCCATCTTAAATAGTTGAAGCATTGGGTCTTCATTAGAGAAACGAATAGCACGAAGGAAGTATTCGCCACCTGGAGTCCAGTGAACTCCTGGAGACTCGCCTGCAAGAATAGAAACGGTTCCAGAAGGTTTGACCGTTGTAGTTTTGATTGACTCTCTAATTCCTAGCCATTCTGAGTAAACGGTGTCGTAGTTTTTGATAACCGCATAGCCTTGGTCCATCCACTCACGAAGAACTGGAAGACCTTTGTTGTCAGCAAAGTTAGCAACGCCAGACATAGAAGTTCCAATACGACGATTGCGCTGCATAATTGCGTTGGTCTCTTCCCAGTGGGTTGGAAGAAGAGTTACAGTTTTAGCGTAAAGATAAGCAAACTTTAGTGTGCGCTTGTAATCTTCAAGAGATTCGTGGCGGTTGAGATAAGTTTCAACGAGAGTGCACATTTCGTAAGACTCAAGTGATTGCTCTGCGCAAGGATTGTAGCCAGCAACACGATGGTCTTTGTTATTCTCTGGGTCAGCAAGACGACCATACTTACGAGATACATCTAGCCAAATAACTCCTGGCTCTCCGTTACGAGCAATACCATCAACAATTGGAGTTAGGTCAGCACCAACAGATGCTTCAACAGAGTTGTTTGACATCCACGCCCAGCCTGGAGATGCAGGGTCATAAGAGTTGCGCTCTGGAAATACTTCAGCGTTTTTTAGATTGAGAAAATCAGCATCGTCAATACGACCAATAAGTAACTCAGCGCTGCGGCGAACATTGCCACTAACAACGCATACGCCAATAAGATTGCCAATATCAGCAATATCCCTACGAGTGATTTTTTCACCAGCACGACCTTTGAATAGTTTGTGAATGTGGGTATGAAGTTTTTCTAACGGTTCGTGTCCGGCTGCTGTTCCTCCAAAGGTTTTGATTGGAGTTCCCGCAGGGCGAACTTGCGAGTAGTCAAATAGTGGAGCCTTCGTATCTGGTCGTAAGTAAGCATTGAGGATGAGGACAAGTGATTCGACCCAGCCTTCTCGGGTGTCTGGAACGACATAAGTCTCCTCTCCTTTTGGTTCGTAAATTATAAAATCTTTGTCAGCACCTTTATCATCAAAACCAACACCAACGCCAAGCATTGATGCTTCCATAAGAAATGCAAATGGTTTTGCTGGGTCATTCTTTGTCATCTCTTTTGTAGAGACAAAAGCGCAGTTTTGTAATGCTGCTGAGTTCTTTTGGATGTTGACGATAGGAGTTCCCATAACCCAGAGTCCGCGTCCTGGTGGAGTCCACTTCAAATTGAATAAGCGGTCAAATGCTTCTTTTGCGCTTGCTGCTGCTCTGGTATCAGACCAAGGCAACCGTTGAGATTTACAGTGTTCTTTTTGGATTGAATACATTCCATTGATGACGCGCTCGCAAACATCAACCCAAGTCTCTTTTGTTCCATCTTCTTTTTTACGAGAGTAAGTGCGAAGAAAGGTAATTTCTCCAACAGAGTTGCCAGCAGCATCCCTATAACCAAACGGTGCTTTCTTATCTTTGTAAGAGCCGACAAAATCCTCTGACAACTTGAAGGAAAAATTAATAGACACTTAGGCCCCTTTCAAAGGAAAAATTGTTGTGTAACCCTTGGCTGAACGCCTTGGACAGAAATACTAGCAAAGACTAAAGAATACGAAGTTGTTTAGACTCGTCCAACTTTTCATCATTACTTTCAACTTGATTAAGAATAATAGCGTTTGCTAGCGAAAGTCCTGCTAGAAACTCTGTGGATAAACCTGCTTCTTGAACAACCGCAATTTTAGTTTGTAGTTGAGCAGAGATTTTGTTTCTTGTTTCGTATTCGATTCTAGAACGAAACTCATCGTAATTGCTCCAACGAACTGCTACATCATCAGACATGGTTTTCGTCCTTTTCTGTCGTTTCTAAAACCAAGAACTCTTGTAAGTCTATAACATCAATCCCGCAAGCGCGAGCAACCTCAACCTCAAGTAGAGCCCCAGAGGATTGTTGCCAGTTAGGAAGGGTAACAACCATCTGACAATCTAAGACTGCTCTGATGTCTTCACGCATATAGACTTCTTTAGGTAGGTCTTGTTTGCCTTCAAAACACTCCGCTGGATTGAAAACTTCATAACCATATGAACGAATAAGTTCTGCGTTTTTATGGAACTCTGGATAGTTGAAATCTGGATAACCAGTCATTGGTCCAGATAAATAAATCTTTGCTTTCATATCGTCCCTAGTGCTTATGAGTATAAATAATTAAATCTTTTTTCTTACAGCCAGTATGTTCACACCACAATTCGCTGGAGTTGAAGTATGTAAGCATCTCCTCCAAATCTTCGCGGATAAGGACAATTTGGCTGTCGTCTCTATCTCTTTCAAACTCTAGAGGATTTTGCTCTGGAGACCAACCCCTATCAGACATAATCTTTTCGGCTATCTCCCAGAGGAGTTTCTTACTTACTTTTGTCATTCAATATCTGCTTCAGCATCTGTGCCTGTAACTAAATGACCGATAGGAAAAGACCCTGCCCAAAGAGCAAGACAGTCCATCGAGTAAAAATAGAGCATCCCTGTATTGGTGATAACGGTGACAAACTCCGAGCCCTTTGCTCCTCTTATGTAGTGAGTTGGACAATTTACGAAGTCGCAAGTAAAATCTAAAACATCTAAATCGTCTTCAAAAGGCATAGGCAAATCTTAACAGAGGAGTAGAGTAAGAACTATGACAACACACCGCGATGTAGTGATTTGCACTCCTGGACATTCGATGAAGGCTCCTTATGTAAAAAGCCTTCTACACACTATAAAACGCTTAGATTCCGAGGGTATTAGTTGGACCTTTGTTAGCGAATATTCTTCATTTGTTGCCCACGCAAGAGAGGCAACTATTTTGGCTAACAGGAATGCTGGAGAGAAAAAGTCAGATTACATAGATTCTTCAATTTTGCAAGGGATTACCTATAACAAGATTTTTTGGATTGATTCAGATATTTCGTGGACTCCAGAGGATTTCCTAAAACTCTATAGGTCAGAGGAAAAAGTGGTTTCAGGGGTCTATGCCTCTACCCTTGATGGAGACCTTTGTGTCTTTTATCAGGGGGAAGATGGGATGCCCGTCTTCCATCAAAAGCAAAACTTTTTGGGGTATATCCCTGAAGGTCAAGAAGTTGTTCCTGTCTTCACTGTTGGATTTGGATTTCTATGTGTGGCAGCGGGGGTCTTTGAAAGCCTTGAACGGCCATACTTTAACATAGAGACCATTCCTTGGGAAGGAGTCCCTACAACTGTAGGGGAAGATTTCTCGTGGTGTCTAAAGGCTAAAAGGGCTGGCTATGAGATTATGGTTGATAGGACAGTTTTGGTCCAACATCATAAAGAGATTGGATTTGTTCTGTGAGCGTTGTCGGGGACAATAGAGTTTTGATTGCCACTCCTGGGCATTCAACCAAAATGGAGTATGTCAAGAGTTTGGTCAAGACCCTGCGTAAGTTAGATGAGTGGGGTATCAAATACGATTTCCTATCACAATACTCCTCTTTTGTGCCAACCGCTAGAGAACTAACCGCTTTGAATAAAACGCAACATGACTACTCCGAGGGGGTCGGGATTGCTGGGGGAATTGCGTATAAAAAGATATTTTGGATTGATTCGGATATTGAGTGGGAGCCTGAGGACTTCCTGAAGTTGTGGGATTCAGAACTGGATATTGTTTCTGGTCTTTACCAGTTGGACCACGCTGGGACTGTGGCTGTGAACTATCCAAACGAACGAGGGGTTCCAACTAGGGTCAACAAGGTCGAGTTTATCTTCCACGAACAACCTGTGGAAGTTGGAGGGGTTGGGTTTGGGTTTGTCGCTGTCAAAGCAGGGGTCTTTGAAAAAATGGAGAGACCTTGGTTTTTGATAAATCGAGTCCAATGGGAAGAGGGACGAGAGATGCGAGTCAATGTTGGTGAGGATTATTCTTGGTGTGCCAATGCTGCTAGGGCTGGGTTCAAGATTTTTGTAGACCCTCTGGTCAAGGTAAAACATCATAAAGAAATAGTTTTTGAAGTCTAACTAATCTATATTCTATCTGTTAATATAAAAAGCGGTTGTCAAGTTTTTGTCAAGGATTTTGGCAAATTTTGACATCTTGGACAAGTTATTTGTATCTTATAAATAAAAAAATATTTGTTCTGGCTCGAAATATTTTTTAGTCGAAAAAATAGCGATACTTGGATACATAGATACTTGTAGATTCATTTGTCCGTATTTGCCCCGATTTCAAGTATAAAGGTATCAAGGTATTGCTATGTTATTCACTAATTGCTAAGTATATTTTCCGGAGGTCCTTAAGGGCCCCCACGCGTACGTTAAGGAAAAATACTTGGTAATACTTGAAATACATGACAATACATTTTTGTGATAGTATTAGGAAGTAAAGAAGAGTTATTTGACAGTGTAGTAAAAACGATAGTGTTAGGATTCAAAGGGTCGTCAAGGGGCAATTTATTATTTATGAAATGATTGATAGATTGATTGCTAGATAGGTGGTTTGGGTGTATTGTTGTAGTTGACAAAAGGACGGAAATGACATGGCAGTAAATGGTGGTGACGAATTCCCAAGCATGGACGTGAGTGGGATTCCTACTCCAGTATGTCCTGTCTGTGGTGGTGAGTGGTTGGTGATTCCAGTCAAGTTTTGTAAAGAAAGTTACACCATAGGAATGTGGGGAACTAACGGACATTGCTTTGAATGTAAATCACAAATAACCGCTTGCACTCCCTTAGATTTCCCTAACGGTTGGGGAATGGGTCCAGAAGGAGAAACTAATGGCTGAAAGAGAAATGGAAGGCAACGACCTGATTGATGAGATGGCGTTTGCTCTTTTGAAGTGGTGGTTTCCTAAAAACAAACCAACTGGTAGTGATTTGGAAAAGTGGACAGAGATTGCACTCGGTGACTCCAATGCGATTTACGAACACTTGAAAGAAATTGGAGTGATTCAAGAGCATGAGTGAAAATATAATAAATTGGCAGTTTAGTTTTATTGAAGTCGTAGGACTTTGGGTAATCGCTTACTTTGCCTGTATGTTTGCCATTGCCACTATGGGTTGGTGGAATAGGGTTCAAAAGCGTAAGATGATGGAAGATTTTCTATTCCACATTCAACAGAAGGTTCAAACAGAAGAAGAGTTTCAAAACATTATAGAGCAGATGAGGAGAGACTTTGGTGGCGGACCAAACAACAACTAAGTGGAGTGAAGAACAACTTAAGGTTCTAGCCCAGATGGGTATTACACCAGATAGGGCTGACAACATTGTCGAGGACTTGTCTGGAACTAGAAAACAGCGTCGTCTCTCAAAAGGTATTTGTATCTGTGGTCACGGCGCTAACAGACATAAAAGAAACTCTCAGGGGCAGATTGTTTGTCAGATAAACATTCGATACTGCCACTGCCATAAATTTCGTCAGATTCTTACTGCTAGCACTTTGAATGTCTTTGCTAGAACTTCTGATGGTAATGGAGATAGACACGCTTTGGTTAGAGGAATAGTTGCCTTGATGGAGAATGGTGGAACCTTTACTTGGAAGGATGGTGCATACATTTGCGCTTCCTGTGGTGTCACTGATTCCGTCTATCCAGTTATTATAGATGGAGAAGGTAGACCAGCCGAACCGAACAAAGATATTCTCTTTGACCGATTTGATATTTTGCTTTGTGCAGAATGCGATAGAACTTTACAGACAACAGGAAGACTACCCAACAATGAATAGAAGTGAACTCAAAAGAACTATTGCTGAACACCTAACTGGATTGATTATGGATGGAACTATCAAACCAGACAATGCGCCAGACCTGATTTCTTTTATAGAGGAAACCATTGAAAAACGAGAGACTTACTTGGTTGAAAGAATGGCTGAATTAGTCAGAGACTGGGAGTCGTCTATGGGAGATGAAGATAAATCTTTATACACTCTAGGTATTAGACGAGCCATTGATGTTGTTAGAGAGGCTGAATACAAACCAATTAGTGGTGAGGATTTTAGAGACTTCAAGCGACCATTTGACTTACCACCAAGACCAACCGATGAATAATAGAAATAGTTTTTGCATACTTTGTAAATCAAGAATACCTGTAAGGGTGACATACCTTTACGAAAAAGAACTCAACGGCTGGCTTTGTAAACCTTGTTGGAATGAGAGATACGACAGTCCAAAAACAAAAACCAAAAGCACTTTGTCCTAATATTTTTCAATAATTTTTCTATACAATAACTAATAGATTTAGGCTGTTTAGCACGCTCAAAAGCATCCTTGTTAAGTAAAAAGTAACTATCTAACAGCGTTTTCCAAAAAATCTTTCGCCATCATATCTGATAATGTCTGTTATTGCGTGAGAACCTTCCGTCTCACAGAAACGAGAAACAAATGAATAAGGCACTCATTGAGTCCTATCTCCGCAACCTGCTCGGTCAGGTTATTGGCGCCGTCATGGTCGTCTCTCAAACAAGCGGAATTTCCAGTCCGTTGAACTTTGGACAGGGAGAGTGGCTCTTGGTTGCTAACTCACTTTGGGCATCACTAATCCCAGTGGCACTCCGCTGGGTCAACAAGAAGGACCCTGCCTTCGGCAGAGTCGCTGAAGTTGTGGCTAAGGAAGCAACAAAGAAACTTTCTGATGCTGTCGCCAAGGCTCCTGTTTCTAAGGCCAAGGCTGCCCCAAAGAAAACCGCCAAGAAGAAATAAAAAAAACTAAATAAGTGGCTTGTCCCTCCCTACGGTAAAAATAATTTATAAAATAATCCCGTAGGGGGGCCAAGTCCGAGAGAGAAGCAAAAAGTAAAAAATGAGCGACTTGGCACCAACTACGAACAACGAGGATGAAGGCAGCGGCCTCCCAGACATATCAACCCCCGTTGACCTTCGGCCTGACTTAACCGAGTTCGGGATTATCGAATACGACAAGGGAGTCTGTGAGGACACCTTTGAGAACCGTCAGATACTCAGAGCCGCCAACTTCACATGGGATTACGTCTACGACCAACTAGGACACACAACGGGCTTGATTGCGGCACGCTCCAAAGAACAACTCCGCGAGCGCCGACTCATCAACTTCTCTGAACGTCGTCCACTGCTAACGGACCCAACTAACAACAACTCAGACTTCTTAACGGGCCTGGACCTCATCATTGACCGTGACGCCTGCAAAATCACACCACCGTGGGTAGTTGCTGCTACTCGTGCCTACCTTGAGGAACAGGAACAAGGGGGACCAAAATCTGAACGGCGTGCACCCAAAGGTCTACCACATCGCTGCAAAACTGTCAAGTCTGACGGCTTGCGTTGTTTGATGTGGGCATCGGGTCGTCTCAAGGATGACGGCTTGTGTCGCTACCATCTTAAGTTCAACCGTCGTCCAGGAGGAGACATTGAACGGGCACGTCAGAAAATTGTTCAGTCTGCCCCGTATGCTGTTGACAAACTCGAAGAACTTCTAGACGCACAGTCTGAACCAGTCCAACTCAAAGCCGCCACAGAAATCCTTGACCGTGCCGGCGTGCGAGGTGGGATTGAACTTAATGTAGAGGTTGAGACTAACGGGCCCGCCCCACACGAGGTCATCGCTGCAAGGATGGAACAACTTAGGATTGCTGCGCTCAGTGCCATCGCAGATGCAAACCCAGAGACAAAAATTATTGATGCTGAACCAGTTATTGAAATTTCAACTAACGGCGTGCCTGAGGAGGCTGAAGACCGATGACTACAAACAATTTCCTAGAGTTACTCCAGGAGCACGCAGACCGTTGTGCAGCAGACATCCCTGAGGCAACGGACCGGCAAGCGCACATCCGTTCAACGGCTCGCGCTAATGAAGCACAGAACTTACTCGCACTTTACAAACTAGACCGTGCTGAAGCACAGTCTAGTTAGTAAAAAGTAAAAAGTCAAATCAACGGCGAGGTAGCAAAAGGTGCCAAAAGGTGTCAAAAGGTAACAACCGCGGCGAGCGCATAACGGCGAGCGCATAGCGGCGAGGGATAGAGGGATATAGATTATGGATATGGAAACCGTAGTAACGGATTGCTTCTGGTGTGGGACGCTGTGGGAAACGGGAGCGTATGACCGCTGCCCATCTTGCGCTGTGACTAGAGAGCAGGGACTCATCACTCCAGATGGAACCGCTGCTGCTGCTGCTGCTGACCAGGTTACTGACCAGTAACCGTTAGTTGTTTGTAGTTGCTTGCAGCCAGAAGCCGGCAAGTGCTAGTTTTAGTAAACCTTTAGGTGTAAAGATGTATGCGTATCTCGCATACGAGGTTAGCCATCAAATCGTTGCATAGGTTGTTCGCTGCCAAAGTTGTTTGATGTCAGTTTGAGAGCAACCCGTCGAGAAGAAATCACCAGGTATACAGCAATAAAAGTTGTTTCGATGTTGCAGGGCCGCCTTCCGCCGCCTGAGCCAGAACCACCACCTCCTCCACCATCAAAGCAAAAAGTAAAAAATTACAGAAGAACGTCCCACTGAGCCCGCGGCGAGGGATGTCAATAAGTTGTTTGTAGTTAACCTGGCGGCCGGTCTTCCAGGCCGGCGAGCGTGTTGGAGTTGCAAAATTTGTTTACTATCACTAGACTCGCTTTGCGACTCCGTCGCAAAGTCAACTACAAACAATTCACGATGATGCAGTAGCGGCCAGGGAAAAATTTTTTGCCGCACACTCTTGACATCTACAACGGCTTGCTCTAATGTTTACAGCATGAGTAGAAGACTGCAACTAATGTATGACACTTTGTTCGAGGAACAAGTTGTTGACGAATATGAGCGGCGTGCGCAAATGCTTAACCGTTGGGTTGAAGCACCGTTTAGATTCTTATTCAAAGTAATCAATATGAGAAAACGGCGTGCGCATCCGAAGTCTCACTACGAAGAGAAACGGAGTTACCGCAAATGACAAGAATGAACCGATTCTTGTGGCGAGCGCTTTTTGCAATCGCGGCAAGAGAAGAAAAGCGTCAAGCCAAAAAAGCAAAAAGTAAAGTAACGGCCTGACTAGTAACGCGTCGCGTTATTAATAACGGCTTGCGTGACTATTGACAACGGCGTGCGCTAACCGTTAGCGTTTTCTTTAACCGCAGTAAAAAGTAAAAGCGGCGAGAGATAGAGAGACAAATTATGCAGACGTTCCTGCCATACGCAGACTTCCGTGAAACCGCCAGTGTGCTGGACTATCGCAGACTAGGTAAGCAACGGGTAGAAGCCTTTCAGATTTTCCGTGCGATGAACGGTGAGACTAAGGGGTGGAGGAACCATCCCGCTGTTCTAATGTGGAACGGTTACGAAACCGCGCTCGCTTTATACGCCATTGCGATTTGCGATGAGTGGATAGCACGAGGGTATAAAGATTCGATGAGGCCGAGGTTCCAACAGATGTTGGAGGATTTGGGGCCGGCCCTGCAAACTCAAACAACTTTTCCATCTTGGCTGGGCCTGGAGGAGTTTCACAAGTCCCATCAGTCAAACCTGATTCGTAAGTTCCCCGAACACTACAAACCTTTATGGCCTGATGTCCCTGAAAACTTAGAGTATGTCTGGCCTGTGTCTAGAGTTGACAAGTTAGTTTTAGTCGTGTAAAGTGCGCTTTGTCTTTAGTAGAAAGGAGACAAAGTGGAAACTGCGAAAGTATCGGAGATTCCTAACTGCGATTTCTGCGGTGAACTAGCGTCTTATGACGCACGAACAAAACAAGGTCCTTGGGGTTTTATGTGCGAGGACGATTTCAAAACTTACTCGACTGGAAAACTCGGTCTTGGGTTTGGTCAGAAGTTGGAGGTCGCGTAATGAAAGCACGAGACGCGGTCAATAATCTTCAAAAACTAAACCCTGATGATGAAGTGATTATGTTGCTATGGAGCAAAGACACTTTTGATGATTGGTCAGATGAGTCAACTCTTACAGATGAGGGTTGGAAAAAAGTTGTTGTTACGATGGAGGACGAAGGTGGCATAGATTCAGGCGACCAACAGATTTCAGAACTTATTGGAGAACTGGTTACTCAATACTCAGAGTCAACCATAGAGGGAGGGGAATAATGCCTATCACTTTTGATTTAGTAAAAGAGCGAGTAGTTGACGCTAAAGCAATCGCGTGGGATACCTGCCACAAGATTTACCTGCTTATGGATGATGAGCAAGTAGAACTAATGCGTGGTTATGGTTACGACCCGTTGATTACTTCAGACCAAATGTCGCCTGAAGAAATGTTTGAAACTCTACAAAACTGGTTTGATGACTCTTGCGGTCTTAGATTTATTCAAGCAGTCGCAACTCATCCAGTAGACCCTAATGAGGGATTTGAAACACTCATAGGGCAGTTTGATGATGAAGACGAGTATGAGGAGGTAGTCTAATGGCACAAGTAGAGGAAGGCACAGATGTCAGAGTTGTTGAAGATTCAGGATGGAAGTCAATCCACCAAACCCGAGAACTTTCGGTTGAGTATCGTGGAAACACATACAACTATCGTAGATGGATTCGGATACCAATACTCAAATACGAAGACTATGAGTTTGGAGATGAATGGGGTAAAGACTACAAACACATTGACGCGGAAAGTATCCCGCAAGAAGTAATCCAGTTCGTCAACGATGTTTTTGATGGAGTTGAATAATGGGACGAATGATTACGGCAAAAATAGAGTTTGAGTTTGATGAAGATGTTATGAATGAAAATCTTGACTCTCCTATGACAGATGAAGATTTGATTCAGTATGCTATTGACAACTTTGTTGATGATGTGTATAGTATGGTCAAATACAACGAACTGCATGGCGCGGTTCGTGCGGAAATAAAGAAAGGGAAATAAATGGGTCAGTATCACCATCTTGTCAATGTAGACAAGAAAGAAGTAGTAAATCCACACGGCTTGGGCTTAGGTCTAAAGCAATACGAACATACTGCCGTCAATAGCGGTGGTTCTCTAGCAGATGCTTTGTACATCTTGATGATGACAAGTCCTGCTCGCGGTGGTGGAGATTTTCCACAGACCGACATTTCTGGTCGCTGGACAGGCGACAGAGTTCTAGTATTGGGTGACTACACAGAGGATTCCGATGTGCCGTCAATACCCAATGTCGGCTCGCTCTATAGCGAGTCCGATGGTTATACCGACATAACCGACATGGTTGCTCAAGCCTTCGAAACTGTTTTCCGTATTAGGATTTCAGGCGAGGGTTGGAAAACTCGTGCCGTTATGAGGGCATAACCTCCTTTCTACTAAGCGAAACGGCTTGTCGTAATAACGGCAAGTCGTTTTTGCTGTACGCACAATGAGCGTTGAGATGCACCGCTGCCGGAAGAGAACCGCAAGTTGTTTGGATGTCTACGCCTGGTTTGCTGGTTTGGTGTTCAGCAAAAAGTAAAAACAAGGCGAGCGCAAATAAACGGCTTGCCCTTAGCAAAAAGTAAAAAACTACAGAACCGCCAAGATGTCTAGTGATGTCGGTGAATTGTTCGTAGTTTGACAGCGAGAACCGCATCTTGTAAAATACTTCTATGAAAAAGATAAACGAGTTAGACGGATTGGTTCGGGGGCGTGGTCGCTTTGTCCTGAACCAACGGATAGCCGTGTTCGCAGACAAGCGAACAAAGCGCAATAAAACTCGCGCTGAACAAAAGCGTAGAGCAATAGAAGACGGCAACTTGACAAAATAAAATAAATGATTAGACTTGGGGAAGTCTTTTAGTAGAAGGGGAGACAAATGCCTAACTGGGTATTCAACACGCTTGCCATTGAGGGAAGCGAAGAACAGATACAAAAAGTAAAAGCACAACTCAATGCGCCATACGAGCGCAGGTTTCATAATGGCAGAGAAGACAAAACAGATGTAGAGACTTACTCAAATCCTGTTATTGCGTTCTGGAACATTTGCCGACCACCTGAAGACAAACTTGAAGAGTATGAAGGTGTGAGTGGTTATGTTGATGGAGAAAAGAAAGGCGACACACCTTTCAACTGGTACAACTTCAATAATCGTGAGTGGGGAACTAAGTGGGACATTGGGGTATCAGATAGCAACAAGTTTTCTGAAACAGAACTTTACGAAGAGTCTGCTACGCATCTTTCTTATCGCTTCAATACTGCGTGGTCGCCACCATTGGAAGTAATAGAAAAACTTTCTCTTCAGTATCCTGAACTAGAACTAACTTTGGAATACGAAGAAGAAGGTGGTTGGGGTGGAGAAATCTTCTGGAACTCTGGAGGCTCTACGATTGTTCGTGAGTGGGACTCTCCAGACTCTCACGCTGATTATGTAGAACAAGGAAAGGAAGATAGTTGTCCTTGCCAAACTGAAGAAAACGAAGAGTATTGGCATAGCGATTGTCCTAGTAAAAAACTTGTTATTGAAGTAACTTGCGTAAAAGATGTTGAAGTAGTAAAGTCTGCTCACTAACGAAAGGGGAAGTTATGTCGCACTTATCCATAAGGGGCGTTGCGTGGAGTTCATCTATTACAGATGAAATGATTGCTCATCTTAACGACCACGAAGTAAGTTTGCTTATCAACTCGCTCAATGATGCGGTTGAGCAAATCTGCTCCGACTACGAAATCAAATAACGAAAGGACACAAATGGAAAACGAAGATGTAGTTATTGAAGAAACAAAAGTTCTTCATTACTTCGCACTTGATGGAAACTATGGCAACGCTGATGGCATTGTGATAGTTGATACCTCTGATTGGTCGGAAGATGATTGGTCTGCGATTGAGATGGCAGGAGACTCTGATAGGGCTTCGGTTGCCTATGCGCTCGCCAAGTCGGACGAGAAGCAAAGGGAAGAGATACGCCAAGCAGTAGAAGAAGACGACCTTGACGCTCAATTTGACAAAAGGTTTTCCGAGTAGTATCGTTGGGGGTTGGGTAGGGAAACCTGCCCGACACGCCAAAACTCCGATTTGACAAGTTGAATACCTAGCACTTATACTTCGGGGATACAACTGAATAACAACTGAATACCAAAGGACACAAATACGAAAGGACACCTAACAAACCTATGTTAGACAAAGAAGCAAAAGTTCAGGGGGTTGCGGTTTATGCCGAGTTCGTAAGGGCTGGCGAAACAACGCAAATGCTAATCACACCTGATTGTTATACAAATGTAGGAACACTAACTCCTATGGCTATCCATAGACGAGTAGTGACTCCTGTTTCACTCAAAAAACAATGGCGCAATAACGCACTACGCCACGAACAAATCAAAGATTTAGTTTCGGCAGGAAACACTCTTGCTGATAACGAAGTTGATTTTTTCACAGAAACTCGTATGCGCTATGCGTTCTCCTTCTTTGACGAGATGTTGCGTCATGGTTGGACTATTCGCAAAGAGCCTATCTTGATTGAAGTCTCTAAGTTTGATGCTGATGATTTAGCAAAGGGAACTACTCCAAGTCGTGTTCTCTATCGTGTAGGTATTTCGCGGAAAGCACTTGGCTTTCCAAAAGAGTTAGTCTAAAAGGGGGCTACACTAGATGTATGAGACAAAAGCAAAAGAGCGATACAACGCTCTAACACCTAACGCTTCTCCAACTCTATGGGAAATCATTGAGCAGGTAGCAACGCAAGGTGTAAATGAAAAAGCAAGTAAAGAACTTGTAGCAAAAGTTCTTCCTGCTGGTCGTTATGTTGAAAGAGCAGTTGGCGCAGAACGCGCTCCACGCGGTTCTAAAGTGAGAAAGGATTTGCCAATGGTTGAAGCAATCGTTGGTGGTGCTGATACTTACAAGCGACCAAATGGCTCTATCTACCACGCTCGCTTATGGGGAGAACACAAAGATGTTGAAGTTCTCCGCAAAGCACACGAAACTACAAAAGCAAGTTTCGCTGGTGCGGATACTGCTCCAATGTTCCCACTTCTCTATGGTGCGCCAGGTACAGGAAAAACTGCGCTCGTAGAAGCAACTTTCGGTGAAGACCTAATCACTCTTGTAGGACACGGAGACATCGAAGCCTCTGACCTACTTGGGTCTTATGTCCAAACTCCAAGTGGAAACTTTGAGTGGGTTGATGGCGGTCTTATTCGTGCTATGGAAGAAGGTAAAACTTATTTCGTAGATGAGATTGGTTTGATTGACCCAAAGGTTCTCGCACTTCTTTATGGTTCAATGGACGGAAGACGAGAAGTTGTCGTCTCTACAAATCCTGAACGCGGTGTAGTAAAAGCACACCCTGATTTCTTTGTAGTCGGTGCGACAAATCCTAACGCTCCCGGAGTTAGACTTTCGGAAGCATTACTTTCTCGCTTCACACTTCAAGCAGAAATGACTACTGACTATGCGCTCGCCAAGAAGTTGGGCGTTCCTAGTTTGCTAATCACTTCGGCACAAAATCTTTATCGCAAGCAACTTGCGAACGAAGTTTCTTGGTCGCCACAAATGCGAGAACTCCTTGCGTTCCGCGACATAGCAACAACTTTCGGAACTAAGTTTGCGTTAGAGAACTTGATTTCTTCCGCACCTGAAAGCGACAGAGCGAGTATCTCTGATGTTCTCTCTCGCGCCTTCGGTGAGGAAGTCAAGCCCGCGAAAATCTAACCCCCTTAGATACGCGGGTTCGGGGGGTGGGTTGAGTGTCCTTCTCCCACCCCCTATCCCCCAATTTGACAAAAGGACACGAATAGGTAATACTTAGGGCGTTGGTGGATTGGAAGCCACTAGCAGAAAAGGAAAGGGAAATGAAACACCTAGTAAGTGGTGAGACTAAGTTTCAAGACACTCCAAGAGAGTGGTTGAAAGTTGGAAAAGAAATCGCAACGCTAACAAATCGTTTGGCTATGCGTGATGACATTATCGCCTATGTTGGCGCAAATGCGGGCGGTGGAGAAGCACCTGCTCGTTTCAATCCTGCGCTCGCAGAAGTTGAAGTCGTTGTAGAAAAAGTTTTCGGTAAAGGTATTGCTCCTGAAAAAGTAGGAGACATAACACTTCGCAAAACACAATACGAGTTCCCAATGGCAACAGGTGCGATTTCGCACGAAGCCTTCCACGCTCGCTTCTCTTTGTGGTCTATGCCCGAAGCATACGCAACTCTAAAAAGAGATGAATACGAAGCACTCAACTTATTAGAAGAAAGTCGTATTGAGTATCAAGGACTTCAAGTAAGTCCTCGCTCTCGCGTATTTCTTCGCTCTAGTGCTATTGAGTTAGCGATTGGTGATGCTAGAGAAGCCTTTGATAAGCAACAACCTACACAAGCAATCGCACACTTGATTGGTCTTGTTCATGGTCGCGTTATCGCTGGTGTCTTAGATAAGGAAGAAGTAGCAGACATTTACAAGTGGGTTGAAGAACAGATTGGCGCAGACAATGTAGAAGCGTTCTGCGACATTATTCGTCCTTTCCAACTTCACACAAAACACAAAGATGCGACAGACCTTTATCCACTAGCAATCAAGTGGGCAGAGTTGGTTCGTAAGATTATGAACGAACGCGGTGAGCAAGAAGCCCCACAGGGCGGTTGCGGTTTCCCAATGCCAAAAGAACTCGTTGAAGAAGTTATGGAAAAACTTTCCGAAGCAAAAGAATCTATTGAGATTGGGAACTATGAAGATTTAGCAGACCAAGAACTTGGCGAAGAAATGAAAGAAGAAGCACAAGCCAAGCACAATGACGCTAAGGAACAAGCAGAGAACAAAGAAGTTGCGAACAAAGTCTTTGACAAATCCACAGGTATTGGAACTACTAAAACAAGTAGCAGATTAGTTGAAGTTCGTGATGCTACTTCACAGGAGCGTTCTGCTTCCGTAATCATTTCTCGTCTCCTTGAAAAAGCAAAGTATCGTGAGAGAGATGAAATGATTATTGCGAGCGCAACTCCTCCGGGAAAACTTCGTATGAAATCTATTATTGAAGATAAAGCACTTCGCGCTCGCGGTGTGTATAAGCCTTCAACTCCTTTCAAGAAAAAGGTTCGTAAGCACACAGACGAGCCAACTCTTTCGGTTGGGATTATGGTGGACATTTCAGGTTCAATGGGTTCTGCTATGAAGCCAATGGCGACAACTGCGTGGGTTATGTCCGAAGCAACTCGGCGCATACAAGGTAAGTGCGCTATGGTCTATTACGGAAATGATGTGTTTCCAACTCTCAAAGTTGGACAACGACTAGACCAAGTAAATGTTTATACTGCTAGTGATGGAACTGAAAAGTTCTACAAAGCATTTCAAGCAGTTGATGGCGCACTAAATCTTATTCACGGAAATGGAGCGCGTTTGTTGGTTATTGTTTCTGATGGAGAATACACACCTGACGAAACACGACTAGCAAAAGAAGTTATCAAGAAATGCGAGAAGGCAGGTGTTGGAGTTCTATGGCTTCCATTTGATAATGGATACAGAGCGCGAGAACTCGGACAGGGCTATGCGAAAGTTGTTTCAGAAATCTCTGACCCTGTTGTAGCGAGCGAGATTATTGGTCGCTCCGCTATGGAAGTAATGACGAGAGTTGGACAGAGGGCGGTTGCCTAATGTTCTAACAGGTGTTGGCTCGGTGGAAGATTTAGGAGTGTCCTTCCAAACACACAAAACCTATTTCTTTATCTCTCACCACAGAGCCGAGCCAACACGCCCCTTAGTAAAAAGTAAAGGACACAAATGACGACAGACGAAATAACAATCAAGTATCACTTGGGCTTTGACCCACACCCATCACAACAGGACGCTATTTTTTATACAGGTATGGGTTGTGTGGCAACAGTTGAATACAAAGGATTTCAAGTAGATGTTTATTGTGATGGGGCAACAAGAGCAAATCTTTTAGACGCACCACAAGGAGAAATTGTTTCTGCTTTGTATTCTCCAACAGATTTCATTGACGCAGGGATAGACACAGATGACGCATTGAAATTAGCAAACAAACAAGAACTTCTTGATTGGGTGAATAACTCTTGGTTCGACCTTTACTGCTATGGCGAACACTTAGACGCGGTAGAACACGAACTAGATGAAGCACTCAAAGTTGCGGAAGTGTATGTGCGGGACAGAGCGCACTCTGAAAAAATCATAAATGGGGAACTTGACTTTTCAGAATAAATTATTATAATGATAGAAAGTAGAAAGGAAAAAGTAAGATGCACACATGCCAAATAATGTTGGTAGAAGCAGAGAACGGCAAAGAGGCGTTGTCGTTAGTAGAGTCACAGATAACTTATTCAGAAGTTCCGTATCCGTCTTGGAGTGATTGGCACACCATAGGCGGTAGGTGGGACGGATTGTTTGAGGGCTGGGAAGCAGACCAAAACGCTCTCGGCTACACAGAGAACCCCGCGCTCGCTGAAGACATAATCAAAAGTTGGACACAAGGTCGGCAGGACGAAATAGAAAGAAATCTAAGAGAAGTAATGGCGGACGGCATACCACTCGATAAAGTTGTTGCTCAATACAAAGTTGATGCCGCAGATTTTAGCGATTGGGACATGCGGTTCTATTCTCTTAGAAAGTTAGGCGAGTTGTTGTCTAACAAATGGTCACACGATACGGGTGTCTATGACCTAGAGGCACACACGGCTTCGCTTCACTACTTCAGAGAACGGCTCGCAAAAGAGCCGAACAAGCAGTTCCTAGTCCCCGTTGATTTCCACTTCTAACCGAGAAAGGAAAAAGTAAAAGTGAAAGTTTGTAAGAAGTGTGGTTGGGAAGTAAAGCAAGATTTCGGTATGTGGTCAGACATGTATGGAGGTCTGATTTGCGATTGGGTTGAAGACGAACCGCAAGCACACGAACCGAGACGAGAGAAACGAACAAGTCCGAACAACTCGGAACTTGCTGTCGCTTAAGGAAGGAAGCAAAAAGTAAAAATGAAAGTATCGCAGTTGCTAGAACAACTAAGAGATTACGAACCTGATACCGAGTTGATAGTCGCGTATTGGGATAAGGAGACCATAGAAGGTTATGGTGCGCCGACAATGACCGAAGACCAATGGGGTGAGGTTGTCTCTTCCTATGAGGACGGAGAGTGGCATTGGCAGGGTTCTGCCAGCGAGGACTTCGTTGAGATAGCGGAAAATGTGGTTGCTACCCCCTGACCCTATGTGATGTAAAACACAGGGTCAAATGCTTGTTTCAAGTTGCGCCTTTGGGAAGATTTTGTTATTCTTCGGTTGTTGGTGATTATGTATCTCCGACACAAAGGAGTGAAAAGGTTTCTCTCCTAAATGACGAAAGGACACCATGCCCAAAAAGGCAAAGGTAGTAGTTGAAGTTTCAACTACCAAAGTGCTAGATAGCACTCCTGCGGAAGCCAAGAAAGCCAAGAAGGCTCTCGAAGCACTCGCACACGCTAAGAAAGTAAAAGCAGAGGCAGAGAAAGTTTATGCCAAAGCACAAGCCGAACTTTATGAAATGCTCGGCTACACCAAAGTAGGTTCATCTTGGATAGGTATTGCCCAAGAAGGAACTATCGCTGGAGTTCCTGTAATCGTAATTGGAACTCAAACTCGTGATGATTTTGATAAGGAAGGTTTGCTAAAAGCAAATCCACACCTTGTTGAAGTATTCGCTGACTTCACAAAGGACAAAATAGTCCAAGTAATGAAGACTCCGTTCCAAAAGAACGAAGCAAGCCTTGACGAGGCAGTTGCCACACTTCTCGCTCTAACAGGAGCAAGTAAGTAATCAAAGTTGGAAGCCCCTACGCAGACAGGCGTGGGGGTTTCCGCTTTTTACTAAGGGAGAAAATGTCAAACAAAAAACTAAGTTATAGCAAACTAGATAAAGTTCTAAAGACAGGGCTACACCAATACGAGCCCCTTGCCACAGAAGAAAATGTGACTTCTGATGGCGAAATAAAAATCACAGAGGAAACTCTCTGGATACCTATGTGCCAAATCGAAGAAGCAAAAAGTAAAAAGCCTGACCTTTTACTTGGCTGGGAGATGAGAGCCATAGAAGACGCAATCAACAAGTTCTACCAACTTCGTATCGCCAAACAATTTATGGACACTAAAGATTGCCAAGAGTGTATTGTCGTGTGCTTTAGGGAAAGCCTAGAGATGCTGGACTACATACCTCTAGCAGAGTTATTCAGAAACCCACACGACTACGACACAGACGAAGAAGACGACTAAATGGATTTGACTTATTTTGATAAATAGGTATTATTGGCTCTAAGGGAAAGGGGAAAAATGAAACCAACAGAAGTGCTAGACATACAGGCATACTTCAAGGGGAAGTGTGGCGACAAACGCTGGCAAGATTTACTACAAACCTACATTGAAGTTTCAGTAGGAAAAAAGTATGTCTTCAATAACGAAGCGGATTGGGAAGCCTCTGACGAAAAGAAAGTCATTGGTATCTACAAGAACGACATTATTGAAGTAGGAAATAACGCAGAGGCTTTCTTCGTAAAGAGCGAAATGACTGACCTCATTACATTTGCTTCAGGAAAACTAGACCCAACAGATAAACTTGATTTGGCTTTAGTTCCTGCGGATAGAGGGTTTGCTTACTTTGAGAAGCCACTAGAACTACAAGATGTTCGTGGAAGAACAATGCTAATCCACTTGATTACATGGAAAAAAGTATTTGGCGCAGGTGGGCAGATGGGTCTTTCACTTTCTTATTGGAACGACACTTACACAAAGCCTGACGAAGTAGCAAAGCAAATCTTTGACCAATACAAAAAAGACTCTCTAACTGCGATGCTTGGTCGCTTTCATTGGGTAAGGTGCGGAAGTATTTTTCAAGATGAAAGAGTTGGTGGTGAAGATTTGATGCCATCAGAAGACGACATGGAAGCCATAAGGAAACTTACTTTCAAGCAGGGTGGTAATGAACTACTTTCTGAAGAAGAGTGGGAAGAATACAAAGCAACTAAGATAGTTCCCGCTACAAACATAACAAGACTTCTTTGGTCATACTTTCTTATTATGTCTCAAACTCTTACAGAGGTATCAAAACACAAACCTGAAAACAGAGCGCAACGCAAACGCATTGAGCGAGAAAAACTGCCATCAGAGTTCGTAGTTGTTCAGTTCCGTAAGCGCAGATACATAAGTGCGGATACAGACGAGACACAGGAAGAAAATGCTATTGAGTGGTCTCATAGATGGATTGTTGGTGGTCATTGGAGATGGCAACCATACAAAGACCCTGTAAGCAAAGGCGTAATCAAAAAGCGCATTTGGATTAGTCCTTATGTGAAAGGTCCGGAAGACAAGCCACTAATCGCCAAGAGCAAAGTGTTCGTGTTGGCGAAGTAAAAAAGGATTTGACTTTGGGGGTCAAGTCCTGTATAATAAAAACAAGGGAAAGAAAGGGGTTAGCAAATGGCTAACGATTTAGTAGAACTAAAAGTAAATGAGGAGGAAATCTCCTTTATCACTATGGCACTTGGTCTTTTCATTGAGACTCTTGATGGAAAGATAGAGCGCAGACACAAAAGAGCAGAACGCGGTCAAGAGTTCGACATGGACGAAGTGTTCTTCTTGATGGATAAAAAGTTTGGTGCTATGTCTTTGTGGCGCAAGACTTTGATTTCTGCGGGGGCAGACCCCGACCTACTCGCTGAACACATTGAAAGAGCGACAGACGAGGAGGAAAACTAAGATGGCTGAACACCACTACATACTAAAGTTTGATGATGAGACAGGCGTATGGTCGCATGATGTTGATAGCGAAGAGGCGCGGTTTCCTGATGGAACTATTTGGGACGAAGCCAAGCAAGAGTGGGTAAATCCCTATCAAGGTGATGGCGAGTTTTATCGCAACGCTGACGCCTATGATGATTACTTGTCCCACATTGTTTCCACTATGAGTTGCTAAGGAAAAAGTAAAAATGGACGAGATAAATCTTTCACGAACAGTAATGTTTGTTGGCGACTACTTTACTCTTATGACCACAGTAGTCCTTGACGACAAGTTGAGGCTTGACGAAGAGAGTGATGAAGACTTTGCGGTGAGAACTGCGAGTGTCTTTATGAAGGAATACTATGGCTTTGATGTCGCGTCTGTCTCAAACGACATTGGTATTGTAGACGAGGACAATGATGATTTCGAGTAATCTTGATTTGTTCATCTCCATCTCTGATGCTATTGAAAAAGGCGAGATGGATAAGCAACTCTATGAACTGCGAAAGTTGGTTGATGGGAGGCTTGCCCTTATTGGGGAGGCTAAAACTATTGACCACTTCTCGGTAGGCGACAGGGTTGCTATCAACGAGAGATGCGGAACTCGTTTCCTGCGAGGCGAAACTGCGTCTGTTGTTGGAAGACGCCGAACTAAACTTGTTATCAACCTAGATAATCCTAAAGGCAGATTTGCTAGGAAGACTTCTGCTGGCGAGATTTTGTCTGCCGAAGTCATAGTGCCTGTTGAAATAGTTGATAAAATTTAATCATTGTTGCCATCTCCCCCCTTTCTGATGGCAACAAAGAGCGCGGGTAATACCCTTTCTCCCTGACGCTCCGCTACTCCCTTCACTCCTGTCTGAAGGGAGTTAGTGTTTTTATGGCTTGACTTCTTGACTACATACAGTATTGTAAATAGGGCTTACTCTTTTTGGCGTGAGAATAGTTGCTAAGGATTACCACCCTAACGGAGGGGCTTCGCCCTTTATCGCGTCTATTGTAGATAACCCTGATGACGGCGACACGAAACTCGTCATAATGTTTGGCGAGGAGGGTTGCGTTGCTGTACTTTCGCTAGACTACTTGGTTAGAGATGAAGACATTTCCAACAAACACAACGGGCATAACGGAGATAAATACGAACAACTTAGAGATGAACTCTGGGAAGATTTCGTCGGCTAGGTATAGCAAAAAGTAAAAACCGACAGGAGAACCGATGACTACTATTGCCGCCGTACAGGGCGAGTCTTGGTGCGTCATTGGATACGACAGCCGAGTCACAGAAGATAACAACAAGATTTACACCTTGCCAAAAGACAACGGCAAGGTAATAAAAAATGGCGAGTATCTCTTTGGAGTAGCAGGAGACATGCGAGCCGTGAACTTGATGGCGTATGTGTTCAAGCCACCTACGATTAGCCCAACGGCTTATGGCGTGAGGCTGGACAAGTTTATGACGCTGAACTTCATACCTGAAATGAAGAAGTGCTTTGAGGACAACTCGTATTCTAAAGATGGCGAGCATGACAGCCAAATAGTCGTATGTATCAACGGTACTGCCTACGAGATAGGCGAAGACTATTCGTGGGCTAGAGACGAGTCTGGGGTTTATACCATCGGCTCTGGTGGAGGCTACGCACAAGGGGCTTTACTTGCTACGCTGGAAACACGCAAGCGAACTCTGGGAACTGCCAAGACGCTGGTTCGACAAGCAATAACTATCGCTTCTCGCCTAGACCCAAACACTTCTCCGCCTATTTATGTGATGGTTCAACATTATGGCGATGGAAAGAAGTAGCAAAAAGTAAAAAATTACCGGCACGCATCTGGGGCCGGCTGCAAGTAAATAAGTTATTTCGATGTGTCTATGCGTACGCCTTCTGCATGAACGACACTTGCGCTTGTCTGAAGTAAGTGATAGTATTTGGTTAGGCGAAAGGGGGAACAATGCCTAGAAAAAAGAAATGCGCTTCTTGCTATGAAGAAGTGGCTACTCACTTCATTGTGGAAAATGGGTTCTACTATGGAGAGATGCCTATTTGCTGTAAGTGCCACGAACAATGTCTATCAGAAGGCTGGCACGAAAAAGGGGGTGAGTAATGAAAATAAAGATTTCTATTTCAAGAGAATACGATACTGAGGGAGAAGACCACGCACACTTATTTGCGGGCGTATCCAACCCTGAAGGACTTGCCTTGCGATACTTCGCTGAGGACTTAGACCTAATGAGTAATGATGATTTGGCTCGACAAGCCAAGATAGAAACGCTGAAGTCTTAATTTGACTTCTATGCCATAGTGTTGTATAGTGCGGTTATTCAAGGGGGAGCAAGTCGCTGGTCACCTGAACGACCTGAAACCTAGGGGGTCGGAAACAATACGACTTCCCCCTTGAACCTAATGAAAGGGAACGCATGGACACACTATCCAAAGAAATCCAAATGGAAATGCACCTACGCGGTAATTTCTATCCACCACTACCACTTGACTACGCCAAGCCCGCACTACAAGCATGGGAAGCGTATCTGGAGGAAGACTATGACGCAGTTATTACCTTACCTGCGGACATAGAGCCACACCCCGCTTGCGCTCGCAAGACTGATGCGGGTTGGGAGTTATCTGCCTCCGACCTAGTGCGGATACTTCGCCTAGACAGATAAGTTATCTGAAGAAGCCCCGGCTGAAGAGCCGGGGTTTTTTTCATGTACAAGTTATTCGCACCTTGAGTCGGTCCGGCTCAACTTTTTACTTTTTGCTAGTCGTTGATGCCGGCTGTCCCTACTGGTTATTGTAAGAACAACTTTTTGATTTGGTTGGCACAAGGGTTCTTTGTGTGTTATGAATCACAGAAGAAAAGTGCGGTTTCGACTTGCTTCTTGGTTGGAAAGTGGTAGTATTCGCTTATCAACTTCAGAAAGGGGAAAACAATGAAGTGGATACTCGTCAAGAAGTCTGACGGAGAACGCGGAAATGCCGGTCTCAAGAAGATTTATCAGGTTATCGTTGAAGATAACAAGGTTATTACAATGTGGGGAAAGGCTGAAGAAGTCGCTCCACAGGCTAAGCAGGTCAAGACTTTTGCTTATCCATTCCTCGCCAAGTCATACGCTAACGACAAGGTGAACTCAAAACTTACTCGCGGATACGAAGTAGTCCTCGTAGCCTAAGAGATAGCGAAACAGGGGCAGTTTAGAGAGTGTTCTCGCCCAATGTCGTAAGTAAGAACTCTCAATAATTTTTTGGTTGGGTGGGTCGGAGAAACTCCCTCGTTGGGCGCGGGGGAGTTTTTCTTTTGATTTCGACTTGACTTTTATTTATGCGGGTGTTATTCTTAGGGAAATGAAAGGGGGGGAAAATGAAAGCAGTAATCATCGAAACAAGTGGACACAAGAAAGTCGTTGAGTTTGATAACGACACTTCTTACAAGACTTTATCTGACGCGGTTGGCGGAATGATAGAGTGCGTAAGACTTGACGAGAATACTGACCTTTGGTGTAATGAGAATGGCATAGCAGAAGGCTTGCCTCTCAACCTAATAGGTTCGGCTATCTACTCGGAAACTTTCAACGCTGGTAATCCGATTCTTGGAAACATAATCATTACTGGCGGAAGCGATGAAGAAGGCTACACGCTCGGTCTAACTGACGAGCAGGTCGCTTACTGGTTGGCTTACAACAAGCAAGTCATACCAACAGCATACCTATTCGGTGCGCTCTACAACTAAATAGATTTCCCACAGAGAAGGCGCGGGCTAACCCCCGCGTCTTTTTTGTTTGCGGTTGTTCGGTTGTTGCAGCGTACATAGCAAAAAGTAAAAAATGATTAATCCAGATTCCAGGTATTAACCAGATACAAATAACTTTTCTATTTCCATTGACTTTTTGCCCCGTCATTCGTTTTACTAGGTAGAGGGGAAAAAAATAAATGACGACACGACTTGACTCTCTAGGATAAAAATGATAAGGTGTCTCTAACAAAGCAACAAAGGGGGAAAAAATGGATTCAGTAGAGTTTGATGAGTTTGGCAGAGTTTATGCTCGCCCTACTCACTATGCGGGTGGCGTTGCGCTAGAACCCGGTGCGGTAGCACCAAAGGTCTATAAAGAAGTTCGCTTCTGCGTTATGTGCGGGAAGAAACTTTCTATGTATAACAATGGCAAGAATGGTTTGTGCTACAGCCTAACCTGCGAGAAAAAGTTTCAAGACACTAAAAAGAAAAAGAAGAAATAACTTGACTCTATTAGGTAATGGTGTTACTCTTTATCTAAAGCCAACGAAGGGGGAAAGAAATGGCTAAGTATGTGGTTCTATGTGAGGCAGATGAGTGCGAGGCAGAGAACGAAGATTTTGAAGATGATGGCTCAACTTATTGGTTCACTTGCGTAAAGTGCGGATACGACAACGAGGTGGTTCACTCACCATGGAAATAACAACTAAACACATGTGTATTGAGTGCGGAAGAGTATTCAACCTACTCAATAAAAAAGATGCAGAGGAGTGGGATTTTGGACACGACTGCGAAGTTTTGTAAGTCTTGCTTGAATACCCATGCGGTAGAAGACGACCCTTGCTATTGCGTGAAGTGCGAGGAGAACTTTGACTCTGGCTGTATGAACGAAGTAAATGGAGAACCCGTTTGCTTCCAATGCGGGTAAAGCAAAAAGTAAAAACGATGCAGCAGCCGGCTTCGCTGCCGGCGCTGTTCTTAAGTTGTTCGTAGATGCCCAAAACCCTGTGGTTTTTAATGTGAAGACAAATCGGACATTTTGCCTGTGAGATACCTCTCTTTTTAGGATTTGACTTTTACTATGTATTTTGGTATTATTAGGTCAAGAAACAAGAAAGGGGAAACAAATGCCAAAGGGATTGCCCGATAGCGTTATCTATACTGCGGTCAAACGCTCTACAAGAGTGCGGAAGAACAAGAGTAAAGATTATGCCTACTACAAGAAGAACGCGGACATACTCAATGGATTTGTTGCTCGTTGTTTTAGATTTGCCAAAAAAGACAAAAACTGATAAAATAAGTTCAGAAAGGAGAAAGACACAATGACGAAACAAGTAGAGACAGATTGGACAGAAGTGGAAGACATTGACGACTTAGGTATTGCGCCTAGATACTCTTTTGACTATCCCACAGATTTGTATAACGAAATCTTGCCTAACCTTTTTCAAGGTGGCACAGATGATGACGATACGATTTGGGAGCGTCAAAGAGTAGAACCACGCATTACGAAGCAAGACTTCGACACAGTTATTACTGCGTATCAGTTTGCTAATCCTGCGGATTGGCTAGTAAAAGAAATACGCTATCCGTTCTATGACGCTCCAAACATGAAGGGCGTTGATTTCAAGGAGTTATTCCAAGTAGTTCGGATTGCTCACGAAGATTGGAAGGCTGGCAAGAAAGTTCTTATTCGTTGCCAAGCAGGTCTAAATCGTTCAGGGCTAGTTATGGCTTTGGTTCTTATGCGGGAAGGCTACTCTGCGGAGGAAGCGATTTGCCTAATCCGAGACAAGCGAAGCAAGAACGCTTTGTTCAACTCCACCTTCGAGAAGTGGTTGTTGAGTTTGCCTAAGAAAGGCGAGTGAGTGTCGGCAACTTGCTCCAAGTGTGATGCAGACGCGAAGTGGATAGATTGTCCTTGCGGGCAAGAAGATTGCTTCGCAACGCGGTGCTATTGGAGCGAGTGCGGTTGGGTAGAGCAGGATTGCGAGGAATACCAAAAAGTAAAAGTGTTCGACAGCAAACCCATCTACCTTTCTGCGGGCGACACGCCGAAAGTCAGGTAAGTTGAAAAAAGTCAGGTAAGTTGGTATTATTATCTCGTTGGCTCAAAAGAGTCAAACAACTTAGAGGAAGGGCTAAAAAATGACGCAAAGGACAATAGTTCCAATGAAGATGGATAGGAAATACATACAACGCAGACGAGTTGCTTTCGCGCTCGCAGTAGTTCTTGCTAGTGCGGTTGTGTGGGGATTGTTCCAAGTCTCAGGAAACCTTTGGTGGGTTGGTGGCGAAGAAGGCTACTGCTGGGGCGAAATGACTGAGTGTTTCTTTGGAAAGGGGAAGTAATAAAATGAAATGCCAAACACCACATTGTGAAAACACAAACATAATCTTCTCAGGCGTAGATGCCTTTATGCGGGAGATGCCTTTCACAGAAAGGTTCTGCTACCCCTGCGGTAATGCTTACATCACCATCAAGAACGCGGTGGCTGAAGAAGTAGAAAAGGAAAAAGTAAATGTTGCTTGATACAGGAACATTATTTGCAATCATCATCGCGCTCGCAGGTTCTTGCTTCGTGATGGTAGTTTCCATCAACGCCTACGGGAAGTTGATGCGGGAGAACAAACAACTACGCCAAGAGTTGGTGGAGTTGGAGTGGAAAAGAATCAAGGAGGTGAACTAAGTGGAAGAACAAATCTTAGATGCGAACTGTGATTTCAAGTGCCAGTTCGAGTGGATTGAGGTTTCGTCTAACTTCTTCAATGTTGCGGTCTATACCCCAGCGTTGATTGCGGGTATCGTAATTTATGCGGTGTATCGCATTGTAAAGAAGTATAAGGAAGACCCAACACGATGACTAATAAACCTGTTTGGGATAAGTTCGTCCAAGCCAATGCGTTTGTAAATGGTCACGAGGTAAATCTCGAACCAAACCAAACTATTTGGAAGAACAAGTTCTACACAGTAATCAAACATGTGTTAGAGCCTGAACTTGGAGAGAAGAGTGGTATCCATCTTTCTATTCGCCACAATGAACGAAAGGCGGTTAGGGATTGGAGACACTTCCAACGCATCAAGAACGAACTTGCGGGTGAGGAGAGGGAAGCAGTAGAAATCTTCCCGCCTGAATCGCAACTCGTAGACACCTCTAATCAGTATCACCTTTGGGTTCTTCCTGAAGGCACAACATCTTTCTTTACTTGGAACGAGGGTCGTCATGTAGTAAATGACCCCCAAGACCCAGAGAACAAAGAGTGGTTGCGGTCAAAAGGTTTAGACCCAGAGATTATTATGGGAGCGAAACAAAGACCTTATGGCGAAGAATAAGTCTGCTGTTGGAACAACAAAAAGTAAAAGAATCGCGGACGATGCCTCCCGCTTGTATGCGGAGGGGCTATCTATTGAAAGCGTTGCTAGCGAACTGAAGGTTTCGTATAGATGCGCTCGCAAGGCAATCAGAAGTAAGGGAGTCGCACTACGCGACCCCTCTGCCCGCACTAAAGGCAGAACTAGCCCCAAGAAAAGGAAGAACAACAAATGAACAACCTCAACATCGTATGGACTGCGGTAGGAGCCTTAGTCTTTGGACTTGCTTCTTTTATCGCGGCGTGGCAGAATTCAGTTACTTGGACTCTAGCACTAGGGCTTTCGGCTTTGACGAGCGCGACGCTCGCAAGCAGGGAACGCTAGTCAGCGTCTGAGCAAGCCCCCGTCAGCCTTCCTCTGCGGGGGCTTCTTACTGCGTGTCGTCTTGACTTTTATATTTGCTTGTAGTATTGTTTGTTCTTGAAAGGGGGTCACACAATGACCACACATCAAATGGTTCTCTTTGGCGAGAACCCTGCTCCCGCACCTGCGGTAGTTCCTGCGCCTGTCGCAAACCCTCAAAAGTTCAACTGGAAAGAACTTTATGAGGCACTTTCTAAACTTCCTAAATCGAAGTATGCCATACCAACAAATGAACTTATGGGTGACTATATGGTTCAGCCTGTTGATAATGACCTTGTATTCGTTGAAATCCGCGAGTTCAAGAAGACCACATACCTTCGCCGTCTGATTGGCTCATACGGAGGGTTCTCTCGTATCAAGCCAGCACCCGAAGATACGCTTGCTTTTGTGCGTGTTTTGCTTGGCGACCCATACAAATACGCTAAGTTGTTCGCTGTCCACTACTCTTGCTGTGCCAAGTGCGGTGCTGAACTCACAGATGAAACAAGCCGTGAGTTAGGTCTTGGTCCGGTCTGCCGACAGGCTTTCGGGAAGTAAGACACGAAGTTAGGCGAGTGGCGATTTTCACCCCCGAAAACGCCACTTGTCTGACTTTTTTATGCTAAGGTTATACCCCTGACGAAACGACATTTAGCAGAAAGGTTGTAATACAACCACTCTCCCCACAGCGGGGGGAATAAGGCGGGTATTTGACGCCGATGGTGGCTTCCACAGCACCTTGTCCCTGTCCCCTAACAAAGGAAACTCAATGCGCAAACCTACTAACACAGCCTTCCCTAAAATAATTGCGGTGGCTTTGTCGGTAGTTACCCTGTCTATGGTTTCGGCTTTTGCCCAAACTTCAGTTCAGGAACCAACTGCCAAACTCGTTGCCAAAGAGGCAATAACTCTGAAAGCAATCGAGGCGGAGATTGAGAAACAAAAAGTAAAACTAGCCGAACTTCAACTAAAGAAGTTCTCAGTAAAGAAAACTACCTTCTCAGATGTAGAACTAGCCCAACTGCTTTACGCGGTTGGTTTTGAGGGCAAGGCTCTCAAGACAGCGTGGGCTGTTGTGAAGAAGGAATCAAATGGTCGCCCCCTAGCCTTCAATGGCAACACACGAACAGGCGACTCGTCATACGGAATCTTCCAAATAAATATGCTTGGAGGTCTTGGTGTTACCCGCCGAGATAAGTATGACCTAGACTCAAACAAAGACTTGTTTGACCCCGTAGTCAATGCGGAGATTGCTTATCACATGAGTAATGGTGGAGAGGATTGGACTGCTTGGAAGATTCAAGCCCCTTACACCAATCGAGATGAGGTAAGATTTCAGTATTGGTACGCTAAGTTCCCAGAAGGATTTCAACAATGAACGATGAAGATGTAGTAGTCCCAGAGCCATACACTAACCCAGCAGAGCCTCACGCAAACTACGAGGCTGTGATTGAGCCTGTTGCGGTGGAATCACTCGTTGTTGAGCCAGAACAAGCACCTTATGTGTATGTTCCTGAGCCAACTCCAGAACCAGAGGTCTTCACAACTCCAGAAGTTGTTGAGGAGCCGGCTGTTGTTGTGGCTGAAGCAAAAGCAAAAAGTAAAAAGTCTGCGGTTGCAGCGCCAGATACTTTTGCAGATGGCGATATTGTTTTCTTGTCTAGCCTTAAGTTCGAGGCATTTGCAAGAAACTCTCGTTCTGTTTATTTAGTTCAAGAAAGACTTTATCAACTTGGTTTTGATGGTGGTTATGAAGACCAGCCGGGTTGGTTGAGTCAAGGAACACGCAGGGCGCTCGCAGAGTATTGCCCTTGCGATGAAACTTCTGTGCGGGTTGATGACGCTGAATTAATCAAGCGTCTCTTCGCAGGAACTTCAGTTAGGGTTGTCGAATAACTTCCAAACAAATCAACAACTACGCGGTCATCTAAACTTGACTAGACGAGTTGTTAGGTTATGGAAGGACAACAACTTAGAACAGCGAAAAGCCCCCCGCGAAAGCGAGGGGCTTCTTCGTTTGTAATCTTAGATTGGCTCTGCCATTAGGCAACGCATTTCTTCTTCGGCAACATCTACTGCGTATTCAAAGTTCTCTGCGTTTGAGACATAGCCAGCAAGATAAGAGTGCTTACCTTGATAAGTTCCGTGCCATAACTCCAAGTGGTTATCTACTCGATATAGTCGGTAGTTGCCTTGCTTCTTGATTGCTCTCACTTGAGCGTCCCTTTCGATTGGTGGATACTGCTTATTACAAGATAAACATAACAGCAATCTATGCGGGTGTCAAGATAGCATACGGCGTGTCTTTGTGGTTTATGCCACAAGGCAGTATTGGCTTCTCGTCCTGTCGTAGTTCACATGGAGCCACGAAACTACCCAGCCACGCTCCTGTGAGTAGATTTCTTTGCCCTCTATCCACAATCCACATTTCTTACACTCGCCTCTGTATTCAGCCCCGTTGAGTTCATACCTAAGCGTGCGTTTTTGATGCGGAGGTTGATGAGTTGTTGGTGGTTGCTGTTCCAGGGATTCTGGTTCGGAGTTTTTACTTTTTGCTTCCGAGTTCAGCCTCTCCTTTATGTCGCACATAGCACATAACTCTTCAGTTCCTTGAAACTTGGGGTTATACCAAGTCCCACACTTTACGCACGCTCTTGGTTTCATTTAGTTATCTGTTCTCTTTCTTGATTGTTTGGTATGACTTGCTCTCGCCCTTGCTATTGCGGTAGCCATAACGAACGAGCCTGAATTGGATGGCAGATGGAGTTACCTTTAGCAGTTTTGCTAAACGATAGACTGTCACGCCTTGCTCTGTTGCTTGGTTGAGCAGGTATGAGTATTCCTCTGCCTCTGCCCTAAACTTTTTGCTTGATGAGCGAACCTGTTGAGCGAAAGGTTGAAGTTCCTTTAGTCTCGCTAGGAGTTCAGGGTTTGGCATTGTGTATTGAACCTGTGTCGGCATTGGATAGCGTGGAGGTTCAGGTAGCACGATTTCAGGAGAAATAGGTGTTGCGGTAGTGCCTCTGAGAACTTGTCTAATACTTTCTCGTGATAGGTCTAACGCCTTACCTATGCTTGCCTGTGTCCAGCCTTTGTCTGTTAGGGCGTGAATAAGCCCGTTGCGCTCTACTAGGTCTAGTGACTTTAGTAAGTCAGCAGTTTCCTGTGGTAGCACTTGCCCAATCCTGTTGATTTCTCCAGCCAATCGCGGGTTTGTTTTTACTCGCGGGTAGCGGTTCATCTCTCTAGCGGAGTGAGCCTTCTTTAGTTGTTCAGGGTTTGTCCTGAAGTTTACCTTTGTCATTTTATCTTTTTATCCTTTCTTTGTCATAACCTTAGACAACACTAAGGCATTTGTCAAATCAGAACTCTTTAGGTGCTATGCCGTAATACTCACGCATAGCCTCGTCTGTTCCACACGAGGAGCAGATGGCTGTCTTGTTGTCTCTACGAGATAAGGCAGGATAGCCTGTGTAGAAGTTGCCACATCTAGGACACTCTCTAAGTGCTAGAACTTGGTCGTCTGCCATTTTTACTTTTTCCTTTCTAAGGTGGTTATCAGCGTTGCTGTGCGAAAGGTCTAACTATGCGGGCTACCCACCTGTTGAGTAGGTCGGCATTTTGTTGGTAGTAAGCCTCTGGCTTACCCCTGCCCGCCCTGCGTTGCTTGCGGGTTAGCCTTTTGTAGGTTCCCACTACTACGCTGTCAGGTAGTCCTCTCATTGTCTTTCCTTTCTCTTTGTTATGCCCTAATACTATGCCCTAACCTATACGCTTGTCAAGTCGTGGCGGTGTGTTTCTTACCACAAAAAGCCCCCCTTGCGGGGGGCTTCTTGGAAATCTTATTTAGTTTTTTACCAACACTGCGGGGTCAAACTTCTTGGCGCACTCACTTCCTACTCGCCAGAACCCCTGTGAGATGGTTCCCCTCTCTGCGTCACTTGCGGGGTGGAGTATCGCACCTGAGGTAGATAGATGAACCCACCACGGATTGTTGCTCACCACCTTGCGTCCACACATAGCGCAAGCGTTGTCATTGAGACCATTTACGAAATCTCCGAAACTTAGCATTTATTTTCACCCCCTTTCTTATTGCTATAAGTAAATACTATGCTATGCGGATAAGAGTGTCAAGTCGAAATCGTGTTATTTAGATTACATTTTGATAACAAAAAACCCCCCTTGCGGGGGGTCTTTTGGCTCCCTATTACGCTAGGGAGAAAGCCATTCGAGGGTGGTTGAGAACAATCCCCAACACTTCCTCTGCGGTTAGCATACGGGCTTCCTTGCCGTAAGCCTCCTCCATCACGATTACCTCTGTGATTGGTGCGGTGGTCTTTAGTAGCAGGTCTCTAACATTTTCCTTTGTATCTACTACGAAGGAGTAGGGAGTTGAGCCATAAGACTTACCTTCATCTACCAAGATACTTACTCCGTATTGAGCCATTTGTTTTACTTCCCTTTCTTTTGCTACACCTTGTAGCAATAAGATAAGACTATAACACGCCTAGTATTTTGTCAAGTCATAACACGCCTAGCCCTCTGTTATTTGTAACACATCTAGTAAGCCTAGTCAGGTAGGTAAGTTACTCGTCAGTAAGTTACTCGCTAGTAACTTAGTTAGACCTACACATTTATAACTATAACTCTTGACTACATCTTTAGACCTAGACACAAGCACACATTATGTCAAGTAGTCAGCCTCGAACAACTAATAAATATTTTTTTAGACACTACAAGCACTAATAAAAGATTTTTTATTATCACTTTGCTACTGGCTGGTAGGAAAAAACAAAAGCACAAGGCATAAGGCACATCATTTGCTCGCCAGATTACAACTAGAAACAACTTTTTTATTTGCATAAAAGCAAAGCCGGAAACGATTTAGGCAAAGGCTTATTTATAGCGCTTTCGTCTCACAGGCCAAAACCAAAATTCGTAAACCTTCATATATTTTACGAATCGTCCAAGTCTTTAGGTCCTGTACGGCACAACTAAATTGCTGTAGAATAAAGTAATGAAGAAAAAGGTCCGTCTGCCATCTGATGAAGTCAGATTCCTTTCTTCACTGGACCAGCCAACGCTTCAAAGTCGTCTCAGGGCTTTGTGGGAAGCAGGGTGGTCTCTCAAAATAATCGCTGACTCGTTACAACCACCCAAACCTAAATCAACAGTTCACTTCTGGGTTCAAACAGCAAAACAAGAAGAACAGCGCAGACCAATTCCGCCAACCCCGCCTAAGTCTCTAACGACCACAGCGCCACTACTTTCTTCTCCAAGGCTTCGTAGTATTTCCCCAAGTGTTCCACCAGAACTAAAACCACATCTACAAGAGTTAGCGCTCCTTGCGAATCGCTACAGAGCAAAGACTCCGCCCGACAGCCCATATGCCAAAGCCAACCAAGAACTTACCCATGTGGCTCGAATGCTCTATAACCGAGGGGTTCCTGCCGCAGACATCGCTGAGGCCGCTGGGATTACTTACAGAGCCATCGCAAGGCGGCTAGCAAATGGCTAGAACATATAAGACATCTTCTGGAACATTCTCCGAGAACGATTTAGTTATCGCTATCTGGACGAACCCCAAAAGAGCAAAGGCTAGACCCAACGCAAGGCCCCTAGAAACTCTTACAGCAGAGAAAAATCCCTACCCGATTGCTTTTCCGCTTGAGATGCTTCAAAAAATACAGTCTTGGATGTACTGTCAAGTAGCCAAGAGCCAAGAAGACATTGACGATGTGCTTTTCAAAGGAAAAGCAACTAGAGAGAAGCCTCTCCTAGTTCCCGTAAGCCTTGCAAAGAACTACTTAGGCTGGGAAGAGTTCTATGTCCCTACAGAATATAAGGATTTCAAATGAAAGTTCACGCTGACGTGTTCCCAGCCGCGATTGCGATTGCTCCTCCAGGCTCGGAGGTTGATTTCGAGAACTTCGGTCCTCGTGGCGGAGGTCCAGAGGGCACCAGAAGACTTGATAGATGCAGAATCATTGTTGTCAATGACCGAATAATGATTGGTCTTGATTCCCCAGAAGGTCCCAAACTTGTCTTTCAAGAGAAGTATGTGTCCCACGAAAAAGACGGCAAAAACCATATTGTTCAAACGATTGAGGGTAAGGTCCTTATCTTTAGAAAAGATGATAACTGTGGCTGCGGGTCGCGCCTACGCTCTTGGCAGCCTTATGGGAACATTGTCGAATGATTGATTTAGTCGAACTAGTAGTTGGTGGGCTAGCCACTTTCCGTCTAAGTAGATTCCTAACTCAGGATGAACTCATCTCTGGCCTTAGGAACCGCTTGTGGCGCAAGTTTCCGCCAGAGACCAACAAGTTCGGCTATTTGTTTACTTGTATGTGGTGTATGAGCATTTGGACGGCATCGCTTATTGTCGTATCAAGTATCATTATCCCTACGATAACTCTCTATGTTTGTATAGTGCTTGCACTGTCTGCCATAGCGGGTCTTCTAGCCGCATACGAAAGCAAAGATTGATTCGTATTCCGTGAAAAAGACAAGGAGTAAATCAGTGGGAGTTTTCTCACGCGACGGTGACAACACACCAGAGCCAAAAGCACCATCTGCGCCTCAGGCGAGCAGAAAAAAGGCTCCAAGTCGCAGGTCTAGTCGTTCGACGCAGGTAGTTGCGTCATCCCCAGTTGTTACTGGACCAGCATCAATCTTTATTTCTAATTCAGCAAAGTCTGCTGCATATTCAACTCCAAGAACTCTTACCGCAGCAGCAGTTCAACTCAAAGTAAATGACAAGGGTGAGTTTGAACAATTCAGAAATCGTCGTTCCGCTGCATCATCAGCGTGGCAAGCAGAGGCTTGGGAATATTACGACGCTATTGGTGAAATCAAATATGCTTTTAATCTTGTTGCATCCGTTGTATCTCGTATTCGTATCTATGCAGCAATAGTTGATAATCCTTCAGAGGCTCCAGCATCTGTAAGAGACTCTTCAAAGATTGACCCACGTCTTGCGGCAGCAGCAGAACGTGCTCTCAATAGACTTAACTCCGCGTATGGTGGACAAGCAGGTCTTCTTCGTGATGCTGCACTAAATCTTTCTGTTGCTGGCGAATGTTATTTAGTTCAGATGCCAGAAATGCGTGGCTCTGGCGTTCCAGAGTCTTGGGATATTCGTTCTGTTGATGAAGTAACAACAGATGCTCGTGGTGGATACAACGTAATCTCTCGCCGTGAGCAATCTGGCGGACAAAACAATATTGGAGTCAAGAAACTAACTAACAAAGCATTTGTTGGTCGTATTTGGCGCTCACACCCACGCTTCTCAGATGAAGCAGACTCATCGCTACGCGGTTTGCTTGATATGTGCGCTGAACTTTTGCTTCTTAATAGAACATTCCGTGCTACAGCACGCTCTCGTCTCAATGCTGGTGCTCTTTATCTTCCAGACGGACTTTCTGTTGCAGCACAAGGCGACCCAGACTATCCATATGACACTAACAACGAACTAAATCCACAGTTTGTTGCTGAAGAAGCAGAAGATGAGTTTGAAGAGCAACTTATTGATGCTATGACAACTCCAATTCGTGACGAGGAGTCTGCATCAGCAGTTGTTCCGCTTATTATTCGTGGACCAGCAGAACTTGGCGACAAGATTAAGCAATTCAAGTTTGAGCGTTCATTTGACCCAGCACTAGCGGAGCGCTCTGACAGAGTTCTAGAGCGTATCTTGCAGGGACTTGATGTTCCTAAAGACATTGTGACTGGTCTTGCTAACGTAAAGTATTCAAACGCACTTCAAATTGATGAAGCGCTATACAAAGCACACATTGAGCCGCTTATGTTGCTCATTGCTGATGCTCTCACCATTGTTTACCTTCGTCCATACCTAATTGCTCAGGGTTACAACGCAGCAGATGTAGAAAAGATTGTTGTTTGGTATGACCCATCAGCAGTTAGCACACGCAATGACCGTGCTATGGATGCTGACGCTGGTTATGACAGAGGAGTTATCAATCAACAGGCGTGGCGTCGTGCTCACGGGTTCTCTGAAGCAGATGCCCCTACAGCAAACGAGTTTGCATTACGAATGCTCAAGGAAAAGGGAGTTATTACTCCAGAACTTACTGAAACATTCTTAGCAGCATTTGCCCCAGATGTTATGAATCAAGTTAGACAGCAATCAATGGAAAATTCAGCAACAAGTCTAACTCCAGAGCAGATGGACATGATTCAGCAAGCAGCATCAGGAGTTCCAGCGACTCCTCCAGCAGAAGGTCAACAGCAGTAATGTCTACAGAATCTATTGACCTAGTTAACGAAGAGACCATCGCCGCTGCGAGTGGTCCTTGCTGGGATGGGTATAAGCAAGTTGGTTGGAAAACTAAGAACGGAAAGAAAGTTCCTAACTGCGTGCCAAAAGATTCAGTAGTAAACGAAACAGAGTTTGCTAACGCACGAAAGATTGCGCAAACTCCAGCACCAAAGAAAGACAGAATCAAAGGCTCAAGCAAAAACGCTAAAGGTTCTGCTTCTACAGGAAAGTCTGCTCGTAAAGTAAAGTTTTCAGCAGCAGTTGAAAAGTCTTTGAAGGAAAAAGTAAAACTACATAACGAGAAATCTGCCCGTAAAGTAACTCTCGGAAAACTCAAGGCTGTATATCGTCGTGGCGCAGGTGCATACTCTGTATCTCATCGCCCAGGGATGACTCGCAATCAATGGGCAATGGGTCGTGTCAATGCTTTCCTCAAACTTGTAAAATCTGGAAAGCCTTCCAACTCCGCTTACAAGTCAGATAATGATTTACTTCCGTCAAATCATCCACGTTCTACAAAAAAGAGTGCTTCTGTTGTTGCTGCTGGACTAGTGCCAGAAGAGCAAGAGTTAGCGCAAGCGCTTATTGAGATTTCTCAGAAGTATGGAAAGTTCAATGAAGATGCTACGGGTATCTGGGCTGGATATACCTCAGCAGAAGAAAATGAAGACAAAGAAATTGGCGTCAACTGCTCGAACTGCGTTCTTTATGCTGGTGGAGACCAATGCCAAATTATTTCTCTTCCAGTAGAGCCTATGGGTGTATGCCGCTTTGCTGTTCTTCCAGATGGAGTAATCAAAAAAGATTTTGGACCAACTGAAGAAGAGTTAGAAGAATATTCTGTAGATAAAGAATTAGAAATTGTTCTCAAGGATAAAGAAGATTACGAATATCCAGAAGACGCTATTCTTGCTATGGCAGAGTATTCAGGGTTTGGCTATGAAGCAGAGCACGCCATTCGTGCTGCTTGGCTTCGTGGAGTCAGAAATGGAGAAGACCCTTTCAAGAGAGCATCACTTTTAGCATCTCTTGGGTATGACAGTTTAGATGCAGATTTACTTCCAGAAATTGAAGAGGAAGAAGAATGAGTAGAGTTCGTCGCCTAAGTTACGCCATCTCTGAGAATGGTCGTCGTGCTAATGCCACAAAGCAAGCACTGCGTTTGCGTGATTCAGTTCTTGGAATCCTTGAAGAGGTAAACCAGAACACTTCTGTATCTCGTAGAGTGACTAAGCGTTCCGCTTTTACTGTTGTCCTTCGTTCACTACAAAAAACTCGTAACTTGCCGTTCTCTCTAAGAGAGCATATGGCTATTAAAGAACTCTCTAACTACATAAATCTTGCTCAGAACAACAAAGTAAATTCACTTACTTTGAGCAATACAGACCTTCTTCCTATTTCACATCCTCGTTCTGCAAGACAACACACTCTTACTGCTTCTGCTTTGAGAAATGCTCAGTCTCAGTGGTTTGCTGATGACCCAAGAATCACAGACGAGCGAGCACGAATTATTCTTGCTTCTGCTTTTTCTTCTGAAGTTGGTTCAGTAGAACACACTTATTACACATCAGTGCTTTCTGGTTTGCCACAAGGTTCACTTCCAACAGAAGCACTACTTGCAGCATTTGGTGATGGAAACTCTCCAATGGCACGTTCTCTTCGTGCTCAACTACAGCGTCGTGACCGCTTGGGACGATTTGCTTATCAAGGCGGAGGTCTTCGCAATCTTGTAAAGAGAGCGGGCGGAATTTTTAGTCTTACTGGACGAGTGTTGATGGACCTTCCAGATGGAAGAGTGCAAGTAGAACTTGCTGACGGAAGAATTGTTGCGCTAAAGCCAGAAAAAGGCGAATACATCAAGGCTGTTCTTCCTGGACAAAGTAAAGACGGATATTCTCCAACTCCTGCAAAAAATGTTTCTATGTTTGACGAAGTAACTGATGAAGCAGAACTAGAATCTTTTGAAGCACCAAACGGCTGGGAAAAAGATGGAAATGTTTGGAAGAACGAGAACTGGTCTGTAGAAATAGACGAAGAGCGCAACTTCAAAGCAAACAATGGTGAAGGCGGAGAAGTTGAAGGCAAGGGTTGGGCAGACATCCTTGATGCTATTGATGATTTTGAAAAAGTCGCTGATAATCAACCAGAATTTAAGCCAGAGCAAGAACAAAAACAACAAGAAGCAGCAAAACCTGCCGCCAAGTTTGAGTTCAACTATCCAGATGGCGCTTTCAAAATTTTCCAAGGAAGAGATTACGACCCAGAAGGTCGTCAAGACGAAGATAGTCCAGATTTTACTGACGACCCAGTTGAGTTAGCGCAGAAATTTGAAGCATCAGAACTTATTGATGCTCTAGAACAAGCAGTTCTTCCTCAGGGCAATAACGAAAACGCTTTTGGGTATGGAGCGCTACGTTTTGGTCGCGGAGATGAATTAGTTCCTGCTGAAGCAATCCACAAAGCACTTGAAGAGGCTGGAGAAGATGCTGACCTTGAGTTGGCACGCATTTATGACAAGGCTCTTGGCACTGATGCCAATGAGAAGGCTTTACTTGATTCACGCAAGGCTCCAGAACAAGTTACAGCAGAGATGCCAGATGTTGCAGAGGCTTTTGAGCGTGTAACAAAGGAAAATACTCCTGATGTAGAGCCAGCAGCAGAGGTTCCAGAGTTTGTGGAAGAGCAAAGAGATGAAACTCCGCTTCCACCACTTCTACAAGGTCTTACAGAGAACGAACTTGCTCGTTTTATGGAGAGCAAAGACCATACACCACACTTGCCAAAGAATTTTGATATTGCAGATGACCAGATTCCTGAAGGCTACAACAAACTAGACCCAGCACCGTTCAAAAACTGGCGAGAAGTAACAGAAGAAGATGCTGACGCAAATCTTCCTGCTGGATTTAGCGACAATCCAGTTTTCTTAGCGCAAAATGTTTCTAAAGAAGAACTTCTCAAGGAGTTCCGTCGTTCTCTAGAGCCAGGAAATGAAGCACCAGGCTATGGAGCAATCAAACTTACAACTGATGATGGTGAAGAGTTCGTAGCAAACGTCCCAGGAGAAGCAATCCGCGATGCTCTTCAACTACAGGGTGAAGACACCAATCTTTTGACAACACAAATTTATGCTGAAGCAGGAAATCTTGTTGAACTCAATGACGAAGATGCCGCTGAGGTTATGCGCAAGATTATGGCTGAAGAAGAACCATTTGGTCGCAAGCCTGGTAAAGCAACAGAAGCAGAAGGTGAAGTTCCTACATCACAACTTCCAAACCTTCCAAAGCCACCAAGCGATAAAGACCTCAACGATTTGCGAGAGGGTCTAAAGGAAAACGACTATCTCAATGATGGAATTTTATTTGCTAAGAACGAAGATAATCCAGATGTAATTGACATCATTGATGACAATGCTTTGGCAGGAGACGCTCCTATAGCAACAATTTATGAGAACAACACTATTGCTTGGCGCGATGAAGCAACTCGTCAGCGCTGGGAAGAGCGTTTCAACGAAAACCTTGAGCAAGTCTTGCTTGCTATGCGTGGCGATAAGAAGAAAGCAGTTCTTCCAGAAAAAGAAAAGTCAGCACCAAATCTGCAAAAGAAGAAAGTTCTTAATCTGCAAGAAGGAGATTCTATTAATCTTCCTGGTGTTGGTCTAAAGAGAATTAAGAGTGTTTTCCACCAAATCGGTGGAGGAATGACTCAAGTTGAGTTTGAAGATGGAGAACGTGTCATTCTACGAAGTGAAAACGATGTAGATGTACAGGTTCCAGAAAAGAAGAGTTCGTCTAAACCAAAGAAAGCAAGAACTCCAAGCCCAGAAGCAGCACCTAAGGCTGAAAAGAAAACAATTCCTGCTGAAGTTCCTCAGGAATATGAAGTTGACGCACTGGGTGAAATCCCAGATGGCAACTCTGAGTATCCAAAACCAGCAGATGTTGCTCCAGCCGATATTGGTGGAGGAGATGGACCAAAGCCTCCATACAGAATTCGTGCAAAGGTAAAAGATTTACAACCTGGTGATATTACTGTTGGAGACAACTTTGTAATTACTAAAATTGGCGAGAAGGTAGAAGGAACAAACCGTCTTGCGATTGAAGGTTATTACCCAGGACACGTCATTCAAAATACTAAGCAGTGGGTTGAAGATACAGAAATTGAAGTTATTCGTGGTGTAGACCCGCTACCAGAACAAGGTGACTTGCCAGTTCTATCTAAGCCAAAGATGCGTGACTTTGGGAAGGTCTACAAAGACAAAGCAGATAATCAATGGAAACTTCGTGACCCAGATGCACAGGCAGCATATGACGCTGCGTGGGCAGAGTATGTTGCTCAGGCAGAAGTAGCAAAGAAAAAGTTTGTTGACCCAACCGAACCATCTAACAATCCACATCGCGCAATTGTTCGTGCTGCTGATTTGAAACCTGGCGACATTACTGCTGACCCTAAGAAGGGCCATTTTGTTGTCGAAAGAGTTTTTGTTGATGATGCTACTAAGCCAGGATTTGTTAGCATCGAAGGCTACTATCCAGGATACGGAACACAACGCAAAGAGTGGAAAGTTGACACTCAGATTGATGTTATTCGCAATGTTGAAGCGCCAGCAAAGGGCGAGGGCGAACTACATAGACCAAACAAGGTTGTTAATGGTAAGTGGATTCCAGACAAAGACCCAGCAGCAAATGCTGAGTGGCAAAAGAAGATTGAAGAAGCAGGTGCTCGATTTGACGCACCTAAAGACTTGCCTGTTGTAGATAACAAAGAGCAAGCACCAGAAGCAGATAAGAACATTCCAAATGTTGTTGTCGCTCGTAAACCAGCAAAGAAGAGAACTCCAGACTTCCCAGCATTCCAAGGCGAGTGGGCTGCTATTGCTCGCAGGGCTGGCGGAGATTGGAAGAAGTTTAGAGAAGAACTCAAGGACAAGACACTAGTTTTCTTTGACTTTGAAACAACTGGAATCAAAGACGCAGATGGAAACGAACCATGGCAAGTTGCAGCAATAAAGGTTCGTAACGGAGAGATTATTGACCGCGTCAATATCTTTATGAATCCAGGACGTTCTGTCAAAGATGTGTGGGCTGGACAAGATACAGATGGAAAACCAAACGCTGTAGATGCTGATGGAAATAAACTTACAGACGAGTTCTTAGCAAAGCAGCCTTCACAGGCAGAGGCTATGAAACAGTTCTTTGATTGGGTCGGACCTGACGCTCTTCTTGCAGCACATTACGTTCAGTTTGATGATGAAGTTGCTCGTCGTATGGCAGATAAGCATGGTCTTGATTACGCACCTGCTGGATTGCTTGATACAAAGGCAATGGCTAAGGACATCTTCAAAGATGCTCCAGAGAAACCTGCTGGTAATCGTCTAGGACAACTTGCCGAGTTCCTTGATGTCAAACTAGACAACTGGCACGCAGCCGATGCTGATGCTGAAGCAGTAGCAGGAATCTTCGACAAACTTATTGATAAAGGCATTGAACTTGATGCTGGTAAAGATTTGTTTGATGTTGATGCTCGTGCCGCTGAATACGAAAAGGCTCTCGCAGACTTTGAAGCAGCAAAGGCACAGGATGACCAAGCAGCAGCAGACTTCGCTGCGGCTAAAGCACTCAAAGATGCTTTGGATGGTAAAGAAGTCAAGATTGATGATGTTGTTGCTGACGCAGAAAACAAACCAGCACTTGACCCTGAAGGAATCAATATGGGTCCTGTTGATGCTCCGCTTGATGTTGATGGAATCGAACGTCGTGATGATGGCGTTGTAATTCTCGACTTCACACCTAACGCTGTGTATCCAAAGGGCGAGATGCGAATGATGCCTCGTGACTGGGTGCTTGATGATAAGAACGCAGTTCTGCTTGACCGCGAAGATGCACGAATGAGAAACATTCTTCCTGGAGACTTTATGCAGTCCAAGGATGGAAGCATCATTTGGCAGGTAGTTGCTGTTCGCGCTGGTGAAGATAACGGATTCCAACCAGGAAGAGTAAGAATCTATCGCCGCGATATTGAAACTGGCGAAATGAACGTCTACGAGCACTGGCATGGAACAAGACTTGATGGTGTTCGTCGCCCAATCAATCCTTCTGACCTAGATATTCCAGAGGGTAATCCAAACAACGAATTTGTTTCAAATCAAAAGGCTGCTCCAGAGTCAGAACAAACTTTAGAGAATTCTCAAGGTAAGGGAATTAGAAAAGCCTTTGCTATTGGAGATAAAACTGCTGTTGTAAAAATTGAAGCCACAGAAGATGGCATCATTATGAATGCTGAATTGTTTGATGCCGATGGAAATAGCATTTTCAAAGCAGATGGAAAGTTTAGAACATTTGCTGGAGCAGAGGCAGAAGCAGATGCTCTTCTCAAAGAATTTGCCGATGACCTCAAGGCTAAAGAGCGTGAAGAAGCAGCAGAGCCAGCAGAGGCAAGAGCAAAAGATGTTCCTATCTCTCGCGGTGATATTCCTGCTGATGCTTTTGATGCCCCAGAAACTATTGAAGTAGAGAATATGCCAGCGGGTCTTAATGGACAAATTTCTATTCGTGAGACTGGTGACGATAAGCCAAACTACGAAGTAGACGCTGTTGTTCAAGATGCTGACGGAGAAAATCTTGCCGAGCATCACTCAGAGCATCCATCAAAGGTTCGCGCTGAGAAAGAAGGACGCGACTGGGTCGCTCGTGCTGCTGAAGGAATTCAGAACACTGAAGCCCCAACACCAGAAGAATCTGCTAAGAAGAAAATAACTAAGCCTAAGAAGGAAGTTCCTCAGGACGAGAAAGTTAGATTCTCACAACTCAACGAGGAAGAGCAAGCAGAAGTTCTTCGTAACGTAAGAGAGATTGAGGCCATCGCAGAGGATATGGCTGGAATTAAAGTTCAAGATGTAAAAGTTGGAGATTTCCTCAAGCATCGCCAACTTGGACATTACGAAAAAGTTGTTCGTATTGAACGAGGCAAAGAATGGGGCATGGACCGTATCGTTCTTTGGGTTTATAACCCTATTGCTGGAAAAGAACAACCACGTCCGTTCAAGGCAGACTCTCCTCTAGAGTTTGTTCGTCGTGTTGGTGGAGAAGGACCAGTTCCTAAAGAACCTGTCGGAAAGCCTCGCGGAAGAGCAAAGCGCCCAGACATTCGTCGTCAGGACCCTAAAGAAAAAGTTGTTGTTCGTGAAGGCCGTATTCAAGGTGCTAAAGGTAAAGACAGAGGCTTCTTCAAAGATGCTAATGGCGAACCAGTTAGGGTTGGAGATGTTGTTATTCATGCTGACCCAGCGAAGGCAGCAAAGTTGGGACGAGGAATTGTTCGTCGTCGTGTTGGAGACCAAGTAGACGAAGGAAAGAAAGTCGGCGGTGTTCCACGAGCAGGAAAAGTTTATCTAGATAACGTATTTGTTCAATGGGAGAACGAAGATGTTGCTGGACAAATCAATCAAGGCGGACGTCAAGTCGTTGCTGACAATCTAATTATTGTCAAAGCAGATAAAAATGAAGTTGTTGTTAATTTGGCACAGAAGCCTTGGAGAGGTGGAGTAGCAAAGCCAAATAGCAGAAATGATGTTGGCGTAGATATGCCAAATATTGGTGAGTCACCTGCTCCTGCTCCTAAAAAACGAATTGATGCTGCCCCTATAGGTATGCCAGAAAACATTGTCAAGAAAACTGTAAAAGATTTGAATGATGGAGAGTTTGAACTTAGTTTAGTCAAGATTGGCGATGTATATGAAGGCGCTGTTATTGACAAGGCTAATGGAAAAATTCAAATAGTAGTCAGAGACAAGAACGAACAAAATGCTCGTGTAGAACTTGCTCGTGCTGGAGACTATATCCAACAGGCTGCTGCTGGAGATGAAGCAATGCCAGACCTTCCTGACTTAGATATGCCAGGAAACAAAGCACAGGCGCCCGCTGCGGAACAAAATGTAAATCTTCCATCTGAAGACGATGTTGAAAAACAATTTATGCTTAAGGGAAGTCAGTTTGTTCGTGATAACGGCGTAAAGGTTTTGGACAAACTAGAAAATGTAAAAGTTGGCGACTTTATTATGTCCAGACGAGGAAATATTGGTCGCGTTATTGGTGTAACAGAAGTTGGCGGCAGAATACAGATGAAAGTTCGCTACAGAAGTGGCGACGAATTTGAATACAGACCATATAGAAAAGATTTACAACTTGATGGTTTGTATCGTGTTCCTACCAAAGAAAATCCAGACCCACAGGCTGCTGTTCCAAGACCAGCGCAAGCAAAGTCTCCTACTCCTGCTGCCCCAGCAAATGCTGTTGATATTCCAGAAGCAGCAAGAAGACTTGCTATTGCTAAGAAGAAACTTCCAAAGATTAAAGATGTTTACCGAGGAAGTGAAAAAGACGGAATTCGTGCCGTCAACGCTGCATATAAGGCTCTTAAGGATGGAGATGTTGATAGATTCAACATTTACGCAGATAGAGCAGCAAGAAGATTTGCTGGAAAAGATAAATATAACGATTTCTTAGATGACCTAGATGTCATCAAGAATGGTTTAGCAGGAAATGCAAACCTACCTAGACCTATGGCTCCTTCTAAAGACTATAAGGGACCAGATGCTGCACAACTAGACCCAGTTGCAGTTGCGCAGGAGCGTAAAGACAACGGAGTCAATCCTGTCCAACTAAGTCCTTTCTGGCAAGATAGATTTGTAAAGTCACCAGATTTCTGGGCAGACCTTGCTCGTAAAGGAATCTATGGGGACCAACTCAAGGCTGAGATTCAACAATTCTTTGCTGACGGAGAAGCAAAACCACTAGCAGGACTAAGTCCAGAAGCGCGAAAGATGTTGGCTGGTATTGCTAACGAAAAACTTCTTGACAAGAATCGTCCTGTTGAAGAAAGTGCTCAGATAAAAGATATTGTTGATTTAGCGCATAAACTTCAAGCAGAGCGTCTTGCTTACGAACCAAATCAAACAGAGTGGGGCGCTGGAGCAGCACTTGCTGATGTAGACATTAAAGATTTAGAAAGAGTTGCCCCAAGAAGTGGAGCAAAAGGAACTATCACCATAGGTGGCCGCGAGTTTTTCGTACAAAGAATGGGAATTGGCGGTGGTCGCTACGGCACCAACAGAATTTTCAAACTTGTTGACATGGAGACTGGTCGTCGTTATTTCTTCAAACAAGATGAGGATAAGAGAGCAGTTGATTCAGAACTAGCAGCGGTAGCATTCCTTAGAGCAGCAGGAGGATTAGGTGCCTACCTTGCTATGCGCCATAACTCCAATCCAAATGTTGTTATCACTACAGAAGCAGGAGAAAATCTCAGGTTAGGTGCTCCTCCAAAACAAGGCCACGAAATTACACCTAACGATGTTGATTTTGTAAGAAAAGGTCATGCTGCTCAGGCTATGGTCTTTGCTATGGTTGATGCCCTTATTGATAACCAAGATAGACACATGAATAACTTCTTAGGTGCTATGGAAGACAATATGGGAGTCAATGCTGGCGATAGAGGAAAACTTATGCTCCTTCCTCTTGACCAAGGTCTCGGTGATGTATTTATGAGTCCTAAGAATGCAGAGACACCATTTGATTTCTTACATAAAGGATATGGACGCTCTGGAATCCCTCGTGACCTAATCAAGTCAATGGGAAGACCTGCTTACTATGAATTGCTACAGATGACTGGACAACAGGCTCTACAAGCACTCCGTCGTGATTATCCAGCAGGACAAGCACCAGAAGTTGACATAATTGTTCAAAGGCTAGAACAATTACTTGCAGTTCCTCTAGCAGATTGGGAAAAATAATGGCGATATTGGTTTATAGAGTTTATAGCAACTACACCAATGAATCTGGTCCAGATTTTCCTGAAGACCACTTTATGTCAATTATTGCTGACGATAACTCTGCTAAGTATGTTTTTGCTAAAGGCTCAGAACTTTCTGGAATTGATGACCAAAGAATTGAAGATATGAAAGTTCGTCTGTGGGCAGATGAAAAACCAGCAACAGCAAAAGACTGGGCAGAAATTGCTTACTACAAAATTGCTGGAGAAGTATCTGCTATTGAAGACTACAAGAGTCTAGAAGAAGCAACTTCGAAAGAAGAGGCTGCTTTGGAAGAAGCAAAAGAATTACGAGATGACCTCAATGATGATGAAGGTTTTGAAGAAACTGATTCAGAGTTGATGGTGTATGAAGAAAATGGTGAAGCAATAACTGCTGCTGCTGGAGAATGTCCTCCAGCAACACAAGACATTGCTTTGAACCTAAAGAATCGCAAGAACGCTATTGATACCGCTATGTATGGACCTCTTAACCCAGAAGAGCCAAATGAAGAATATTGGCAAGGACTGGCAAGTGAGTGGAAGGTTGATGTTGAAACAGCAAAGAAACAACGCTGTGGAAACTGCGCCGTGTTTGTTGTTACTACTGATATGAAGAACTGTATTGCTCAAGGCATTGAGCAGGGTGGCTCTTCTGAATCCGATGCTTGGGATGCTATCGGAACTGCTGAACTTGGGTACTGCGAAGCATTTGATTTCAAATGCGCAGCATCTAGGACCTGTCGCGCTTGGGTGACAGGTGGTCCAATAGACGACAACAAGGCAAAGGAGTAGCCATGGCGTTCTCACCAAATAAGCCCAGCAGCCCAGAAGACTTAATGGTTTTCTGTGATGCCGAAGAAGACGACATCGTTATATTTATCTATGATGCAGATGAAGAAGGTATGTTTTATAGATATGAAGGTGAATGGAGAGAACTTTTGTCTCCAGAAGACCAATACGGTGTCAATTTAGATGATTTAATATTAATCTATGTAGACCCCGCCTTTATTCCTGTTTTTGATGAAGCAGAGGAACTCGACGAGATTATTCCTGTTTCAGAGGTTTTAGAGTACGAGTCTACGGGACCGGAAGACTGGGAGTAAGCCATGCAATTTATTGGTCGTAGTGGCACGCAAGTTTTATTTAGCATCGAAGATAAGGCTGTCCTTATTGACGAGGCTAAAAAGATTGTCTTGGCTGTAGACCAAGCAGAGCCACTAGTTGCTTCCTTCACTCCTGAGGGAGACCAGACCAACCCTGAATCTGTCCCATACGAACTTGCTGTTTCTGCTGCTACAGATTTAGATATTAAAGTTTTTTCAAATAATGACCGTCTTTATACAATTCCTAAATCAGTTCAAGCCGAAGCCAAGCGCGGTCTTGAATGGCGTAAAGAAGAAAATCGCGGTGGAACTTCCGTAGGTCTTAACACCGCTCGCACACTTGCTCGTGGTGGACAAATTGGCATTCGCAAGATTCGCCACATCGCTAAATATTTTCCACGCCACGAAGTAGATAAAAAGGGTAAAGGATATAAACCTGGAGTTCCAGAGTATCCAAGCAACGGGCGCATCGCCTGGGCTCTTTGGGGTGGAGATGCCGCTAAGTCTTGGGCAACTGCTATCGTCAATCGTGAGAATAGAAAAGCACAGGCAAACTCAATTACTGCTTCTTATAACTTTGTTATGTCAGAGTATGAGAATCCAGAACAAGCACAACTATCTTCTTTCTTAGAAGCATCAACTCTTCCAGAGAACCTTGCTCCGCAATTCTTCATTCGAATTCGTCTTGATGGAACTGGAATTGACAGACTTTACAAGATGAACTCTGATGGCACTGTCTATGTTTGGGACGATGCTATGTGGGAAGATTTAGGAAACATCAATCACGACTTTGATACATATGACCGCTCTTTAGATGAGCCATATGACAACTGCCCTAAACTTCATGTTCCAGTAGATGTAGAAACTGCCATTGCTATTTCTGGACTTATTGATGCAGACCCTATGAAAACAGTTTCTGTGGAAAAGATAAACCCAGAAGAGTCAAAACTGTTTCTTGATGAAATGCACGGAGTTGACTGGGATTTAGTTGACGGTGTTTCGTATGACTACAACGATGAATACCCAGATTATTACGAATACAACGATTACCAAGATGATTCCCTAACTGCTGCTGGTGAAGGTGGTTTAGATTCAACTAAACCAGCCTCTGGCCCAACAAACCAAGATGGAAACTACACACCAGAGGAACGCTCTAAAAAGGCTTCTTCCCAGGTGAGAGATAAGTCTGGAAAGTTTGCTAAGGCTGGTTCTAGAGTTGTTATTGGTGGGAACCCTGCTTACACAGGAACAATTCAATCTATCAATCCAGATAATCAAACAGTAAAAGTAAAGTTTGATAATGGAAACTTTGTTGATGTTCCAGCCGACACTACTGAAGAAGCATCAACATTCAAACCAATTCCAATGAACGAAAAGCGCACCCCAAGAAACCTAACTCAAGGTATTTTGGGAGAGCCTAGAGTTCCAATTGACCGACCAACTGCAACTATGCCAGATAGACTTCCTCAACTAGGAAGTGAAAAGGCAAAAATTCTTGAAGAAGATTACAGTGCTTGGACTCAAAATCTTCGCGCTTCAAATCTAAAAACTTCACCTACTCCTACTCCTGCCCCTGCTCCTACTCCTGCTGCTAAACCAGCAGTAAATCCATATGTTGCTGAAGTAGAAAGTGCTGCTTTCCAAAAAGCAGTTGCAGAGTTGGCTTCGTATAAGAGTAAGAATGCTTATAACGACCCACTACTTCGTGAGTTCTTAGAGAAAAAAGTAACTCGTCCAGATGGAACTAGTTATTCTCCAAATGCTAGATTTTTCCTTCCAGGTCCTGGCGTTCAAATGGAAGATTATAAAAAGAATCCAGATAAAAAATCTTGGGATGAAAGCAAAGACCCTGCTTGGATGAACAAGGCGCCTAAAGCAAACTGGGCTCCACCAGTTCGCTCTTCAGGTCTTATTGCTGCTGGCGCTGTAGAACTTACTCCAGAAACATCTGATGTTCCGCCAATCTATATGGCAATTGTTTCTCCAGATGACCCACAGGCAGTTATGGATTTAGTTTCTCTTATCCCTGCGTCATCTGAGTCTTCAGAGCCAATGACTTATATTAGAAAACCTGGTAAGTGGGAAAGAGATGAAGCAATGCTTCAGGACATCAAGAGTCCTACTCCTCCACCAATGGTTGTTCTTGATGATGAAATGTTGGCAGCAGTGATGTCTCAAATTGATTCTTCACTTTCTGCTTCTGCTTACTCCTTTGATAGAGCAGTTGTTGCTTTGATGGCTGCTGGAGGAGTTGACAAAAATAGAGGAAATGCTGAAGAACTTCGTCGTTATTGGTTATATGGAAGAGGCGCTGCGAAGATTCGTTGGAATACTCCTGGAGATTGGACACGCTGCGTCCGTCAACTTTCTAAATATATGGGACCTCGCTCAAAAGGATATTGCGCACTTCGTCACAAAGAAGCAACTGGTCTTTGGACTGGTGACAAAGAGCATCGTCAAAAATATGGAAGAAAAGGTTTGAAAGCAGATGCCCTATCTACCGACTTTATTATTCCAACAAATGCTGTTATTGAAAATTCAATTCTAAAAGCAAAACTTGCAGATGCTAAAGCACGAGTTTATGGAATCACTGCTGATGGCTCTGAGGAAGTAACTAATGGAGCAGAATTTACTATTCCTTTAGTCATACCTGAAGGAGTTGAATCAGGAGATGGTCGCTCATTCGAGGGTGGCTCTATAACTATGAGAGAACTACCTCTGCCTCTTTTGTGGCAGATTAAAACTGGCGAAGGCCATAGCGGGTCTGTAGTTATTGGAAAGATAGTTGAAATGGAAAGAGTTGACGGTGGCATTGGAAATGCTCGTGGATTCTTCGATACAGGCGAGTATGGCAAAGAAGCAGAGCGACTAGTTCGCGGTGGATTTATCCGTGGCGTTTCGGCGGACATGGATATGTTTGAGGCTAATGAAGAAGAAGAGGCTTCAAAAGACGACTCTGACAACAAAGTCGGAGGCGGTAAAATGAAGATAACTAAAGCAAGAGTCATGGCAGTGACGCTTGTTCCAAAACCCGCTTTCCAGGAGTGCAAGATTGTTCTTGCTGACCAGATGGCGACAGAGCAGGAGGAAAAGCAAGTGATACAAGATGGAGTGTATGTGGATGGCGTTAACCCGCTAGACGCATCTGCACTCGTGGCGTGCGGAATCGTTGCTGGAGCAATTCCAGTTACTCCGCCTAAACAGTGGTTTGAGAATCCTAAACTAAACAAACCAACTGCTCTCACGGTTGCAGATGATGGTCGAGTATTCGGGCATATTGCTGCTTGGAATGTTGACCATATCGGAATGGCTTTTGGAACAAAACCACCACGCAGTAAATCAAATTATGCATATTTCCACACTGGTGTAGTTCGCACTGAAGAAGGCGTGGATATGTCAGTTGGACAACTAACTTTGGCTGGAGGACACGCTTCACTTGAAGCATCAGCATCTGAAGCAGTTCGTCATTATGATGATACCGCTTCTGCTATTGCAGATGTTCATGCTGGAGAAGATGCTTACGGAATCTGGGTTGCTGGAGCACTTCGCCCTGGCACAACACCAGAGCAAATTCGTGCACTTCGTGCTTCAGCACCTTCAGGAGACTGGAGACCTATTAAGGGTTCATTGGAACTTGTTGCTGTCTGCCAAGTAAATGTTCCAGGATTCCCTATCGCTCGCGCTCGCGTTGCATCAGGCCAAGTTATGGCTCTTGTTGCAGCAGGTGCAAGTGTTCTCGCTCAACTCAAGCATGACCCACTTCGTGAACTTAACGACAGAGTAGAAAAACTAGAAGCGCCACTAGTTGCTGCTGCTGACGATGCTAAATCTCGAATGATGGCAATGACCGCAGCAATCAAAGCAGAAGAACTTGCAGCAAAAGTTCGCAAGATGCGTGATGAAGACACTGCTTATCTTCTTCAATCATTTGATGACTCTGGAGAGTTTGCTGTTATCACACGCAAGGTTCGTGAAAAACTTGCTGGAGAAGGTAAGGCCCTCAAAGATGGTTCTTTCCCTATTCGTGATGTTGGAGATTTGAAGAACGCGATTCATGCATATGGACGTGCTAAGCCAGGAAAGCGTGGACTAGTTCGTCGTCACATTATGAAGCGTGCTCGTCAACTTGATAAGGCTGACCTAATTCCAGATAAATGGTTAGAAGCAGGTCGCACAGCATCGGCTGCAACTTCAGAGATTGTTGAATCTCAGACTGCTGCCGGTGGGTTGGACCGTAACCGGGGAAACGCTGAAAGGCTTCGTCGCTACTGGACAAGAGGTGAAGGAGCCGCAAAAATTCGTTGGGGTGCACCAGGAGACTGGAAGCGCTGTGTAAAGTATTTGGCTAAACACTTAGGACCTCGTGCTAAGGGATACTGCCAATTACGCCATAAAGAAGCACTTGGCTTCTATACAGCAACACACGCAAAGATGCACAAACAGCGTAAATCTTTTGCTGAAATTGACGAACTTTTAGGCACTTTTGTTACACATGTATCTGAACAAGATATGGCAAAAGATGTCAACGAGATTGTCTCTGAACCAGACGATATGTTTGACGATGCTTGGGAACCAGAAGAAGAAATTATTCTTTTGTTGGTTGATGGCAACGGAATGGACGAAGCGTCTTACTCCGAGTTCTCGGCTTTTGATTTTGCTGAAGCAGACACAGAAGGTCTGACTCCAGAAGAATTGGATTCACTAAAAAAAGCCGATAAGAGCGAGCAAGAAGATAGAACAAAATATGTACCAGGAAAGACACAACCTAGAGATGCCTCTGGCAAGTTTCGACAAGTGCTCGCTCGGTTGAAAACTGACCTAGGAGTGTCTGGTGCACAAGGAGTAATTCAGAAGATTGAAGAAGCAGAAAATCTAGATGATGCTGGAAATTACGCTGGAGCAGCCAAGGCTGCTGGCGATTTGATTAGCATTATTGACCGATTGGACACTCAGGCGCTAAACCCTGAAAGTCTAGAAAACGTCAGAAGCAGCGCTGGAGAACTTGGAAAAGTTATTGCTAACTTGCCATTTGCCTTTGGCGCTGACGCTGAAAAGATTCGATTTAGCGATGTCCCGCCAGCCTTGAAGAGGTTGATGGAAGATATGATAAAAAGAGTTGAAGAGAAGATTGGCAAAGAAGACGCTGATATAGCCACAAAAGACCTCAAGTCTTTTATGTCTGGAGGCGACTATTACAACCAATCTGAAATCTCCAGCCAGATGTCTAAGTTACTTCGCTTACTTACCTAAAGAGTAAAAAAATCGTACAACGCCCAAATCACCTTAAAAAACATAATGTATTATTCAATACTAGGTGGAGTGCCTCCACGCATTTAATGCGTTCTGGAGTCCCTCGGCCTCTATTGATAAGCGAGACAGGAATTCTCCTGTCGTAACTGGCCCGGAGGAGGGACAGTAGTGGACCGTATTAAAGGAATGATGGACCAACTGTCTGAACTAGGTGACGAACAAGTCACTGAACTTCAGTCAGCAATCCTCAGTGAATTTGAATCGGTTGAGAAAGAAGACCCTACTCCGCAAACAGTTGATGCTATGACGTCGCTTGCCGATATGCTTGATGGAGTTCGTAACGAAATCAAGCGCCGCGAGGCCGCGGTTGTAGAACTTGCAAAGCGAGCCACCGAGGCCGCTAACCGCGTTTACGGTCAAGATGGCGACAAAGAGGAAAACATGGATGCAGCACCTGCTGAAGAAGAAAAGAAAACAGAAGAGGCTCCTGCCGCTCCTGTAGAAGTTCCAGCAGAAGCACCAGTCGAAACTCCTGCCCCAGTCATGGAAGAGGAGAAAAAACCTGAAGCAGCAGCAGATATGCCAGCGGCTCCAGCAGAAACTCCAGTAGAAGAAGAGAAATCTTCTGAAGACATGGAAGAGGAAAAGGAAGACGATAAGGAGAAAGCCATGGAAGCATCAACCGATGCGGATAAGAACTCAGAGTTCTCAACCCCAGAAACCCCAGCAGTAACTGAAACAGCAGAGGCTCCAGCCGCTGTTGTAGCAGAAGAAACTGTTGTCGCTTCTACAGAAGCAGCAGCAGAGGCTCCAGTAGCCGAAATCGCAGAAGCACCAGTAGTAGAAACTCCAGAAGTAGTTGCTGCATCAGCAGAAGCCACAACTGAAGTTGCTGAAGGTGCAGAAGCATCAATCCAAGAAACAGTAACCGAAGCAAGTGAACCAACAGTGGTTCAAGAAACTATGGAGGCACCCGTGACCGCCGCTGCTGACAATGCAGACAACCTCAATATCGAGGTTCCGGCTGACCGCCGTCCAACATCTCGGACTTCTGCCGCGCCTGTGGCAATCACAGCGGGTGCAGACATTCCAGGTTATACGGCTGGTAGCGCACTAAACGACATGAACGCAGTTGCTGAAGCAATGAGCAAGCGTATTCATGCACTTCGCCGTGTAAACGGTGGAGATGGAGAGCAACACATCGTTGCATCTATCACAACTCAATACCCAGAAGAGCGCACTTTGACAAGTGATGCTGAAGGCAACTGGAAGAAAATCCAGGATGTCACTGGCCCTGAGGCACTTGTTGCTTCTGGTGGTCACTCAGCACCATTCGAAGTCAAGTACGACATTTTCGGTCTCGGAACAACTGCACGTCCTCTCAAGGATGCGCTTCCAAAGTTCCAGGCTGACCGTGGCGGTATCCGCTTCGTAACTCCACCAGTATTGTCATCTTATGGCAACGCTGTCGGAATCTGGACCAACGCAATTGATACCAACCCAGGAACTGATACTAAGACTTCTCTTACTGTGTCAGCAGCAAACGAAGAGACCGTCGCTACAGACGCTGTCACCCTTCAGTTGCAGTTTGGTAACTTGATGACCCGTGCTTACCCAGAACTCATCGCTCGTCACAACGAGTTGGGTCTGATTCAGCACGCTCGTGAAGCAGAAGGACAAATCCTTTCTCGCCTAACAACCCTTTCAACAGCAGTCACATCAACATCTCTAATTGGTGTTGCTCGTGACTTCCTAGTTCAACTAGGTCGCGCTGCTGCTAACTACCGTGGACGTCATCGCCTTGAGGCAGATGCTCCACTTCGCGTCATTGCTCCATTCTGGATTAAGGACGCTATGGTTGCAGACCTAACTCTACAGGCACCAGGAGATTCAGCCCTCAATGCAGCGGCTGAAATTGATGGATACCTTGCTTCACGCAACGTAAACATCACTTATCACATTGATGATTTCTCTGGAGCACAGGGTTCAGGAGCGATGAATGAGTTTGCGGACACATTCACCTGGTACATCTTCGCTGAAGGAACATTCTTGTTCCTCGATGGTGGAACTCTTGACCTCGGAATTATCCGCGATTCATCTCTAGTCGGAACTAACGACTACAAGATGTTCGTTGAGACATTCGAAGGTGTTGCTAAGGTTGGCGTTGAGTCACTCAAGGTCGTATCAACCATCTCTGTAAACGGTGTGGCTGCTGCCCTCCGTGACACCACAGGTGGAGCAACCGCTGCTGCTATTGAATACTAATTCTTAGCAAGGCATAGAAGTAAACGAGAGAACGCTCAGGATTTTGGAGGAGTATTAAAATGGCATTTCGTGGGATATATGACGCCCCTGAATTAACAAACACTCCTTGCGGAATCCTGAGCGTTGCTCGTGTAATGAGCCACACCTCAGCGAAATACGATGAGCGTTGGGTCCGTGGTTTTGCTTATGAGTTTGACTCATACGCAACAGTTCGTCTACTTACAGTTGATGATGCAAACGTAAGTAATGGAACAATCTACGATTCATCAGCAGACCCAAATTATTTAGATTACACTCCATTTTTTATTGAGTCAGAAATTGCTCAATCTTTATTTGGTATTTTAGGGGAAGATAGATTCAAAATTGCTATCAAGCAATTAGAAGCAGCAACACAGAAAGCAGTGGAGCGTGAACTTTGGGAGGGCAAAGCGGCTCTTGCTGATTCAAACACAAATAATTATCTAACTAAAAGTTCTGAAGCAACAATTCCAGCAAGTGGTGCTTATTCAGCATCTGATGCCTTGTTCCACCTAGAACAAGCATTATCTAATTCACCTACTGGACAAAACGGTGTTCTTCATATGACGAGGGACGTTGCTTCAATTCTTGGCTCAAAGTTGGTATATCTACCAGGACCAGAAGGAAAGCCAGGAAAAGTCATGACTCGTCTTGGAACTGATGTAGTAATCGGTTCTGGATATACAGGAAATGGACCAGTAGGTGCTACTGGAGCAACTGCTTCAGCAACAAACCGCTGGATGTTTGCTACAGGACCTGTAGATGTTCACCTAAGCAAGCCAGAAGTTGTGAATGATTCAATTGCACAAGGCGTTGGACATACACAAAACGATAGTAAAATCAAAGCAGTACGCGCTGCTGCGGTATACTTTGACCCATCTTGTCATTATGCAATGCGGGTCGCTGTACCTGCACTTGCGTAAGGCAATAACAAATAAGGAGAAAATGGAATGGCCACTCAGGACTATGCGGCTAGCGTCCAAGGTGTAGCAATCCGTGTCACCAGACTGGATGCTGCGGGAAATTTATTGAACAATCCCGGTGACAGTTACACCACCTCGGCGTTCCTCCGCGCTTCGTTCACCCCAGAATATGAAGAGGGTGACGAAATTACAGAGAAGTCAGCAGACGGCACAGTATGTGTTTCATACAAGGCGCCAGATACGCTGAAGAGAATTACTATGGAACTTGCAATTTGCGAGCCAGACGCAGAACTGACCGCGCTCTTGTCTGGAGGCTTATTGCTTCGCAAGAATTTTGGAACACTTGGAGCACCTGACCGTCAAAGCATCGGTTGGTCCGCACCAGCCGTTGGTGATGACCCAGCAGGTAACGGTGTTGCTCTTGAAGTATGGTCTTTCGCAGTAAAGGATGGAAAGCGTGCTTCTACACTTCCATACTTCTACTGGGTATTCCCATATGTCAAGTTGCGTCAGTCTGGAGACCGCGTCATTGAAAACGGTCTTCTTGCTAACACTTTCGAAGGTTATGGACTTGGAAACAACTTGTTCAATGTTGGTCTAGATGGTCGCTGGGAGTATCCAGTAGCAGCAGAGCGTCCTTATTCATACGCTCGCTCATCATGGGCTCCTTCAGGTCTAAAGGGCTTCTACACTTGGTTTGATAACTCATCAAGAGTTGTAAACAACAAGTCTCTTACATCTGAAGTTGCAACACTTACAACTTCAACAGCACACGGCTTCTCACAAGGCCAGACAGTTGTTGTTACTGGTGTAGATTCAACATTCAACGGAACTTACACAATTTCAAGCGTAACTTCTAACACATTCACATACGCAAAGCCTGGAGCAACAAACGTCGCTTCAGCAGCGGTATCGCCAACTGGAACAGCAGTTCGCCAGCGTGGATATGTAGCAGTATCAGACTTTACTTCACAAGGTTCAACTTCTACATACAACGTCCCTGGTAACGAGAACTACAACGCTGACCAAGCAATTGACTTCATCATTGCTTCAAATCAGGACCCAGTAGCGTAATAATTAAATAGGAGGGCGGACGACGTGCCAGCCGTGTCTCAGATACATGGTCGTCGTCCGCTTTTTCATTTCAGGAGGCTTAAATGAGCAACTTATGGACTAACGTAGAAGACCTAGGAACCTACGCAAACTCTGATTACGCTTATGATGCCGTAAAAACTGCTTCCTACTTGCTGTGGGCCATGTCTGGTCGTAAATACACTGGAATTACTACAGTTACAGAGCGATACGTCTCTGCTTTTGACCCATACCTTCGTACAGGTGCATCAGCGCTTACTTACTCTCCTACCCTTATTGATGGAGAAGTAAAAAACATCCGTGTAGGGGGAAGTGGGCCTTATGGAGATGACGACTATCTTGGAGATGGAACATCAGCCAGCACTCGTCTACGTCTTCGTGGCCGTAAAGTAATAAAGATACATACCGTAAGAGATATTGATGGAACAATTATTGACCCTACTAAATACTATTTAGTAGAGCACTCAACCTTGCTTGCTTCTCCAGGAGCAAATTGGACACCATCAAATGTTGAAGTAACTTATTCATATGGAACAGAGCCTCCACTTGCTGGAAAAGCCGCTGCCCGTATTCTTGCTATTGAACTAATTAAACTTTATGAAGGTGACGATTCCTGCGCCCTTCCTCAACGTGTGACTTCTGTATCTCGTCAGGGAGTTTCTTACACAATCCTTGACAATCAAGATTTTATTGCTGAAGGACGAACTGGACTATATGCAGTAGATTTATTTTTGAAAACTACTAATCCAGATAATGCTCGTTCTCGCTCTAAGGTATTTAGTCCAGACGTTCCAAAGGCTCGTCGTATTACTCCTAAACCATATTTATTTACAGAAACTGCTTTTGACCTCAAAGTTCTTCCAACTGGAGGAAGCGTTGTTATTTACCTTGATGAAGTAAGCGGAGACTTCCTGCTCAACGACAACGCTTGGACAGTGTCTATGACTGTTTCTGACTACACAGATACTAAAACTCAGACCTTGACAGGCGCTGCGGTTTTGAATAGGGCAACTCAAAAGATAACCCTTACAGTTACTTATGCGCAAATTTTAGAAATTATTGGACCTAGAGAGCCTGGTCAATATGACATCTACTGTACTCGCCCAAGTCTTGGGAATCCAGCAGTTGACGAAGTAATAAATCTTTTAACTGCAAACGTGTCAATTCAACTAGGAACTCGGGTAGAACCTATCTATACCCTGTAGAGTTGGATTGAAAGGAGAGACGGATGAATACAACTGGAATGATAAATAAGTCTAGCGTCAGTTCTGGCGCTAAACATTTGGCTAATTTACTACAAAATGTATTAAATCAAGTAGTAAGTTCTTATGCTTCATACAACATGCCTCTTCCTTCTCGTCAGTATTACATGATGGGTGAACCAGCGCTTGATTGCGAACAACTTGTTGTTTCTTTTGTTCAAGCCTATGTCGGTTCTCCAGGAGATGAAGCAAACCAACCACGCAGATGTAATGACCCTAGAAGTGCGACTCTAAATGTAATTATTACTCGTTCCATACCTGTTGTTGGTCAAAATGGAAGACCACCTTCAGCAGAAACGATAGAGGCTGCTGCCGAGATTGTTGCTTATGATGCTTACATTCTTTTAGACAGCGCAGCGCAAATTGACCAATGGGAAGCATCAGGTTTTGGTATGGGAGTAATTGCAACTGTAGAAAGTAGAACTGCCGAAGGCGGACTTCAATCTACAGTTCTCACAGTGACTACGGCGATTCCATAATGGCAACCGTATTTGTACCGCGTAGAGCGGAAATGGATTTCTTGCTAAAAAGCCCTGCTGGCCCTGTTGGTAGGTATTTAGCAAGGAAAGGACGCTTAGTTCTTTTTGCTGCTAAGGCTCAAGTCGGCGTTCGAACTGGAGCACTCCGTGCTTCTTTACATATGCGTCATTTGCGTGACTCTAGGGGTCAATTTGTAAGAATTGGTTCTCCTTTAGATTACGCATTAGCGCATCACGAAGGAACAAGACCGCACCGTATTGCTCCCAATAGGGCTCAAGTCTTGCGCTTTACAAGAGGTTCCGCGGTTGTTTACGCACATTCTGTAATGCATCCAGGAACTAAACCTAATCGTTATCTAACAAACAACCTTAGGTTAGTCAAGTAAAATATATTTACTACAAACGTAGTAAAAGACAAAAGATAAGGAAACTATATGACGCCGAGATTCAAAGACTTCGGTGATGGCGGAGTAGTCATCAGCGAACCATTGTCTTTCAAATTGCACGGACAGGAGTTCCACTGCAAGCCAGCAATTCAAGGAAAAGTTCTACTAGATATGGTTGCTACCGCTTCGTCAAATGACCAAGCAGCAGCGACTAAAGTAGTAATTGATTTCTTCAATGCTGTTCTTACTCCAGATAGTTTGGATGCTTTCAACACTTTGTTGGATACACCAGACAAGATTGTTACCGTTGAGACCCTTGGAGAAATTACAGGGTGGATTGTGGAACAGTACTCAGGCCGCCCTACGCAGGGGCCAGAGCAATCGCAGAGTGGGCAGTAGAACTCTGGCCTTATGTCAATGGAAAAGCACTTATGAATGGCCTACAACTCTCAGGAATGGATATGAGCGACATGTTAGACGTTATGCATGTCATTCTTGAGGATGACATCACATCCAATCAAAGTGGCGAACAAATTGACGCCAAAGACAAGGTAAGAACTCTTTTCTACAGGGAGTTCTACAACAAACAGTTCATACTTGCTAATAAGTCTAACAACAGAACTTATGTTGACCTTGACCCCCCTTTGGATGAAGAAATAAAACCGTTTGACCCGAAGACACCAGAAAGGAAGCCTTACTTCCCGCCTACAGAAATAGACGAGGATTCGGCTCTACCTTTTGGTAAAACACTAGATGCACCGCTTGGCTAAGAATAGATAATTGGAGGTGATGGCGTATGGCAGCAAACATAGTAGGTGATGCATATGTGGTTGTACGCGCCATCACGGCCAGTGTTGAAAGAGATATAGCAAATGCTTTCAACAATGTAGATTCTGTTGGAGATGATGCTGGAGAAAGAGTAGGCAGCGGATTCCAAAGAGGATTTAGAAGGGCAACTAGTGGAGGCGATGGTCTTTTTAGTGCTGCTTACCTAAGAAGAGCAGAAGATACAGCCCGTCAATTTTCTAGTTTGACTCGTAGACTTTATTTCCTACAACCAGCATTGACAGCAGTGGCTGGTGCTATTGGAGTTGTTGGAACAGGACTTATAAGTTTAGTTAGCATTATCGGGGCATCTGCTTTACCAGCATTAGTTACTTTGGCTGGAGCATTTACGGCTCTAGGTCAAGCAGCAATAACCGCTAGGTTGGCATTTCAAGGGGTTGCTAAAGCAATTCAAGCAGGAACTAAAGCCAGCAAAGGTGGCACTGGTGCTGCTAAAAAACAAGCAGACCTGACAGAAAGAATTCGTAGAGCGCAGGTTGACTACGCCCGTCTTATTAGAGATAACGGTATTGCGGAAAAAGAGGCTAGAGAACGAGTAACTGACGCAAATAGAGAATATACAGAATCTCTAAGAGAAGCGAAAGAAGAGTTACAACAACTAGCGTTTGATTCCGAAGATGCTGCTATTAGTGAACAAAAAGCCGCACTTGAGTTAGAAAAAGCAAGAGAGGCTCTTGCTCGTGTTTCAGACCTTCCACCAAACTCTCGTGCTCGTAAAGAAGCAGAACTTGCTTTCGCTGAGGCTGACCTTAATTATCGTCGTGCTATTGACGCTAACAATGACCTAAAAGAACAAGAAGCAAAAAATGCAAAACTAGGTCCAGATTTAGATTCTCAGGCAAAGGGGCAACAATCTGTAATTGATGCTGCTAAAGAACTCTCTGACGCTCAGAGAGACCAAAAGAATTTACTTATAGATAACAAAGAGGCTCAGCGCAGAGCGGCATATGACCTAAAGGAACTAAAAAACAGTCAAGATGATGTCACTGGAAGTACAGATGCTTACCAAGATGCCCTCTCCGACTTATCAGCAGAGGCTCAAAAATTTGTCAAGTATATGGTTGACACTTTTATACCGTCTCTCAAGCAACTACGAAATGCTGCTGGTAAAGAACTTTTCCCTAGACTAGAAATAGCACTAGAAAACTTAAGAACTAAACTATTTCCTGCTCTTATTCCTTTGCTTGAGGGAACAGGTAAGGTTCTTGGCAATGTCGCAATTAAGTTATCAGAAACCATAACTAGCGCAGAAAATCTCAAGAGATTAGAAAAGATTTGGAAGACAAACGATAGATTTATCACTAATCTTGGAGACGCTACAAGCAATCTTTATGAAGTATTCCTAATCCTTCTCAACGCCGCTGAGCCTCTTATTGATAGATTTGGAAAGTGGCTTGTCACCCTAACAGGTGGCTGGAAAGAGACTCTCAAGGCAAAAGAAGCGACTGGAGAACTTGCCGCTGAGTTTAAGACAGCAGAAGACATTATTCGTCAATTAGGAAGAATATTTAGCAACGTATTTGACGGTCTTGGAAAAATTATCGAGGCTAACGTAGGACCAGGAAGTGGCGGACAGAGGTTCTTAGATTTCTTCGAACAGGCTAGCATAAAATTCAAAAATCTTACCGAGATTGATGGAAAACCATTAAGAGAGTTTTTTGATGACGCAGCCAAAAATGGTGTTGAATTCCTCAAACTTTTAGGAAACATTGCTGGTGGATTCCTAACTCTGGCTGATAATCCTGAACTAGGAGTCTTCTTCAAACAGTTGAACGAAGTAACAGACATCTTCCAAAGAATTGGAGAGAATCTAACAGGAAGCCTCCCAGCATTTGGTGAGTTCTTAATTCAGTTCTCCCTCATTATTGAGAAGTTTACAGAGGCTGGCTCCATAACCATATTCTTCAATGTTTTATCTAAAGTTCTTGAAGTTTTGAATGCTTTCTTTGGAAGTCCTGTCGGGCAATTACTAATCAAACTTGGTTCCTTCATCCTTCCTATTGCAGCAGCATTTGGTGCTATTTCTATAGCAGCAGGATTCTTCTTCAAAGTAGTTACTGGAAATATATCTAGAGTTGTTGGCGGATTTACTAGTATTGGAGCAAAAATTTCTGCTCTTAAGGCTGGCGACCCATTTATTGGAGTCAGAAAAGGTTCTGCCTTAACTCGCGTAGAACTCCAACGACAGATGATTGTTGATGCTCAAAAACAAGCAGCAATGAAGGGTATTTTTGTTAGTGGTCAGCAAGCAGCCGCTGGTATTAGGGCAGCGGGAGTTGCTTCAGGAACAGCAACACCTCTTATTGCTGCTGGTGGCACAGCGGCAGGTAAAGCAAGCATAGGACTCAAGTCATTTGGTAGGGCATTTGCTCTCATTGGTGGACCTATCGGTATTCTTCTTCTACTTCTACCTTTGATTATTGAAAACTGGGACAAGATAGTCGAGTTCTTCAAAGGACTTCCAGCAAAAATTGGCGAGATATTCTCTAAAGTTTGGGATGCTGTGACGGAAGCAATTCCTAAGATTTTTGACAAAATTAAAGAAATTATTGGTACTGCAATAGATTGGCTAAAAGAAAACTGGCCACTTGTTCTTGCTGTTCTTACTGGACCTATCGGTCTATTTGTCCTTGCTGTAGTCAAGAACTTTGATGAAATTGTTGCTTTTGTAAAAGGAATTCCAGGAAAACTTGCAGAAATAGCAGGAAAGATTTGGGACTGGATTGTAGACTTCCTAAAAACAAGAATTGAAAATATAAAGACCAACTTTGGTCTTATGATTGAATTTGTAAAAGGTCTTCCAGCAAAAGTCTTAGCAGTAGGAACTGCTATTTGGAACTGGGTATCAGACAGACTCAAATCAGTAATTGAAACAGCAAAAGGATTCTTCAATGGATTTATTGACTGGATTAAAGGTCTTCCAGGAAGAATAGCCTCTGCTGCCTCAGGATTGTTTAATGGTTTTAGAGAAGCCTTTAGAGGCGCTCTAAACTGGATTATTGGTAAATGGAACGGTCTTTCATTTACTATCCCGAGCATTACCGTATTCGGTAAGACAATAGGAGGAGCAACATTTAGAGTTCCTCCGATAACCCCATTTGCTATGGGTGGAGTGGTTCAGCCATCATCTACTGGAACTTTAGGACTTATTGCTGAAGCAGGTCGTCCAGAGCGTATTGAACCTTTGGACCCAGACGGATTATCTAAGCGTGACAAGGCAATGATTGAACTTCTTGCTGGTCCAGGTAAAGGTGTAACTGTAAATGTTTATCCTTCTGCTGGAATGGATGAGCGCGAACTCGCTGCAATTGTCTCTCGCCAACTTTCTTACGCTATGCGTAAAGGAGCCGCGTAATGCCATTAAATCAAAGTCAAGAAAATTACTACGCTAATTTAGGCTTAACTCCACTTCCACAGCCGCATCTAACTGGAATGAAACTCCAGGAAGATATTTCTCTCAACGATTTTGTATTCAATCGTATTGACGAGTTTGGCGTTGTTTGGGTAATAACAAATATAGAAGGGTGGTGGACTCTTCCATCTCCAGAAGTTCCTAACCTACAAAGAGGTTGGGGAGATGGCTCTTACGACGTAAAAGGACGGTTTAACGCCCGTGATTTGACCCTAGAGGGCTCGTTCTTGTGTCCAGACCCTTCTTTTGTGGCAGCGGCTCGTAATAGACTTGTTCAAGCAGTAAATCTTGTATATTCAGGAGGATGGTTAAAGACAAGTGAAAACCCAACTAAAGCATCATTTGTTCGTCTTAGCGGAGATGTCAGCATCGAGACAGTTAACGCTCGTGGCAGAACTGATTTTTCCATCGGTCTTCGTGCTGCCGACCCTCTAAAGTATGAGTGGAATGATGTAAACGAAGAAGGATACAGAAGCACTGAGATTTTATGTAAGAGCGCTTCTCCAGCAAGAACTGGAAGCGGAGTTATCAACAACATTGGAAACTACGCAACTCAGCCATATCTAACAGTTCAGGGTCCAATTGTTGGTCCAGCAAATATTGACAACACAACTAATTCTGAAACTATAACTATTAGTGGAACTCTTAGGGCTCAAACAACTAGAGGTATTACTCAGCGAAGCCTGGCAGATAACATAGCAACAATTACAACATCAACTGCTCATGGTTTGGTGGTTGGAGACATTGTCACAATTACTGGTCTTGGCTCCCCTTACGATGGCTCTACCAAACTTGTTCTAGAGGTTGTTGGCACACAGTCTGTGTCAACTTCATTTAGAATCGAAGCATTCGGTGCTAACGCTGGAAATCAAGGTGTATCTGGAACACTAACTTATGGACCAGATGTGTTAGAAATTGATACATACAATCGTCAAGTATTTCTCAACGGGCAATATGCTGGAGCAAGAGCAAAACTTGACACTTATAACGAATGGGTTTCTTTATCTCCAGGAAATAATACGATTGTGTTTTCTGATAGCGGTGCGCCTTCTGCTTCAGCAGCAAAATTGACGGTAGATTATCGGTCTGCTTGGTTGGCTTAGTTAGGGATAAAAAGAGACGACAAGATGGCAATAAATCAGATAGAACCAGCAGAGTACAGGTATTTTCTTGTAGAAATACTGACCAATCAAACTATTGCTGAAATTCCTTTTACAAGCGTATCTTACGAAAGGTCGCTCAGTAAGGCTGGTGGCTTTTCAGGAACCATACCTGTAATTGATGCTACTGCTGCATTTGATTTGTATGAATCAACTATGCCAGGAAAAGTTGCACTTTATGTTCTTAGAAATGGCGTCTGCGTCTGGGGAGGAATTATTTGGAGTCGTCAATACTCTCCTACAAATAAAACTCTTCAAATTGATGGCGCTGAATGGATAAGTTATTTCTACCATAGAGCAGTCTGGCAGACTCTTTACTACGGAAGCGAAGTAATTTACCCTACTAAATATTCTGCAAACGGAACCACTGCAACCGTGCTTACTAATGGACCTCATGGATTTTTGGTTGGCGAGACAGTCCGTCTTACTGGAGTAAACCCTGCAATCAACGGCGACAAAACCATAACAGCGGTCACAGACTCTAGTTTTACTTTTGCTAGCAATGCCGTTCTTCCCTTAGCAAATATAACAACTGGTATAGCCCAGATTGTTCTGGACTCTTATGAAACAACAAGGCAGATACTTGGGTGGCTTAGTCAAGACTTCGCAGGGCTTGGATTTGAGAATGACGAGAGCACTCCTGCAACCGAAATTGAGTGGTCAATAACAAACAAACAATCTTCTCCTGTTGCTGGAACTAGCCCAGCCGAGAGCAGGTTTATTCTTACTACGGCAAATGTCCACGATTTCATACCTGGACAAGAAGTAGAGATTATTGATGTTGACGCTGCTGTAGATGGCTACCAAGTCATTGAAAATATCCCTACAGCAACTTCTATAGCAATAAGAGTTCCTGGCTCCATAACAACTGCAAGTAGCCCTGTCTCTGCCCTTAGAACAGTAAGTGTTGTCTCTAAACAAATAAACACTAGAGAACTAAACGTGACCTCTAAGGCTGTGTCTAATAACATAGCCACGCTTGTAACATCATCTGCGCACGGTCTTGCCGTTGATGACTATGTAAGTATTTCAAAAATTGACAATAGCATTACATATACAGCGTCAACTACCTGCTCTACTAACTCAACAACTCTTACAGTATCTAACACTGCAAATCTCAAACCAGGCCAGTTGGTCACTCACACAAGTGGCTTCAATCCAGGAACAAAAATTGTTTCTATCTCAGGAACTACAGTTACCATTGACAAAGCAACTACAGCGGCTCTATCCAATGCTGGAGTTTCCTATACTCAGGGCTCTACACTCAATGGAACATTCCAAGTAAGCGAAGTAGTTTCTCCTACAAGTTTTAGGTATGTAGTTGATACATTTGATTCAGCAACTGTTGCTGTTACTGGGGGTCTTGCCTCATACAAAGTAGCAACTCTTGGAACCAGCACTGCTCACGGAATATCATCAGGAGCCCTTATTGTTGTCGAAGATGTTGATTCTGACTATAACGGAGTAAAAACTGTAACTGCTGTCACTTCAACAACTGTAAATTACAACGTATTCAACTCTCTAAACAAAGCGGTAGAGGGAGTCTTTGGTGGAATTATAAAAGTTGGAGCCAGAGCAGTAGCCTCCACTTTTGGTGCTTTTTCTGCAAACTCAGACATTGGTTTACAAATTGACCAAGCAACAACCACTAAAGTTATTGGAAGCGGGGAACAGCAACTATTTAGAGGCTCTGATTTGCGTATGTTTGGAGAAATTCTTGAGGACTTCTCTAAGGACGTAAACGGATTTGAATACAGAATTGACTGCGATTTTATTGGTGGTCAGTTCTACAAAACATTTACATTTGTGCCATTCATTGACCCGCCAAAACCAATCGCGGTAACTTTCAAACAACTTACCTCAAACATAGCAACGCTAACCACCGAGACTGCTCATGGACTCACTGCTGGGCGTTCAGTGACTGTTTCTGATGTTGGCGTTTCCTTTGACGGAGAGGTTGAGGTTTTAGATGCTCCTACAGCAACAACATTTAGATACTACTCCTACGGATTTAATAATGTCCCATCTACTGCTGTAACTGGTGGATATATCGGGCTAGTCCACCCTATAAGTGTTCTTGGGGCAGACCAAATAGTGTTCGAGTATCCAGGAAATATTACTGATTTTAGTTTTACTGAGAACTCAGAAAATGCCGCGACTCGTATGTGGGTTGGTGGAAACACAGATGGCGTTGATGGAAGCGCATCCAATCCATATGCGGCTGCCGCTGCCGAAGATTTGCTTGCTCGTGGCTGGCCACTTCTTGACCAAGTAGAAGAAAAGACTGATGCTCAAACTACTGCCTTTGGAAAAGAATCTTTATACACCTACGCCAAGGATTTTCTTGATGAAGCAAGACCTCCAGAGGGCTCGTTTAGTCTTTCGGTAAATGGCTCTATTGACCCTGTAATTGGAGATTATTTACCTGGAGACTGGTGCTCAATTATTGTTGATGATGACTTTATTCGCGCTAGATTGGCTAATGATTTAGAGCCAAGAGCAGATGTAATTGTTAGAAAGATTACTTCTATAAAAGTATCTGTTCCAGATAGCCCAACCTTCCCTGAAAAAGTTGATTTAGAATTAATCTCTGAATATAAGGAGGACAGAAAGAATGCCAAGTAGGCGCCGTTCACGGTCTAAAAATCTTACTAACAATCTTGCTGATGTCCAGCGTCGCCTTAGATTTTTAGAGCGCCGTCCTGTAAGAACAAAGTTAGCAAACAGGGTTGTCACCCGTGCTGCTATCGCTCCTAACTCAGTATCGGCTGATGAGGCAGAGTTTGGAACATCAGTAGTTGTTCCACCTGGAGAAGATATTGATGATTTCAAATCCACGATAGAAAATCCAAAAGAAGGATTTTTAGTTGTTGATTCAACTACTGGTGGTTCTCAAGTTTATTCAGAAAACCAAGAAACATATTATGATGTTGCAGACCCAGTGGCATCAGCATCAGCAGATGCTGCTGCTGACGCAGCGGCTTTAGCAGCATTAGCAGCGGCAAATGCTCAGGACGCAGCGGACGATGCTGATGCAGCGGCAGCACTTGCTCAGAGTTCTGCTACATCAGCATTTACTGCTGCTCAGCAAGCACAGATTGATGCTGGTGCTGCTCAGACTTCTGCTAACGGAAAGAATGCTGTTTTTAGACAAAGCGGCCAACCTACTGCTACAAAAATTGGTGATATTTGGTTTCATGAAAACGACCCTAGTGGAAATTTGCAGTCAAAGGGTGGAGATACTCCAAAACGATGGAATGGAACAGCCTGGGTTCCTTTTGGCTTAAATTATTTAGCAGTGACAAGCCTAGACGCTGGTGACATTGTTACTGGAACACTAGAAGCAATTACCGTTAGAACATCACTTCTTGGAGAGCGTCGTATTGAACTTAGTAATCAGGATGACATTTTATTCTTCAAATCAAATGCTCAAATTGGTGTCATCACTGGAATTAATGCTGGTTGGTCTGGTGGAGAATCAGATGGAACATATAACATTCAAGAAGGCGTGCTAATTGCAGCGGGACCATCATCTCCTACTCAGGGAGGTCCGGCATATCCAAGTCTTGCAGTAAGCGGAGGTAATGGAGTAATTGGTGCATATGTATTTGGAGACTCTGATACATATTTAGCGGCAGAAACTGGTAGTGTTTATACAGTTGGTGCTGGATTTACTTCGTATGCAGATGTAATTTCTTTGTCAAGCGGAGACTCTGCTGGATGGTATGTTGAAGTTGCAGGACCACTAGTTCTTAGTGGCGCCGAGACAATAGTAAATTCTAGTACTGCCCCAACCGCTGCCCCCACAAGTGGTCGGGCTTGGACTATAAGATTCCAATACTAAAAGGAGATTGACATGGGTAAATTAGATAGACTTCCAGATAATTATTCTGGAAGGTGTTTTATTTGTGAAGTGTGTGGTTCTAAATGGATTACTCTTCATTTAGCAAAAAGATGTGAAATAAATAATTGTTATAATAAACCAAACTAAACTTTTAGGAAGTGACAAAAGATGCCAGGATATGTGTGGGACGGGTCTAATTGGCAGACCCTAAAAAGCATATACGCCTGGGATGGAGATAGTTGGGTATCCATAAAAAATGGATACGCTTGGGATGGTAGTAATTGGAGACCAATATTTTCAAGTGGAACTTTTTTTCCTTTACTAAGACAGCCAGGACAAACTGGTGCTCTAACTAGAAGAAGCGTCGGTCTTGCTATTGAATTATTTAGAGGAAGCACGGCTTCTGGAAGTTATGCTTATCAATTTCAATATGCAGTAGGTGAACAAACAAACTGGTCAAATCAAACTGGAACAAATAACTCTGGAACACTTACCGGAGCAACGACAACTACAAACTACACTACTGATAGTTCTGATTTAACTCTTCTAGAAAACATAGCAATAAGTGGGAACAATATTGGAATCCTAGACGATATTGATACCTATAGAACTCAAGAAGCAAAAAATATGTATATGAGGGCCAGAGTAATACGTTCTGGTGAAACTCAGTTCACCCAAAACATAATTATTCATAAAAGAGAGACCCAAAATAGTGGAAGCACCCTCACTCTTAGAAGGGCATCAACTGGTCTAACTTACACTCTTACAGGAGACCCAACCACTGACAGACAGCCTTATGTTGGCGATACTATTTTTTGGACACCAAACTTTTCAAACACTACTACAGGTGGAATAACTAACGACAGAAGACCAGACTATTATTGGTTTAGTTTTGATGGAAATAGCGGTCCTAACTATAGAAACTCTATTCTTTCTGACCCTACAAATCCAAGAAACCCAATAAATGCTCGCTCATACACAATTCAAAGTTCTGATTTAGGTGGACCAATTGTCTGCACTATGAGAGGGATAAACACTAATCCAAACGAATCTGTAACCCAAACAGGCACTGTTTTTATATCAACACGAGACGTTTCAGATGGAACACTTACTGCTCCTCAGAACCTAGTTCTTTCTTATCAAAGCCTCTCTCTTCGCGGACAGTGGGATGCCGCTGGTGGAGGAAATGACAGCACAATTACCTATACTTGGTATTTAGAGAGAAGCATTGGAGGAGGTTCATACACTCAGGTTGCTTCTGGAAATACTACAAATTTATTTTTTACAAGCGCCCAAACCACTCCTGGTAACTATAGATTTTATGTGAGCGCTGCTCAGACTGGAAACCCTTCGGTTACATCTGGATTTTCAAATGTATTTGCGTTGACCGCTCCAGCAGCCTTTAACGTAACAATTCAAAATGTCACCAACACAGAGACTTATAGACCATCAATATTTACAGTTAGTGCTCCAGTTTTAGATACATTAGTGCTAAATCGCTGGAATTGGACATGGAACGTATCTACTTTTACTGGACCAGTTTATAGACAAGTAGGAGCAAACGGCAGCACAATTACTGGACCTCAAACTCCCAATACTTTTGCTGTTCAAAACTGGCTATCAACTCTTACAAGACCAGATTCCTCTACAGTAAGTATAACAAGAACAGTTCCAAATGATTTTTGGGACATTCTTAGTAATGGAAATCATACTGAAACAGTTACGGCAAATAATAACCAAAGAAACTTTGTAAGAATATCTTGGACAAAACCAACAGGAACAAGTGCTGTTAGTTACAGAGTTAGATGGAATGCGTATATTCCCAGCGGTGCTGTAAACCAAATAGCGTATTCAGGAAACGTAGTTGTTGGCGATGTTACATCTATAGATGTAGAGAATACTTATAACGTAAATGGAGCGTGGGTAGATGGTTCTAACGTATTAGTTACATCAGTTACTGCTTACAACGGAGAAAATGCTACTGGAGTTGAGCAATCAGGAACAATTCCTCCTTTTAATGTTAATGGTGCTGATGGAACTACTTCTTGGAGCAGATGCGATGTAATAGGAACTAGACAGTCAAGTAGAACAGACTTCCTTCAATTAGAAAATCCTACAAGAGGGACACTTACTGTAACTGGAACATACGAACCAAATGAAGTTTTGTCTATCGCCGAGGGAAGTGGCTGGAGTCCTTCATACTCAAGCACTGCTTGGACAAAATCATATAGTTGGACTAGAAGCGGTACGGTTTCTCCAGTCAATGCTGGAACATCAGCCACTGTAACAACAGCAACTAACTCTCCTGGAGATAGATATAGCGTTGGAGTTACAGTCACATATAAAGGAACTTCTTATGGAACCTCCTTTGGAAGTATGCAACCAAGTGGTGCAACTATTGTTCCTAAAGCCCCTGTATTCTCTTTGGTTGATAATCTAAATCAAACATTTAGTGTTCCTGGTTCTTTTATATCAGCAGTTGGAGCAAACTCTTACTATGGAACTTATAGCGGAGCCAGCAGTGGAACAGTCTCTCAAACTGCAATAGGAACCACCTTTACAAGCCCAACAGTAAATACTGGAAACATAAACGTAACTCTAAACTCTAGAGCAACAGTAAATCTAGTGTGGCCAACCACTCAAAACGGTGTAGTAATCAATTCAAATAATTCCACAACAAACTCTGTCACTATTGCTCAGCCTCCACAGGCTCAGGGTCAGAGAAGATTCTTGTCTTCTATCTACAATGTTGTTCCTGGAACTATTTTCTATGTTTCATCCAACGGATACCTAGGACTTCAAAGCACCACCGTTGGAAGTTCTTTTACCCCTCCAAGTAATGGAAACTGGCTAAATATTGCAGCAGCCGATTTAGTAACTCAATATGTATATTCCAGAGCAGATGCTGGTGGTCTTTGGGTTAGATATAGAGGAAATAGATTTAATAATACTTCCGCAATACTTGAGTATCAAGCATACTATCCATACAATACAAGTTCCGTTTATGTTTTATTTTTAGAAAATAGTATTCCAGATTATGTAGTAAACAACGCTTATTATAATTTTGGAACCATATCAAGAACTTGGACTCAATCTGTAGCAGACACTAGTTCATTTACTCAGTTGATTGGTACTGGAAGTATGGTATTGAGGTCAGTAACTGCTGGAACCGCTGACGATGGTGTTTATCAGTTCACGGTAACGGCTCCTGCCATTCCTATGAATCCAAACCCAACAGTTACAAGAACTGCTGGAGGATTTACTTTCAACATTACTGACCAAGGAAGTGGAACATTTGATGCGGGGGCGTCTTATGCTGGATTAGTTATAAGCGGAACAGCAAATACTCCAACCATTAACTCTTTCTCTGGACTAGTCACCGTGACAGGAATGACAGCAAGTTCATTTGCAACAGTAAGAATCGCTAAAGCAAAAAGTGGATATGAAAGCACCACTATTGAAGTTACTGGTCAGGCCCTTGCTGGTTCTCCTCCACAGCAGGTGGCAGCACCTTCTCTATCTGCAACTGGAACAGCAGACGGCTCTGGAACTGTAAGAAGAATTCAATCAGGAGGAACTGTAAGTGGAAGCGCTGGAACATACAACAACCAACAAAGTATTTCGTCTGGCATTCTTACTATATTAAGTAATAGTTATACTGGAGCAGACAGCAACTGGACAAGTGCTGGAAGTATTGGAACATCTGTTCCAATATCAGATGGAGCGGCTTCTAGTTCTGCAAATATGTATAGATGGCGTGACCGAGTAGTTGGAACTGATGGCTCTACTGTTGATTTTTATTCATCAGTTATTTATCGCGCTGTATATGCTCCTCCTGCCGGAGTATCTCAAAATGCTGGATTAACCACTACTACTCAAATTGGAGTAAACTATACTGGATACGCTGCTCAAAGAATTTATAGATTTAGAGATAGTGTTCAGATTGACTTTTTTACTCCTGCTACTTCTGGCCAAGCAACAACTACATTCACTGGTCTTTCAGCAGGAACTCCATATAATCTTCAATTATTTGGTGGAAATAATGAAGGTTATTTATCTGTAAATAGTTCTGGAGGAACTTTTTCTACTAATGGTGCTAACTTAGTTACTCCAACAATTCTTAGCGCTTCTCAGAGTACTGCTGGGGGAGCATTAACTGTTACAGTTTCTGGTGGCGGACCGGCATATCAAATTTGGTGGCAAAGCACTGCTGACACTCCAACAGTTTCAGGTTTTGATGCTTCTAGTTCAAGTACAACAATTGTTGACGCCAGTGGTCCTGGTAGTGCCGGAACATGGTATGTATCTGCTCGTTCTGTTTCTAATGTTAACAATACTGGCGTAGGTCCATCTGCAACAATTAGTGCTTGGAGCCCTACTAGAGCATTTACTGTTTCTGGCGGAGGTGGTGGAAACCCGCCAGGGACTCCTACAATTACTGGAAACAACACTCTTCCTTTAGGAGGAACATTCAGTTGGACATTTACTGGTGGAACCGCGCCATTTACATATTCTGTATTTTGCTCTGGTCCTTCAGGAACTGTGTTTACAACAAGCAACCAATATACTTGGGGTTCTGCTTCATTTAGGCCAGCATATGATGGAACTGGTGGAACTAATGGAACTGGCTGGCAAGGGGCTGGAAATTATCAAATATCAGTATCAGTTAGAGATTCTCTCGGTCTTACTTCTTCCGCTGGCAGCGGTTCTCAGGCGATGAGTTAGAGATTATGATAGAAAACACTTACATTACTGTAGAAGACAAGTTGTCAATACTAAACAATCTTTACTCTTTTTATCAGTCTCAAAGGGATGAGACGGTTTCTCGAATGGAAGAAATAGCCTCGTACGGGAAACCAGAAAAAGTTTCTATGGCTCAAGAGTTCATAGAAAGTATGGAAGCAAACTTGACCGTTTTACAGGAGTTCATAGACTCTTTAACATAAAACAGCGAGTTTTTTCATAGTAAAACCAATAAACTGATAACATAGTTTCTGTCCAAAAGGACAGAACAGACATAAGGAGAAAATGATGTCAGAAATAACATACGAATACCTTGACGATAGAGACAAAAACAATATCGTCATCAACCACATCCGCAGCGTTGAATATAACCTCTACAACCTTGAGATTCAAAAGACTCTTGCTAACGTGGCAACAAACAAAGACCAACAACTTCTTACTCAGTTGGAACAAGAAATCTCCGACAACAAAGCAAAGATTGTTGAGTTGAAGGCTCTTCTCGTTACTGAGTAATAAACATGACTGAATCTAATGAAAAGGATTTGGTCATTCTTGCCCTAAAACGACGTATAGGTGAACTTGTTTCTGCTTATGAGTCTGAAATTGCCATTATTAGAGCAGGTTATACCAAACTAAAAGAGGAATACGACCACGTCTGTAAGGTTCTTGCTGACCAAGCAAAACCAGAAGAACCACGGGTGGGAGAGCCAAATAACCCTTTTCAGCCTGTGACAAAATTTAATCCTCCTGATGTGAGAAAGAAGAAGGACGCATAGACATGTTTGAGGTAAAGGATGGCTCACGGACTCTTCAGTTCAAGGGTCGTCTTCTAGCCGAGTCTTCTTCTTGGCGCAGAGGGTCAACTCGTTGGATTGAGTTTGCTCTTTTTAGAACCGAGAATGGTTCATATGTTTTATCAAGAATTGGAGTCTCGCTCGTCTTTCACGGCGCTGCATGTCCGCTAATAACTAGATATGGATTAGTAGAAGCAAGCCCTAAAAGCCTAGAGCGAGACGCGATTCCTTGTGAAGAATGCAGTCCTACAAAAAACTTGCCTTTAGTGTTTCCAGAAAAATATCGTTACTGGGCGCAGGTGAGTGAAGAACCGAAGCCTGTTCTAGATGCTTTATACAAGTATGACCAAAATGGCGCTCGCTACCTAACTAATGTAGCACAAAGGCTGCTTGAAGAGGCAGCAGACAATGACGAAAAAATAGATAGCATTTACAGAATTGAGATGATTCCGTAAGATTGACCTAACTGCTAGTAAGAAGGACAAATGACGCAAGGATTAGAAGGAATAGAAGTAACGCTAATAGATAACGCAGAGAAAGCATCTGAGTTTATCGCTTGGCTTAGTGAACGCCGTCCTTATAACGCAATCGCTATTGATACTGAAACTGGCGAAAGACCTGGAAGACCACGAAGCGATGCTTTGTCTCCTTGGCATGGAGATTTAAGACTTGTTCAAGTTGGCGATTCTCAAAAGGGTTGGGCAATCCCTTGGAACGAATGGTCTGGAGTTTTTTATGAAGCAATGGATA